>Ga0209156_10001745_pt1 | contig 17499 bp, 16 predicted proteins | sample GraSoiAngelo_124_FD_185881 | JGI IMG/M metagenome (GOLD analysis project Ga0209156, IMG submission 185881) | Grasslands soil microbial communities from the Angelo Coastal Reserve, California, USA - 14_0927_05_20cm (SPAdes) (version 2) | ecosystem: Environmental > Terrestrial > Soil > Grasslands...
CAATCTTTACGTAGGCGGAATGCGCGGGCGTAAGTCTGAAGCGCGGCGTGTCATAATCGGGGATGTAAGTAGGGCGCCTGTCAGCAAAAGCGAGATCGGCATCAACGTTGTCAGAATCAACATCCAAGATTGAATTGCCTGCGTTGAGCGTGCCGTGTTTTTTTAGAATCTCCTCCACAATTTCCCCAAGCTGACCGACTTGATCCAGTCCAAGGAACGCCTCGACTTCCGGCATTTCTTTTCGCAGCTCGCGTGCAAACCGTTGCGACATGCAGCCGCTGACGATGAGTTTTTGACCGGACTTTTTACCGCGTTGCTGGTGCGCCTCCAAAATCGCTCCGATAGATTCTTCCTTGGCTGAATCAATGAACGCACATGTGTTAACAACGAGAACGTCGGCATCCTCCGCCCGCGAAGTGATTTCCATGCCGCGCTGCAACACGCTCCCGAGCATAATTTCGGCATCGACCAGGTTCTTTGCGCAGCCAAGGCTGATCATGCCGACTTTAGTGCGTGGTCGGGGCAGCCGTGTCTGCCGCAGCGGGGCTTCGGGAAGGCGTGTCACCTGCTCCTCAACTTGCACACAGGAACTTGTAGTCGACACGGCTGCCCTTCCAATTGGCGAATTCATGACCCGGTCTCAGTTAACCGTCACGTCTTCGTCATCGTCCTCCAACGCTTTTCCATTCTTTGTAATCTGGACGGCATCCGGATCGAGAACGCGAATCGAGACGTGTTTGCCGCGGAATTCTACAGGCCCATCTGTTGGAGAGACCCAGCGTTCGAAGGCGGGACTTCCGCCTTTGTCGCCGACCGTCACTTTTACATAGGTTCTCTTAAGTGGCCGAATAGCGACGCGATTCTGTTCGCTTGATTCCGCAGGCGACGAATTCGTTGTCTCTTGCGCTTTCCCCAGATCTTCGTGAGTCACCGGCTTCGCCCGACGCACCTCCGGTTCGCTTGGCCCCGCAGAAGCGGCCAAAGCTTTTCGGGTTTCTGGCGGCCCGGCTGTCGCAACAGGGGAGGTGGCAGCTTCTGGCGGGGCTGAAGGCGCGACGGTAGAAGCAGACGCCACAGTGCCTGGCGATGCTTCCGCCGTCCTTGGTTGCCCAGCCTTAAGGCTCGGAACCGGCGACGCACTCGGTGAGATCTGTGCTGTGGACGCCGACTTTCCGGGTGCAAGCCGCTGCACATTGAGGATCAACTTCATCACGGAAAAACCAACCACCAACACCAGCACGCCGAAAATGAGCGGCATTGGTGAGATGCGGTCGGGACCAGCAGTAGGAGCGGGACGGCGCCGTCGAACCACCGGCGCACTGACTGGTTTCTGAGGTCGATTTTCCTGGAGGTATGAGTAGCCATCGACCGTCATGCGTTCGGAATCTTCAAACGCATCCAGATACGGCGTGACATCGACGTCTAAAAATTTGCCGTAGATAAGAAGAAAACCTTTTGCGTATGCGAGGCTGGGGAATTGGGAAAAATCATCCGCCTCAATCTCTGCCAGCCGCGCGGGACGAATCTTTGTCATCCGGGCCGCTTCGTCGAGCGTAAGATTCCTCGCGAGCCTCGCTTCCTGAAATTTTTTACCAAGCCCTTCTATCGTCATTGCGGAGGAAATAGCGGCTAAACGGCAGCATCGAGATCGACCAGAATCTCGCGTGGTTTGGCGCCTTCGCCGGGACCTAAAATACCGCGCTGCTCCAGAATATCAACGATCCGCGCGGCGCGCGTGTAGCCTAGTCGCAGGCGGCGCTGAAGCAGCGAAGTGGAGGCGCGTTTCTCTTGTCGAATGATTTCCAGACATTTTTCAACCAGCTCTTCGTCTTCGTCTGTGACATCCTCCTCCGTCGTTACGGCCGATTGGAGTTTCTCGTGCATCGCAGTATCAAAAGCCGGCGGGCTTTGCTTGGAAACAAATTCCACCACCCGATGAATCTCATCATCCGTAACGAGCACGCCTTGTGCTCGAATGAGACGCGAAGCGCTCGGCGGCAGATAAAGCATATCCCCCTGCCCGAGCAGGCGATCGGCTCCGTTTTCATCCAGAATCACGCGGCTGTCGATCTTGGAAGCGACCTGAAATGCGATCCGGCTTGGAATATTAGCCTTGATCACGCCGGTGATAACGTCTGCGCGGGGAGTTTGCGTTGCCACGATAATGTGAATGCCGGCAGCGCGCGCCATTTGCGTGATGCGCGCGATGCCGGATTCGACGTCCGCGGGCGCGGTTTGCATTAGATCGGCTAACTCGTCGATAATTACGACGACATAGGGCATCTTGTCTGGAACTTGCAGCTCATCTTCACGCGGAACCTTGATCTCGCTGGAGGAGCGAGCTCCCGCTGGCCCCCCGTCGTTAGAGTTTCCCCCTCCATCCGAATCCTCTTCCGCATCCGAAGCTTTCTTCTTCGCCGGTCGCGCGTTGAAACCCACGATGTTGCGCACGCCAACACGGGCAAAAATCCTGTACCGACGTTCCATCTCGTCGATCAGCCACCGCAAGGCAAGCATCACTTTTTTTGGATCGACAACAATCGGGAACGCAAGATGGGGCAGTGAACTATACGCCTGAAGTTCAACCATCTTCGGATCAATGATCACCAGACGCAGCTCTTCCGGCGTGAAACGAAAGAGCATGCTGGCGATCAGCGCATTAATACAAACGCTCTTTCCGCTACCGGTGGTACCGGCGACTAGCAGATGCGGCATTTGCGCGAGATCGGCAATGATCGTTTTGCCGTAAACGTCTTTGCCCAGCGCGAGCGGAATTTTTGCGTGTCCCTTTGCTTCTTCCCAATCGGATGATTGCAAGAGTTCACGCAGTTTTACTGTCACTTTTCGGCTGTTTGCCAGTTCGATGCCCACGGTGTCTTTTCCGGGAATCGGCGCGAGAATATTAATTCGCTCGGCGCGCGTGGCTCGAGCGAGGTCGCGCTCCAGGCTTACAATCTTGTCCACACGCACGCCTTTGGCCGGATAGACTTCGTAGCGAGTGATGGTTGGCCCCTTTGTGATGTCACCTGGCGCCACCGCAATCCCGAATTGCCCCAAGGTTTCAATTAGAACTTGCTGGACATCCTCGAGCTCTGAAGGATCGGCGGTGCCGCGTCCCTCCAGGCTATGCTCGTCCAGTAAATCCATCCCGGGCAGGAGATAATTTTCCGACGTCCAAGCCGGAGTGACCACGCTTGAAGCCGACTTTCCTTTCTGTTCGCTCGCACGCAGTTCGGCGAGAGACGGTTTTCTGCGAGTCTGCTGCTCGCTCGGCAACGCGGTTGTATCGACAACTTTTGGTTTTGGCCGATTGGCCAGTTCCTCCGGCGAAATCATGGGCCTAATCAACTCCCCTGCAGGCATGCCTTTCTTCTTTAATTGTTTTTCGAGCAATCGCCGCTGCTTGGCGAGCTGCTGCTCACTGATCTCCAGTTTTCCTTTGAGATCCGATTTGTGCAGCCTGCGGCGCAATCGCCACGCTTGTAATGTTACACTCATGCGTCGCATAGCGGCGACGGTCTCGCGAACAAGGTGAATCGGGCGCAGTCCTGTGACCAAAATTAGTGTGGTCACATAAATTCCGATTAGCAGGAGAAGTGTACCGAGTGGACCCAGAGCGTTGCGGAGTAACCCGCGGTGTTCATCGGCGAAAGCGTATCCGATCCATCCGCCCGGCCCCTGGATGTTGAAGGCGGCGTGCCAACCCCGCAAATGATACGGCTGCACATGCAGCAAACAGGCACCCGATATAATAAATAGACCGATCCAAGCCAACCGCGGCATGACCCGCAACCCGGGATAAAACAGTTTTGCCGCTCCGAAACCGAGCAGAATCGCCGTTAAAAGGTACGCTGCCGCTCCAATGGATTGATAGCAAATTCCCGCGATAATTGCGCCCACTGGCCCAATGAAGTTCTGCGCAGGATGGTTCGCCGGCGAAATATTACTGAACCAAATCCAGGAAGGTACATCCTTCGGCGTATAGGAAATCAGCGCAAAAAACAGCAGGGTCCCCGAGAACAGTAGAATCAGTGCGAATACTTCGTTCCAAGCGCCGTGTCTGTCTGTGCGAGCCACCGCGTCTGATAGTAATCCCGCAGCAGCGTCTTTCAATCACTTACTCTTGCTCGTGCTTCTGCCCATAATCGTAATCGAATCACTGAACGGCGTGCCCGGGCCGCCCTACCATTGCGGTTTAATCTTGCGCGCCCATGCAGAGGCTGATAACTACTGTGCCAGCGCATTATGGCTCCTTTCCTCCGCTATGGCATTACTGCCGTTGCGCTCTGCATGATGCTCTTCTGCATCTCGTGCGAAAAACATCCGATCGGCCAAATGCCGGAAGTTCAGCGGGAGCAGCCCGATCCGGCAACGAGAGTCTGGTCCGAAGAAAGCAAAATCGAGTCTGAAAAATCGGCATCCTCGCCGGGCCCGGCAGAAGCTGTTCCGCACGAAGATCGTTAGGCAAAGGAGATCATATGGCCAAACACAAATACGCAACCTCGCCCCCAAACTTAACGGGCATGCCGCCGGGCGTGCCGTACATCATCGGCAACGAAGCTGCCGAGCGTTTCTCCTATTACGGCATGAAGTCGGTCCTGACCGTTTTCATGGCGCATTACATTTTGAACCAGTCTGGTGTGCTCGCGCCGATGAGTTCGAACGAGGCGTACATGTACACGCATTACTTCGTTTTCGGCGTTTACTTTCTCCCGATCCTCGGCGCCGTCATCGCCGACGGCTGGCTGGGCAAATATTGGACCATCCTCTCGCTCTCGATCGTCTACTGCCTGGGCAATCTCACGCTCGCGTGCATGGCCACTTCCTGGGGGATCGCAATTGGCCAGCGAGCAATGCTGGCGATCGGACTGTTCCTGATTTGTCTGGGTGCAGGCGGCATTAAACCGTGCGTGTCGGCAAACGTTGGCGATCAATTTGGCGAAACGAATAAGCATTTGTTGTCGAAAATGTTTGGCTGGTTCTATTTCTCGATTAACGCTGGCTCTTTCATTTCTTCCCTTCTTTGTCCCTGGCTTCTCGGCAATCCGAAATATGGACCGGGATGGGCATTTGGAATCCCCGGGATCGCGATGTTGATCGCGACTTTGTTTTTCTGGGGCGGTCGCAAGAAAATGGTTCACGTGCCCCCGGCTGGACTTGGTTATCTGCGCGAAACATTCAGCAAAGAAGGGCTCATCACGCTTGCGCGGATCGCGATGGTTTACGTTTTCATTTTGGTTTTTTGGGCGCTATGGGGAATGAGCAACGGCGCCGAATGGACGTTGCAAGCTGAGAAAATGGATCTCCATGTGTCCTGGCTGCCGTGGATCAACCTTAGCTTTTCGCCGGTTCACATTTCAGCGGGATGGGGTTTGGATTTGCTGGCCGCACAGGTGCAAACCGCCAACCCCGTTTTGATCCTGATTTTCATCCCCCTGGTAAATTATGTGATCTACCCGCTGATTAACTCTGTCTTTCCGCTTACGCCGTTACGAAAAATCGGAATAGGCCTCTTCATTACCGCCCTTTCGTTTGTTGTTATCGTTTGGATTCAAGGATGGATCGACGCGGGGTTAAGACCGCATATCAATTGGCAATTCCTAGCCTACATTATTCTCACGCTCGGTGAAGCGATGGTATCGATCACTGGTTTGGAATTTTCCTACACTCAGGCACCGAACACGATGAAGAGCTCTGTAATGGCGCTGTGGCTTCTCACTGTCGCGTCAGGTGAACTCTTCGTCGGTCTGGTCAATAAATGGATCTTGGGCGCAGGTCCCGCCCATAAGCTTAGCGACTATCAGTACTTTACCTTCTTCACCTGGTTGATGTTTGGGGCCGCTGTCGTTTTCGTTGTCGTCGCCTGCTTCTATAAAGGCCGCACCTACCTTCAAACACAGCAACCCACGCTGGATGAAATCGCAACGGAGCCAATTCTCCACGGCGGCACACCGAGCTGAATTCGATGAAAAGGATCATCGCAGCCGCATCCGTGTTGTCGTTGTCGATGCTCAACGCGTTCGCCACTTCGCAGGACGACGCGTTTCAAAAAATCGCGCACGAGTACATCGAGCAGTATTTGCGGACGAATCCGGAGGATGCGACGGAGCTCGGTGACCATCGGTTTGACGGTCAGCTCACCGATTATTCGCCCGAAGCACGGGCCAAAGAACTGGCAACCCAAAAAGAGTTTCGCGATAAGCTGAGCGCCCTCGACGGCTCACAGCTTACGGGTGCGAACAATGTCGATTTTCGGATCCTCAAAGAGAACATCGATTACCAAATCTTCAAGGCTGAAGAGCTAAAGGAATCGGAGTGGAATCCCCTTGTTTACATGCAGAGCCTGGCCAACAGCCTTTATCTGTTAGTCGCGCGCGATTTTGCGTCGCCGGAACAAAGGACGCCAAATTTGCGCCAGCGCATGGAAGGAATTCCCCGCGTGATCGCGCAGGCAAAGGCTAACTTGCAACACTCGCCGCGCGTTTACACAGAAACAGCGGTTGAGCAGACACAAGGCGCAATCAATCTCGTGCGTGAAGAACTCGCCCCGCTTCTCGATCGCGTGCCGCAGATGAAAAAGGAACTGGCGCCTTTACAGCAAAAAACTGCCGCTGCTCTGGAAGACTACAAAAACTGGCTTCAAAACGATCTGTTGCCACGCTCCGATGGCAACTTCCGCCTCGGCGCGGAAAAGTTTCGAAAGAAACTGCGTTTCGCGCTCGCCTCGGACTTGTCGATGGAAGAAATCCTGAAGCGCGCGCAGGCGGACTTGAAACAGACGCAAACCGCCATCTACGAAACTGCGGTGCCGCTCTACAAAAAATATTTTCCCAACGCGGACTCGGCAACGCTCTCGGACAAACATAAGGTAACAGCAGCGGTCCTCGATAAACTTGCCGAACAACATCCAGACGACGCCACAGTTGTCGGTTACGCAAAAGAAGTTGTTGGCGAGGCCACCAATTTCGTCAGGTCGCATAATCTCGTGACCATTCCAGATACACCGCTGGACGTAATCGCAATGCCTGAATTCAAACGCGGCGTGGCTATTGCATATTGCGATTCTCCTGGCCCACTCGACAAAACCGGCAAAACATTCTTTGCCGTTGCGCCGACGCCGAAGGATTGGTCCAAGGAACGGAAAGAATCGTTCTTTCGTGAATATAACAACTACATGATTCGCGATTTGACCGTGCACGAAGCGATGCCGGGCCATTATTTGCAGCTCGCTCGCGCAAACGAATTCAGCGCCCCCACCTTGGTCCGGGCGATCTTTCGTAGTGGCACATTCATTGAAGGCTGGGCGGTTTATTGCGAACAGATGATGGCGGAACAGGGCTACGGCGGCTCGGAAGTGAAGATGCAGCAGTTGAAGATGCGATTGCGCGCGATCGGCAACGCCATTCTCGATCAAAGCATTCACGCCGGAAACATGACCGAGAAAGAAGCGATGGATTTGATGATGAAAGAGACTTTCCAACAGGAAGGAGAAGCCGTGGCTAAATGGAAACGCGCACGACTCACCTCAGCTCAGCTCTCCACTTATTTTGTTGGCGCTACTGAGCATCTCGATCTACGCGCAGCGGAGCAAAAGAAACTAGGTAAGGATTTCGAGCTCAGAAAATACAACGACCAGGTTATTTCATACGGCAGTCCACCGGTGAAATACGTTCGCGAGTTAATGGGGCTATAGCTGCAGCGCTTTGTCCCCAACGTGTCGAGAATTATCTGGCGTGATGCTTTTTGCCAGGCTTGCGTCTACGCGGTGCAGCGCGAGCTGTCTTTTTCGCGGCCGACAACCGTACCAGTTCGTCAAGATTAAATGTCCTACGTCGATTCGTTCCGATTTCTCGAAAATCGACCTGATACCACCCGTTCATTCGGATCACTCGATAGCGTTTTTGCCCGATGCGCATAGGTTCGCGCGCGATCACCCGGTGGATAATTTTCTCGTATTTGGAGCGTGACCAGCGTCGATTCCGGCGCCGTCCCCAATCGATCCCCTTCCCCACGTCGTGGTAAGTTTCAGGGCGCTTCTCAAAATCGAGAAGCGAGCGCGCGTCTCCAACGAAAACTGCGGCAATGTGCTCCGCCGTGCTCGAATCACTAATCTGTCGAATGCGTCGCCGAAAAGGGATCAAAGTTTCCGCTGCGATTGCACGCAAGCCAAGTAGTCGACAATCGAGCAACTTCCAAAGCGGGGCGCTGATGTCCGCGGCGAACGGATTTCGGCCGAACGAGTGGGCTGTGACTCGCCAGCCGCCCCGCGAAGAATGCTTTCGTAAACGAAACGGCGTTATCCGAGGAATTCCGTTACGGTCCAATTGCCTTAGTCCAAAATCCTCCCAACGGAGGACAGTTTCCACAGCGCCCGCGATGAAAGCGCACGTCGCCAGCATTAACGCGGGATCCGGCGTAAAATCAGCTGTTACCTCAAGCCGGGTCCTGCGTGGACGAACGCCGACCGCACTGCTCTGTCGATTCGTCGCCAGTAAAATCACGGGTACTGGCAAAATGTGCGCTAGCAGATAGGCAAGCTTGGTGTCGTTGCGAAATTTTGATCTCTGCCCATTGGGAAATGAAAAATTATAATGTGTGCTAAAACCCTGCAGACGGCACTCGCAGCCGTTGCGTTTCGCCCAGTGATCGAGCTCCACTCGTAAATACCGGATTTGCTCCCAAAGCAGGCGCGTCGCGCGATAACAACAGCCGGGTTCCAGTTCAACGATCGGCGTCGCGACTTCGATTACTCCGGTGTCGAAATAAATCGCACCCCCAGCGGGAGACTGAAACGATTTGCCGGTCCGCGGAATCATTCGGCGTCGCACTAGCCGGCTAGGATCACCAAAGACCTTTTCGGGGCGCCGCCGCCGTCCATTTACCAAAAGATTAAACTCCGCTTCCAAGCCAATAACGGAGCGCGGCGGGGTTGCGCGAGCCGCGTGCTCACGAAAAAGCCGGCCGCTCCGTGCTGTTTCGGGATCCTTCATATCCAATAGGAGATCAATCCGCCTCGCTACATCCGCGCGGAGTCAGCGTCGCAAATCCTAAATCGATGTGAAGATGGTCGTTGGTTTCACCCTGTTTCGAACCGAATGGGCGAACAAAGACCGCTAAACCAAGCGACGCCGCGACAGTCCCATATTTCTCAATCGACTTCGCATCGGAGAGAAAAGTGTCTCCGATCCGGTATATGTTCGCAGCCGTTCCCCAGGGATGAATGCTTTTTGCGCCGCCAATCTGATGTGCCGGCGACCTGTAGCCGCCATTTGCACTGATGAAAACCGGCGCATCGACTTCGCGGCGAAAATTCTCCAACCATGTCGCAAGCAACGCGATTGCGCACGGAACATAATGGGGAAACTGGCCCAGAAGCAGTCTCGCCTCACGACAATCCACGAGCATTAATTCCGAGAGCCTGAAGTGCCGTGCCAGCCGAATTTCGTGTGCTTCCTGCCAGCTGGTGATTTCGTAAAAAAATCGTGGCAGATGATGGATATTGCCGTGCGAGTCCGTTTCCGCTTCGCCGGGCCGCAGTAATGCGCGATACCCTTCAGGCAGATTGCAGCCATCAACCACGCGCAACCCCTCAACGGTCATTTGATCTCGCCTTCCATTCCCATGACCGAGTGATAAATCGCTTCGGAAATAGCTGCGACGGTCTCGCGACGCCCTTCCCTCTCGGAATCAAATTCCGTCAAAATAACTGCAATGTACGGTTCGCGTTCGGGTAAGTAGACAATTCCCATGTCGTGACAGGCGGTCGAGATCTCGCCTGTCTTGTGCGCCACTGCCGCGTGCGGCGGTAGGCCGGCAGGAATCATCGAGTTGAATCGTTGTTCCAGCAAAATACGGATCGCTTGTTCTTTGCTTTCGCTGCGAAGAAAATCACCACGCAGCGCGGACAACAACAACGTCAAACCATCAGCAGTTGCTTCGTTGTTTATGCCTTTTTCATGTGCCGCATGGTCCTCAACACCTCGCCGCAGTTCCACTCCTTGAACTTGCGCATCGCGCAGAACATTTCGCGCATATGCCACGCCCAGAAAATCGAGAAGCAAATTGGTCGCGAGATTGCTGCTCGCAGTAATCATTCCTGCCGCAAGCGCAGAGATCTTCGCTGTTCGCCCGATGGCTTGGTACAGCTCAGGCATCGCATCGGAGTCGCGGTTGAGCTGAAAGGAAGAGCCGTCCGCTGCGCTAAAAAAGCGGTTTCGCACGTGTAGCGAGTCATCCAGCCGAACTCGCCCCTCGTCCACGGCGCGAAAAAGGGCCAGAAGCACTGCGACCTTAATCGTGCTTGCAGCATGAAACCAGCGATCACTCCGCAGGGAAAAGCGCAAGCCGCTCTCGAAATCGTGGACCGATACTGCAGTCGCTCGACCCTTACTTTCGGCCGCCAATCGTTCCACTTGCTCAGTTAGGGTACTGCAGACTTCAGCGCGTAACACGGAAGTGCTCTTTACATACGCATTGGCAAGTCGCAAATTCGACAATGCCAAATCTCGCTATCTGGATGCGCCCAAAGGACGAAAAGTGGTTTCAACCATTTTTTGCGAAGCATCCTGACATTCATGTTTTCGATGCACGCAACGGAGACGTTCCGATGGAACAAATGGATGGATTACTCTTGACGGGCGGCTCCGATGTCGCACCGGAATTTCTGCGCCAGGAAAATGTCGATCCGACTTTGATCCAACAGGATGATCTTGATCCCGAGCGGGACCGCTGGGAATTCGAGGCAATCTCCAAGGCCCTCACGCGCGGGCTGCCGGTTCTTGCCATTTGCAGAGGTATTCAGGTCTTAAATATCGCTCTGGGCGGCACGCTCAGGCTCGACATTCCCGGTCATGGACACCCGGAACAAAAAGACCAAGACATCCAGCCATTGCGTCACGATGGCAAGGCGAAGCATCGATTCGAAAATGTAAACAGTTCACATCATCAGGCGATCGATCGCGTCGCAGACGGTTTCGAAGTCGAAGCATGGTGCGCCCATGACGACATCATCGAGCAAGTGCGCCTGCGCGATTATCCATTCGCTCTGGCGGTCCAATATCATCCCGAGCGTGGAAAGATCTACGACGCGCTCTTTGAAGATTTCTTCCAACGGGTTAAGACGATAAAGCGTTGAAGCGGAAAATGGTATAGCGATCATCCGCTTCAATACTTCAACGCTTGAAATTATTCTCCGCGGTACACACAGCGTGCTGTTGGGGTTTCGTGCACAACGATTTCGCAAAGACCGGGGCATTGCGATTCCAGTTTCCTCCAGAACCACTCGGCCATTTTTTCAATCGTCGGATTTTCCAAGCCTTCGATGTCGTTTAGATATGCGTGGTCCAGTATTTTCAGAAGCGATTTCATAGCATCACTGATTTTTGCGTGATCGTAGACCCACCCTGGTTTCGGATCGACATCGCCTTCTACTGAAATTTCCACCTTAAAGCTGTGGCCGTGCAATCCACGGCATTTATGGCCCTCCGGAGCATTTGGCAAAGTCTGCGCTGCTTCAAAAGTGAAATCTTTGGTTAAGCGGACTCTCACAGGTAGGAAAATACCATTGCTCTCACTGCCTTGTCATCCCGAACGGAGCGAGGGACCTCCCACAAAGTCGCAAGATCACGCAAGTAGCTGGTGCATCCATCACCCATCGCGAGACCCTTCGTCGTCTTTGCGACTCAGGATAACCGCTTGCGGGGCGTGTTCGCTCAAACGCCTCGCTGCGTCGGAGTCCAGATGAATTTGTGCATCTGAAGTTGAAAACGAACATTTAGTTTGTCCGCTAAAATCCATTCGACGATTTCGCGTGGATCGATCCTGCCGAAGATCGGCGAGAATAGCACAGCGTGACAACGAGAATGAAGATCGTAACGCTCCACTTTGTCGCGCGACCATTCGTAATCTTCGCGCGATCCCATCACGAATTTCACTTCGTCACGCAAGGCGAGATGGTCAATGTTCGACCAAAGATTCTTTTCCACTTCACCGCTGCCCGGCGTTTTCAAATCCATGATCCGATGGACGCGCAGATCGACCTTCGAGATATCGTGTGCGCCGCCGGTTTCGAGCAGAACAGAATAACCGGCGTCGCACAACATCGACATCAACGGCAACACGTTCTTCTGGAGCAATGGCTCGCCTCCGGTGATCTCGACCAAAGGACAGCCAAATCCTGCGATCGCATCTAGAATCTCGTTCAGAGTTTGCTTCTTTCCCTCGTAAAAGGCGTACTCGGTATCGCAATAGTTGCAGCGCAGATTGCAAAATGTCAGACGCACGAACACACACGGCTGTCCGACCCATGTGCTTTCGCCCTGAATTGAGTGATAGATTTCGTTAATCGTCAGCGTCTTTTCGCACTCGAGCATCACGTTAGAAACGTCTTACGCGAAGAACCGCAAAGCAAGTAAGCGTGAGGCGCGCCGCAGGGCTACAATCGCTGTAGCTTGACGCTCCAACCGGCGTCCATAATCTGAAATTCGGCGGCAAGCCGCATTTTATCCGGCAACGCGTTGAGGACAACGCGCTCCGCTGTCCCTGTAACATGTTTGTAGTGTGAATGTTTTAGCAGCTTTTTATCGCTCGTCGGTCGGAAAAAAGATGATTGTCGCGGTCAGCGGCATCATTCTGATCCTTTTCGTGGTCGGACATTTGCTCGGGAATTTGCAAATTTTCATCGGCCCGGATTGGATCAACGGCTACTCGCAACATCTGCGTGATCTCGGGCCACTGCTTTGGTTAGTTCGAATTTTTCTGCTCGCCACTGTCATTATTCACATCTACGTGACCATCCAATTGGCAATTGAAAACAGGCGTGCCCGCCCTGAGCCGTACATCGATAAGAGTTACGTCAAAGCAACGTTTGCGTCGCGTCACATGGTGATGAGCGGACTGATCGTGCTGGCATTTATCGTTTATCATCTCGCGCATTTCAGTGTGCGCGTTACGGATCCCAGGTTTGGCTTACTTAAGGCTGATCCGCTCGGGCACTACGACGTTTACTCCATGATGGTATACGGATTTCAGAATTATTATGTGTCGGGCTTTTACATCCTCGGACTGTTTTTGCTCGCGTTTCATTTAAGCCATGGTTCTTCCAGCTTTTTCCAGTCTCTTGGATTAAATGATAAGAAACTGACGCCACGCCTCGCGTTGGGCGGTCGAATCTTCGCATGGCTCATATTTATCGGTTACACCTCGATTCCGGTAGCGGTTCTCTTCGGTTTGGTTAAACCAGCGCAACAGCTATGAGGGGCGAAAATTCGAAATCCGAATATCGAACCCCGAAACAAATTCGAATCTCGAAACCTTGAATGCTGATCCCGAAAATGCAAAACCCTATGACCTAGAGGAGCGGACTGTTGTGTTTGCTGAACTCAGCCGGGCGTTTGTCAAAAGATTGCCGCGAACGATCAGCAATATCAAGGATGCAAGACAATTTATTCGGGCGTCGGGGTCTGTAGGCGCAAATTACATTGAAGCAAATGAAGCAATCGGAAAGAAAGATTTTGTGATGAAGATCAAGATTTGTCGCAGAGAAGCCAAGGAAAGTCGGTACTGGCTGCGGTTGCTTGATGTCGATGGCCAACTCGAGGAAGAACGCCAGCAACTCTCATCTGAGGCAACAGAACTGATGAATATTTTCGGCGCCATTCTCCGCAAATGCGAGTAACAGGTTGGAGAATTTCAGAATTTTCTAATGTTTGTTTCGGATTTCGACATTCGAATTTCGAATTTTGTTAACATCTATGATTGGAAGGTTCGACGCCAAGGTTCCACCCGGTCCGCTCGCCCAGAAATGGCGAAACCATCGCGACCATTCACGATTAGTTAGCCCCAACAATCGGCGAAAGTTCGAGATCATCGTTGTGGGAAGCGGTCTGGCCGGGGGGTCGGCTGCCGCCACGCTGGGAGAATTGGACTATCGAGTAAAATGTTTTTGCTTTCAAGATTCGGCGCGACGCGCGCATTCGATTGCCGCCCAGGGCGGGATCAACGCAGCGAAAAATTATCAAAACGACGGCGACAGCGTTTACCGATTATTTCACGACACGATCAAGGGCGGCGATTTTCGGTCTCGTGAAGCCAACGTGTATCGCCTCGCTGAAATCAGCAACAACATCATCGACCAATGCGTTGCACAAGGCGTGCCGTTTGCCCGCGAATATGGCGGGCTACTGGCCAATCGTTCCTTCGGCGGCGCCCAGGTGTCGCGTACGTTCTACGCACGCGGACAGACCGGTCAGCAGCTTCTGCTCGGCTGTTATCAAGCGCTTTGCCGACAAATCGCGGCCGGCACGGTCGAAATGTTTCCGCAAACGGAGATGCTCGATCTAGTAATTGTCGAGGGACATGCGAAAGGAATTGTTACTCGTAGCTTGTGTTCAGGAAAAATTGAGAGACACGCTGCGGATGCTGTCGTGCTCGCCACCGGCGGATATGGAAACGTGTTTTATCTCTCGACCAACGCACGCGGGTGCAATGTCACGGCGACCTATCGCGCTTTCAAAAGAGGCGCGCTCTTTGCGAATCCGGCCTTCACGCAGATTCATCCCACCTGCATTCCAGTCGGTGGCGAATATCAATCAAAGCTCACGCTCATGTCCGAATCGCTCCGGAATGATGGACGCGTGTGGGTTCCGAAACGTAAGGAAGATCGCAGCAAGGCGCCCGGTGAAGTTCCCGAGACGGATCGTGATTACTATCTCGAGCGAAAATATCCGAGCTACGGGAATCTTTCGCCGCGCGATATCTCCTCCCGCGCAGCAAAAGAAGTTTGCGACGAAGGCCGCGGTATCGGTCCGGGCGGGCGCGGCGTTTATCTCGACTTTGCCGACGCCATTAAGCGCCTGGGTGAACATACGATTCGCGAGCGCTATGGAAATTTGTTCGAGGTTTATGAAAAGATCACCGGCGAAGACGCCTACAAAGTGCCGATGCGGATTTACCCGGCTGTTCACTACACGATGGGCGGTCTCTGGGTGGATTATGACCTAATGAGCAATGTGCCCGGATTGTTTGTGATCGGCGAAGCGAATTTTTCCGATCACGGCGCAAACCGCCTTGGCGCGAGCGCTCTGATGCAGGGGTTGGCCGATGGATATTTTGTGCTGCCCAACACGCTGCCGAATTATCTCGCGGGGCAGATGGGAAAGCGGCCGTCGCCGGATTCTCCGGAGTTCCGAGAAACAGAAAAAGATGTTCGTGCCAGAATCGAGAAACTCCTCAACGTCAACGGCACTCGTTCGGTCGATTCGTTCCATCGGGAGCTTGGCCTGCTTCTCTGGGACAAATGCGGAATGTCGCGTCACGAAAAGGGATTGCGCGAGGCGCTCAAAAAAATTCCCGAACTTCGCGAACAATTCTGGCACGAGGTACGAGTGCCGGGTGAGGGCGATGATTTCAATCAATCTTTGGAACGTGCCGGACGTGTTGCCGATTTCCTGGAATTCGCCGAGCTGATGTGTATCGACGCACTGGAGCGCGACGAATCTGCCGGCGCGCATTTTCGCGAAGAACATCAGACCGCGGAAGGCGAAGCACTGCGCGACGATGAAAATCACGCCGCGGTGTTTGCCTGGGAATTTCAAGGCGATGGAAGACTGCCGATATTGCATCGCGAGCCTCTCAATTTTGAAACCGTGCATCTGACACAGAGAAGCTATAAGTAGTTTTTAGTTGAGAGTTGATTGTTGATAGATGTCCAATGGCCCATGTTCAATTTTGAGAAATTAGACGTCTGGCAGAAGGCGATTGATTTCGCCGATCTGGTTTATAATCACACACGGCATTTTCCGGCTGACGAACGCTTCGGTCTTACTAACCAAATGCGACGGGCTGCCGTTTCAATCTCTTCAAACATCGCGGAGGGAACCTCGCGTATGTCGCAAACCGATTTCGCGCCATTCATCGAAATCGCGACCGGCTCGGTTTTTGAGGTTGTCTCGCAATCTTTTATTGGTCGACGACAGGGATGCCTGACTGAAGAAAGTTTTCGAGCACTGTATTCAGCAGCCGACGAAATCGGGCGCATGCTGAGCGGACTGCGAAAGTCGTTGATCTCCGAGTGACCGATGTGCGCCTCTGCTGGTCTATCAACTATCGACTCTCAACTATGAACTTTCAGCTGAGAATCTGGCGGCAACCGAACCCAAAATCGCCAGGCAAACTCGTCGATTACAAAGTGTGCGACATTTCGCCGAACACGTCGTTTCTCGAAATGCTCGACATTCTCAATGAGACTTTGGTCACAGGCGGAACGGAACCAATCGCGTTCGACTCCGATTGCCGCGAAGGTATTTGCGGCACCTGCTCGCTCACGATCAACGGCGAACCGCACGGACCCGATCATCCTGGCGCGGTGTGCGAACTTTACATGAGAAAGTTTCGCGACGGCGCGACGATCACAGTCGAGCCGTTTCGAGTGGGATCGTTCCCGCTGCTGAAAGATCTGGTAGTCGATCGCAGCGCGCTGGATCGTATTGTGCAAGCCGGTGGATTCATTTCCGCGCGCGCAGGCTCCGCGCCGGAGGCGAACTCGATTCTGATTCCCAAACACGACGCCGATTTAGCAATGGAAGCAGCTGCTTGCATCGGATGCGGCGCATGCGCGGCGGCCTGTCCAAATGGATCGGCCATGCTTTTCACTGCCGCAAAGGTCTCACATCTATCGTTCCTGCCGCAGGGTCGTCCGGAACAAGATAGCCGCGTGCTGCGAATGGTATCCGTAATGGATGCAGAAGGATTCGGCAATTGCACCAATACATACGAGTGTGAGGCAGTTTGCCCGGCGGAGATTAGCGCCAGTTTCATTGCCAAGCTAAATCGCGAATATGCGCGGGCGGCCGTGCATCGCGGCGCAGGCGAATAGAGTAAACGCGTAACTCCCGCCCAACTTGTTCTGGGAGCAAGGCGATCTTGTAGTGGCGTTATCAGCATGCGATAAAATCGCAATGCCGAAGGCAAAAACAAAAGCGGCAAGCGCAAAGATATACGCCGTACTCGGTTCCGACGAAGCGGAAGTTAAACGCGTGGCCGCGGAACTCGCGTCTAATCTGACCCCAGCCGGCGCAGGCGATTTCGGGTTGGAAGTTATCGATGGAGCTGCCGACAACGTCGATCAGGCTGGAGCGCGAATAAGATCGGCAATCGAAGCACTGCAAACGCTGCCTTTTTTTGGCAGCACAAAAGTGGTTTGGTTAAAGAATGTTAATTTTCTGGGCGACGATCAAAAGGCGCGCTCGGCCGCGGTGCAATCGGCGTTGGAAGAATTGTCCGAGTTAGTCGATAGCGGTTTGGGCCCCGGTGTCACACTCTTGATCAGTGCGACCGACTTAGATAAACGCCGTTCGTTTTATAAGACGCTGCTCAAACGAGCGGAGGTGCAGGTTTTCGACCGGCTCGATTCCAGCCGAGGCGGATGGGAAGAAGAAGCCCTTGAGATGGTTCAGCAGCGCGCAAAAAAAAGAAAACTCCAATTCGCTGATGAAGCGCTCG
>Ga0209156_10001747_pt1 | contig 17493 bp, 16 predicted proteins | sample GraSoiAngelo_124_FD_185881 | JGI IMG/M metagenome (GOLD analysis project Ga0209156, IMG submission 185881) | Grasslands soil microbial communities from the Angelo Coastal Reserve, California, USA - 14_0927_05_20cm (SPAdes) (version 2) | ecosystem: Environmental > Terrestrial > Soil > Grasslands...
CCCGCCAGCACCTGGCTGTCGGTGAGTGAGGAGACGAAGAGGCCGTAGGACGCGCACACCAGTGAGAAGAGGACGAGCCCCAGGTACCCGGCGACCAGCGGCTCGAGGGCGAAGGGCTGCACGTGGTACACCCAGGCGGGATAGACGAGCGTCCCGGCGAGGAGCGCCCCGATCACGACCAGGCAGGCGCCCAGCTTCGCGGCCACGATGGCGCGGTCGCCGAGCGGATAGGTGAGCAGGAGCTCGAGCGTGCCGAGCCGCCGCTCCTCGGCGACGAGGCGCATGGTGAGCAGCGGGATGGCGAAGATCAGCACCAGGCGGATGTCGATGAAGAGGATCTGCCAGAAGTTCTCCATGATGTTCAGGCCGAAGCCGAAGGTGATGAAGTAGACGAGATCGGAGTGGAAGTAGTAGCCCGTGTAGGCGAGGAAGGCGGCCGCGACCAGGTAGACGAGCGGCGAGCCGAAGTAGGAGCGCAGCTCCTTGCGGAAGAGCGCGACGAAGCTCCGCACGCGCTAGCCCCGGGGCCCGCCGGCCCCGTCGCCCGCCGGCCCGACCAGCTGGACGAAGAGATCCTCCAGGCTGGGCGTGCTGGCGCGCACCTCGAGGAGGGTCCAGCCGCGGGCCACCAGCGCGGCGCCGAGCGCGCGCTGCACGGGCCCGGGATCGCGCGCAGAAAGTGCGAAGGCCGTGCCCGCGAGCCCGTCCGGCGCGCCGCGCTCCACCCGCACGACCCCCGGCAGCGTGGCGAGCTGGGCCGCGACCGCGTCGGCTGGCCCGTCCACGCGCAGCACGAGCCGCGCCACCCCCGCCAGGCGCTGCGCCAGCCCGTCCGGCGTGTCGACCGCGACCAGGCGGCCGCGGGAGAGGATGACGATGCGCGAGCAGAGCGCGCTCGCCTCGGAGAGGATGTGCGTCGAGAGGAGCATCGTCCGGCCGGCGAGCGAGCGCAGCAGCGTCCGCATCTCGACCGTCTGCATCGGGTCGAGGCCGACCGTCGGCTCGTCGAGCACGAGGACGTCGGCGTCTCCCACCAGCGCCTGCGCCAGCCCGACCCGCTGCCGGTACCCCTTGGAGAGCTTGCCGGCCAGGCGGTCGGCCACCGAGACCAGCCCGCAGCGTTCGATGGCGTCCGCGACCGCCGCGCGGCGCGCGCCCCCGCCGAGGCCCTTCACCTCGGCCACGAAGGCGAGGAAGCGGCGCACCGTGAGCTCGGGGTAGAGGGACACCTGCTCGGGGAGATAGCCGACGCGCCGCCGAGCGGCCGCCGGCTGCTCGGCGACGTCCATCCCGTCGATGCACACCCGGCCGGCGGTGGGCGGGAAGTAGCCGGTCAGCACGCGCATCAGCGTGCTCTTGCCGCTGCCGTTCGGTCCGAGCAGCGCCGCCACCTCGCCGCGCCCGATCGTGAACGACACGTCGTCCACCGCGCGGTGCGTGCCATAGTACTTCGTCAGGTGCTCGACCGAGATCACGCTAATGCGAACCGCCGCCCTCCCTCAATAGCCCGCGCGTGGCGGCGCGCAACCGCCCCCTGAGCGGCGGTGGAGGCTGTCTGAGCGCCCAGCGCCGACCCGAGACCCGGTCGGTGGCGCGGGGGCTGCGTCGGCGGCGACCTTCGAGCGCGCCGAGCCGGACGCCGCGGTAGCCGAGCCTGGTGAGCGGCGCGCGAGCGGGAGCCGCGACGGAGCCCCCGCACCACCGACCGCGATTCCGCTCAGCCTCCCTAGTGCCCGACCCGCGCCGCCCCTTCTCGCTCGCGCCGCTTCCGCCGCCGCGCGTGGATGATCTCGTCCATGACGATGACGCCGATCGAGAACAGCGTCACGATGATGATCGATTCCCAGAGACCCATCAGAGCCTCCTAGCTGACCGCCGCGGCCTGCGCCGCCACCGCCGGCCGCCGAGACGCCTTCGATGCCTCGCGCAGGATGAAGCGGGGGCGGAAGTACGAGATCATGACCGGCAGCAGCGTCTCCGAGGCGATGAAGCTCACGAACATCCAGATCGCGAGCAGCCCGCCCATGACGGCGTTGAACCGGATGTTGGAGAAGGTCCACAGCGCCGTGCTCCCCACCATGGCGACGGCGGTGAAGCTGACCGCCTTCCCCGACGTGACCAGCGCCTCGCGAATCGACAGCTCGAGGTCGCCGTTCACGCGGATCTCCTCGATGATGCGGGACAGGATGTAGAGGCCGTAGTCGATACCGAAGCCAACGCCGACGGTCACCAGCGGCAGCGTGTTCACGTTGATGCCGATCCCCCACACCGCCATGGCGGCGTTGATGAGGACGTTCGAGATGAAGAGCGGGGCGAGGAGGTAGACGCCCGCCGCCCATGACCGGTAGGTGAACAGCACGATGATGTAGATCGTGCCGAAGCCGAGGAAGTTCATGAGCAGGTCGTTCCGCACCAGCTCCTCGTTGGCCGCCGCCAGCACGCCGATCAGGCCGCCGGCCAGCTTGAAGTTCGCCTTGCCGTCCATGTTGTTCTTCGGGTCGGCGATGAAGTTCTTACACTCCTGGATGATGCGCGCGATGTTGTCGCCCTTGTGGTTGCGGGCGAAGAAGGTGACGTGCGAGGTGGTGTAGCTCGGGTCGACGTACTTCGCGGTCTCGGTCGGCGGCGAGCCGGAGAAGAAGATGAAGAAGGTCTGCGCCACGTCGCGCGAGTTGTTGGGGATGACGCCCCACTTCGGCTCGAGTTCGTGGAAGACCATGTTCACGCTGCGCAGGATATCGGTGAGCGAGAAGCTGTAGCCCACGTCCCGGTCGCGCTCGAGGTAGCGCTGGAAGTTCTCCATGGTGCGCAGCACCTTGGGGTCTTTCATCGCGTCACGGTCCTTGCCCTCGGCGACCACGATGAGCGGCTCGACGCCCCCGAACTTGTCCTGGATGTGCGCGTGGGAGACGTTGTAGGGCGAGTCCTCCCACACCAGCGGCGAGGCGGAGGTCGGGTCGCCGACGATGAGGCCGCGCATGAGGAAGAGGCCGACCGCGAACAGCGCGAGCCAGAAGACTAGCGTCGTCACCTTGCCGACCGAGGACAGGTTCCAGTCGGTGACCCGGTTGATGAACGCCTTGTACCAGCCCTTCTCGCGCGCCATCACGACCTCGGGGTCGGGGGCGCGGAGATAGTAATAGACGATCGGGTTGAGCAGCAGCTCGGCGACGGTGATGGCGAGGATCCACCACGACGCCACGATCGCCAGGTTGCGCAGCATGACGATCGGCACGAGGATGATGACCAGTACGCCGAGCGCGTCGGTCGCAATGCCGGAGAAGGTCGGGACGAAGAGCTCCGCGAAGGCGGCGACGATCGCCTTGCGCTGGTTCCAGTCGTGTCGCTCGAACTCCTCGTAGTAGCGATCGTGCATCTGGATCGCGTGGCTCACGGCACGCGCCGTGATGAGGAAGGGCATCACCAGGATGAGCGGGTCGAGCGAGAAGCCGATGATGCTCACGAAGGCGAGGCCCCAGAAGGCCGCGATCACACCGGTCAGCGTGGGCCGGAGCGCGCCGCGCCAGTCGTGGAAGTACATCCAGCGCAGGATCCACTCCATGCAGTAGGTGACGGTGAGGATCCAGAATACGTCGCTCGCGTAGCTGTAGACCCAGCCGTAGAGGCGCGGCTCACCCGCGACGTAGATCGCGAGGTCGGGCTCGGGGATGGTGAGCGCCACGTTCTCCGTCGACTCTCCGCGCTTCACGCCGAGCTGAACGGTGGTCCCGGGCTTGAGCTGGGCGATCGCTGCGGCCAGCTCGACCCGGTCGGCGGCCGGCTTGCCGTTGACCGACACGATCGTGTCGCCCGCCTTGAGGCCGGCCGTCGCCGCCGCCGTGTCGCGGTAGACGGTGTCCACCACCGCGGGCGCCGCGGTCTCGCTCTTCATCGCGTCCCGGCCCTTGATGAGCGCGCCGATCCAGCCCTTCTCGAAAGGCGCGATCACGCGCTCGTTGATCTGATCGAAGGTGAGGCGGTGGTTCAGGCGCGACTCGATGAAGTTGGCCCGCACGAGCGCCGCCCGGTCGTCGAGCGAGACGAGGAGGCCGTAGATGCTCTCGGTGTTGTGGACGATGCGCTTGATGTTGGCCGCGTCGTCGGCGGTTTTCGGCATTTGGATCATGACCGGCTCGGCCTTCAGGAAGCCGCCTGCCTGCGCGCGGAGATAGCGCGTCGTGCGGTGGCCGATCGAGTCGATCTGGTTGTGGTTCACGCCGTAGACGCGGTCCATCTCCTCGGTGATCTTGTAGATCCGATCCAGGGTCGAGACCGTGAAGATGTTGCCGTCCTTCACCTCGACCATCAGCTGGATGTTGTTGGCGCCGCCGAAGGTCCCGGCGTACTTGTTGTGGATCTGGACGAAGGGGTGGCTCTGCGGGAGGAGGTCGCCGAAGCTCGTCTCGAGCTTCAGCTGGAAGCTCAGGTAGGCGAAGTACGCCGTGATGATCAAGACGACGACCATCACCGGGTGGCGGTAGTCGATCAGCCGCTCCCCGAGCCAGTAGAGCGCTCGCTTGTCCTCTTCGCTCGACGTTCCGCTGCTCATGGCGGGTTCTCCTGTTTCAGCCCTGCGACGGCAGCCAGGTCTTGCCGCCGTCCGTGGTGCGATAGATGAGCCCGTATCCGCCGACCATCCAGCCGTTCTGCTGGTCGGAGAAGCTGAGCCCGCGCAGCCAGGTGAGCACGTCCTGCCCGAGCTTGGCGCGCTTCCACGCCGTCTCCCCGGGCTGGTGCCGCATGACCTCGCCCGCGGCGCCCACCGCCCAGCCCGAGCCGTCGGGCAGCTCGATCACGCGGAAGAGCGGGTCGACGAGAGGGTACTCGACCTCGATCTGGTCGAAGGCCCAGCGCTGGCCGCCGTCGTTGGTGCGCGCGATGCGTCCCTCGATGCCGGAGGCGAGGCCGCGTTGGGTGTCGGTCATGTGCACGCCGTAGAGGGTGGGAAGGTCGAGGAGGTCGAAGATGCCGGTGCCCTCCATGAGCGTCTTCTCCTGCTCGTGCCAGGTCTCGCCCCCGTCGGCGGTGTGCATGATCTTGCCGAACTCGCCGACGATCCAACCGTTCGTCGCGTCCACGAACTTGACGTCGTAGAAGATCGGATCCGCGGCCGCCAGGCTCTCCCCGCCCGAGATGTCGGCCTCCATCGCCACCCTGCGCGCGCGCCACGTCTTGCCGCCGTCGCTCGTGGAGGTGAGGATCGAGCGGTCCCCCACCGCCCAGGCGTGATCGGCGTCGAGCGCGTGCAGCGCGAAGAGATAGAGCGGCTGCCTGGAGCCGTCCTTGTCCTGGAAGAACGCGTTCGACTCCTGCGTCTGCCAGCTCTTCCCGCCATCGGCGGTGTGCAGGATGATGCCGTCCTGCCCCGAGATGAAGCCGTGCTGGTCGTCGGGGAAGCGCACCGCGTAGAGCGCCAGCTCGGTGCCGCTCGGCCGCACCTCCCAGCTGCGCCCGCCGTTGGCCGTCTCGAGGATCTTGCCGCCGTAGCCGACCACGAAGGCGCGGTCCTTGCCGAGCGCCTGCACGTCGTAGAAGCGGTCGGTCACGTAGATGGTACGCTCGGCGAGCGGCACCATCTCGACCTCGTGGTGGCACCCGAGCGCGAGCGCGAAGAGGGTGACCCCTCCCGGGATGATCCAGCGACGCATGTAGCCCCTCCCCCGGGGCGCAAGGACGACGTCCCGTCGATGGGCGCCTAACAGACCCTCTCTCGAGATGTCAATGGGATGGTGGGCCTCCTCCAGCCTCGGCCTTGGGGAACCACTTGGAGACGTCTTTGGGCTCCACGATCACCTGGCTGTCGATCTTCCACACGCCGTCCTCCTTGAGGAGGGTGTAGAGCTCGTACTCGGTGAGCCCGAGCTGGTTCACGAAGCGGTCCTGGGAGGAGAGGACGTTGGGGACGTGGGCCGTCGCGCCCTCGACCTTCCCGGGGTGGACTCGGAACTCGAAGATCTTGACGTCCGCGAACGCCATGCCGGTCTTCTGCTCCTTCACCCAGACCTCCCGGTCCTTCCCCTGCTTCATCGCTTTGGAGACCAGGTCGTAGGCCGCATCGAACCTCCCATCCTTGAGGGCCTGCAAGTACCGCCGGACGGTCTCCTCGGGGGAGAGCGGCGTTGGGTCCGCGGCGGCCGCCCCCGCGACGACGAGGAGCACGAGGGTGCCGAGCGCGCACGGAAACCAGCCCGCGCGGGCCATGGGGCTCCCTACCACAGGCCGCCTGCCCGCCGGAAGCCGGCGACGATTCTGCAGCGGCGGCATCATTTTTTCGCCGCACTCCCCATGGCCTAGCGCGGGCAATCCCCGTCGTTCTCTGCCTCGGCCGCTGGCACGTCACTTGCTGGCCAGCATGCGATATGGACGAGAACGCTGGCAACCTGATCCGCACGCTTCGCCAGAAGCTCGGCATGACGCAGGAGGAGTTCGCGCACGAGATCGCGGTCACCGTCTCGACCGTGAACCGCTGGGAGAACGCGCACGCCGAGCCGAGCAAGCTGGCGTGGAAGGCGATCCACGACCTCGCGCACAAGCGCGGGGTGCCCGAAGACATCGTGCGCCGCTCGCATGCCCACGCCGACGGCTGAGCCGCCGGGCTCGCGCACGACCGGCGAGAAGTGAGCGTCTCCGGCACTGGCGTGACGCCGACGCCGACCTCGCCTCGCCCCCTCCGGCCCGCCGCGAGAGCACGCCGCGCCGCCGATGTGCCACGCGCACGCTCGGCTTTTCCGTCCCACGTGTCAGAAGCGCTCGCCGCGGGGCTGCGCGAAGGCGGGCCGGCACGCCATTTGCGTCACCGCTGACACACCCCGGGGGCCGACCGCGACGGACGGCACACGGGGCGCGGGGCGCGAGTCGCACATGACCCATTCCCAAGCCAACGCCGCCGTCGGCCCGACGGAGCAGGCCAAGATCCTGGTGGTCGAGGACGATCCCGACATCCGGAAGATCCTCGAGCTCTTCCTCGGCGAGAAGGGCTTTCGCGTGAAGATCGCCGACGGCGCGCCGCGCGCCCTCGAGCTGCTCGGCGAGGAGCCGATCGACCTGATCCTCTCCGACGTGCGCATGCCCGGCATGAGCGGGCTCGATCTGCTGCGGCACGTGAAGGAGCAGGATCCGGAGATCCAGCTCGTCCTCATGAGCGCCTACTCGTCGGTCAAGGACGCCGTGGAGGCGATCCAGCTCGGCGCCGCCGACTACGTCGAGAAGCCGATCGACTTCCGCCGTCTCGAGCGCGTGCTGCACACGGTGCTCGAGAAGTGCCAGCTCCAGCACCGCACGCGCATCCTCGAGCAGCGCCTGCAGGGCTGCGTCACCTTCGAGGGCATGGTCGCCCGCTCGCAGCAGATGCTGTCGGTGTTCGCCTTCATCGAGCGCCTGGCGCGCTATCCCACCACCGCGCTCGTGCTGGGCGAGAGCGGCACCGGCAAGGAGCTGGTCGCGCGCGCGCTGCACAACCTCTCGCCGCTCCGCGAACGCCCCTTCGTGGTCTGCAACTGCACGACCCTCGCGCCGACGCTCCTCGAGAGCGAGCTCTTCGGGCACGTGCGCGGCGCCTTCACGGGCGCCGACCGCGACCGCAAGGGCCTCTTCGAGGCGGCCCACGGCGGCACCATCTTCCTCGACGAGATCGGCGAGCTGCCGGTGGGCGTGCAGGTGAAGCTGCTGCGCGTGCTCGAGAACCGGGAGATCAAGCGCATCGGCTCGCCCGACCCGGTGCACATCGACATCCGGGTGATCGCCGCCACCAACCGCGACCTCGCCGAGATGGTGCGCCAGGTGACCTTCCGCGACGACCTCTTCTACCGCCTGAACGTGGGCGCGATCCACCTGCCGCCCCTGCGCAGCCGCACCGACGACATCGAGCCGCTCGTCCAGCACTTCATCGGCATCTTCAACCAGCGGCTGTCGCGCACCGTGACCGGCACGGCCCCCGAGGTGCTCGACATCTTCGTCCGCTACCCCTGGCCCGGCAACGTGCGCGAGCTCGCCAACATGATCGAGCGCGCGATGGTGGTCTGCAAGTCGAGCGTGATCGTGCCCGAGAGCCTGCCCCCGCACCTCTTCGAGGTCCGTCCTGCGCTGCTGGATGACGAGCCCGGGATGCCCGACCTGAGCCTCCGGGCGGCGGAGCGGGAGCAGATCCTGCGCGCCCTGCAGGCCTCGGGGGGCAAGCGCGTGGAGGCGGCGCGCCGACTCGGGCTCTCGCGGCGGACGCTCTACCGCAAGCTCTCCCGCTACGGGATCTCGTGAACGGAAGACCAATGGACGAAACCCTCTGCGCCCTCTGCCTCAGCACCGACCCGTCCGTGTCGAGCACGGCGGTGGCGATGCTCGCGCGCATCCCCGGCTTCGCGGTGATCGCCCGCGAGCTCGACTACCAGCTCGGCCCGGTCGAGCTGAACGACATGCGCGAGGCGCACCTCGCCATCGTGATCCTGGGCGACGACCCGTCGTCCGGCCTGGCGGTGATCGAAGAGGTGCACAAGAGCGCCCCGGCGACCCAGGTCCTGGCGGTCTCGGCCGACGACCGGTCCGAGACGATCGTCAAGGCGCTGCGGGCGGGCGCGGACGAGTTTCTCCCTCTGCCCCTCGACCCGAACGCGCTCCTGAAGGTCTGCATCAAGGTCTCGGCGCTCCGCCGCGCGGCGAAACCGAACGGCACCGCCCAGCACGCCCAGTTCTGGGTGGCGTACGGTGCCAAGGGCGGCGTCGGCGTGACGACCCTGGTCGCCAACCTGGGGATCGCGCTGCAGGCGGCGGGGCGACGGACGGTGCTCCTCGACCTCGACCTCCACTCCGGCGACCTGGCGCTCTTCCTGAACCTGAACCCGGGCTACACGCTGCGCGACATCGCCACCACCAAGCGGCTCGACACCGTCTATCTGCAGGGCACGATGATCCGCCACCGCTCGGGCCTGGAGCTGATCGCCGCACCCGTACCCCTGCCGGGCGAGGCGCCGCTCGCGCTCACCAGCGAGCAGACGCTCGCCATCCTGAAGCTGCTCGACACCACCCACCAGGTGGCGCTCGTCGACACGACCTCGGTCCCGCTCGACGCGACCCGCGCGGCGCTCACCAACGCCGACCGAATCTTCCTGGTGACCGAGCTCACCTTGCCGGCGCTGCGCGCGTCGCTGCGCGCGCTCGCCTGGCTGCACGAGGAAGGCGTCGACGGCGTGGTCGAGGTGGTGGTCAACAAGTACGCCAACCGTTCGTGGGAGGTCTCCCCGGCGGAGGCCGCGAAGACCCTCGGGCTCCCCATCCGGGCTCTCCTCCCCCGCGACGACGCGGCCGTCTACACGGCGGTCAACAGCGGGCTCCCGCTCGAGGAAGTGAAAGGCGGCGCTGCGCTGCAGCGCGCGATCGCCGCGCTGGTCGGGGGGGAGGAAGCGCCCCGCCCGGAGAGCCCCGTACTCAAAGGCTTCCGCCGCTTCTTCTCGGCAACGGAACGGAGAGTCTAGACGATGAGCATCGCGCACGGGAGCGTCTCGGCGCCGGCGAAGAGCGGCGCCGCCTCTGTAAGCAAGCGGCTGGAGGAGTTGAAGCTGCGCGTGCACCGCCAGCTCCTCGAGCGCCTCGACCTGGTGGCGCTCTCCTCGCTCGACAGCACGCAGGCCGAGGAGCACATCCGCACCACCCTCCAGCGCCTCCTGCAGGCCGATTCGCCCGATCTGTCGGGGCTCGAGCGCGAGCGGCTGATCGAGGAGGTCGGCTACGAGGTCTTCGGGCTGGGCCCGCTCGAGGAGTTCCTCAAGGACGGCGACATCTCCGACATCCTCGTCAACGGTCCGGGCGCCGTCTACATCGAGAGGCAGGGGCGGCTCACGCTCACCGACGTCAAGTTCCGCGACGAGGAGCACCTGATGAAGGTGATCGACCGCATCGTGTCGACGGTCGGCCGGCGCCTCGACCGTGACGCGCCGATGGTGGACGCGCGGCTGCCCGACGGCTCGCGCGTGAACGCGATCGTCGCGCCGCTCGCGGTGCGCGGGCCCTGCCTCTCGATCCGGCGCTTCGGGCGCGACCCCTATCGCATCGACAACCTGCTCGCCTTCGGCGCGCTCACGCCGCAGATGGTGCGCTACCTGGCGGCGGCCATCCAGGGCCGTCTCAACATGATCATCTCGGGCGGGACGGGCGCTGGGAAGACGACCCTCCTCAACTGCCTGACCAGCTTCATCTCCCACCAGGAGCGCGTGGTGACGATCGAGGACTCGGCCGAGCTCCAGCTCCAGCAGCCGCACGTGGTGCCGCTCGAGACGCGTACGCCCGACCTGGACGGCAAGGGCGAGATCACGCAGCGCGACCTGGTGCGCAACGCGCTCCGCATGCGGCCCGACCGCATCATCGTCGGCGAGGCGCGCGGCGCTGAGGCGCTCGACATGCTGCAGGCGATGAACACCGGCCACGACGGCTCGCTCACCACCGTCCACGCCAACTCCCCGCGCGAGTGCCTGCAGCGCCTCGAGGTGATGGTGCTGATGGCGGGCTACGATCTCCCGGTGAAAGCGATCCGGCAGCAGGTCGGCGCCGCCGTCAACGTGCTCGTCCAGGCCGCGCGCCTGACCGACGGCTCGCGCAAGATCGTGCGCGTGAGCGAGATCGTCGGGATGGAGAGCGACCAGCTCCAGCTGCAGGACATCTTCGAGTTCGTGCAGACCGGGGTCACTCCCGAGGGCCGCGTCCAGGGTCAGTTCCGCGCCAGCGGGCTGCGCAGCCGGTACTTCGACCGCCTGGTGGCGGCGGGCGTGAAGCCCGAGGACATCCTGCCCGGAGCGGGCGAGCGATGAGCACGCGACCCATGATTGCCGCGCGGACCGCGCCGGCGTGACGAGGAGAGGACCATGGCGGAGTCAGAGCAGAAGCCGCGCATCCTGATCGTGGAGGACCACCCCATCATCGCGGAGCTGGTCGAGACGCGGCTCCGCATCGAGGGGATGGAGCCGATCAAGTGCGCGGGCGGGCGCGAGGCGCTCGACCTCATCGGGACGCGGCCGCTGGATGCCGTCATCCTCGACATCATGATGCCGGATGTCGACGGCTACGAGGTCTTGCGCTATATCCGGTCGCAGCCGGGGACGCGCAGCCTGCCGGTCATCTTCCTGACCGCCAGATCCACGCCCGCGGACATCGAGAAGGGGCTCGCGATGGGCGCGAACTACTACATCACCAAGCCGTTCAGCGGCCTCGACCTGGTGCGCAAGGTGCGCATCTGCCTCGAGGAGCGCCGCCCCGCCCCCGAGCCATCCGCCATGCGATGACGCGCCTCCTCGCGGTCCTCGGGCTCGCCGCCGCGCTCGTCGCGGCGCCCGGCCGCGCCGACTGGAGCGGTGTGGGGGGCCGCGAGGTCCGGCTCGAGGGCGATGGCAAGATCCTGACCGTGCGCGCCACCTTGAATGGCAGCGTCGAGGGTCTCTTCCTCCTCGACACCGGCGCCACCTACTGCGTGATCAGCCAGAGCATCGCGCGCCGCCTCGGGCTCAGGGCGAGCGGGGAGCGCACCGCGCTCGTCACCGCGAACGGCGCGGTGAGCGCCCCCCTGGTGACCATCCGGTACTTCGACCTGGGCAGCAACCGCGCCCGCGATGTGAAGACGGTGGTCCACGACTCGGTGGCGCCGCCGCTCGACGGCATCGTCGGGCTCAGCTACCTGAACCACTTCGCCTACGTGATCGACGTGCGGCAGCGCATCGTGCGCCTGCGTCCCGGCGACTGAGCCGGCGTCGAGGTCGGTGCGCGCGGGGACGGGGGCGCCTCTCCGCTTCAGCTGCGCCGGCCGCAACGAGCGTATCGATGCACGCAGACGTGCCGGCGCAGAGGCGCTGCGAGGGCGCCCCCGTCCCCGCGCTCGTACGCCGTCGGCTCAGACGCCGAGGACGTTTATTGTGCAGGCGGAGCCCAGGCCGATCACGTGTGACAGACCCACCTTGGCGCCAGGCACCTGGCGGGCGCCGGCGGAGCCGCGAAGGTGGGAGGTGACCTCGAAGATGCCGGCGACGCCGGTGGCGCCGAGGGGATGGCCCTTGGAGAGGAGGCCACCCGAGACGTTGACCGGGATCCGGCCCCCGTGCGCGCTCTCGCCCTCGTCGATCATCCGTCCTGCCTCGCCGTCCTTGCACAGACCGAGGTTCTCGTAGTGGAGCAGCTCGGCGGTCGCGAAGCAGTCGTGCAGCTCGACCAGGTCGAGGTCCTGGGGCCCGATGCCGGCCAGCTCGTAGGCCTTGCGGGCGGCGTTGCGCGTGAGCGTGCTCACGTCGGGCAGCGTCAGGTCCCGCTCCGTCCACGGATCGGAGGTGAGGACCGACGCCAGCACCTTCACCCTGGCGCCGAGCTGGCGCGCCTTCTCGGGTGAGATGACGAGCGCGGCCGCCGCCCCGTCGCCGGTCGGACAGCACATGTAGAGCGTGTTCGGGTAGGCGACCATGCGCGCCTTGAGCACGTCCTCGAGGCCCACCTCGTTCTGGTACTGCGAGAGCGGGTTCTTGGTGGAGTGCTTGTGGTTCTTGACCGCCACCTTCGCGAACTGCTCCTGCGTCGTTCCGTAGCGCCGCATGTGCTCCATGCCCGCCTGGCCGAAGACCGCGGGCATGAGGCCGCTCCCGATCACGCCCTCGGTACGGATGCCCGAGCCGCCGCCGCCCCCGAGGAGCCCCATCTTCCCCATCTGCTCGACGCCGACCGCGAGCGCCACCTCGTGCGCGCCCGAGGCGACCGCCAGCCACGCCTCGCGGAACGCGGTCGAGCCGGTGGCGCAGGCGTTGGCCACGTTCACCACCGGGATGCCCGTCTGCCCCACCTCCTGGAGGATGCGCTGGCCGACCATCGCGTTCGCCTGGAAGAGACAGCCGGCCGCCATCAGCTCCACGTCCTTGATCGAGAGGCCCGCGTCCTTGAGCGCGAGGAGGACCGCCTCGGCCCCCAGGTCGGGGACGTCCCGCTCCGGGTAGCGGCCGAAGCGGATCATGGCGACGCCGGCGACGTACACGTCTCGCATGGCGGATGCTCCTAGCCCCGAGCGGGGCGGAAGTAGAAGGCGACCACGTCGTTGCCTTCCCGGTCCTGCTGGGAGACGCCGGTCGTCATCTCGACCGGCATGCCGAAGCGGAGCTGCGCGGGATCGGGCTCGACGTCGATCAGGTTCGAGCGCACCGACACGCCCTCGGGCAGGTCGACGACGCCGACCACGTACGGCACCGGGACCCCGGGCATGGACTGGTGCACGATCGACCAGACCCAGAGCGTCCCCTTGCGCGACAGCGGGATCTCCTCGAACGGCCCCTCGGCGGTACACCGGGAGCACGCGCGCCGCGCGCCCAGGTAGACCGCCCCGCACGGCTGGCAGCGCCGGCCGACCAGGTAGGGCTCGCCCTCGTCGGGCAGACGGAGGAAGGGAACGATCGGGCGGCGGCCGCGCGGCGCGGTGGTCGCGGAGGCGCTCACGCGGTTCGCGTAGCATCGCCCGCCGCCCCCTGTCCAGCGCCAGTGTGGTGTCCGCGAGATGGCTTTACTGCGAGCGTCGATCCGGGGCCTGCGGCGGGCGTGCTCGCTCCTCCCTCGCTCCTGCGGCCGCGGCGCGAAGCGCCGCGTGTGTTTGATACGCCTCGTCGGTCGTCGCTGCGCTCGCCCGCCTCGGCTCCCGGCTCGACGCTCTCGCGACAAGCCACCTCGCGGACACCACACTGGTCACCGGCCGCGGCGCGGAGTATGCCTGGCGGGAATGGACGACTTCCAGGGACGGGTCGCCGTCATCACCGGCGGCGGCGGCGGGATCGGCGCCGCCATGGCGCGCGCCTTCGCCGCGCGCGGCGCGCGCATCGTGCTCGCCGACGTCGATCGGGCGGCGATGGAAGGGGTGGCCGCCGTGCTCGGCAAGGGCGGCGCCGAAGTGCTCGTCGTGCCGACCGACGTGACCGCGCTCGAGAGCGTGCGCGCGCTCGCCGACGCGGCCGAGCGGCGCTTCGGCGCCGTGCACATCGTGTGCAACAACGCCGGCGTCGCCACCATGAGCGAGATCGCCGCCTCGACGCACGCCGACTGGCAGTACACCATGAACGTCAACTTCTGGGGCGTCGTGCACGGCGTCGAGACCTTCGTGCCGCGCCTCCTCGCGCGCGGCGCCGGCGGGCACATCGTCAACACGGCCTCCATGGCGGGGCTGGTCGGGATGCGCTGGCTCGGCGTGTACTGCGCCTCCAAGTTCGCCGTGGTGGGGCTGAGCGAGGCCCTCCACCGCGAGCTCGCCGAGCACGGCATCGGCGTCAGCGTCCTCTGCCCGATGATCGTCGAGACCAAGATCAACGAGAACTCGATCCGCAACCGGCCCGCGGCGCTGCGCAACCTGGGCGAGGCGGCCGTCCCCGAGGGCGCCGCCATGATGGGCAGCGTCATCGGCCCCGAGGAGGTCGCACGCCGCGTCGTGCGCGGCATCGAGCGCAAGGACCTCTACATCTTCACCCACCCCGAGCAGCGCGCCATCCTCCAGCGCCGCGCCGCGCGGCAGGACCGGATGTTCGAGCCCGATCGCTGGTAGCGGGCCCGCGGGCGCGCAGGAGGCTGTCGGAGCAACCATGGCGAGCGAAGCGAACGAGCCGGGGAGCGAGAGCGGGAAGCGCAGCGACGACCGACGAGGTGCGGCGCGCGGGACGCGCGCCGGGAGTTGGTCGCCGCAGGAGGGAGGAGCGAGCAACCATTGGGCAGCGCGGCTCCCGCCGCGCTCCCCCGGATCGTTCGCTGCAGCCGCCGTGGTTGCTCCGACAGGCTCCTGAGGGAGCGCGTGGTCGCCGCCGGCGCGCTCATCTCCGGGACGGGCACCAACCTGCAGGCGATCATCGACCGCATCGCGGCCGGCCAGCTCGCCTGCGCGCTCCGCGTGGTCGTCTCGAACCGCGCCGGCGCCCCCGGCCTCGCGCGGGCCGAGGCCGCTGGCATCCCGACGCGCGTCATCGATCACAAGGGCTTCGCACGCCGTGAGGACTTCGACCGCGCCGTGGTCGCGGCGCTCCACGAGGCGGGCGTCGAGCTCGTGTTGCTGGCGGGCTTCGACCGCCTCGTCACGCCGGTCCTCCTGGCCGCCTTCCCGCTCCGCGTCATGAACGTCCACCCGGCGCTGCTGCCCTCGTTCAAAGGCCTCGATGCCCAGCGCCAGGCCCTCGCGTACGGGGTCAGGATCGCCGGCGCGACGGTCCACTTCGTGGACGAGCACACGGACCACGGCCCGATCATCGTGCAGGGCGCAGTGGCGATCGGTCCCGAGGACACCGAGGACGAGGTCCGCCGGCGCATCCTCGCCGTGGAGCACGAGATCTATCCCCTCGCGATCCAGCTCTTCGCCGAGGGGCGCCTCACCGTCGAGGGGCGCCGGGTGATCGTGCGCGGCCCGCGACCGCCCCTCCCCCCGCCGCTCGTCCACTGGTAACCCCCGCAGGGGGCGTTCCATTTGAAATCTAATGAGTTCGTTGGTACACGGCAACCGGAGCGGCGGATGGGGCAAGCTGGTGGAGGGAGGGACCGATGGAGCGCCTGGCACCTGCTGGCACCATCGGAACCGATGAGTCCGGCAAGGGGGACTACTTCGGCCCGCTCGTGGTGGCGGGTGTGTACGTCCCCGACGGCGGCCGCGAGGTGCTCGCGGCGCTCGGCGTGCGCGACAGCAAGACGCTGTCCGACGGCCAGGTCGAGCGCCTGGCCCGCGCCGTGCGGGAGGCCTATCCCACCGCGGTGGTGGCGATCGGCCCCGAGCGCTACAACGCGCTCTACGCGAAGGTGGGGAACCTGAACCGGCTGCTCGCCTGGGCCCACGCACGCGTCATCGAGAACCTGCTCGAGCGTATTCCGGAGTGCCGCGAGGCGATCTCCGACCAGTTCGGGGACGCGCGCGTCCTCGAGCGCGCCCTCCTCGAGCGCGGCCGCCGCATCAGCCTGACCCAGCGTCCCCGCGCCGAGTCGGACCCGGTGGTGGCCGCCGCCTCGATCGTGGCGCGCGCCGAGTTCCTGCGCCGGCTGGGCGCCCTCGGCGCGCGCTTCGGGATGCCGCTGCCGAAGGGCGCCGGGCCGCCCGTGCTCGCCGCCGGCCGGGCCTTCGTCGCCCGCCACGGCGCCGACGCGCTCGGCCAGGTGGCGAAGCTCCATTTCCGCACCACCCGCCAGGTCACCGGGGCGGGCTCCTGATGGACGTCGACGCCATCCTGGCCGAGGTCCGTTCGCTCGCCGACCGCGGCGAGCTGCACACCATCGTCGCGCGCTACGGCGCGATCGACGACACGCCCGAGAGCCAGACCTGGCACTCGACCGAGCTCCTCTACGAGATCGGCCGCGCCTTCGGCATGCTCGGCAACGAGGAGAAGGTCGAGCGCTACCTCCTGCGCTGCGCCGAGCTCGCCCCGCGGCGCGCGGCCGTGTTCCACTGCGCCATCGGCTGGTACTTCCAGCGCAAGAAGAAGTGGACGAAGGCGCTGCGCTGGTACGACCGCGCTCTCTCCTCCTTCCCGACCTACCACCTCTGCCTCTTCCGCCGCGGCTACTGCCTCGAGAAGGTGCACCGCCCGCACGAAGCGGTCGAGGCGCTCGGCCGCGCGCGCCAGATCTGGGAGGACGCGCCGAGCGAGCAGCGGCAGCGCGGCCGCGGCGTGCAGGTGCAGGTGCTCTTCCACCTCTCGCGCGGGCTGCGCGATCTCGGCGACTTCGAGGGCGCCGCCGAGGCGCTCGACCAGTGCTGCGCGCTCGACCGCGGCAGCAACCCGCCCACCATCCGTGAGGAGCACATGCTCGCCTGCCGCGGCGAGCTGCAGCTGCGGCGTGGCGACCTCGACGCCGCCCTCGCCGCCTTCGTCGCGGCGCGCGACCTCGATGCCGAATCGAGCTACCACTGGGAGCGCCTCGGGCGGGTGTACGAGCTGCGCGGCGAGGTCGAAGCCGCCGAGGCCGCCTACCGCCGCGCCACCCTGCTCCCGCGGGGCGCGTTCGCGTTCCTCGGGCTCGGCCGCTTCCACCTCCACGTCACGCGCCGGCTCCCCGAGGCGGCGCAGGCGCTGGTCGAGGCGATGCAGTGCCTGCCCGGCGCCGAGCCCTTGATCCGCCTCGAACTGGCGCGCCTGCACCTCGCCTGCGCCCGCCCGCGCGCTGCCCTCGCGCAGGCGGAGCGGGCGCTCGCCTGCCGGGGCGAGGGCGGTTTCCCGGACGCACTCCGCCTAGCCGCCGATCTGGCCGAGCAGCTCGGGCGCCTGGATGACGCCGCCCGCCATCTGGAGGCGCTCGGGCGTCTGATGCCGGATGACACGACGCTCGCGGCCCGCCGCGCGGCCCTCGCCGCCCGCGGGGTGCGGGACGAGACCACCTCCACGACCGACCCGCCCCTCCCGCCCGAGTTCGCCATCCTCGACCAGGTCGCCTCCGACCCGACCGCCGAGGAGCGCCGGGTCGGCATCGTCGACCGCTTCTTCCCCGAGAAGGGCTTCGGCTTCCTCCACTACGACGAAGGACGCTCGATCTTCT
>Ga0209156_10001750_pt1 | contig 17460 bp, 20 predicted proteins | sample GraSoiAngelo_124_FD_185881 | JGI IMG/M metagenome (GOLD analysis project Ga0209156, IMG submission 185881) | Grasslands soil microbial communities from the Angelo Coastal Reserve, California, USA - 14_0927_05_20cm (SPAdes) (version 2) | ecosystem: Environmental > Terrestrial > Soil > Grasslands...
CCGCGGGCGCGAAGATCTCGACGAGATCGAGGATCTCGAACCCCGAGCTCCGAAGCAGTCGGATGAGGTCGCCGTGCCCGAGATGGAATTCGGTCTCCGGCTCGCCGGGCCAATCCATTCGGTGCATGCCGAGCTGCGGGCGCTGCAAACGCTCTTGGACCTTCCCCGCGTCGGGCGTGCAGAGCATCGAGAGCGTGGAGTTGCGCAGGAAGACGAGCTCGCCGCTCGGTCGAAGGAGCCGCCCGGCCTCGGGGATCCATTTGTACGGGTCGCACCAGATCGAGGCGCCGTATTCGGAGATCGCGAGATCGAACGAAGCCCCGGGAAGGCCGGTCGCCTCCGCATTCGCTTCGACGAGCTCGAGGCCCAGCCCGTACCTCGTGTTCATCCGGCGTGCGGTCTCGAGCTGGGCCGGCGTGACATCGACGCCGACGACGCGCCGCGCGCCCCGCCGTTTCAACCACGCCGCGACGTACGCGGTGCCGCACCCGAGCTCGACGATGTCCTTGCCGCGAACGTCGGGAAGGACGTTGACCTGGCTCTCGGGCGTGTTCCACACGCCCCACGAGATCTCCTGCTCGTTCCACGCGTGCTCGGCCCGGCTGTTGGTGTATGCGGCGTTGTTCTTCGTCCAGTGGTCGCGGTTGGCCTTGACATAGTCGGGGAGGTCGGAGCCGCTCACGCCGGTCGTGCTATTTCAGCGTGAGCAGCCACTGCACGATCGCGTCGATCTGATCGTCGGGCAGGACCCCCTCGAACTTCGGCATGACGATGCCGGGCTTGATCGACGGCGCGTTGCGCACCCACTTCGTGAGGTTTTCCTGGTTCACCGGCGAGAGCACGCCCGCGATGTTCGGCTTGCTCGCGATATGAGTGAGCTCGGGACCGACCTTGCCCGCGGCGGTCGTTCCCTTCACGGTGTGGCACCCCGCGCAGGGGCCCGTGAGGAACGCATTCCGTCCGACGGCGGTCTTCGGGTCGTTCAGGAGGTTCGCCTGTTTCACCGCGTCAGCCGCCCACGTCGCGTAGTCGCTCTGGGGATGCGCGACGACCGTGATCAGCATGTCGGCATGGCCGTCACCGCAGAACTCGAAGCACTGTCCTTTGTATGTCCCCGGCTGGTCCGCCTCGATCCAGAGCGAGGTGTTGTGTCCCGGCACCGCGTCCTTCTTGCCGCCGAGGTTCGGCACCCAGAACGAGTGGATGACGTCCTTCGCTGTGAGCTCCAGCTTGATCTTCTGACCGACCGGGATGTCGAGCTGCTCGCCGGCCTGAAGCGTCGTCCCGTCCTGAAGCTTGAAGGTCGGCGAGTCCGGATAGGTGAAGTTCCACGACCACTGCCGGCCCTCCACCTTTACGGTCATGGCCACGTTGCTGTTGACGTCGTTGATGAAGTTCAGCCGGGTCCACGAGAGCGCCGTGAACGAGATGACCATGAGGGTCGGCACGACGGTCCAGACGAGCTCGAGGGTGTTCGATCCGTGGATCTGCTGCGCCACGCGGCCGGGCCGGTCCCGGAACTTGATGCCCGAATAGGTGAGGGCGCCGACCACGATCGCGAGGACAACGACCGCGCACGCGAAGAGGATCCAGTAGACGAAAGCGATCGATTCGGCCTGCGCTCCGCGTGGGTCGAGCGGCCAGGAGCCCATCGCGGAGAGACTAGGGCGAGATTTCGACACGCGCCAATCGCGGCGCTAGTCTCCGTCGCGATGTCAGCGCATCACGACGACGAGCACCCCGTGCACCTTCCGCAGCCGAGCTTCTCGCCGCCGCTCCTTGGCTTCGGCGTGATGCTCATCGCCTTCGGTGTCCTACTCGGCCCGGTCTTTCTTGTGGTCGGCGGCGTGATCGTGGTGATCGGGATCGCCACATGGTTGATCGACGATGCCCGCGCGTACTCGAGCGCGGCTGAGCCGACCGACGGAGCACATCACTAGCCGATGAGGTCGACGCTCGAGGACCGGACGGTCGTGCGCGGCCGCCGAGCGGACCCTGCCGACAGGCTGCCGCCGAACGAGACCGGGCTCGAAGCGCAGCCGTCGCGCTTCTCGGCGGGCATGTGGGCGGTCATCCTGTTCATCTCGAGCGAGGCGTTCTTCTTCGGGGCGCTCTTCACCACGTACTTCTTCCTTCGCGCTCGCATTCCCGCGTGGGAGCCCATCTTCGGTGAGACGCCGACCCTCACGATGGACCCGCTGCCGGTCATCGGGATCGGTCTGCCGCTCCTCAACACGCTCGAGCTCATCGTCTCGAGCGTCACCATGCAAATCGCCGTCAACGCGATCAAACGCGGCGACCGCGCGGGACTCCGCACCTGGCTGATCCCGACGATCATCCTTGGCGCGTCCTTCCTGATCGGGCAGGGCTACGAATACCTGCACATCGGTTTCCAGCCGCGAGACGGTGTCTTCGGCGCCGTGTTCTTCACGCTCACCGGTTTCCACGGCGCGCACGTGACGGGCGGTGTGGTCTTCAACACCATCGTCTTCTTTCGCACGCTGAAGGGCCAGTTCACGGCGCGGCGTCATCTCGCGGTGGAGGCGGCCTCGATCTACTGGCACTTCGTCGACGTTGTCTGGATCTGCCTCGTCATCACGATCTACGTCGTTCACTAGCCGCGCAACAGCGCGCGCAGGTCGTTCGCCAGGTCCGCCGCGAGATCCTCCGAATGCAGCAGGACGCGTTCGCGTCCGCTCTTGTCGATGAGATAGACAGCGTCGTTGTGCGTCACGGTGCCGCTCCCTGCCTGGACGCCGATTCCATACGCCGCCCAGACCGGTGAGAGCTGCGCACGGCCGCCGACGAGGTAGAACCAATTCGACGCGAGCCCGTGCGTGGCGGAGAACGTCTGCACGGCCTGGGGTGTGTCGCGATCCGGATCCACCGAGACCGCGATAAAGGTCACGCGCCCAGCGTCCGCCTGCAGCTCCGTCTGCGCGGAGCGGAATCGCGACGCGGTGAGCGGACAGACGTCGGGACAGTTCGTGTACAGGAACGTGAGCGCCACCACTTGACCGTGTTGCGTGGACAGGGTCACCGCGCGGCCGGTCATCCCGTCGGTCAGCGTGAAGTCCGGCGCGGCGGTCGCTCCGAGGTCCGTCCCCGCAAGGGTCGCCGGCGCGCACGCGCTGAGCACCAGCGTCACGACCCAAACGCAGCGAAGGGCGCATCTCATCGGACCCACGATATGGGCCATCATCCCTCGCGCATGCCGCCGCTTCGCGTCCTCGCCGGATACGTGAGCGTTGCGCTGATCTGGGGCTCCACCTGGGCCGCGATAAAGATCGGCGTCAACGACGTTCCCCCATTCGTCTTCGCATTCGCGAGGGCCGTCGCCGTCGCTGCCGCGCTCACCATGGTGGCCGTCGCCTTGCGCCAGCCTTTCCCTCGCGGGAGGCGGACGATGGCCGTCGCGATGATCGTCGGCTTGATCAACATCGGGTGGAGCTGGGCGATCATCTTCTGGTCCGAGCAATTCGTGCCGAGCGGTCTGGTCGCGGTGTTCGGCGCGGCCGCGCCGATATGGACGGCCGTGCTCGCCCATTTCATGGTGAAGAACGACCGCCTCTCAGCGCTCAAGATCATCGGCCTCGTCCTGGGTCTCGCCGGCACCGTCATCCTCATCGGCGCGCCCGACAGCGCCCTGGGCTCGGCCGGGCTCGCAGCAACCGCGCTGCTCGCGCTCATGGCGATCACCTGGGCCATCGCCGCGATCCTCCAATCGCGCTTCCTCAGAAGCGTGGCGCCGATCCCGACGGTCGCACTGGGCACATGGGCTTCGGTGGTGTTGCTGGCGCCGCTCGCGCTGCCCCAACTTTCCCAGGACCTGCACTGGACGGTCGCGAGCGTTCTGGCGTTCGGCTACCTCGTAGTCTTTGGGACTTGCTTCGGCATGGTGATCTCTCTCTGGCTCTACCGGAAGCTGCGGCCGACCACGATCACGCTCATTCAGGTCATCGTCCCGGCAGAAGCGATCCTGATCGGCACGCTCTGGCTGGGCGAGCCAGTCACCTTTCGCATGCTCGCCGGCGCGGCACTCGTGGTCGCCGCAGTGGCACTGAATGCGATCGCCGGTGCCGGTACACCACCGGCCGAAGAGCGCCTCGCTGCCAGCGCCGCCCCGGCCGACTGACATCGCTGGCGGGTACTGAGAGTCACAGGCTCGCGACGGCCATGGAGCGGGTTGAGCAGCGTCGGGGTCTTCTGAGCGAGCGGCCCCTGGCGGGCGGTCCATCGCGATCCCACGAGGGGCCGAGCGAAGAAGACCCCGGCGCTGTGCACGCCCGATTGAACACGTACGACAGCGGCGTAGTATGTGAAGCAGAGCTCACGACAGCGCTGTCGTAGGCCGGGTTTGGGCGGTAGCGAGATGGCGATCGAAGACTGGGACCTGAACCTCTTCACGAGCGACCCGACGATGCTCGAGCGCGCGAGCGACGAAGAGTACGAGCGCGCCGCGGCGGCGCTCGAGCGGATCGCCGATTCCCGCACGCTTCGTCTCCTCCACGCGCTGTCCCTCGGAGAGGACACCCCGCAGCGTGCTGCGATCTGGGCCGGGGTCGAGCAGAGCTATGCCGAGCGGGAGCTCGCCGCGCTCGCGCTCTCCGGTGTCGTCGAGCGCCGCGAGAGCTCCGGCGGCCCGGTGTACGAGCCGCGCGACGGGCATCTGATCGTCGAGCTCCACGTCGCGCTCGCCCACGGGCGAGAAGGCCTCTCCGAGCGCCACCCCCGCCTCCTCCGGCGGCGCCGGCGGGTCACCGCGCGGACGGCACGCGAGATAATCGGCGGGTGAGCCGGCCGGACCTTCGTCGCCTGCGCAGGCCCGAGAAGGCCGAGGAGAAGTTCCTCGGTCCGCTCGAGACCGAGGTGATGGCGCGCCTTTGGAAGCGCCGTTCGGCGACGGTCCGCGACATCGTCGAAGACCTTGCGCGGACGCGCGAGCTCGCCTACACGACGGTGATGACGATCATGGTCCGCCTCCACGACAAAGGTCTTCTCGAGCGCACGCGCGAAGGAAAGACGTACGTCTACCGTCCGGCACACACCCGCGACGAGCATCGCGCGCGTCTCTCGCGTGACCTCGCGCGTGGCCTCGTGGCCGAATTCGGTGACGCCGCCCTTGCCGCGTTCAGCGCGGAGCTCGACACCGTCGATGCGACCCACCGCGCCGCGCTTCGCCGCCTCGCCCAGAAGGACAAGTCGTGAAGCGCGCTGACCGCGCCTTCGCCATCCTCCTCGGGCTGGCGCTCGGGTCGAGTGCGATCCTGCTCGCGCTTCTTCTGACGCTTGCTCCGCGCGTCGAGCAGCTTTTGGCGCGCGGCGCCGAGGACACTGCCGACGTGGTCGCCGCGCTTGTTCTGCTCCTCGCGCTGTGCGGCATTTCGCTCGGGCTCGTGACGCTCTTCAGGCAGCTCGCCGCCACGGCGCTCCTGATCCGCCGGCTCGTCGCGCAGAAGGTCGCGTTGCCCCCATCCGTGCTGAGAGCGTCCGAAGGCCTCGACCTCGACGGCCGGATCGACCTCGTCGCCGACGAGCGGCCCTTCTCGTTCTGCTACTGGTTCCTCCGGCCGCGGATCTGTCTATCGACAGCGCTCGTCGACCGGCTCGAGCCGGATGAGCTCCGTGCCGTGCTCCATCACGAGCGCTATCACCTGAGGCAGCGCGATCCGCTCCGCCAGGTCGTCGCCCGCTACTTCGCCGCGGGCCTCTACGTCGTTCCTGTGGTCGACGAGCTCCTCTCGTTCCACACCCTGCAGAAGGAGGTCGAGGCCGATCAGGAGGCGGTGCGCGCATCAGGCGGCGTGCGCTCTTTGGCCGGCGCCCTGTACAAGCTTCTGCCGTACGCGGACGACGTATCGCTGGGCCTCCTTGTGCCGGTGAGCTCGCTCTCGGTGACCGAGGCACGCATCGATCAGCTCGTCGCGGGACAGCCGCTCTCGGTCGCGCTCTCGCCGGTCTCGGTCGTGTTGTCTGGCGGTGCGCTCATCGCGGCCGCGGTGCTCGTCGCGGTGAAGGGTGGTGCGAGCGTCGCTTTCGAGACTCTGCCACCGCTTTACGCGGTCCCCGGCCTGCTTGTCGGACCGGCGAGCTTGCTTTTCGCGGCCGCAATAGACGGGGGACTGCACCAGCTCCGCCCTCTGACGCACCGCCTCTTCGGGTAACGCATTCGACGTAAATCTCTCTTTACTTCGGAGCGGCTTGGTCCCAGAGTGGCGCTGACCGGGTCCAGAAAATCCGCCGGTGGGGTCGGGGAGGACCCACCGAATGTCGACTCTTCGCAGCGTTCAGATCGTCGCTTTCCTCAGCGCGCTCGCGTTCACGCTCGCAGCTTCGCTCGCGTCCATTGCCTACGCGTGCGGTACGAACGGTGGTGGCGGTTTCTGCTAGCAACTGACTTCGGCCGCGCATACGCGTTGGCTGACCGAGATTCGGGCCAAACTGGGCCCGTAGGACCCCGACCGGCAGTGCCCCGGTCTCGGTCCCTAAGAATCCGGTAAAGATTAGTTTGACGGGTCTACTTCTCACCCGTAAAGTGCCCTTGCTGTGGCTGAGGTTCGGTCACCCATGGTGGCCGATGTGGGGGCGCGAATCCGTTCGTTGCGTACCGCAAAGGGCCTTACCCAAGCCCAAGTAGCCGAGCCGCAGTACACCAAGGCGTACATCTCGATGCTCGAGTCCGGACGTACCCGCGCGTCGATGAAAGCCCTCGAGCACATCGCGGGGGTCCTCGGGGTGAAGCCAGCGGACCTTCTCGGCGGCGCTGCCTCACCTTCGGCGCCGCAGTACACGCTGCTGGAGGCTCGCCGACTCCTCGAGGAGCGCCGCCCAGAAGGGGCGATCCCATTGCTCGAGGGACTGGAGGAGGGTCTTACGCCGCAGGACCAGCTCGTCCGGCTGCGGTATCTCGCCGCCGCCTACAACGCGACCGCTCAGCCGAAGCTCGCGTTTCCGGTGATCGAGCGGGCGCAACGGATGGCCGATCTCCTTAACGATCCCGAGGAGCAGGTCCGAATCAAGAGCGTTCTCGCGGCCGCGTATGAGCGTACCTACGCGTACGAGGAGCAGGTACGCCTGCTTCGCGAGTGCGTCCAAGCATGCGAAGACGGGACCGTCAAAGATGTCACTTTCCACTACCGCCGCCTTGTGGATCTCGCGCTGGCGCTTGGAAACCAGCGCCAATCGAAACAGGCGCTCTCGGTCTATGAGCAGGCGTTCGCCCTAGCGGACCAATTCGGCGATCTGCCAACAACCGCATCTCTGTACGCCGGTATCGCGCAGGCGTACCACGACAGCGGTGACGTCGAGGCCGCAATCATGGCCAGCCAAAAGAGCCTCGATATTTATGAGCAGCTCGGGCTTCTCGATCAGATGGCGTGCGCGCTCGACAACGCCGCGGCTCTCTATGTCGATTACGGGAACCTCACCCGGGCACGCGAGTGTCTCGCTCGCGCGAGCGGTCTGGCCGAGCAGGCGAAACGCGACGGGACGCTTGCATCGATCAAGGCGTCGGAGGCCGAGGTCCTCGCCAAGAGCGACGTTGCTGAGGCCCTCGAAGGAGCGCAGACCGCTCTCAAGTTCGCGCGCAAGGTCGGCCAGGTGGACGCGGAGGTTCGCATGCTCGTCCTCACGGGAGAGCTTCGGATGAAGGCGAACGGTGCGGCAGCGCGTCGCTCGTTCCAAGAAGCTCGGCAGCTCGCCGAAGAGCGTGCCCCGCAGCTCCTGCGCGTGATCTTCGACCGCTGGTCGCGCGCCGCCGAGGCGAGTGGAGACTCCGACGAAGCACTTCGTCTCGCGCGACGCGCACTGGATACCGTCCGGGCCTAGACCCGTCCCGGCTAGCCTCTTTCGCATGTCCCGTCTCACCGCGGAGCTCGTGCGCGAGCGCGTCCGCGGGACGATCCTCGAACGTATCGGCGACACGCCACTCATCCCACTGCACCGGGTCGGCACGGGTCTGCGCGGCGATCTGTGGGCGAAGATCGAGAGCGCCAACCCCGGCGGCAGCGTGAAGGACCGGCCCGGGCTCTGGATGGTGCTCGACGCCGAGGAAGAAGGCAGATTGCGCCGCAGGCGCGTCGTGCTCGACGCGACGAGCGGCAACACGGGGGTCGCGCTCGCCATGGTCTGTGCGGTGCGCGGTTTCGCCCTCGAGCTCTGCATGCCCGACAAGGTGTCGCTCGAGCGCAAGCGCATCGCCCGTGCGTTCGGCGCCCAGCTCGTTCTCACCAACCCGCTCGAGGGGACGGACGGCGCGATCCGCGAGGCCCAGCGACGCGCTGCAGCCGATGCTGATCGCTACGTCTATGTCGATCAGTATTCCAATCCGGTGAACCCGCTCTCTCACGAGCTCGGCACCGGTGCCGAGATCTGGAAACAGACCGCGGGGCGCGTCACGCACTTCGTCGCCGGCGTCGGCACGTCCGGCACCATCGTCGGCGTCTCCCGCGCGCTGCGTCCGAAGCACGTTCGCATCGTTGCGGTCCAGCCGAGCGACGCCCTTCACGGCATCGAGGGCTGGAAGCACATGCCGACCGCGCTGCGTCCCGCGTTATGGGACGAGCGTGTCGCGGACCTACATCGCGTGATGGCGACCGACGAGGCGATCGCGATGACGAAGCGGCTCGCCCGGGAAGAAGGGATCTTCACCGGACCGTCCGGCGGTGCCGCGGTGGCTGCCGCGGTCGCGGTCGCGCGGGAAGAAGCGGGCCGTATCGTCGTGTTGATAGCTGACGGGGGCGAGCGCTACCTCAGCACCCCCCTTTGGGAGTGATTGCATGTCCGTTACGGTTCGCCTTCCCGGCGCGCTACGCGATGCGACCGGAGGCGAGACCAAGCTCACCGCATCCGGGGGGACCTTGCGCGAGGTGATCGCCGAGATCGATCGTCGTCACCCCGGCTTCGCGTCTCGTGTGCTGGACGAGGGTGGCGCTCTCCGTTCGTACGTCAACGTGTACATCGGCGAAGACGACGCGCGCAGTCGTGGCGGAAGCGCCGCCGCGGTGCCGGACGGGAGCGAGGTCATGGTCATTCCGGCGATGGCCGGCGGCCGCTGATCGAGCGCGCGCGCATCGTCCTTCCGCGCGCGCTGCGGGACGAGATCGTCGTGCACGCGCGGGAGTCGGCACCGCGCGAATGTTGCGGTCTCCTTTTCGGCGATGGCGAGGTCGTGGATCGGCTGGTGCGCGGACGCAACGTGCATCCGACACCCGAAACCCGATATGAGATCGATCCGTCGCAGCTTCGTGCCGCGCTCCTTGAGACCGACGATTCCGATCGTTCGCTCGTGGGTATCTACCACAGCCATCCGGCGACCAAGCCCGAGCCCTCGTACACCGATATCACGAATGCGCGCTGGCCGGCGCAGGTCTACGTCCTCACGTCGCTCCGCTCGGAGCCACCCGACGTCTTCGCCTACCGCATCACCGGGGGCGAAGCGAGGAAGATCCCGATCGTGGAGCGCTAAGGCGCCGTGCCGAAGTGCCAGGTCGCGGCGATCGCGGCGGCCTGCGCGAATGCGGCGTCAGCATCCGGCGGATCGAAGAAGCGGAATTGCAGCGCCATCCCTTCCGTTCGGACAAGGATCGCGAACTGACGGAGAGCGATGTGACGGGCTTCATATGTCCCATCGGCGCGGTCATCGACCGCGACGACTCCGTTTATGCGCTCGACCGATCGTTCGTTCCGCGCCGCCGAGAAACCGAGACGCTCGCTGCGTGCGATCTGATCCGCGAACGAGTCCATCGTGGCGAGATCCTCGGGGCGCAAAACCGCGACGTTCAGAGTCGCGCTCGCCGTTTCGAAATGAGCGATTTCCCCGGCAATGCCGCGCACCGAGTAGGTCCAGTCCTCGGGGACCGTAAGGCTGGCTTCTTGAAAGTCGTAGCGCTTTCCCTCCGCTGGTGTGGCGCTCAGCGGGGAGGCGAGCTCGGGGGCGATCGCGTACGCCGTCATTCGGATCCTGGAGACCTGGTCGCCGAGGACGATCCATCCGCTAGCGAGGGCCAGGAGCAGCGCGAGCGCTGCCGCCGGTAACGGAAGGATCGCGCGCAGGTTGAGGACGAGGCCGGCGAGCGCTCGCAGCCCGACCAGCAGAACGACGATGCCTACGAACACGACGAGATTCGGCGCAAAGACCGCGATAAGTGCGGCGAGCGGTGCGATCAAGAGCGGCGATGACGCGAACGCAACCGCGTTGAAGCACTGATCGAGCGTGAAGTCGCTCTGCCGCGCGACGCGCGCCCCAAGGAAGACCGCAGAAGCGACGACCGCCGCACTCACCGCGAGGCGCGCGCCGAGCAGGAGCGACTCGAAGATCAGCCGGGCGACGAAGCTTGCCGGGGATATGCCCTTTGTCGCGAGGACCAGCGCGTCGATGGTGAGCGAGAGCGCGATACCCGCCCCGACCACGACGAGCACGCCGGCCAAGCCGAAATGCTCGCTCGCGAGAGACCGGGCGAAGGAGCGCGGCCGCACGATCGAGCGAAGGACCTCGCCGCGAAACCAGGCGAGCTCCCCCGTGGATTCCACCCGCCGAGACTACGGAAACCGGTCATTACGGTTCCGCAACAAGCGTCACAAAAAAGCGACCCCCGGTTTTACGGGGGTCGCCGTCGCTTCCGGCTACAGGCCTCATTCTCTGGCCTCGATGAGAGAGATCGTCAAAAGCGATCTCCGAATTCAATCCGCCGGGAGCGAGCTCTCGGCAGTGCCCCCTTCCGTCGAGGGCGTCATCGATCGACTTGGAGCACTCCGAGTCGTTTGTGAAGCCTGACCATGCGACCTCCGATACGGCGTCCGCCGGTCTTGCTTGTCCGCTCCGTGGGCCCGTGCGGAGCTTGACTCTGTTCTACACCCGCCACGGAGGGCCGAGTCAAGTGCTACCAGAAATGGGTTTTAGCCTTTCGGCCTATCGCGCTGGAGCCGCTCGCGGATGACGGTCGGTGTTATGCGAACGTCCGGCCACCACGATTCGTCGGCATCCTCGCCGGCGGCGAGGGCCGCCTCGACGCCGAGGGCGATGCCGCTCAGGAGGTCGCCCAGACGGACTATCTCCGGCGCGAACCCACCGTCCGCGGCCGCGTTGTGATAGTTGATGTTCGGGAGCGCGATGCCCGTCGCGGTCCAGCCGAGCCGGACGAAAGACGACGCCTCGCACGTGCCGCCGACGAGTAATGCGCGCTGTGTCGGGATGCCGCGCTCCGCGAGTCGCTCGCGCGCGACACGGAGGTAGCGCTCCGCCTCGTTGCTGAACGTGTTGTGGAGGTCGCCGGCCCGAACCACGATGCCGCGACCGGCCTCGGCGCCGGGAAGCGCGCGACTTGCCTCGACCGAGATCACGTACGCGTCACGCGGGAGAAGACCGTCCTCGGCCGCGAGCCGGGCGCCGTAGAGGCCAGTTTCCTCGGCTCTGGTGAAGATTGCATGGACGTCGTGGGGCGCACGCTCTCCGCGAAGCGCCAGGAGCACCGACACGATCAACGCGCATCCCGCGAGGTCGTCGGCGGCGCGCATGCGTATCTCGTCGCCGGCGACGTCCGCCGCCGGGAGGTCGAGCACCGCGAACTGCCCGACGGCGAGCGGCTTCTCAGCATCGATCCGGCACACGGTCGTGGAGTTGTGGAGCGGCTCGATGTCGGCGACCGGCTCGGTGAGGATTGCCGCGAACGAGGCGCCCCCCGCGTCGCCATGGACGGTCACGGCAACATCCGGCGGGAACACGCGCTGGCGGAATCCGCCAAGAACGCGGGCCTTTCCGGCCTTTCCGGATGCTTCGATGACCTCGAACGCTGGATGATCGGTGTGCGCGGCGAAGACGAGCGCGCGCTTCGCCCCGCCTGCTGAGACGCGCGCGTGCACCTGTCCGAATGGGTCGGTCTTCGTCGGAATCCCGCCACGCTCGAGCTCGCTGCGGATCGCATCGAGCACGCCCCACTCGTGGTACGGGGCCGTCGGAGGCAGAGCGATGTGCGCAAGGATGGAGAGGACCTCGTCGGGTTCGATTGAGCGCGGCACCGCGCGCGAGGATATCGTCCACCAGAGGTGCTATGGCTCTACGACACGCGGCGGCGCGGCACCTTCGCCTTCCAGCCCCGAGCCCGTACCGCGACGATGTACGTCTGCGGTGTGACCCCGTACGACACCACGCACCTGGGCCATGCGCGCACGTTCCTCGTCTTCGACGTCCTCGCACGGCTGCTGGAGACCCGCGGGCAGCGGGTGCGCTACGCCCAGAACGTCACGGACGTCGACGAGTCGATCCTGCAGCGCGCCGCGAAGGACAAGGTGAGCTGGCGCGACCTCGGACGGCGCGAGGAGCGTGCGTTTCTACAGGACATGCGGCGCCTGGGCTGGCGCAAGCCGGACGCCATGCCGCACGCGACGCGCGAGATCCCCGCGATGATCGAGCTCGCGGAGCGTCTCAAACGCCGCGGGCATGCCTACGAGACTCCGGGCGGGATCTATTACGACGTCTCGACGTTCCCCCGCTTCGGCCAGCTCTCACGCTTCTCGACACCGAAGATGCGCCGCATCCTCGCGTCACAGGACGATGCGCGGCTCGACGACCCGAGCCGGCGATCGCCACTCGACTTCGCGCTCTGGCGTCGCGTGACCGACGGTCCCACATGGCCGAGCCCCTTCGGCCGTGGCCGTCCTGGGTGGCACCTCGAGTGCTCCGCGATGTGCGACCGACACCTCGGTTTTCCCATCGATATTCACGGTGGCGGCAGCGATCTCATCTACCCTCACCACGAGTGCGAGACGGCCCAGAGCGAGGCCGCACACGGGATGCGGACGCGGTTCGTCGGCCACTGGGTGCATGTGGGACCGATGCGGCTTGACGGCGCGAAGATGTCTAAGTCGGACGGCAACATGGTCTTCGTGCGCGATGCGCTAAAGAACACCTCGCCGCAGGCGCTGCGCCTATACCTCCTCGATGTCCATTACCGGCGCCCGTTCGATCACGACGAGGAACGTCTCGCGCGCGCGCGGAAGCGTGCGGCTGCGCTCGCCGAATCGCTCGGCCACGGCAGGCTCGGTCCGCTCGAAAAGGATGCGTCGACGCAGGATGTGCTCGCCGCGCTCGAGGATGACCTTCATGCCGAACGTGCGATCCGCGCTCTCGAGCGCCATTCCCGTCGCGACCTCGCGCCCGACAGCTTGGCATCGCTCCGCACGATCGCGCGCAAGGTGCTCGGGATCCTTTAGGAGTCCCTGGGCTTCGGTCCCGCCTCCGCTACCCAATGCGCGGTGGTCCGTTGCAGGAGACGCACCTCGCCGGCGAGGCTGTCCAGCGCGGTCATCGCCTTCGCGCTCTCGCCGCGTTCGACGGCCGATCGCGCGGCGATGAGGCCATCGACCATCCCGGTCAGAGGGCCGTGAAGCTTCGTGGAGAGAAACGTGAGCAGCTCCTCCCGCATGTGAAGCCCCAGTGATGCCTCTCGGTGGGCGAGCTTGGCGGATGCGGCCTCACGGCGCGCCAGCTCGCGGGTTTTGCGAAGACGAACGGTGATCTCGACGATGAGGATGGCCTCAGCCAAGAGGGCCACCAGCGCGAAGAGGTCGTCACTCAGAACGCCGATTCCGGCCGGCGGCAGAAATAGGATGTCAGCGCCGATAGCCGCGACCGCCGCCGCCAGAAGGCCCGGCCCACGGCCTCCGTACCACGCCCCCACCATCACTGCGGCGGGGAGCAGGACGAACGGATGATCGGCCCCGAGGCCGCTGAAAACGTACTTGATCGCCATGGCGACCCCGACGGCCGCTACGGCGACGACGTAGCCGATCAGTGCACGCGCGGAACGATCCATCGGCCGGCGCAGCATATCCCCGCCAATCGCTAAAGTCGGCTCGATGACGGATCGGTTTCCTGCCTGATGGAGCTGTGATGTCCGAGGACCTCGTCCTGTGGCACGACTTCAACGTCGCACTGGTGACGACCGCGGCCGCGGGACTGCTCGGGCTCCTCTTCGTCGCGCTCTCCATCCACATCCGTGCACTCAGCGATCGCCGGAACGAGGAGCTGCGTGCCGTCGCGCGCACGATCTTCCTCGGCTACGTCGTGGCCCTCGCGTTCGGTTTCCTCGCGCTCATGCCGCAGTCGCTCTGGGCTCTTGGGGTGGAGCTCATCGCGCTCAACCTCGCTGCGGTGATCCCATTCGCGAGCGCGGCTCGTTCCGGCCTTCGACCCGTGGGCGTCGGCTACGACCGCCGCGTCACGATGATCCAGTTTGTCGCGGGGTTCCTGCTGTTCGCGGCCGCGCTCACCGGATCGATCGGCGTTGCCGTAGGGGAGAGCCGCGCGCTGTTCCTCATGGCGGGGCTCGCGGTCGTGAGCCTTCTCTGGGGCGTCTTCAACACCTGGGAGCTGATCTTTCGGATGCAGAGCGTGGGCGGGTAGGGCCCGGGTCAGATCGCTCGCTGACTCGCCGGTTGTGTCGCGCGCTCGGGCATCGCGCGCAGGACGATGACCGCCGACACGAAGAGAAGACACGCGCTCAGCAGGAACGCCGCGCCAGGCAGGCCGAGGCCGGCGAGCGGCCCGATCGCGGCCGCAAACGTCTGCGTGTAGAGGATCGGCGTGATCAGTGTGGCGACCGAGCGCAGGCTCGCGAGCGCGCCCTGCAGCTGACCCTGCTCGGTCGGCTCGACCGAGCGTGACGCGATGGCCTGAAGTGACGGGGTGGCCAGGCCGAAGAGCGACCACACCGGGATACCCGCGAGGAAGAGCGGCGCCGTCGGCGCGAGGCCGAGAAGGAGCTGTCCCAGGAGCCCGATGAAGAGTCCGGTGAGCAGCGCCCGGTACTCGCCGAGCGCGGCGACGACGCGGCCGATGACCCCGCCCTGGACGATGAGCGACGACACGCCGGCGAGCGCGAGCGCGAGACCGATGCTTCGCTCGTCGAATGCGAAGCGATGTGCGGCGTACAGCACGAACGTGACCGGGAGCGAGTCGTGCGCGAGGTACGCGAAGAACGCGGCGCCGGCGAGACCGACGAGACCGCGATGTCCGCCGAGGAAACGCAGCGCGCCGATGGGGTTCGCCGCTTTGGGGCTGAACCGGCCGCGCCGCTCGCGAGGCAGCGACTCCGGAAGGATGAGCAGCCCGTAAAGGAAGTTCGCGAACGACAGCGTGGCGGCCGCCCAAAACGGGGCCCGCAGATCGATGCTTGCGAGGAAGCCGCCGAGCGCCGGCCCGATGATGAATCCGATGCCGAACGCGACGCCGAGCATTCCGAATCGCGCCGCACGCTTCTCGGGCGGGGTGACGTCCGCGACGTATGCCCCCGCCGTGCTGAACGACGACGACGTGATGCCCGAGATAAGGCGGCCGACGAAGAGGATCGGGATCGTCGGCGCGAGCGCCATGACGACGTAGTCCGCACCCAGGCCGAGGTTCGAGAGAAGGATCACGGGTCGCCGTCCGAAGCGGTCCGCGAGCGCGCCGAGGAACGGCGCGGAGAGGAACTGCATGAACGCGAACGCGGTGCCGAAGATGCCGAACACGCCTGCGGCGCTCTGGGTATCGCCGCCTTCGAGGGTGACGATGAGCTGGGGAAGCACGGGGATGATCACGCCGAACGCGACCATGTCGAGCAGGACCGTGATGAAGATGAAGATGAACGCGGCACGCGCGCGCGTGATCACGCGAGGATTATCGAATGACTCGCGTAAACTGAGGTTCTCCGGCCCGGTCGCCTAGTGGTCCAGGGCGCTTCCCTTTCAAGGAAGAGGTCAGGGGTTCGAATCCCCTCCGGGCTACAGACGCGTCGTTATTGGCTCTTACGCGATCCGTTTTCCGTACAGGCCGCTTCTCTGCTGTGAGGGCCCCCTGTCTGAAGGCCTCTTCTCTGCGATCGCGGTTCGCGACGTGGTGAAGGGCGAAGGCGCCTTGCGGCGCTCTTCGAAGGGTCGTGCTTTGCAATAGCGCTCGACCATCCGACCCGTGGTCCATCCGCCTTCGACCTGCATGTCGAACTTAGATCCCGAACCGGAGCGGTGAAAGTTCGTCGCCCAGGCCGACCACGCGCGGGGTCTCGAGGAGCAAGCCTTTGCGCTTGAGACGGCGCAGAACTCTTCGGGTGATGACCTGTCTCGACAGGGGGGTGAATGAGGATCCGCCAAACAGGAAGTCCTCAATCATCGACTCGGTGAGGTAGCGGAAGCCCGACAGCTGCAGCACGATCTCGTTCTCGCGATGCGACGAAAGTCTCATACGAGAGAAAGTCAGTGGCCGCTCCGCCGCATTCATTGGTCATTTCTTCGGATTGACGTTTCACGCGGGAACGGCGAAAGAACAACCGATGGCAACAGCCTCTCGCACTCACGAGGCGAGCCTGGGTCAGGTTGGGTTACGAGGAGCTCCATGGGTTGGCAGTGATAGCGCGTCGCCGACGACGAATCGCATGATCTGCTTCACAGTTCGGATGTGTGCAGCGACACCTGCTAGGGGCGGTTGCCGGATGCGCAGTAGTTACCGAAACTCTGTCAGTTGGCGTGGTCGGGTCAAGGGAATATCCCGCCATCTCCACCGCGCACGATGCGGAAGCAGCTTGATACCTGGCGGGTATCAACGCCGAATTACGCTGCGACGTCATGACGCACGGCGGGCTAGAGAGCCGGCTAGAACACCGCGGAAAAGCGTCTCGCTGGGTCGTTCATGGAGGATTGAGTCGTGCCCGCTTTGAGCTGCATCCAGGCGAAAGAAGTGGGCTGAGCGTCTTTCTCGAGCGCGTGAAGATGGAGGAGGTTGATTTCTCCGGGCTGGATTTCGCCCTGTTCTACGCGGCCGGCGCGACCTTCCTCCGATGCGATTTTTCTGACGCGAGTTTCTTCCAGTTGGGATTTGGACAACCACAAATTCAAAAGGACTTCCGGCGGGCCATCGCGGTCAGCGACCCGCGATATCCCCAAACGGTCTACGAGGAGTGCATCTTTCGTAGGACCAAATTCGATCCGGCCAACACGCACTTTGGCAATGTCCGTTTCGTCGGCTGCCTCTTCGACCGAGCATGGCTTCGGGACATGCTCTTCATGCGCTCGGCAGAGTTCATCGACTGCCGTTTCCTGGGCAAGATTGTGGAATGCAATTTCTTCGGGACGATCTCCGATCGGGATACGGTGAAGCGGGTAGGACGCAGTACGAATGTTTTCCGCGGAAACGATTTTCGCGGAGCCGACCTAGTTTGGGTCGGATTCCGCGGGATTGACCTCGCCGCGCAACACTGGCCTGAATCCGGGGAATACGCGATTCTGACGGACCCGAGCACAAAGATCGAAGCCGCAATCCAAAGAGCCCGGGCGACACTCGGCGGTGACGATCTACAGCAGGTCGTCAGCGCGCTGACCGTACTGGCTCAACGACACGCCGGTGAGCGACAGGCTCTTCTGAAGCTCTGGGAGTTAACGGTCGACGCGCCGGCCGACCTCCAGCACAAGCTCTGGGATCTATTAGTGCCA
>Ga0209156_10001754_pt1 | contig 17411 bp, 9 predicted proteins | sample GraSoiAngelo_124_FD_185881 | JGI IMG/M metagenome (GOLD analysis project Ga0209156, IMG submission 185881) | Grasslands soil microbial communities from the Angelo Coastal Reserve, California, USA - 14_0927_05_20cm (SPAdes) (version 2) | ecosystem: Environmental > Terrestrial > Soil > Grasslands ...
GTGATCGCTGGTAGTAAGTGATGACCGCAGCGTCTGGCGGGTTATCGCCTACAAACGCCGCGTCGCCATTGGCCCATCCCCCGCTGCCTTCAATCCGCTGTTGCACGGGGCGTGCCGAAACAAAAGTGGCTTCCTGCGTCAAAAGATCCGGTGTCAGGGCGCGCAGCGGCGTGATGTCATCCACAATCCATATGCCGCGACCGTGCGTTGCCAGAATAAGATCGTTTTCGCGCGGCTGAATTGCGAGATCACGGACGGCTACAGCCGGAAAGTGATTGCCCTTGAATTGCGCCCAGTTTTTTCCGCCGTCGATCGACACATAAAGACCAAATTCGGTCCCAAGAAAAAGCAGGTTGGGTTTAACTAAATCTTCCTTAATGACATGCGCGTATCCGCGCACGTCCTTGGATTCTTCCGAGGTGACAAGTGGCGTCCACGTCTTGCCGTAGTCAGTCGTTTTGAAAACATACGGCGCCATGTCGCCAAACGTATGTCGATCAAAGGCAGCGTAAGCGGTCGCGGCGTCGAAATTACTCGCTTGCACCCAACTGACCCAGGAATCTTTCGGCAGGTTGGGAATGTTGCCGACCACATTAGTCCACGTTTTGCCGCCATCACGGGTGAGCTGAAGATTGCCATCATCTGTGCCCACCCAAATCAATGATTTATCTTTGGGCGATTCGCTGATCGAATAAATCGTCGTGTGCATCTCCGCAGACGAATTGTCCACCGTTACCCCGCCTGACTGTTCCTGCTTCTGTTTCTCTGGATCGTTCGTCGTCAGGTCAGGTGAGATGCGATCCCAAGTCTGGCCATGATCGCGGGAACGAAACAAAAACTGCGCGCCGATATAAATCGTTCCCTTTTCGTTCGGCGATAAAGCGATTGGCGTGTTCCAATTGAATCGCAACTTTTCCTTATAGTTCGGCCGCGGTTTGATGTTGCGCGCTTCATGGGTGTACCGGTTCACGCGGCCGATCTCGCCGCCCTGGTATTCCGCGTAGATGTAATCCGGATCGGCGGGATCGGGAAACATCCAGAACCCATCGCCGTTATACATATTTTCCCACTGCGAATTGGTGATGCCGCCGGGATACTGCGACTCACCTACCCATGAACTGTTGTCCTGCAAGCCGCCGTAGACGCGATACGGATCGTTGTCGTCGACACTGACATGATAGAATTGCGAGACCGACAGGTTCTGGCCCTTCCACCATTTGCTGCCTCCATTGTACGAATACCACATGCCGCCATCATCACCAGCGAACACCGTCTGCGTATTCGTGGAATCAATCCAGACATCATGCGCGTCACCGTGCGTCCCCTGAAAACCGCCTACCACAGCGAAGCTTTTACCCCCGTCCTCACTCAGAATCAGCGCGCCATCAGGTTTGAATAAGCGATCCGGATTTTTCGGATCGACGATCAGTTTCGCGAAGTAGAACGGACGCCACACCATCCAATTGCTTTTATCGCGTTTGTCCCATGTCATCCCGCCATCGTCGGAAACAAAGAGCGCACTCTCGGGTGATTCGACAAACGCGTAGACGCGCTTCGCGTTGGACGGCGCAATAGCAATCGCGATTCGACCATATGGTTTTTTCGCAAAACCTTTATTTCCCTCAGGCGTAATCTCCGTCCAAGTCTTGCCGCCGTCAGTCGAACGAAACAATCCGCTGGCAGACGGCGAAGTCGGACCATCGCCGCCAGAGCGATACTCCCACCCTTTACGGCGAAAATCCCACAGACTCGCGAACATTATGTCTGGATTCGTCGAATCGATCGCGATATCAGTGCACCCGGTGGAAAGATTCGGACCTTTGAGGATTTGCGTCCATGTCCTGCCTCCGTCAGAAGTTTTGTAAAGGCCGCGATCGGGCGAATCGCTCCATAACGCACCGGGCACCGCGGCAAAAACCGTGTTGCTGTTTTTCGGACTAACTGCGACTCGCGCGACCCGTTCCGACTTGTCCAAACCGACGTGCGTCCATGTCTCGCCACCATCGATGGACTTGTAGACTCCGTCTCCGATCGAAACACTGTTGCGCATCCAGGACTCGCCCGTTCCGACCCAAACATTTTTTGTGTTGTTCGGATCGATCGCAATCGCGCCGACTGATTGCACCGGCTGTTCATCAAACACTGGCCGGTATCGCGTTCCGCCATCATCCGATTTCCACACGCCGCCGCTGGCTGCACCAACAAAAAGCGTGATCTTCCCCGAGGGTTCTCTGGTCGCAGCCATGGCGGAGATGCGGCCGCTCATGGTCGCCGAGCCGATGTTCCGCACGCCGAGCCCGGAGATCGTTGCAGGGCCATACGGCGTCTCCTCGGCGTGGGAGATCATAGCCCGAAAAAACAGGGCAGTAGCTATAAGAAAGGACTTCAGGAAACGCATGAATGAGCGAACTACAAATTATTTGGAAGCGGTGGTCGGGAAGCGGAAGGTAGCGTCATCTACAGGTACGTTACCCTCAGCCTTATCAATAACGACCTTTTGCTTATCGGGGTCGCCCTTCCGACCGGTTTCGATTGAAAAAGGAATAAATACGCCGTTAATTTTTTCGTAGTCCCCGAGATCGGTCTCAACTTCCACTTGTGCGCCGTGTTTGATCCGCTGTGTCAAAATGCGGATCTCCAGGAAATGATCAGGATCGAGGTAAACAAAATTCACATCGCCGTTCTTTCGAATAACTTTTAGTTTGTGAGCCAGGGTCCCGTCCACATCTTCAGTTCCGAGATAATCCACGGTGCTTTGCCTTGCCTTCCAGTCCACCAATGGCCCATCGATCTCCGCGTCTTCCATCAGCGATTTGACGTCATCCGCTGACATTCTTTCAGGCTCTTTGCGTCCTTGGAACGGCGAGATTTTCCAGCCCTCCTTGCCATCGTAAGCCTCCACCTGCGTCATACCTTGAAGGGTTGCTTCCGTCCGCACTTCACCGGGCCGCTTCTTCGTTTGTACGTATGTCAACTGAATCTGCCCCTGCTGCACCAGCATTTTGCCGGTAAGCGTGAGCGATTGCAGAGCGCGCAACGCATCGGCTCCTCCCTTGGCTTCAATGTTTTTCGAAACCAATTCATCGAGCGTTGGGGCATTTTTATCTTGAGCGAATCCCACCGGTGCGATCAGCACCGCAGAGATGACAAGAATTACAAAACGCGGATGCATGTGAGATTGATTGACAATGTGAATTACGAAACGTTGAAAACGCACCGATATAGAAGGGAGCTGGTAAAGCAAGCTGATAAAGCTAAACCGTTCATTTCATTCGGTGCGTAAAGCTTGAATTGGATCGACGAGAGTTGCGCGCTCCTTGGCGTTGGAATACATGTGCACCAAACGCGTCGGCTCTTTGAACGACAGACCGCGCAAGAAAAGATCGTCGATCAAGCTGAAGATCGCGGTGTTCAGCCCGATCCCCAGCGCCAGCATGAGTAACGCGAGCAAAGTAAATCCGGGTGACTTCGCCAGTGTGCGGACAGCGTACTTGAGATCCGTTAACATGATCTCGCAGGTTGTTATTCGGTTCGCAGCGCAATAAGTGGATTGATTTTCAGCGCGCGCCGTGCGGGAAAATAGCAGGCCGCCAATGCAGCCACCGCGAGCAGTGAAGTGACGCCGAGAAAAATACTCGGATCGCTCGGATTCACCCCGTAAAGAAATGTGCCAGCGAGTCGCGTTGATCCGAACGCGGCGAACAAGCCGAAACCAAGTCCAATCGACGCCAAAAACATTCCCTGCCGCAGGACAAGCTGGAGAACCTGACCGGTCTGCGCCCCGAGAGCCATGCGGATCCCTAGCTCGCGAGTTCGTTGATTCACGGAATAGGCCATCACGCCGTAAACGCCCATCGACGCTAGGACGAGCGCCAGCAATCCCAAACTGCCGAGAAGAATTGCGCCCATCCACGATGGCCAAAGCGCAGTTGCCATGTGGTCGCGAATTGTTTTTTCATAAGTGATCGGAATGTGAACATCCACGTCGCGCACAATCCGACGTATCTCGTTCAGCATTGCGCCCGGCGCGCCGTTCGTGTGGACGAACAATGTAATTCCGGCGTCAGAGAGTTCTTTTAGCGGCCAGTAAACCATCGGTATTGGTGTTTCGCCGAGCGTGACCGCTTTGGAGTTGCGCGCGATACCAATCACCTCGACGTCCTGGTTGTCGATCATAAACCGAAACCGGCGACCCAAGGTATCTTCATCCGGCCAAAATTGTTTGGCCATCGTTTCGTCGATGATCGCGACCCGGGCGGCGTTCTCCTCCGAATCATGTTCGTTAAAGTTGCGTCCACGCAAAATCGAGATACCCATTGTCTCGAAATAGCCGGGAGTGATCGGACTATAATTCGCGAATCTGCGATTGTGGTCGTCATTTGCATCCCGGCCATCGACAACGATCGTGCGCGCTTCTCCGCCAAATCCGAGTGGGATCCATTCGTTCAGATCGGCGCCGGCCACGCGTGGATCATGTCTTATTTGATCGACAATCGTTCGCGCCAATTGGACGCCGCGCTTCTTGTCGTAGCCTGCCAGCAAGGGATTAATCGTGAGGATGTCGAGATTTTCGGTCCGAAAGCCCGGATCGATCGCCTGCGCCTTGTAAAATGATTTGAGAAACAGACCCGACCCAATCAGAAGCAGAAGCGAGACCGCGATTTGGCCGACGACGAGCAGATTTCGCAAATTGAATCGATTAATCGCGCCGCCTGCGGTCGAAACTCGTTCCCGCAAGCCCTGGGTCAAATTCCAACGTGCTGTTTGCAGCGCAGGTGCGAGGCCGAACACGACGCCGCTGAGAACGGCGATGACAAAGGCGAACAGAAGCACACGCCAATCGGGTTGTGGATTTAAAACAATCGGGACGGGTGTCGGCGGCAACAGCGCGATCAGGACATCGCCGAGACAATAGGCGAGGAGAACGCCGCCGGCGCCGCCCAGCACAGCCAGGAGAATGCTCTCGGTCAATAGTTGACGCACAATTCGGCTGCGTCCCGCGCCGAGCGCTAATCGAACTGCCATTTCCCGTTGACGGGTTGTCGCGCGGGCCAACAAAAGATTTGCCACATTCGCGCACGCGATCAACAGAATGCTGCCAGCAGCGATGAGTAAAAGAAGTGAAACGTTTCGGGCGATATTTTCGTTGTCCGGCCCACCGATTCCCTGCGTTTTGGCTGCTTCCAACGACATCAACGCAATCGACCGCTCCTTATTTACATCGGGATAAGCTTGCTCGAGCTGGCGCGCGATCGTTTTCATTTGAGCCTGCGCTTCCGACATTCTCACGCCTGGCTTGAGCCGCGCGATGACGTTCATCAACAACGCCCGGCGTTGTTCGAACCAAGAGTCGCCGGCTGGACGCACCCATTGGTGCATCGAGATCGGCACCCACATATCCGGCGCGAATCCAACATCGACACCGGTGAAACTCGCCGGTGCGACGCCAATCACGGTGAAAGCACGTCCGTTCAATGTGATTGTGCTGCCAGCAATTGCCGGGTCGCCGCCAATTTTTTTCCAAAACTTGTAGCCAAGCACGACAACTGGGTGACCGTTCGGCGTTGAATCCTCTTCCGGCAGAAATGCGCGGCCTAAAGTCGGTCTGACTTGAAGGAGGTCGAAATAATTTCCGCTCACCAGCAAACCGGTGAGGTTCACAGTATCCGAGCCGCGCGTCATTCCCATCCCGGCGAATGTGTACGCAGCCATCGAAGTAAAGGCGGTGTTCTGCTTCTCGAAGTCTTGAAAGTTGAGGTAGGAGGTCGGCTGGTTGCCTTTGATGTGGTTATCGGTTGTGAAAACTTTTACCACCTGATCGGAGTGACCGACTGGCAGCGGCCTAAGCAGCAAGGTGTTGACAATCCCAAAGACGGTCGTGTTCGCACCGATCCCGAGGACGATGGCCAAAAATGCAACGATGGAAAAAGCCGGATACTTTATAAGCATCCGGAGGGCAAAACGCAGATCGCTAATCATAATGAGTTATTCCGTTCGCAGAGCTTGAATTGGATCGACTTGCGACGCCCGCCGCGCTGGAAACACGCAGGCGAGAAGCGCGGCTAATCCGAGGATCGACATCGTCGCCGCGAGTAACAGCGGGTTATGGGCGGATGTTTCGTAAAGTTGGGAGGCGATCAAACGGCCGAGCGCCAGCGCCGCGGCCAATCCGACGACCAGTCCGAAAATTACCGGACGCATCCCCTGATTTACGATCAATCGCAAGACATCGATCGTTTGGGCACCAAGGGCCATGCGCACGCCGATTTCACCGGTGCGTTGCTCGACCGTGTAGGCGACTGCGCCGTAAATGCCAACCGTTGCCAGCAACAATGCCGCTCCGGCAAAAATGCCGAGCAACCACATCATCAGCCGCGCTTGGCCAAGCGCTTGCGCAAGAATTTTTTCCATCGATTGGGGAATTGCGATCGCCAATCCAGGATCGACAGTGCTTAGCGCCGATTGCACCAATTTAGTCACCGCGTCGACTCTCAAATTGCTTCGCACCGCCACCACTGCGAATGGAAAATTCTCCTGAGCCCAGGGGCGGTAGATTTCCATATCGTCCGGTTCGGCTACTCGCCGCGTCCGCACATCGCTGACTAAACCGATGATTTCTGCCCGGGTGTTCGCACTTGATACCAGAAGTGTTTTGCCGATCGGATTCTCGTTGCCGAAAACTTTCTTCGCGCCAGCCTGGCTGATCAGAACCACATTCTGATGATCGGCCAGATCGTGCTGATCGATATCGCGTCCAGCCAAAATTGGAATGCCCCAAGTCTTGAAATAATCTGGCGCAACATCGTGGAGCGGCGCCGATGCGCGCTTATCCAGCGGCAAAATATCCCCCTCATTACGCGAATAAAGCGTTTGACCGGCGGCGCTGTCGAGCAGCGGGATGTCACCGCTGATCGTCGCGCTTTGAAGAGTTGGAACCACGCGCAACGCGGCGAGAGTTTGTTCCACGAAATGTTGGCGCGTAGTCGGATCCGGATATTGCGCTTGCGGCAACGTAACGAGGCCGATCCAGAGATTTTTGGCGCGGAACCCGATGTTCTGCCGACTCAACTGGACAAAGCTGGTGATAAGCAGCGCTGCACCGGCAAGCAACGTGACAGACAGTGCGACTTGCGCGCCGACTAAAATTTTGCGGAACCGGTGTTGCTGCACGCTGCCGCTTGTTCCGCGGCCGCCTTCTTTCAATCCGTCAACCAGATCGGCGCGCGAACTTTGCAGTGCCGGATAGATCCCCATGGCCACGCCCGTCAAAATCGACAATGCAATTGTGAACCCGAGCACGGGAACAGATAGGCTGACGGGAGTCGCGGGATCGAACGGTAGAAAATTCGCCGCCATTTTCGGCACAAGCGGCACCAACTGCCACGCCAACGCTGCGCCGAATACTCCAGCAAGAATGCTCACCAGCAAACTCTCGAAAATGAAAAGCCGCAACACGCTGGCGCGCGACGCGCCCAGAGCCATGCGCAGCGCGATCTCCCGCCGCCGACCGGTGAAGCGCACGAGCAAGAGATTTGCAACGTTGCTGCACGCAATCAGCAATACGAACGCCACTGCCGCAAGCAAAATGGCGAACGCCGGCCGCAGATTTCCGGTTACATCCTCGGGCAGCGTTTTGAGAGACATGGTCGATGAGCTGTCGATCTTGCCCGGATACTGAATGCGGTAACTTTGATCGAGCGACGGCAACGCGGCACGCGCCTGTTCCAGCGTCATCCCCGGTTTCAATCGCCCGACCACGCGCAGAAAACCACCGCCGCGCATCACTCGTTCGTACGAGAATCCTGGAATCATGAACGGTTTCGTGGCCCAAATCTCGGCATTCGGTCCAGTCCAGGAGAACGGCAGGTTCGGCAACACGCCGACGATCGTGTGCGAAACACCGTCGAGCGTGATGCTGCGACCAATTACATTGACGTCGCCGCCCATGCGCTTCTGCCAGAAATTCTCCGTCACCATCGCCACATCGGCGCCGTCTTCTTCCTGCGGCAAAAAATTGCGGCCGCGAATCGGACGCACGCCGAGCACATCGAAATAGTTTGCGGTCACTCTGCCGCCAAAAAGTTGAACTGGATCGCCCAGTCCGGTCAAAGTGAAGGCAAAAATGTTTTCGGCGCTCAACCCGTCGAAAATTGTCTGGCCATCGCGGTAATGCAGATAGCGCGGCGCCGACACCGCGGTCTCCACCTGATTGCGATGCTTGGCATTCGCATACATGTGCAAAACACGTCCCGGCTCCTTGAATGGCAGACCGCGCAGAAACAAATCGTTGATCAAACTGAAGATGGCAGTGTTCAGGCCGATACCGAGCGCGAGCGTGATTACGGCGAGAAAAGTGAATCCCGGCGATTTGCGAAGTTGGCGTAGAGCGAACTTTAGATCAGCGATCATTGTTCTCCTTTCACGATCCAGCCGTCGCGCAGCTGTACAACGCGTTTGCCGTAAGATGCGTTTCTTTCCGAATGCGTGACCTGCACGATGGTCATGCCTTCGTTATTTAACTTGCGAAACAACTCCATGATCTCCTCGCCCTGACTAGAGTGCAGGTTTCCGGTCGGTTCATCTGCGAGCAGAAGCTTCGGTCCGGCGATGATCGCCCGGGCAACGCCGACAAGTTGTTGTTGGCCACCAGAAAGCTGGCGCGGATACAAATCTTTTTTACCGACGATTTGGAAACGGTCGAGCATGTCAGCTACGAGTGCGGCGCGCTCGCTTGTGCTGTACCGGCGATACGACAACGGTATATCGAGATTCTCGTAAACCGTGAGATCGTCGAGCAAATGATACTGCTGAAAAACGAAACCAATGTGCTTGTTGCGCAATGTCGCTCGCTCTTTCGGTTTCAAATGATGCGCTGCGGTTCCGTCGAGAAAGTATTCACCGGTCCAGCCGTGATCGTGCATTCCCAGAATGTGCAGCAACGTCGATTTGCCTGCGCCGGAAGGGCCCATAATCGAGACGAAGTCGCCTTCCTGAACCTCCAGATTGATCTCGCGCAGAACGTAAAAGAACTTTTCCTTCGCCAAAGGATAGCAGCGTTCGATGTGTTGAAGCTTAATCATATCGGGCTTTCATTCGTAACGCAGCGCGACCATTGGATCGACAGCCAGTGCCCGACGTGCGGGCAGAAAACATGCAAGCAACGCGATTGACACGAGCAGCAGCGAAATCGAAACAAATGTCGCCGGGTCGGTTGCGCTCACTCCGAAGAGCAAACCCACCAACAACCGCGTCAAGCCCCACGCGGCAGTCAAACCGATGGCTACGCCTAACAAGGTGAGCTTTACGCCTTGCCCAAGGATCAGTTGAAGCACATCCGCACGCTGCGCACCAAGCGCGACGCGCAAGCCGATCTCGGCAGTTCGTTGTGAGACGGAATACGCCATGACGCCGTAGAGTCCGAGCGCAGCGAGCAGCAGACCAGACGCAGCCAGCACGCTCATCAAAATTGCACTGAAACGTTCGGTCACCAGAACGCGGGCGAGATTTTGGTTCATTGTCATCACATTCGAAATCGGCTGATCGGGATCGATGACCCGAATCGCTTCGCGTACCGCGGTTGTTACACTCGCAGGATTGCCACTCGTTCGCACAACAAGGTTAACGGGAAAATTGTTTTCGAGCTGCGCGTAGGGCACGTACCACACCGGACGGTTGACCCGATAATTGAACAAATCTTCTTTCATGTCTCTGACGACGCCAATTACCATCATCCAGGGAAAAGCCTGATCCGCCCGGACCCGCTTGATGCGTTTGCCAAGCGGATCTTCTCCCGGCCATGCCTGGCGCGCCAACTCTTCGCTAATCACGACGACCGGCGATTTGCCAGCGCGGTCGTTCTCATCGATCAACCTTCCCTCGATCAACGTTACGCCCAGCGTTTTCAAATAATCCGGACTGACGAGACGGTGTGATGTGATCGGGACATCATTCGGATTCGAACGCGGTCGGCCTTCCACGTCGAAGACGGAGTCGTAAGCGATTTCGCGTTCAAGCGGAATGTTAGTCGTCGTCCCGGCAGAAACGACGCCCGGCAAATTTTTCACGCGCTCGAGAACTTGATCGACAAACGTGACGCGCTGTGGATGCTGCGAATACTTTGGCGCGGGCAAAACCATCTTCATCGTCAGAAGATGATCCGGTCTGAATCCAAGATCGACGTGCTGGAGGCGATTGAAACTCCGCACGATTAGCCCGCCGCCCACCAACAACATCATCGCCATCGCGATCTCCGCGATGATCAAGATGTTGAGCCAACGGTGACCGGGCGCGCTCGCACTGCGTTGATCGCTCTGTTTGAGAGACGGCATCACTTCATTTTCACCGGCGCCTTTCACTGCCGGCACCGATCCAAAGATCACGCCGGTGGCGAGGGTGACGAGCAGCGCGAAAGTCAAAACGCGACCGTCGATCCTAAAATTGTGAAAGAAACCGGCGAGCGAAATGCCCTGGATCGGATTTATAGCGGCGAGCAACGGAACGATCCAATGGGCGAGCAACAGGCCGCCCGCACCGCCGAGCAACGCCAACAGCATGCTCTCGGTGAGAAGTTGTCGAATCAAACGCGACCGCCCCGCGCCCAAAGCACGCCGTAGTGCCAGCTCGCGTGTGCGCGCGATGCCGCGAGCGAGTTGAAGATTTGCGACATTCGCGCAGCAAATGAGCAAAAGAAATCCGACTCCGCTCATGAGCGCGACAAGGGCTTTGTTCACACGCCCCGCAAGATCACCAAGTAATTCTTGCCGCATCCAAATCAATTTGACGCTCCAGCCGCGGCGGACCTGCGGGAATTCCTGCTCCAATTGGCGCGCGATCGATTTGGACTCCGCATCCGCCTGTTCGAGGCTGATTCCCGGAAGAAGCCTGGCCACGATTTCATAGTTGGGCACAGCGCGATCCATGAACGGCAAACTATCGGTCTTCATTTGCAATGGCAGCCAGATGTCAGCTGCTGCGGGGAGATCAAAACCCGGCGGCATCACTCCGATGATGGTATGGGTCCGACCATCGAGATTGAGCGTTTCGCCAATAATACTCGTGTTCCCGCCAAAATGGTTTTGCCAAAAACTGTAACTAATCAGGGCGACCGCCGCGCCGCCAGGGTGGTCTTCCTGGATGGAAAAGCTACGACCGAGGAATGGCTTGACGCCGAGCGTCGTCAAATAATCTGCCATGATCGACGCGCCGCGAATGCGCTCAGGTTCGCCGCGTTCGGTTAAATTGAACGAACGTTGCATCGCTGCTCCGATACGCGCGAAAGAATGATTTCGTTGCTGATAAGCTTCGAATTCCAGCAAGGACGACTCGAACGGATCGAAACCCTCGCGCAGCGCCACGCTGAAAACCAGCCGGTCCAAGTCTTCCAAGGGCAGGGGGCGCAGCAACAGCGTATTGACTGCACTAAAGACGGCGGTGTTCGCACCGATGCTCAGCGCGAGTGCCATTACCGCGATGGCGGTGTAAGCCGGAGACTTCAGCAAAATCCGTGCGCCGTAGCGGACATCTTGCCACAGTTCTTCAAACATAAAATGTCGATCCTGTCTTTAGGCAGCGACTTGATACGAATTCGTTCAGCACACTTATCACTCGTCTCGTAAGGCCCGGGCTGGATCGATGCGCGTGGCGCGCCAGGCGGGTAAAAAACATGCAGCCAGCGCGACGACAGTCATAATCACGAATGCAGACGCGAACGCGAGAGGGTCGCGCGGGCTAACTTTATAAAGCAAGTTCTCCATCAGGCGGGTAAGCAAAAGTGCGGCGACAGCGCCGATGATGAGTCCGATTGTCGTCAGCCGGAGCCCTCGCGAAAAAATTAAGCGCAATACATCTCCGGCGTCGGCACCGAGTGCGATGCGGACGCCAAACTCGCGGGTGCTTTGGGAAACGGAGTAGGACATGACGGCGTAGAGCCCGATTGCGGCGAGGAAGAGCGCCATTCCACCAAAAATCGCCAGCAACGCTACCGCCAGTCGTTGCGTGTAACTCATGCGATCGACTTGCTCCTGCAAACTGATGGTGTCCAGCGGCGCGAGATTCGGATCGAGCGCGCGGATTTCGCGGGCGAGCGCGTTCCTGATCGCGGCCGGGTTTTGGTCCGTCCGAATAATGAAGCCGTTTTGGACGAGAAAGTTCTGCCGCACCGGCACATAAAAGAATGGTGCCGGCTGCTCAAGCTTGGTCCGGTACTTCGCATTTTTTGCCATGCCGACGACCTCCATCCATTTGTCTTTCACCTTAAGGCGCTGACCGACTGGGTCTTTCCTCGGCCAATATTTTGCCGCCATCGTCTCATTAACGATTGCGACGGGTGGCGCGTTTTCGTCATCGTTGCGAGTGAATTCCCGGCCCGCAACTATAGGGATCCCAATTGTGCCAAAGTACGCTTCGCCAACCTGATTGTAATCCGCCGCAACCTGCTCATTGCGCGGCGGCTGATAACCTTCGATCTCCAGCGGTGCTGACGAATAATCCGCGTAGCTGAAAGGCCTAACTCCCTCCAATGTTGCCGATTGAACGCGGGGCAGGACCCGGACGCGCTCGAGCAATTGTTCGTAAAAAACTTTGGCCCGGTCGGGTTTGTAGCCGGCAGAAAAAAGATCTGCCGCCGACACAACGACGTTCCGTGTCGAAAATCCGGGATCGGAATTTTGCATTTGCACCAGGCTTCGAAGCACTAATCCAGTTCCGGCAATGAGCACAAAACTCAGCGCCACTTGAACGAACACAAGCACCGAGCGCACTCGCGATCTGCCACTTCCCCCAACCAGGCCGCCGCCCTCGCTCTTTAGCGCGCCCGAAAGATCGACATGGCTCGCTTGAATCGCGGGCACCAATGCGAACAACATTGTTGATCCGATGCAAACCGCCACGCTCAGAGCCAGAACACGCCAGTCGAGCTGTCCGGGATAATCAATGGTGATGCCTGGACTGCGGGTTGGAGACACCAGCACGAGAGCGTTACGACACCAATACGCGACCGTGATTCCTCCGGCGACTGCGATTAGAGAAAGAAGCAGGCCTTCGGTGAAAAGTTGTTTAATCAAACGCCCGCGCCCCGCGCCGAGCGCGAGACGCATCGTCATTTCATGACGTCGAAGGAGTGAGCGCGCGAGCAGAAGATTGCTGACGTTCGCGCAGGCGATTAAAAGGACGAAAAACGCGACCGCAGTTGTGATCGCCAGCGTAGGCGACAGATTACCAACGGCGTTAAACGGTGTTTTCCAAAGGGGCAGAATTTCAAAGCCCTGTCCTCGGTTTGTTTCTGGAAAATCGTTCTCCAATCGCTGGGCGATCGCATTGAGCTCGGCCTGCGCTTGTTGGCGCGGCACGCCCGGCTTGAGAAATGCATAAGATTCAATCCAACGTGCGCCACGGTCTTCGAGTTTGTAGCCAGTCGAATCGAACGTCTCCTGCATCGACGTCGGCACCCAAAAGTTGAAGGAATATCCGATGAACGTGCCGTGAAATTTCTCCGGCGCGACGCCAATGATCGTGTGCTGAACGCCGTTAAGATATTGTGTTTTGCCGATGATTTCCGGGTCACCCTTGTAACGGTCCTTCCAGGTTTGGTAACTGATCACTGTGACCGGATGCGCGTTTCGCCCCTGGCCTTCTTCCGGTTTGAAGCCGCGTCCCATAATCGGACGCACGCCAAGGGCATCGAAATAGTTCGCCGAAACGATTCCGCCGGCCGCGCGCTCCGCCCGGTCGCCGACGCTGAGCGTCGTGCCCATGATCTTATCGACAATGAACGATTCAAACAGCGTCGAATTTTTTTCGAGATCGAGAAAGTCTGGATAAGAAAGCGGGTTGGCCTGTTGCGCGCCGCGCGTTGTGCCGATGAGCGCGAACATTCGGTCCTGATGCGCCACGAGAGGGTAAGGGCGAATCAGAATTCCTTCGATCCAACTAAATACGGCGGCGTTTGTGCCGATCCCCAAAGTCAGGCAAAGGATCGCCAGGATGGAAAAGCCGGGACTGCGTCGAAGCATTCGGAATCCAAACCGGAGGTCTTGCAAAAGCGTTTCCATTTATCGCTTCGTTAGGCAGCGACCCTGTCTTCGACGACTTGGCCATCAAACAAATGCACGGTCCGATCGGCGTGTTGCGCGAAGCGTTCATCGTGTGTGACCATGCAAATCGTCGCGCCGCCGGCGTGAAGTTCCTTCAACAGCTCCATCACCGCTTCGCCATTGCGCGAATCAAGGTTGCCCGTTGGTTCGTCCGCCAGCAGAATCGCCGGCCTGCCCGCGAGAGCCCGCGCGACTGCCACGCGTTGCTGCTGGCCACCCGAGAGTTGGCTGGGCAGATGTTTTGCGCGATGAGCCATGCCCACGCGTTCCAGTGCTTCCGTGACAAACGATTTGCGTTCGCTGGCACCCATGCCTCGATAAGTGAGCGGTAATTCGACGTTCTCGAACACCGTCAGATCACCGATCAAATTGAAACTTTGGAAGATAAATCCAATCTCGCGGTTCCGGATGCGCGCACGGTCTGCAAACGACAGATTCGCAACTTCGTTTCCCTTTAGCGAGTAGCTGCCATCCGAAGGAGTATCGAGAAGCCCAAGAATCGACAGTAGAGTCGTCTTCCCACAGCCGGACGGCCCAGCGATTGAGACATACTCGCCCGGGCGAATATCGAGATGAATTCCAGAAAGCGCATGCGTCTCCACCTCGTCGGTAAGAAACACTTTGGTCACGCTGTTGAGTTGAATTAATGGAGTTGATCCGTTGTTCATATTTTGGTTTCTGAATTCAGTTCAGCCGAATGCGATCACGGGAATCCCATGCGCTGGTATCGGAGAGAATAACTTGATCGCCAGGCTGAAGTCCGTTTTGAATTTCAATCGTGTTGACTGAGCTCTTGCCGAGTTTCACCGGCGTCCGCACAGCTTCCGAGCTGCCATTGAGAAGTTTGAACATTCCTACGGTATTGTTCTCCTGGCCAAACGCTGGACGGCCGACATAAACCACATTGTCGAGACGCTCGAGCTCGATTGTTCCATCGACACTGAGGTCTGGCCGCGCGCCTTTTGGCAGCCCCTGATCGACCGCAACATCGACAGTGACAGTTCCCTGTTCGACTGCCGGATCGACGCGTGTGACGTGGCCATTCACCGTGCCGTTCCGTGTATCGATCACCGCTTGTTGCTTAATCTGAATATCTTTTGCCTGCGTCTCAGCAATTTTGACTTGGGCTTTCAGCTTCGTTGGGTCTGCGACGCGCGCCAAGTTGTCACCGACTTTCACGCGCTGTCCGATCTGAACGGGTAATTGTTGCAGCACGCCAGACATTCCAGCGCGCACGTGCAGCGCTTCGACTTGATCCGCTTTTAACTTGGCAAGCTGCTTGGCTTGATCGACTGCCGCCTGCTTGCCCGCCAGCTGTGGATCAATGGAGTCATGCGCAAAATTGAGACGTTTCTGTTCGATCTCATTCCGGTTTGCTAATTCCGCCTCCTTCACTTTCGAGGTCTTATATTGAAGCTCGGCGATCAAGCCGTTCTTGGCTAACTGATCGTTGGTTTCGCGTTCCATTTTCGCCTGTTGGTAATCAGACTTCGCTTTCGCGGTAGTTGCCTCCTGATCGAGCAGCTCGCGCTGCAGGGTCGCCCTCAAGGTAGTTAATTCCGCCTCTGCGGCTGTTGCTTTCAGCTCGGCGTCGTGAGCGGCTTGCTCCAGCTCAGGACTGCTCAATTCCAAAATGACCGAGTCCGGTTCCACGTGCGTACCGGGCCAAATAATTATTTTTTCCACGCGACCTTCGGTGTTTACCGGAATCCAGCGAATGTCTTCAGGAACGAGCGTCCCAAGCCCGCGCACCTGGCGCACCATCGGTCCGCGTTTAACCGTGTCGATCCAAACCGTGGAGCGATCCACACTTGGCACTGCTGGTTTCAAGCGTGAGATGGCAATCGTCGCCAGAATCAATCCAATGGCAGACGCAGCAATGATAATGGCGCGCCGCTTGCGCTTTTTTGCTGCAACCCCCGTACGCGGCACATCCATCGACGAGAGAGTCGGTGTGAATCCGGCGGGCCGCACGATTGTTCCTTCTTTTGATTGTCGCTGTGGGGTCACGGTTGAATCAAAGCCGACTGAAAGCCCGACAAAGTTCGATTACGGCATATGCTCCGCTCACCAACGGCACGGCCGCGGTGATCGTTAGTACCGCGAACAAAACCGCTTCGCCGACAAAGTCGTGCCGCGCTTCCTTTCGAAAGTACTGACGACTAATGTTGCGAAACGATGGCGCCAGCGGTTTCGCGCAGTGACCACGATAACCGCTCAGCGTCGCCGAATGGTAATTGCAGTCGGTCAGGGGGAAGCTCCTATGATTGCGAACTATTAAGGAGGTTGGTTTCATACTTCTTTAGGATGGGTTAAAGGTGTTTGTTGGATTCAAAAGTTCTTCTGATCGGAAACATCTATGCAATGTCCGTGCCAACCCATAACGAGGCGCCGCATCACACATTCTATCAGCGACTTATCTTCCATAAGTGAAAAGCGGACGCAGTCGTGTTGCTTCGTTTGCGGGACTGCATCGTCCCGATTTCGGGACGCGCTTCGCAGAACTCACCCTCAGAATGGAAGTCGCAGCAACGCTTCCGCGCCTTTGCCGCCGTGCCGGTTCACCAGCACCAATGAACCTCCGTGGGCCTCGGCAATTTGACGGCTCAGCGGCAGACCAATCCCAGAGCCTTCGGGCTTTGTGGTGAAAAATGGCACGAACAAATTCGCCGTGTTCATGATTCCGGGTCCTTCGTCCTGAACAAAAATCTCAACCGAATCTTCTTTCTCTCGCCAGCCGATTGCGACGTTTCCATGTGTCTCAAGCGCGGCATCAACAGCATTGTGCACCAAATTAATTAACAACTGTTCGAGCTGTGCTGCGTCGACATGAATCTTTCTCTTCGGGCCGGCGATGACCTTGACATTCAACCTTGGTTCCAAATCCACGACACGCTGCACAATTTCAGCAAGATCGACATCTTGTTTTTGAGGCGGCGGAAGCTTGGTCAGGCGCGTGTAGGCTTGTAGAAAGCGGCTGAGAGAATCGGCGCGAGATGCAATGGAATTCAAGCCAGTGCGCGCGTCGTCCTGCCAATCTGGTGGAGGCGGATCGCGGCGGAGCAATGATTCGAGGCTGGCGGCAAGCGACTTGATGGGCGCAAGCGAATTATTCATTTCGTGGCCGAGCACGCGCACCATTCGCTGCCATGCGCGGCGTTCTTCTTCGCGCAACGCGCGACTGAGATCGGTTAGCACGAGCAATTCGTGCGGTAACCCCTGTTCACGAAACGTACTCCTCCGAATGCCCCAGCGGCCTGAGCCTCCGGGAAAGCTTAAGGTAAGCGGTTCGTCCTGATCGGCATCGTAACAGGCGTCAAG
>Ga0209156_10001757_pt1 | contig 17394 bp, 15 predicted proteins | sample GraSoiAngelo_124_FD_185881 | JGI IMG/M metagenome (GOLD analysis project Ga0209156, IMG submission 185881) | Grasslands soil microbial communities from the Angelo Coastal Reserve, California, USA - 14_0927_05_20cm (SPAdes) (version 2) | ecosystem: Environmental > Terrestrial > Soil > Grasslands...
TCTCGCCGCGTCTTACGCGAACGAAGAACGCCTGGAAGGTCTTATCCAGCCGGCGGAGCACATCCTGGCAGCAGGAGAAGTTGGCCAGTCCGAGCAACCCTTCTTCCCGCATCGGCTTCAACTGCTTGGCCTGGTCGTAGTAGTGGATGCTCTTGCGGCAAACTTTCCAAGCTTCGCGCCGTTCCTGAAGCGCGGCGTTGTAGAGCTCGCAAGCTTCGTGGAGCTGGTTCTCGAGAAACCGAACCTGGGCTTGGTTGGGGTACAGGCGGTATTTGTAGGCGGCGCGCATAAGCAGGAGTATACAAAGAGCATAGGTGTGCTTCGCCAAAATGACGAGCGACTTTAAAAATCAACGAATTACTACCTAGACCATGCAGGTTTCCATTGGAGTCCGCGGCCACTCCCGCGGACACCAGCGTCACCAGGTTTGTCACAGAGGACGATGCGCTCTCCAACGGAAGCCGGTCGATAATCCCCTGGTCGACGTCCGTGTGGAACGTGGACTCCGTCTCGATGAGGTCGGAGCCTTTCTCTGTTACCGTTACAGTGGTCACTTCCGTACTGATTTTGAGGTTGATCTCAAGTCGCGTGGGTACAGCCGAGCGCACGTCCACATCCTGGGTGAAGGGAGTGAACCCGGCCGCTGTCACCACTGCGTGATACGTATTGAAAGGCACATTCGTGAACTTGAAGGTGCCATCGGGCGCCGTCACCGTTTCGCGATGAAAACCGCTGACCGCGTACGAAATTTCTACCTGGGCGTTCCCGACGCCCCCTCCCGACGGATCCGTGACCACACCTTCAATCGAACCGGAATTCCCGACTTGCGCCATAGCTGAACCGGCCGCGACCGAGAAGAGCAATGCCAATACACAAACAGTCAAAAACGCTCCAGCGATTTAACATTTTTGTTACATCCTTTCGAAGACCAGGCACGTTGTTGTGGATAGAGACCGCCAAAAAAACGTGGCGGTGACGCTGACCTGGAGATCGGTCAGCGTGCAGATACACTTCGAGCTAGGAGGTTGGCTTACGCGGTGGGAGGTGCGCGGGAGGGAGAATCGTGGAAGAAAAGCTCTTCATGAAACGCTGAAAGAAATGGCTGAACGTACCCACCTGACAGAAGAGGAGCGTGAGGCAAAAGAATGCCTACTTGTGGAGCAGGCCCGAGGTGCGCGGCCTGGCAAACCTGGCAAGTTGCTTCACTCTGTCCATTTGCGTGGAGGTGCGATGCGGCCTGGGAAACGAACGCAACGAAGAACAGGGCTAAGCTGAAAGCGAGTAGCTTAGCCAGTTTTCCTTTCGAGTTTGGCCGATCAACCATTTTGATCCCTGGACTATCTCACGCTTGCCTTTGACGAACCAGCCGTATCAAGTTCGCGGTGAGCCGAGGCGACACCTTCGAGTGCGCGCGCGTTTTGGCCGTGGTGCACAATCAGGTGTAGGAAGAACATCAGGACGAGAATTGCGCCGAACGTGACAACGATGGTTGCCCCCGTGGGCGTGTCGAGCTGAACGCTAAGATAACAGCCCAGCGCTGACGCTAGTGTGCCCATGGTCCAGCCGATCGCGAGGCGCGTGCCGATGCGGTCGGCAAAAAGCATTGCTCCGACGCTCGGAACAATCAGGTAGCAAAAAACGAGCAACACACCCGCGATCGCAACGGAAGAAGTCACAACGAAACCGAATGAAGCATAGAAGAGGAAATCCCAGAAGCGGACGTTCATCCCAGATTGCTCGGCCTTGCCGTGGTTCATCGAAATAGAAAGAAACTTTTTGCGAAAAATAAAATGGAAGATGCCGATGGCGCCGTAAAGCAGCGCCGTCTTGCGGACTTCAGGCCAGGACACGGCGAGGATGTTGCCAACCAGCATGTCCTTGAGGTGCTCCGTTTCGCCGGTCGCTTTGCTCATCAAAAGAATCGCCGTAGCTGAGGCCACCGCGTACGCAATGCCAATGAAGGCTTCCTGAGGAATATGACCACGGGCACTGCGCGCAAAAGAAAAGATGGCCGCGCCGAGGAACGTGAAGCCGAGACTGATCCAGTAGGAGGTGCGGCCATGCGGGTCCATGCCGATGACCACGGCAACGGTGGCACCTAGGGCAGCGATTTGCGCGAGAGCGAGGTCCACGAAAATGACCCCGCGCTCGACAACGTGCACACCAAGATACGCATGGATCCCCGTGAGGATGAGACTAGCGACAAAGGGCGCGAGCAAGAAAACGAGAATTTCCATTCCGCGATCTCCTGGCGTTATTTGGTTTCGTCGAAAGCCTGCTTCAACTTCGCGATATCGTAATCAAACAACTTGAAGTACTCAGTGATTTCCTTTTCGCCGCCCACCGAAGGCATCAGGACGACGACTTTCGCTCCGGTCTCTCGGGCGATCGCGTTGGGGGTCTTCAAATCAAAGTAAGGCTCAACCGCGATGACCTTCACGTTTTCCTGCTTCATCAGTCTGATCAGTTCGACGGTATGCTGCGGGCTTGGAGGAATGCCTGGCCGTGGTTCGACATAGCCGACGACCTCGAGATGGAAATATTCAGCAAAATTCGGCCAGGAGCGGTGGTAGGTAACGATTTTGCGGCCGGCGTAAGGCTTCATCTCGGTCATCCATTTTTCATCGGCCTGCTTAATGCGCTTCTCGAAATCATCATAGCGCTGTGCGAAGTAGGCGGCGTCATCGGGGTGCATTTCCGAGAGTTTATTTTGAATTCCTTTCGCTATGCGCAAACCGTTTTCAGGATCGAGCCAGTAGTGTGGATTGCCGAGGGGATGGACGTCGCCTTCAGCGCGCGTCACCACGCCGGTGGGAATTTCCAGAATCCTGGCATAACGCGACGCGTCGAAATAGCCTGGCGCGCCCACTTGGATTTTGGGGTTCGTGGATTGCGTGATCAGCGGTGGAAGCCAGCCGATTTCAAGTTCCAGGCCGACCACAATGAGCAAATCGGCGTGGCGAAGTTTCAGAAGAAAACTGGGCTTGGCTTCGACGAAGTGTGGATCCTGGTAGCCGCGTGCGACCGATTCCACTTCGACCTTGTCTCCGCCGATCTCCTTCGCCAGCGCGGCAAGGTCGGTAGTGGCGGTCATGATTTGCAGCTTACCCGCGGCGCTCGCCGGAGGCGTGCAAAGGGCGCAGATCAGGGTCAGCGCTGCGAAGAGAGCAGCGAAGCGAGTGTGAAGTTTGTCGTGTCTCATAGTCTCTCCTAGAGAGCTTCGTCAGAACGGGTGCGCCCCGTGCGCGCCCATTACAAAAAGAAACTGGAACAGGAATTCGTTGGCATCGGTAAAACGCGAATTGGTGATGTCCCACAGATGCCCGTAGCGATACTGGCCACGAATCTGGCTAAACTCGCTGGGCCAGTACGTCAGAATACCCGAAAAGCCAGTGTCCGTGAGTTTTGCGTTGTTGGCGCGGCCGCTGCGATCAAAGCGTCCGCCAAGGGTCCAACGGCGGTTGACGCGGTACTCAGCATCGGAATAAAGGCCGAAAGCATGCTGCGTCTCGAAAATGTTGACGGGAGACAGCTGATCTCGAGCGCTCCAGAAAAATTCGTTGCGGAAAAGGAAAGAATGATAAATGGCGCGACGCAGGGGCTTCCAGCGCAACGTGGCATCGGCTCCATACAAATTGGTGAGGAAGAGGCTCGAGTTGAGTGTCGTGCCGGCCGCGGCGCTATTGTGCCCGCGAGCATAAGACCCGCCAAGATCAATGTTGGTGGATTCGCCGAGGTCGCGGTAAAGGCGCAGGTGGCCGACAACACTGACGTCCTGGCGGCGGTTGGCGGTGAAAACGTCGCTGGAATCGCCGCGATAGACCTGCGCCGTTCCCTGGAAGAACCAGTTCTTGGGGGCGGGAAGGAAACGGGAAAGCGAAATGCCGGCATCGTCAATTCCGTCCTCGCCGCCGACGAGATTGTTAGTAACTAGCGGCCGATCAATGAAGGGCAAGGCGTGATTATGGATCGTATTGACCTTGCCGAATTCGGCGCGCATTTTGCCCACTTTTAAGAGCAAGCCCGCCGGGAGCGCCGTAAACGTGACGTAGCCTTCCTCCACGTTGACGCCTTCTTCACCGAAGGAAATGAAGGCATCGGCCCGCGCATACGGGTCGATGATTGCTTGCATGCCGACCTCAGACTCGTGAAGTTCCAGGGACCGCGACGGCGAAATGGTGTTGCGTCCGGCGGTCCCGATGAAATCCCCAATTAGACTCATGTCCGGATTCAGGAGCTTGGCGTTGGACGTTGCCCCGCCATAGGTTTGCGTTTGTGCAAATTGCGTGGGAGCAGGGTTTGGGCTGGGCTCCGGAGAGGCAGGCAAGCTCGCGGAATACGCAGGAGCTGACGGCAACATGCCCGGCTCAATTCGGGAAGAGGCCAGGACAATGCGGTCCGTGGAGGCCGACTGTGGGGACTTGGCGTCACGCAACTCTTTCAACTCGCCGCGAAGCAGAGCCAATTGCTCGGCGAGAGTGCGCACCTGTTCTTCGAGAGCCTTTATCCGGGCGTCCTCCGTGTTATTTGAGGCCGCAGGCGCAACTGGGGGAGCCTGTTGTGCCGAGACAGCGGCACAGCAGGTTGAGCAAAGGATCAGAGCGGACAGGACTGCGAACTTCTTCATGGCACTCTCCTCATGTGGAAACTCCTTGTGCATCCCGGCAAAGGGACGGCTAGCAACCGGGAAAGGGAATCAACCAGGGATAGAGACTAGAGGGCAGGGGGCGCGCGCGGAGAAACAGCGCGCGGAAATGCAGAGGAAACTGCAACCACTGCGGAAACCACTTCCAGCCGGTTCGCCGCTGGAATCAGAGTAACGGTCGGCGACTGCGTAGTGACCGCCGAGCCTGCCACAGAGCAGACTGGGCAGAAGTGTGTAGCCGAAGACGAAGCAGAGACGTCCGTGCAGAAATGGAATTGCGCCCCGAGGAAGATAATCCCCAGGAGCAATGCCACTACACGGACACGATAAGCCTTGCTACGCATGTGCTTAGCAAGATGAAGCTTAAGATGGATTGCTTACAGGGTCAAGCTTGACGACACATTCTACAGACGCTGGACCAAGTGAAGTTCATGACGCTGGAAGATCGAGCATTTTCCTGGGGGTTCGATACTCCCTCGGTAGGTGTTCGGATTTGGGAGGATGGAAAAACGAAACGAGTTGTGAGCGATGCCGGATTCGTAGGTTCGAAGGACGGCCGGCAATCACGTTTTGTACAAGCCGCACGGGAAATCGACAGCATTTTGGAATCCGTAAAATGGACCGATTGCGAAGGAGAAGAATGCGCCAACCGGCCCTCGGCAGATCCAAATCCCGAGTAACGCCGTAGGGGTCTACATCGTGAATCACAAACTTATCACCGCTTCCGTCTATCTCTCCGCAGCTGCCACTGTCCTTCGTCGAGCCATGTTCCTTCGCTCCACAGAACTGCTTGCGAGCAAATGGGAACGGCAACGTCGTAGGAGCTACCGACTTCGAGCCCGAAGAAACCGGGAGGCGTGACGCCAATGATCTCGACGGGATGATAGTTAAGTGTGAGCTTGCGCCCAATGGGTGAAGGATCGCCGCCCAGCTCGCGTTGCCAGAAGGCATAGCTGATCACGGCTCCCGGCAAGCCACAACCGCGGCGATCGTCGGCAGCGGTGAATACGCGGCCCATCAAGGGCCGCACACCGAGTACCTGGAAAAAATCGCCGCTGACGAAAAGGCCTTGAGCAAGCCGACCTTCGCCCGGGGGAGCGAGGCCGAAACCATTACTGCCCCAGGCGAGAACGCCGGAGAACACGTCCTGCTGGTCGCGGAGTACACCGGATTGGTCAGAACAGGATACCCACTGGCTTGGTTTCCCCTGACTCCGGTGCTGTCGGCCAGTTGAACGGTAACGACTTGCTGCGGCTCCTTCACAGGAATGGCGCGCAGGCGAGTGCATCGATCAGTTGAAAAATCGCCGTATTCGCGCCAATTCCCAAGGCGAGCGTTAGCACCGCCACAGCCGTGAATCCGAGATTTTTTCGCAGCGTGCGAAGCCCATAACGCAAATCTTGGGCGAGGCGTTCGAGCCACGTCCAGCCCCAGATGTCGCGGGTTTCTTCTTTGAGGACTGCGGGATTGCCGAAGATGCGCATAGCGGCGTGGCAACCATCTTCAGGGCCCATACCTGTGGCGGTGTTTTCGGCAATTTGCTGCTCGAGATGGAATTGGATTTCGTCGTTCAGTCGCTGAGCATTCCGGTTGCGACGGAATAAGCTTTGCAACTTGACCCAGAATCGTTGAGTCCACACCATAACTTCACCTTCCGTGCCGAATCACTCCTACGAAAATAGCCGCGTATCTCATTGAAATGATTGGCTCAACAGCGAGCGGCTATTTTCATCGTTGTGGCTCTGAAAGAGCCAAGAGTTACTCGTACCGCAGCGTAACCATGGGATCCACGCGCGACGCACGCCGTGCAGGAACGTAACAGGCAGCAAGGCCCGCGAGCAGCAAGAGCAGGGCTGCCATGCTGGCGATCGCCGGATTCAGCGGACTTACGCCATAAAGCAATCCCCGCAGAAAATGCGCGACAGAGAACTCCATTGCAGCGCCCGCTGCGAGACCCATCAACATTAGCCGCACTCCCTGCCAGATGACCATCCCCAGCACGCTTTCCGGTTCAGCGCCGAGCGCCATGCGCACACCGATTTCCTTGGCCCTTGACGAAACCAAAAAGGCGAGCACCCCGTAGAGTCCGATTGTGGCAAGCAGGAAGCCCATCGCGGCGAATAGGCTGATGAGCGCTGCGTTGAATCGCGGCTCCTCCCGCAAGAGGTTTACCCGTCCCTTAAGAGTGGATATCTCCGTCGGCAACGTAGGATCAAGAGAAGCGATTTCACTACCAACGAGCCGCTCTACCGCGGTGGACTTCATCGGGCTACGGACAAGAAAAAAGGCGTGTCGATCCACGTCTTCTGGCGTTGTTCCAAGCGCTGAAAGGCGCTTGCGTACGGCGTAGTATTCCGGATCAGTGCGGCCCACACGCCCTGATTCGTTCAGGTATGTCACGTCGCCGCCAACTCCAACGACGGTGTACCAAGGTCCCGACGGCACAGAGAGTTGGAGATGCTGTCCAACGGCACCCTGGCCTGGAAAGAGTCGGTCCGCCAATTTCTTGCTCACCACGATCACGGCCGCGCGCGGATCTTGGTCGGTCGGCACGAATCCCCGGCCCTCAAGGATGGGGACGCCGAGCATTTGGAAATAGCCAGGAGTGACGATGCGCCAGCCGACCAAGCCACCCGTCCCTCTTGGAAATGGCGGTCGCCCCTCAACCCGAATATCAAAAAACTGGTGCGCGTGTTGCGCGCCTGTTGGAGGTATCGAGTCGCTTACTGCGACGCCCGTTACTCCAGGCAGATTGCGCAACCGCGTCTCAAGACGCTCAAAGAATTCGGCGGACGCCTGGGGCTGGCCGTAGGCGTGGCCGAGCGTAATTTCTGCAGTCACGATATTGTTCGGGTCCATTCCCAGCGGCACAGTCTCAATATTGCGCAGCGTATCGAGAAAGAGTCCCGCTCCCATAACCAGTACGATGGATACAGCCACCTGCGCGCCGACCAGGACCGCTCCGAGCGGCGCTCGACGCGGGCCGAGCGACGGCCCCGCCAGCAGCGCCCGAACTGGCTGCGGAGTAAACACTGGTACCAGTCCACAGATCAGGCCCGACAATAGCGATGCTCCCAACACAAAGAACAACACTGGCGTGTCGAATCCAGCCTGCGCAATGCGTGGAATGCCCGCTGGCGCCAGTGCAACGAAAAACCTCAGCAGCCCGAAAGTGATCGCCGCGCCTGCCATTCCTCCAAAGGCGCCGAGCAGCGTGCTCTCGCTGAGTTGCAAAACGATCAGTCTGCTGCGGCTGGCCCCAAGCGCAGCCCGCACAGCCAGTTCGTGCTCTCGTGCTGCGTGACGGGCCAAAAAAAGGTTGGCCACGTTCGCGGCAGCCAGAACCAGAAAAGCCAGCGACGCTCCGAAAAGGACCAAGAGCGCGAGCCGTATCGAGCCGACTTGGTCTTCGCGCACAGATACCAACTCCAGCCGTATTTCCTTGCGGAACATCGGCGGTGAAATCTCTCTCCAGCTCTCCAGGGTTGGGGCAAGTTGTGCGCGAGCCTCGGCCATGGTCACGCCAGGTTTCAACCGCGCGTAGGCACGCACTACTCCAGCGATGGGATTCGTTCTTTCGGCAGCCGAAATTGCCTCAGGCAAGATCACGTCGACACGCGCGAGCGTCGGCCACTCGAAATTCTGTGGAAGGACGCCGATGACTCTCGTCGGCAGGCCATCGAGCGAGAGCGTCTGACCCAGTGCTGCCGCGCTGCCGCCGAAGCGACTTCTCCATAACGCGTAGGAGATCAGGCACACCTGCGGAGCATTGGGTCCGTCCTCCTCAGTGCTGAAATTGCTTCCAAGAATTGGGCTGACGCCGAAAGTCGCGAGAAATTTGGACTCTGTCCGAACGCAAGCGAGCCGTGAGGGAGATTCCTCGGTGAGATCACACCCGCTCACTCCAGGCCTCCAGGAGGCGACAGACTCGAATGGTGTGTTGGCACCGAGTTGCAAGTAGGAAGAGGTGAACAAGAACGGGCGTGAGTCGAACGATGGGATCAGCATCCCGAAAAACACCAAGCGGTCGGCATCGGGATAAGGGAGGGGGCGCAATAGATCGCGATCGAGCACGCTGAATATCGCGGTGTTGGCGCCAATGCCGAGAGCGAGAGTAAGGACGGCAGCGGCGGTGAAGCCTGGAGACTTGCGCAGCATGCGTGCGGCGTAGCGAACGTCCTGGGCGAATTGTTCCAGCCAGAGCCAGCCCCAGGTGTCGCGGGTTTCTTCTTTGCGGAACGCAGGGTTGCCGAAGACGCGCCTGGCGGAGTAGTGGGCTTCTTCGCGGCTCATGCCTGCGGCGAGGTTTTCGGCGACTTGCTGGTCGAGATGGAATTGAATCTCGGCGTTTAATCGCTGAGTACTTCTGTTGCGACGGAATAAAGTTTGCAGCCGAAGCCAGAATCGCCGAGCCCAGATCATGACATCACCTCCCAGGCCAAATTACTCGTAGCGCAAAGCCTCCATGGGGTCGACGCGCGAGGCACGACGAGCCGGGAGGTAGCTCGCGAGAAAGGCAACCCCCAGCAAAAAGACGGGCACACCGATGAACGCAATCGGATCGTGGGAACCTATGCCATACAGCGCATCCGAGAGAGCTTGGGAGACAGCCGCGCAGGCAATCCCGCCAACCAGAGCGCCGACCACCACGGGCCGCAGAGCTTGCCGCAATAGCAGACGCATCACGTCGCGGCCGTCCGCCCCGAGCGTCATGCGGATGCCAATTTCACGGATGCGCTGGCTCACTCCGTAAGAGACGACGCCGTGAACTCCAATCGCCGCAAGCAGCAGGGCCAACGCTCCGAGCACGCCGGAGAGCCCCGCGACAATCCGCGACGGCGCCCGCCAAGCCTCCAAGTTGTCTGCCAGCTTGCTCACGCCCACAATCAAATTCGGGTCCAGGGCGCGCGCCGCCTCGCGAATCCCATTGATGGTCGCCACATCGCCGCCCTTGCTGTGCACCAGCAATTGCAATCTGTCTTGCTCTTCCGGTCCGGCCGGCATGTAAAAGAACAGCCCATCGGTTTGTCCTAAGTGCGAGGCCTGCGAATCCCGCACTACTCCCACGACCTGATACACTTTCTTCTCCCACTGCAAGCCAGTGGGAACGACTCCTCGTAGAGTCTTTCCGAGCGCATCCTGTCCGGGCCACAGCTTTCGAGCCGTGGACTCCGTCACCACCAAGACAGAAGCGTCCGACTGCGTCTCCGCTTCCGTGAACGTTCGACCGCGTACCATGGGCATTCCCAGCATCGCGAAGTATCCTGGTGAAACCACATTGAACTCAAACTGCCGCGATTCCGTCTCTCCTGCGGGCGTCAGTCCCGCGCCTAAAAAAGAATGGCTTAGCGGCGTGACACGCGCTTCCTCTACATCATCAACTCCGGGCAAGGCTGCAACCCGTGCCATCAATTCTCGCTGAAATGCCCGTGCCTTTTCCGCGCTATAGCCTTGCGACGGCAAATCGAACTGTGCCTGAGTGATCCCTTTCATCTCAAACCCCGGATCTACTGTTTGCGCCAAATACAGGCCTCGCATCAACAATCCGGCGGCGATCAGCAGGACCATGCACACGGCAATCTGGACGCCGACGAGCGTGCTGCGCAGCATTCCTCCGCGCGCCGCCTTCCCCATGAGCCCGGCGCCGTCGCTTTTAATCGCGCTGCCCAAGTCCTGCCGCGTCGCATGCAGCGCCGGCGCCAGTCCGAACACAATCCCCGTCAAAGCCGTCAACGCCAGCGAATATCCCCAGACGTGCAGGTCTGGACTGACATTCCACGCGAGCCGCGAAGCCCCAGGCATCGGCAAGTGCGCTAGAACAAACGGCACGATGCCCTCGACCGACCAGAACGCCACTATCGATCCTAGAGTCCCGCCAAGAAACGCAATCAGCAGGCTCTCCGTCAGCAGTTGCCGGACAATGCGCCAGCGGCTTCCTCCAATCGAAAGCCGGATCGCAATCTCCTTCTGCCGGGCGGAGGCCCTCGCCAACAGCAGATTCGCTACGTTCGCGCATGCAACCAGGAGAACCAATCCCACGGCCGCCAGCACCACGGCCCCTATGCCAAACACCAAGCTCCGTTCTTCCGGCCGCCCTAAGAAAGTCGCGCGATGAATCGCCAGCGTGGTCGTTCGCCCGGGATATTGCTGATCAATCCGTCCCGCGATCACGCCCAGGTCGGCGCGTACCTCTTCCATCGAAACGCCAGGCCGCAGCCGTCCGAGCAGCGCCAGCCAGCCGGTGTAGTCCTCGAGAAGCAAATCAGCGTCGGGTTCCAGTGCCTTTTGCATCGTCACCGGCGCCCAAAATTCGTTGGGCCAGGGGTCGAGCCCACGAAATCCCGGCGCCGCCACGCCAATCACCGTGAATTTGGCGCGGTTCAGGGAAACACCCTTTCCCACAATCTGCGGATCCGCGCCGAACTCGCTCCTCCACAGGGCGTCGCTCAGCACCACCACGGGACTCGCTCCCGGCGCGCGGCAATCCTCCTCCACAAACGTCCGACCCAGCGCCGGCCGCTCCCTCAGCACATCGAAGAAGTTGCAGGACGCCTCGGCTCCCGTCAGTTGTTTAGGGTTTTCTCCTCCCAGCGTCGCTTCCAAAAAGGGAGCATATGCCAGCAATCCGGAGAAAACGTGATTATTCGCCCGATAGTTTTTGTATTCGGAGTAGGAAAACAAGTCCGGCTCGCCATAAACGTTGCGCCGGACCTTCCCATGGAAAATCTGGTCCACACTCACGATCTGGTTCGCCCTTGGAACGGGCAGCAGCTTCAGGGCAACCCCGTTCAGCACGGAAAAAATTCCGGTGTTCACCCCGATTCCCAGCGCGACCGCCAAGACTGCGACCATCGTGAACCCTGGATTCTTCGCCAGCGTTCGCGTGCCATAGCGAAGGTCCTGCGCAATTTGCTCGAGCCAGAGCCAGCCCCAGGTACCGCGAGTTTCTTCTTTGACAAACGTGGGATTGCCGAAGGTGCGCATGGCGGAGTAGCGCGCTTCTTGCGGGTTCATGCCGGCGGCAATGTTTTCGGCGATCTGTTGTTCGATATGAAACTGCATCTCGTCATCCAATCGCTTTGCGATCCCCTCGCGACGGAACAAGGTCTGCAATCGCAGCGACAATCGCCGAGCCCACAACATGACAGTTCACTCCTACGTCGTCTCGCGAATCATTCCTCAGAAAATACCCATAACCCCTTTGTTTTCACTGGGCACGGTGCGGCTATTTTCATGGTTCGCTTGGGGCTCGAAATGAGCCATGACCTATTCGTACCTCAACGCCACCATCGGATCGACGCGCGAAGCGCGGCGGGCCGGCAGAAACGCAGCAAGCAACGCGACAGCTGTTACCAATACACTCGCTCCAATGAGACTCAGCGGATCGTGCGGCTGCAGGCCAAAAAGCAGTGAGCCAGCGCCGCGAGTGGCGGCGAGGGCGAGTGCGATTCCTAGAACGGTGCCGAGTGCGACCAACAAGATGGTTTGCCACAAGACCATGCCAACAATGCTCACTCGGCTTGCACCGAGAGCCATTCGAACGCCGATCTCGTTTCGGCGGTTCACTACAACGTACGAAATCACCCCATAGAGCCCGATCATGGTGAGCAGCCCGGCCAACGCACCGAAAAAGCCTGAGAGCAATGCCATCATCCTTTCGCGCACGAGTCGGTTCTCTATGTCTTTCCGAAACACGCTGAAATGCGACCTGATTTCCGGATTCAACTCGTTGAGCTTAGTCCTGAGTACAGAGAACACGGCGGAGGGAGGCGACGAAGAGCGGAGAAAAATGGAAACCCACGGTCCGTAAGCGGGGAACTGAGAAGCCGCACCGAAGCTCTCTGGTGGCGTCTCTTCGCGCAATCCTGCGTACTTTGTATTTTTCACGACACCAACAATCTCATATTCTGTCGAGGGATAGCCCGGTTCGGCCACCGATCGAAACGTGTTTCCAATCGGATGTACCCCACCCAGATACTTTCGGGCAAAAGCTTCGTTTACGACGGCGACATGAGGCGACGTCTGGGTGTCGCGATCGTTGAAATCGCGTCCCGTGAGCAGCGCGATTTGCATGGTCTCGAAGTAGCCCGGACTTACCCAGGTGAACTTTGACCATCCTTCGTGGCCACCGATTTGTAAGCCGAGCGTCCAACTGCTTCCGTCCAAAGGCACGTGCGTCGAAGTGGCCGCGGATTTCACCTGCGGGAGAGAGCGGACCTGAGTGAGCAAATCTCGAATGACAGCTGGGTACTGCTCGACATCGGCGAGATGCATGGGTTCAAGGTTGATGAAGGCCAGCAGCATGTCTTTCTCCCGGAAACCGGGATCGAACGTGGTCAAATTCCTGAAGCTGCGCATAAAGAGCAGCGCGCCCACGAGCAAAACAACCGAAATAGCAATTTGCGAGACAACAAGCATTCGCTGGAAGGAAAAGTGTTCGCGCCCCGTCGTAACGCCACGGCTCCCCGACTTGAGTGCGTCCGCGGGTTTAGCACGAGACGATCGAAACGCCGGCACGAGACTGAACACGAGGCAGGTCGTCACGGCAATCGAGGCGGTGAAGAGGAGGACACGCCAATCCAAGGCCAGGTTGAGTTCCAATACATTCCGTTCAGTGCTGAGTAGCCACAGGATGTTCCGGCCAAATATCGTTGCCAAGTACAAGCCTAGGAATGTGCCGCCTGCTGCCAAGAGCAACCCCTCCGTAAGCAACTGACGAACTAAGCGCCATCGCGAGGCCCCGCACGCCAGCCTCACCGCGATCTCACGTTCCCGCGTGCCTGCCCGCACGAGCATCAAATTGGCAAGGTTCGCGCAGGCGATGAGGAGTACGAGGCCGGTGATACCCAAGAGCAGCAAGAGCGATGCGTCATAGGTCTTACGCAGGTCACTCAAACCGTTCGCTGCCGGATAGGCAGCCAGGCGAAACGCGCGATAGATGCTCTGGGATTTCGTGCTGTACCCATCGGGCTCCGTGGCTTCAAAAAGACCAGGGCTGATAGCGTCCAGTTGCACGGAGGCTTGGTCCGTGCTCCAGCCCGGCTTGAGGCGCCCCATGGCTGTCAGCCAGAACAAGTCGCGCCGGGCCAGAACCGAGGTGGCTGGGCGAAATGCAGTGACGGAACAGAAAGGCTCAGCGAGGTCGAAATTGTTTCCAACCTCAAGACCGAAAAAGTCGGGAGGCGTCACGCCGAGGACTTCGGCAGGATGGCCTTGTATCAAGAGCTTACTCCCGATGGCTGAATCGCGGCCGCCAAACTCGCTCTGCCAAAATCCATAACTGATTACGACGCCTTGTATACCGCAGTCGCGGCGGTCGTCTTCGTCGGTGAACAGGCGGCCTCTGATAGGGGGCACGCCCAGAACAGCGAAGGTATTGCCGGTAAGCCAAAGAACCCGAGCCCTCCGTTGCTGTGAACCTTGGCCGACAGCGACTTCGTCGCTACCGGACCAGGCAAAAACGCCGGAAAAGGCCTCTTGGTGGGCGCGGAGTTGTTCGAACAGCGGATAGGTGAGGTTGGTATCACGGTCGCTGATCCCAAACCCGTGATTTCCGCCCTTGATCTCCACCAATGCTAGGGACTGAGGAGCCGAGACCGGCAAGCTCCGCAGCCGCACGCCATCGAGCAACTGAAAGATCGCTGTGTTTGCGCCGATTCCCAGGGCAAGGGTAAGTATTCCGGTTGCAGTGAAGCCGGCACTTCTCCGAAGCGTACGGAATGCATGGCGCAGGTCCTGGGCCATTTGCTCGGCCCGTACCCAGCCCCACGCTTCCCGCGTCTCTTCCTTGAGCAAGGTCGAGTTGCCGAAAGATCGCAACGCGGCGTAACGGGCTTCTTCAGGGCTCATGCCTGCGGCGAGGTACTCGGCAATTTGCTGTTCGAGATGGAATTGGAATTCGTCGTTTAATTGCTGAGCGTTTCGGTTGCGGCGGAATAAGTTTTGCAACTTGAGCCAGAATCGGCGGGCCCACAGCATGACAGCACCATCCTACGTTGTCTCCACGACCAAATTGATCGCGGAAGACAGACGACTCCAATTCTCGGCTTCCTTTTCAAGTTGCGCGCGGCCCGCAGCCGTCAGCGAATAAAACTTCGCTTGCCTTCCCGTTTCGGTTTCCTTCCATCTGGCCTTAATCCAGGCTTTTTGTTCTAGACGGTGCAATGCGGGATAAAGCGATCCTTGTTGCACTTGCAGCACTTCACCGGAGATTTGTTGAATGCGTTTCGCAATCGCCCATCCATGTTTCGGTTCGAGCGAAAGTGTCTTCAAGATTAAAAGGTCCAATGTTCCTTGAACGAGATCGTTTGGCTTCGCCATACTATGGTTATCTACAACACTGATTGTAGATTGTCAAGGTGTGCGTGGGGAAGATCAGAAAATAAGACCCCGTGCCATGACGCGCGCGAAAGAATTCCTCTTTGGCACCTGGGCCGGCCAACGGCGCGGACCAACTGCACGAGCCGGTCGGGCGCGCGTCCGCCTGCATCGCCAACACTGCCACTTCTTTGTCGGTGGCCCTGTGCGATCGCAAGACGGTGCGAGCTATTTGCGAAACCGATGAGACGCAGCGCGCTAGGTTTTAGGCCGCCATCCACTCAAAGTAAACCCGCAAGCGTTCGGTCCAATTCTGGCCCGGCATACAGACGTACTCGGCGTGACCCGTACAGCAGCGTCCAATTGATGGCGGCGTCCATCTGGCGTCCAAAACCGACCATTTCTAGGGGTGTTTTCAGCGACTCAGCCGCAGCATGCATAAAGGCAACCGAGTCATCGAGACTTATGGAGCGGGCGATGGGAATCGAATCCACGTCCGAAGTTTGGGGCCGAGCATGCAGAATCTTCCCGCGCATATCTTACGTCGCGAGCGACAGACTGAAATGGGAATACAAGCTGGGAATACAAGCGTAGTGCAATTCAGAACCCCGCCACCACCACGTGTCTGAACCCTGATGACCAAAAAAATCAAATCCTCACAAGGACGCTTGGGGGATTAGAGCGGGACCTGCTTGCCAAATGCTCGATTTTTGCGAAAGAACCTGCCTGAAGAAAAGACGGCCTACTTCCTCCGTACATCCGCCGGAGAGGTTGGCAACTCCGGCGCCTGTGATCTTACCTGTTTCCGATATCCTGTTCGATTTCTGGGCGCTTAGCACGCTTCGCGGCAAGGTGCCAGGACGTCCGCCAGTTTGAACCGTATCTACATACGCTCGCGGAGTGGGATCCGTCCGAGACCTATGAGAGCCCGAAGAATATTTGGACGCCCGCAAGCGTACTAACGCAATCACCAGACCTTTTGAAGATCCTTGAGTCCCTGCAAGTAGTCTTCCTTTTCGAGTCGGCTTTCGACTCCGAATTCCGTCAGGATAGTCATCATCTGTCCGACCGGTACCCCCGCGTACTTCGTCAGTTGTATCGCTCTTCCACAAAGCAAAGAACGGTGCGATTGCCAACGCCCAAGCCGGGACGAAACGATCCCTGTCCCTGTGGCAGCGGCAAGAAATTCAAGAGGTGTTGCGGGGCGTGAAGCGCGGCCAAATGGCCCGCGGCGTGACAGTGTAATGCGCGATCCGGCGCCCCGGTACCACCACAGGTCTAAACTGATAAAAAGCTACGTCATTGGTCTGTGGGGCGAGTGAGGCAGTTCAGAACCCCTCAAAAAATCTAAGTGATCTTCTCGGCCCATTCAAGCCGTTAATCACGATCCTGGAGCAGTTTTGTATATCGCTCCGAGACGTGTGTTGGCGCGTGTCCCGACCAAAAGTGCTGAAGAACGTCAGGGCAATCTGACTTCTTCAACTCCGTGATGCGGAAGAGCTTCTATTTTGAGTCTTCTGGCGGTGAAGAATCGCTTTCCTCCCGGTTCGACGCGCTTCGCAGTGGTCCGTTGACCTTCATCGGGAGGCAACCTAAGATGAGCGGCCATGACGAACTCTTCGTCACCTCTGGAGCGAATCGTCTCGCATTACTGAAGCGCACGTAGAAGTGGCTCTCTGGGAAACCTTTGAGGAGGACAAGATGCGTCATCTTTCCGCGGCCATCGTTGTATTGCTGGTGTGGGCGGCAATCAGTTCGGCGCAATCGGCCACGCCCAGGCCCGACGATGCGGGAAAAGCGAAGGAAGAAATCGCGCGGATCGTGGGTTATGCAATGACCAGTGGCGGCGCGTCGGCTTTCCTCGAAACGCTGACTGACACAGTCGGAGGGAGAATCACGGGCAGCCCGGAATCCCAAGCAACAGCCGAACTCATTCTCAAGGCGCTTAAAGAAGCCGGACTGGAGAATGCGCACTTCGAGGGATACGAACTAGGTTCAATCTGGCGGCACGGGCGGGCGACGGCCGAAGTGATTTCTCCGGTGCATCGCTCCCTTTACATTGGCTCGTATGGATGGGTTCCAGGGACGCCTGGCCCGATCGAAGTGCCGGTTGCGGATTTCGGAACGCTCGACCCAGGCCGCGCACCCGCGCCGGAGAAGGTGCAGGGCGCTGCAGTTATCGTCGACCAGCAAAGCAGCGGCGTTTCCTCTGCGTACGCTGGATCACGCCTCATGATTGCGAGGCAAATGGCGCAGGCCGGTGCGGCGGCCATGTTCATTGTTTCGGACAAGCCAGACCGCATGGTGTACACGTCGGCGTTTGGATTCTATCCCCGAGGACCTCTGCCAATTCTGTCCATTGCGAGAGAAGATGCAGCACTGCTCCGGCGATTGCTGGCCAAGGGACCCGTGAAAGTACGTTTGGACATTGA
>Ga0209156_10001758_pt1 | contig 17393 bp, 10 predicted proteins | sample GraSoiAngelo_124_FD_185881 | JGI IMG/M metagenome (GOLD analysis project Ga0209156, IMG submission 185881) | Grasslands soil microbial communities from the Angelo Coastal Reserve, California, USA - 14_0927_05_20cm (SPAdes) (version 2) | ecosystem: Environmental > Terrestrial > Soil > Grasslands...
ATTGAGTTCTGTGAAACAGCGATTCGGCGCAGAAGATGAGGGAAGCGTGCGTCGGAATGGAGCGCACGAAATTCGGGAAGAAACGCGATCCACTGTAGGATTGCCGAGTGTTCGGCAAAGGCTTGCTCAAGCCACCGGAACGCTTCTTCTTTTTCGCCGAACGCGACGTAAACTGCGGCGATCAAAGGCCCCGAAACGTATCGCTTCTCCCTTTCTTGCAGGAGCTGATCGAGAATTTTCCGCGCCTCGATTTGCCGGCCCATGCGCGCATAAGTGATGGCAAGCCCGCTACTGGGGAGATGCGTCGCCTCCTGGGCTTTAGTGTAGAGAGCGATCGCTTCGGCGAAGTTCCCTTTCTCGCGATACGCAGCGGCAAGATCCGAATCCAGATAAAAGTAATTTGGATCGAGCTGTAGAGTCCGCTGGCCCTCACTAATTGCGTCGTCGATCTGGTCGTTGGCGAGGTAGGCGGCGGTGGCAACGTAGCTCGTGATAGGCGACACCGGATCCAATTTCTCCGCTTCCAACACAAACCGGAGCCCTTCTTTTAATTCGCCTCGAAAGAGGGGCAGCAGCGCCGAGAAGAGGTGAGCCGGTGCCGAGTTGGGATCGAGCTGGAGCGCGCGCTTCAACTCTGCATCCGCGCCATCCAGATCCCAGTCGAGGACACGTTTCGCTTCGCTAAGGTAGCAATGAGCCTCAGCATCTTTCTCGTCGAGCGCAATCGCCTTCAAGGCTGCTTCTTTCGATACTGGGTAAGCCTCGAGCGGTTTTACATATACGTCGGCTAGAAAATACCAGACCTTCGCGATCCCAGTCCAGGCACGCGCAAATGTCGGGTCTTTCTCGAGAACCCGCTGAAAGAAATTGAGCGCCCTTCGCAAATCCTCCTCACTGCTCTTGTTAGAGAAAAAGAGGCCTTGCAGATAAAGATCGTATCCCTCCGTGTTGCGTTGTTCACGAGCGGGAAGCGAGACGGCCAGCTTGACCTTAAGCGCCTCAACAATCGAGCGAGTTATTTCATCTTGCAGCGCAAAGACGTCCTCCAGCTCGCGGTCAAAAGTTTCCGACCAAAGATGAAAACCGCTGCGCGCATTAATCAATTCCGCGGTAATGCGAACGCGGTTACCCTGGCGCCGCAAACTTCCTTCGAGCACATTCTCAACATTTAGCCTTTCCCCAACCTTACGCGCGTTCACGCTGGTCCCTTTGAATGAAAATGATGAGGTCCGACCAGTGACACGCAAACCATCGACCTTCGCCAGCGCGTGAAGAATTTCCTCGCTGATGCCGTCGCAGAAATATTCCTGATCCTTTGACTGGCTTAGATCGAGGAATGGTAGAACCGCGATACTTTTTTCTGGAGGGTTAAACTGCGATGCGCGGAAGAGTTCGCCGCGAAACAACCAAATTACGGCAGCGCCCACAAGGAGACAGGCAGCGCCCGTCGCCACCAACTTCCGATTCCGCCGCATCCATTTCCTTCCTCCAGTAAAGATTCCGGTGCGCCGGCCGCGGATGGGCTCGTGCTTTAGCCAACGTTCAAGATCTTCGGCCAATGCGAGGGCCGAAGAATAACGGCGCTGCGGATCTTTATCGAGGCACTTCAGGCAGATGGTTGCGAGGTCGCGATCTACTTTTGGATTTAAGAGACGCGGCTGTCGCGGCTCGGTGTCCAAAACCAGCCGGACCGTTTCAAAGGTTGTTCCACCAGCAAAAGGTGGATGGCCAGTGAGCAGTTGGTAAAGCACTGCGCCGAGTCCGTAAATATCCGTGGCCCTAGTGACCCCCGCGTTATTTCCCACCGCTTGTTCCGGCGCCATGTAGCTGGGAGTGCCCAAAACTTCCATCGTGCGGGTGACGGTACTCTCTGTTTCGACCAGCCTTGCCAGCCCGAAATCGGTGAGATGCGGTTCACCTTTTGCGTCGAGCAGGATGTTTCCGGGTTTGATGTCGCGATGCAGAATGCCGTGCTCATGTGCGTAGGAAACGGTGCGCGCCAGCTTGGCGATCAGTTCGGCTGCGCGACGAATCGGTATCGGTTCGCGCTTCGCGACGGCATCGAGTTGGCCGCCCTCCACCAGTCCCATGCTGAAGTAACAGGCGCCGTCGCGCTCTCCGACTTCGTAAATCGGGACGATGCACGGATGGTTCAGGCTGGCGGCGGCTTCTGCTTCGAGACGAAAGCGCTTCACGTGTGCTTCTGTTGCCCAGTGAGCAAGACCGATCACTTTGAGCGCCACAATCCGGTTCAGACTTTTTTGTCGTGCCCGATAAACCACGCCCTGGCCGCCGCGTCCGATTTCTTCGAGTAGTTCGTAATCGCCGAAATCTTTCGACATCCGCGCAACCGTTGGTTCAAAGGCCTGGTCATCTTTGTTGTCGAGTGAGGCGAGACCAGTCCGAAACAGGCACACGCTGCAAACTCCCTGCGGCGCATCCGCAAACACGGTGGCCCCGCATTCTGCGCAAACTCTACTGGCGTTTGTCATCCCGTTTTCCGGCCGATTTATCGTCTCCACTTGTACTGCCCGAAATTCTTTCACAGGTTACGTTTGCAATACGGCGATGAAATGTCGCAGCTCATCCTCGACGTCGTCCGGCGCCGCGACCGTGTGGGCGATCTCTTCGTGCAACAACTGTCGATAGCGATGGCGCAGGCGGTGAAACGCTTGTTTCACGGCGTTTTCGGTCATTTGCATTTCGGCGGCTATCTCAGCCTGTGAAGGCTGGCCAGATTCCCTGGCGAGTAATTCTTTTAAGCGATCGAATAACAGCAGTTTGCCCGCGGCTTCATATTCGGCTCGGAGCCGCGCGAGAACTTGCTCCAATAGCGTTAATGCCCAACGGCGCTCGTAAATGCGGTCCGCGCTCAATTTGTGGGCCGGCTCCTGGTCGGTGCGTTCGCGCGCGAGCAAATCCTCCAACGAGACCAGAGGTTGGCCCTCGCCGCGTTTCACGGTCAGCTCGCGATGTCGCGCCTTGGAGAGAAAATTCTTGATCGACGCCAGCAGATAAGAACGCAAAAGCCCCCTTTCCTGCCTGACAGTTTCGAGGTCCCGCCGTTCGAGCAGCCGCGCGAAAAAAGCTTGAGTGAGATCCTGTGCTTCCTCTGGCTTATAGCCTTCGCGTCTGACGAAGCCGTACAGTGGCCACCAGTAGGTTCGGCAGAGCTTTTCCAGCGCCGCCTGCGCTGCCGGTGTTGGACCTTGCGCTTCCAGAACCACACTCCAGTGCGTGGTGGAAAATGCAACGGCGCGGTCTTGAGTACTTTGACCAATCGCATCCTGCGACGGTCCATCATCAACCGCAGGCACGACGCGATGTAAGTAAAAAGTCGTACCGAAATCAAGCCTATATCTGTGGCTTCAATTTTGCTGGTGCGGCACGTGACCCTGTCAGTCGCAAATTCTTTGTGTGCTTCGCGCCCTTCGTGATTAATTTCAGCCGACTTCGACCATGTCTGACGAACGAAAAACATTATAACAACGTGCGACGATGACGGATATCGAGCGACTTCGTCACTCCGCGTCGCATGTACTTGCGACAGCGATCTTGCGCCTGTGAGCGCGTGTCATGTGAAGCAAAGCAAAAAGCCGCCACGCGGTGAAGCCTGACGGCTGATTGGGAAATATAGGCAGGGCGGCTCACCGAACCGCCCGGGCGATTGAGGTCAATCGCATCTACCAGCTTTACGGATTGTTGATGACCATTTGCCGTGTGGGTTTACTCACTTCAAGCTGAGCGCTCACCTTTTGAATTTGCGATGCCTGCTCTTTCAAGCTTGCGGTGAGAGCTTGAATTTCCTTCTGCTGTTGCGCGACCGTGGCTTCCAATTCCTGCACAGTGCGGTGTTCTTTGAGGAACTCGTTCAGTAACATCGCGTTTACCGCTTCGTAGCGCACGGTGTAGATCTCGCCTTTGCCGTCGCGATCCACCAAAGCGGGGTTCACCTTTTCCACTTGCTCGGCCACGAGACCGAACTGCGGATTGCCTTTGGGATCTAGCTCTTTCTTATAGCGGAACGTGACGGGTTTCAGCGCGAGGATCGCTTCACTGGCTTTGTCCATCGGCTTGATCTCCGCCTTGAAACGCTCCGAAGAGGGTGCCACGCCGAGCTGACCGTTGGCGTTCACCTTAACCGCTGCGCCTGCAACTGGTGCTCCACTAATGCCAGCGATAAAGGTTCTTGTCTGGTCTCCCCTCGTGCCGATGCGGATGGTGTTAGCCTCGCCAGCAACACCTTCGTTGGCGATGTCGATATTGAGGTCGCCTGTGGTTAGGGCGCCGCCGGCGCTAGTGCCCAAGGCGACGTTGTCGTTGCCGGTGGTGTTGTTAACGAGCGCATCGAGGCCGTTGGCCGTGTTTCCGTTGCCGGTGGTGTTGTTAATAAGCGCTTCAAGACCGTTGGCTGTGTTGCCGTAACCGATGGTATTGCTATAGAGGGCCAAATAACCGTTGGCCGTGTTGAATTCGCCAGTCGTGTTGCTCCAGAGCGCAAAAGCAGCGGTAGCTGTGTTGCCGAAGCCGTCGTTGTTAAAGAGCGCTTGCCAACCGGTGGCGGTGTTTTCGGAGCCGGTTGTGCTGTCACCCATCGCTGCACGACCGGTGGCGGTATTGCCTTCACCGTCCGCGTTGAATACGAGCGCTGCACGACCGGTGGCCGTGTTGTGGTCGCCGGTTATATGGAATCGGAGCGCGTTAGTACCGGTGGCGGTGTTGTTATTGCCAGTGGTGTTGGCGTTGAGCGCGTTAGAACCAAGGGCCGTGTTGCCTTCGCCGGTCGTAAGGCTCGAGAGCGCACCGTCACCCTCGGCGGTGGTTTCGTTAGGATAGCCTCCGTCCGGTGGTGGCCTAAGCGCGCGAGCCGTCGGCGCAAGCGAAACCCCTGCGACGGCGAGGACGAGCGGGATAAGAAATAAACCGCGCCGTAAATTTTTGCGGCGTGGCGTTGTCGCTTTGAACTGAATGTTTGAATTTTTCATAACTAATTTCCTTTTGTCGTTTTGGCCTTGTTTGACTTCTCGTTTTGGAAAGTCCTTTCTAGCCGTTCACTCGTGTACTAGAGAAAATCCGGCGTGAGGTTACGCGGGAAATGCAGGAATTTATCAATTCGCCCTCTGGTAGGGGCGATTGACTCAATCGCTTTCAGAGCTGCCGGGTGCAAACCAATGGCGGTTGAGGTCGCCCGCCTTTACCTGAAACGCGCCGACGCAGACGCGTGGCTACAGGGAAGCGCTACTTGGAAGCTGTTTCTTTTGGCGCGAGCGAGGCGAGGATTTTCTCGAAACGCGGATCGCCGCGCAAAGGATCCCATATCGGATCACGCAAGAGATAGCCGTAAGCAACATAGCCAGGAAAACGCACAAGTTTTTCCAGTACTTCCATCGCGCGCTCCTTTTCCCCTGTCCAGACGTAAACCTGGGCCAATCCCTGAAGCACGAGCGGGCCATCGTAGGCATCTTTCGAGATGGGCATCAGATCAACCGCGCGACGGCCTTCGCTGATCGCCTGTTCTTTGCGACCGAGGGCGGCATCGATTTGTGCCAGTACCGCGAGAGTGCGCGGATCATCGTGATGAGCCTGCGGTTTTACTTCCAAGGCCTGGCGCGCCGCCGTCCAGGCCTCCCGCGCCTTCAGTTCATCGCCTTCGGCTCGCGCGATCTGTGCCTCGTACCAAGCGCGTGGATAATAAAACGTGTAGTCGATGTCCTGGAATTCTGAAAGCGGCGATGCGGTGAGAACACGCCGGGCCTCGGAATAATCGTGGTCCGTCAGCTCGATGAGCACGCGCACAGAAGTAATTGCGGCCGCGGGATTGATTTCGAGCGGGAGGGCCTGCAGGGCTGCGCGAAACTTTGTTGTCTGGCCGCTTGCAGAAAAATCCATCCACGCCGCGAAAGCTTCAAAAAGGCGGGCGTGAGGCGCAAACTGCCCTGCTTGCTTCAGCCAGAAGCGCCGGGCTTGATCAAAGCGCCGCAGTTGCCGGTAGTGATCACCAAGATGATTCACCGCATTCAAATTTCGAGGATCCAAGTCGGCGGCCTTTTCAAACTCGCCGGTGGCGGCATCCCAACGCCCACGGCGGCGGTCAATATAACCTGCCACCATGAAGAATGACGCGCTATTGGGCAGGCCGGGCCGTGCCCTCGCCAATTCAGCCGAGGCGCGCTCGTAATCGCGATAGCAACGAAAATAGCAGTCTGCTTTGGCAAGGTGAGCTTCGCTTAAATCGGGACTCAAACGCAGAGCGGCATTGACTGCCTGTTCTGCCAAAGCGGTGCGCGCTGGAGTGGAATCGAAACCCAAAAAATAGATTAGCGCGTGCGCTCGGGCGCAATAGCAATAGGCGAGGGCGAACCCGGGATCACGTCCTGTAGCATCATTGAGCAGATCGATCGCCTCAATTAGCGAGCGGCGCTGATCATCCCGGTCAACGTAGCTTTCGACGGCGTCCTTGGCTCTAATGTAAGACTCGTAGGCGAGAACATCTCCAGTTGGTTTCTGATTGATTGCTTTTTTTTCCAGAACCGAAAGGTTGACCTTGAGGTGCTCAGCGACTTTTTGAGCGATATCGCTCTGAATTGCAAAGACTTCATTTAAATCGCCATCGTATTGCTCGGCCCAGATATGGGTGTCGCTGCGCGTGTCGATCAACTGAGCGTTCATATGAAGCCGTGTTCCGGTCTTACGCACGCTACCTTCCAGCACGTGAGACACCCGAAGCGCATTACCGATCTGGCGCGTATTCCGCTCGCCGCGATATTGCATGAGACTGGTGCGACTGATCACCTTGAGGTCGGCTATCTTCGCCAACTTGGTCAAAACGTCGTCCTGGACACCGTCGGCGAAGGAGGCATCCTCTTTGTCGTTGCTCAGATTTTCAAGTGGCAGCACGGCAATGCCAGTTGTTATCGGACGCCTAACAAATTCACTTTTCCAAATCATCACACCGATGGCCGAGGCCAAGGCGATCAACGACGCCGCCAGCACGGCAGTAGTCCGATTCCGCCACATCCATTTGCGACCATGCGTGAAAAACCCGCTTGGTTTCGCCCGAATTGGTTCGTGCTTTAGCCAGTGTTCAAGGTCTTCGGCTAGGGCTAGAGCGGAAGAGTAACGGCGCTGCGGATCTTTCTCGAGGCATTTCAGGCAGATCGTTGCCAAGTCGCGATCTATTTTTGGATTCCAGAGCCGCGGTTGCCGCGGCTCGGTGTCTAATACCAGCTGGACAGTTTCAAAGGTTGTTCCTCCGGCGAAAGGCGGATGGCCAGTGAGCAATTGGTAAAATACAGCGCCAAGCCCGTAAACATCTGTCGCTCTGCTGACGCGCGCGTTATTACCAACAGCTTGTTCCGGCGCCATGTAACTGGGCGTGCCCAAAACTTCCATGGTGCGCGTGACCGTGCTCTCTGTCTCCACTAGTCGGGCAAGACCAAAATCGGTAAGATGCGGTTCGCCGTTTCTATCAAGCAAAACATTTCCCGGCTTGATGTCTCGATGGAGGATGCCGTGCTCGTGCGCATAATGCACGGTGCGCGCCAGCTTCGCGATGACTTCCGCCGCTCGACGGATTGGCATCGGTTCGCGCCTAACAACTTCATCAAGTTGTCCGCCCTCCACAAGTTTCATACTAAAGTAACAGGAACTCTCGCGCTCCCCGATCTCGTAAATCGGGACAATGCACGGATGGTCTAGGCTCGCCGCAGCTTCGGCTTCCAGACGGAAGCGCTTGAGATGCGCCTGCGTGGCCCATTGGCCGAGTCCGATAACCTTTAACGCGACTGTTCGGTTGAGACTTTTCTGGCGCGCGCGATAAACAACGCCCTGGCCGCCCCGACCAATTTCCTCCAGCAATTCGTAGTCACCGAAGTCCATCCGCATGTCGGCTGGATGACGGGGATCATCGATCCCGGCTACAATTTCGTTGGCGAGCGAGCCGAGGCCGGTCTCTAAAACGCAGGCCGGGCACAATCCTTTCGGCGCGTCACTGAAGATTTTCTCTCCGCAGTTTTCGCAGACCCTCATCGCGCTTGTCATTTTGTTGGCGGGCTAGCCCCGCAACACCGAAACCAAATGCCGTAGCTCATCTTCGACGTCGCCGGGCTGCGCCACAGTGTGAGCGATCTCCTCGCGCAACAATAGCCGGTAGCGACGGCGAAACCGATGAAACGCCTGCTTCACCGCGTTCTCGGTCATGTCCAATTGGCCTGCGATCTCCGCCTGGAGTAGCCCGTGCCCTTCGCCGACAAGGAATTCTTTCAGCCGCTCAAACAACGCGCCGTTGCCCGCAGCCTGGTACTCACCCTCTAGCCGGGTGAGCACTTGGTCCAACATCGCCAATACCCAGCGACGCTCGTAAAGCCGGTCAGCGCTCAGGGTCTCCGCCAGTTCGAACTCGGTTCCCTCGTACGCGAGCAGTTCGTCCAAAGGGATCGACGGGCCGGTCTCGTACCGCTTAACACCGGTGGCGCGGTGCCGCTCACTGGCCATAAAACGTTTGATGGACACAAGCAGATAAGAACGCAACCGCCCTTTCTCGCGGCGGACGGTCTTCAGGTTTTGTCGCTCAAGCAGACGCGCGAAAAACTCCTGGATCAGATCTTGTGCGTCCTCTGAATCAAGGCCTTGCCGTCTCACAAACCCGTAGAGTGGTCGCCAGTAAATGCGGCAAAGCTTCTCAAGCGCTTCTTGTGCGGCCGGCGATTCACCTTGCGCTGCCAACACAACGCTCCAGTGCGTGGTGGCAAATGCCACCGCTCCGTTTTGCGCCTTTTCGCCGATCGCATTCAGTGAACCGCCGTCATCCTCAGCAGGCACGCTGCGATTCAAGTAAAAAGTCGTGCCAAAAGCAAGCCTGCATCTGTGCTTGAATCTTGCTGGTGCAGCACGGGACTGTGTCAGTCGCAAATTCTTTGTGTGCTTCGCGCCCTTCGTGGTTAATTGCTCCCAGTTATGCAGGAAGAACGCAAGACTTTGGATGAGCGCCAGAAGATGACGGACCTGCAGCGTCTCCGCCACTCGGCATCCCATGTACTTGCGACGGCGATTTTGAAAATCTGGCCGGAAGCGCAGTTCGCGGCCGGGCCGCCGGTCGAGAACGGGTTTTATTACGATGTCGATCTTCCGCACCGCATCTCACCCGATGATTTCGAGAAAATCGAGGCGGAAATGAAGAAGGAAATCAAAGCGAACCATCCATTCGAGCGCATTGAAGTTTCGCGCGATGAAGCGCTGGAACTTGGAAAGAAAGGCCGGCTCGCGGCGCTGAGCGAACGCCCCGAACCCAGTGAATTCAAGGTCGATATCATCGAAAACATTCCGCCTGACGAAAAAATTTCGCTCTATCGCAGCGGCGATTTCATCGATCTTTGCGCAGGTCCGCACGTCATGCGCACGGGAAACATCGGCGCGTTCAAGCTCACGAACGTGGCGAGCGCTTACTACAAAGGCGACGAAAAGAATCCGCAATTACAGCGCGTTTACGGCACGGCGTTCAAAACGAAAAAGGAACTCGACGATTATTTCGAGATGCTCGAGGAAGCGAAGAAGCGCGACCATCGAAAGCTTGGCAAGGAACTCGAACTTTTCGTTTTCGATGACGACGTCGGCCCGGGCCTGCCCATGTTTCTCCCGCGGGGCGCGGTCATTGCGGAGGAACTGGAGAAGCTCGCCAAGGAAACTGAGTTCGCGGCTGGTTATCAACGCGTGCGCACGCCGCACATCGCGCGTGAGAGCTTGTACAGAAAAAGCGGTCATGTACCCTATTACCTCGAGTCGATGTTTCCGCCGATGACTTTAGTCGAAGACAAGGACAAGAAGCAGGTTGAAAAAGCGAATGCGATGATCGCTTACTTCGAAAACTATGGCGGAGACGCTTGGCAACGGGTTCTTGAAGATGCGGAGTCAGGAAACCTCTCTGACCCTGCCAAAAAGCAAGACTTGCTTATCCAACTTGAATTAGTTCGAAGCGCGGAGCGAGCGGACGAAACCAAGCTCAGAGAGCTAAAGCAATTCGCAGCCTCTATTGGTGATCGTTACTACCTCAAGGCGATGAACTGTCCGCATCACCACAAATTGTTTGCGGCGCTGCCTCGCAGCTATCGCGACCTCCCGCTGCGGCTGGCCGAATACGGGACGGATTATCGGTACGAAAAGAGCGGCGAGTTGTTTGGGCTTATGCGGGTGCGCTCGCTGCAGATGAACGACGCCCATCTCTACATGACGCCGGAGCAGTTCGAAGCGGAGTTCAATGCCGTGAACGAGATGTATCTGAATTATTTCAAGCTGTTCGGGATCGACAAATATTTGATGCGCTTCTCGACCCACGATCCCGATAAGCTCGGGCAGAAATTTGTCGACGAACCGGAGCTTTGGAAAAAGACCGAGGAGATGACGCGCAAAGTCCTAGAGAATTCTGGAATTAATTATGTCGAAGTGCCTAACGAAGCGGCCTTTTACGGACCCAAGATCGACGTGCAAGCGTGGAGCGTGATCGGACGTGAGTTTTCCATCGCAACCAACCAGGTCGATTTCGCGCAGCCGCGTAGTTTTGATCTTCGCTACAAGGACCGCGACAACACTGACAAGACGCCGATTTGCATTCACCGCGCGCCGCTCGGAACGCACGAACGTTTCATCGGATTTTTAATCGAGCATTACGCCGGCAATTTCCCGCTCTGGCTGTCGCCGGAACAGGTGCGTATTCTGACCATCGGCGATGATCCAAAGCTGCTCGATTACGCACGATCGATCCTGAAAGAATTGCGCGCTCATCAAGTCCGCGCGGAGATCGACGACAGCTCCGACAAGATCAACGGCAAAATTCAGCGGGCCGAACAGATGAAAGTCCACACCATGTTCGTCATCGGAAAACGCGACTTGGAAGCCGATGCTGTAAGCGTTCGCGTTCACGGCAAAGGAAACTTGGGCGCGAAGCCGCGCAGCGAAGCGATCGCCGAAATTTTGTTGTCGATCAAAGAGCGGCGAGCATAAACTCGCCGACGGTGAAGCTCGTCGGCTTGATCGTGGCATCGTTAGGCACCTATTGTCTGGCTGCTTCTCTTCACGGCCATGAAGTTGTAAGCTGCCCGTCGCCGGATGGGAAATTTGCGATGCGCTGCGTTTATGCCGACGCACAGCCTTACGCTGGCGAGGCGGCGGTTGTCGATCTTTCCACGCACAAAGACGTTGTTGCTCTCGATCCGAATTGGACGCTCGGCCATGCGAGGTTGTTTTGGTCCGCGGACTCACAACGCGTCGCCTACTTTTCCCAGAAGGGAAACGGTTACTCGACCAGGATTTTTTTTCGAAACGGTGACGCGTTGAACGAGATTCCGTTGCCGGAACTTCCGACACCGAAGCTTCCGCAAAATGCCACTGGTTCCGAAGCGGACACGCAAACGAGAGTTGAACCACTTGCATGGCATTCGCCTAACGAGTTGGTGTTGGAGAAAGAGTTGGTAAATCCAAATTGGGGACGAGGGGCACTGAAGATCACGCTCGGATTCGATCAGGATAACTCGCCAGCAATTCCCAAATCCGAACAAGAGAAAGTGTCGGTCATCGATTATTTTCTGCTCTTGCCGGCGAAAAATTTCGAGGCGCCGCTTTCGGCCTGGCTGCGGGAGATGCGAGGGCACGATCGTTTTTTTCCGTGCGATGCCGAGCCTGAAGACAACGTCGATGAGAAAAACGGCTACCTGTATTGCGCAGGTTCAGGCGCTGAGCCCGAATTCGAGGTCGCGCTCTTTCGTCATCGCGATGGACGACCGTTGCTGGCGCTTTGTTCCGGCGAGCTCGAAGGCCCCGATTCGGTTCAATTGCAATTCTATGAACCCGGCACCGACGGAAAGATGCATGAGATCAAGCGCTCAATTTTCCCGATTGCCGATAGTATGGAAGATCGTTGGCAATTCGACTTGCCACGAGAAGGCAAAACGATTGTCGTGCGCGCACGCAAGAGCAAGAAGGTTCTGCACAAGTTCACCTGGACGGACGAAAAATTTCAGGAAGACAAATGATGGTCATCGCTTTTAGATCGACAAAGCCCCCGATTGTTACCCAATGCTCATGAATTCGATCGATACACTCGAAGTCGAGCAAATCCGAAAGGATACTCATGAAACGCTGGTTCTTCATCCGCGGCAAGAGTCGAAAGACCGCAGCCGATTACTATGGCGAAGGTGAAGAATAATTTCATTGGCGGTTGGTCCCTCAATCGTTAGGTAGTCGGCGCATCTTCAGTATTTCGACACGCGGCCCCTTCGGGCCGTCACTCAGGCGTAAACGTTCGCTTACCTTAAAGGTTGTTTCGCCCCTGCAGTCGCCAACGCGGCATTGCGCCGACGCCTCAAGATCGATCGTGCCATCGTTGCTCACTTTGTTGATTTGGAGCGAAAGCTCGCCGGCGTCGCCATTCTCCGAATCGAAACGCTTTTTAACAAAGGCGTAAGTTTTCTTTCCGATCGCTTTGTCCAGGTCCACTGTGACGGCAAGCTTTGGGCCTGAACTGATCTTCCCCGTCACGCACTCGGTAGAGCTCCATTTGTCGTCCCAGAGCTGCACAAACTTAAGCGAGTCCGGTGACCACCTAAGCATACATTGTTGGTGATTATAACGGCGCTTCGTCCCAAGGTAATGGCACCCTGTTTTGCCAAGAATTTTTTTTTCAGCCAGATCAATGATGTAATTCGGCACGTCGTAATCGCGCGCGCCGTTCTCGTAGAAGTAGTTCTCATCCCCATACAGCGCGTCCCAATTGGATTGCTCAGGCGGTAAGCCCATCGCGACGGCAAACCGGCCATCTGGCGAAACGCTTCCATGAATGACGCGATACTTGTCTGAGTCGCCTTGAACGCTAGCGAAGGGGTCGAAAAATTGCGGCGGACCGGCCTTCCTCAGGGCGGACGCGAGTTCGTGCGACTCACTCCCTAGAAATTCTTCTGCGCCGCCGCTATCGCTTTTGTTCTCCTTGGAAAGGTCGACCACCACATTCGACACACGGACCGTGTCGCTGGGTTCACCTGTTTTGAAACGCGCGCTCTTTCTCAACTCGCGGATCAGGTGGTCGAGGCCTTCCTCGGTTTCGCCGAAATATTTTCGCGATTCCTCCACCTGCGTTCCGCCGTCGGGCAACGGCGTTTCCTTGCGCGTAAGCACGAACAGCCCTCTCCAGCCAAAGTCACTATCCAAATCGTGCGGGATGTATTCTGTGAGCTCGCGTCCAGAGGCATCGTTACGTTCGACTGCGACCTTAATCAGCTCCCCGGCACCATTGTACCACTCCTGTCTAGCTGTTGTCGCGCTGCCAGACTCGTCTTTGCTGGTATAACGAATCGAGCGTGGAAGTTGGTCTTCGACCTGACGGTAACGCTCCGCTAACATTTTCACCTGCTCGTCCACCGAACGCGCGCCTGATGCATCGCGCGCGAGCGTAAGAATTCCAATAACAACCCAAAAGCGAATGAGAAGGTTGCCTTTCATCGCTATTTATGAGTTGCGTCGTTGATTAGCTTGGTTGCTTCGTCGAGGTTGGCTCTTGTAGCAACTTTTTCTAAACCGCGGTTCAGTTGATCCTTGGAAGCTGCGCCGAGACGAATGGCAGTCTGGAAGTCATCGATCGCGTGTTGCAGATCGGCAATTCGCGATTGTCGATCTTTGGAAGCCTTTGCCCGGTGAAGGTACAACATGCCGCGATTGTGGTACACGAACGGCGTAAAACGACCTTTCAGGTCAATAGCTTGTGCGTACACCTTTAATGCTTCGTCGTATTTTCCGGCGGTTTCGAGCTTGCCGGCTTTCATCGCCAGCTTCATATCCCCAGTTTCAATCACTTTCGGTGCGTCCTGCTTGGCACTTCCGCCGCGAGAGCTCTCTTGAGCGAAACTCGGCGGGCAAAAAAGCAAGAGAACGGGACAAATGAGCAGGTGTGCTTTCCTCATGTCCGCTATTTCTTCTTCAGTTTTTGTAACGCTTCTTTCGCTGTCTGCGCGTAATGGCCATTTGGCTCCAGTTTTAAAGCTTCCTCGTAGTACTTTCGTGCGCTTACGAAGTCTTTCATCTCAACGCTGACCTGTCCGAGAGCAATCAGCGCCACCGCGGATTTCGGATCGAGCTGGTGCGCTTTTTCGAACGACTCGCGCGCCTTTTGCCATTCGCCAGTATCCGCCCAATAACCGGCTGCATCTTTGAAGCCTTGCGGGTCATTTGGATATTGCTGGGTTGCCAGCGTCGCAATTTGGAACCAGCGCTTGTCATCCTCCGCGTTCTCCTTTTCCTCGTAATACAGACCGTACTCGTGCAGTTTACCTGGAACGAATTTGTCGGCAGGCTCGCCTAGCGGCTCGCCTTTCAACCACTTGAGCTGCGCCGGATGCTCGCGGGCGTACGCGACCATCTTCTTCAACGTCGACAACTCATTGTCGAAATCGCCGGACTCCTGGTAAAAGAAGGCGAGCCCGCACCAGATATCGAGGTGATCGGGAAATTTCGTCGTCGCTTCCTGAAGAAGATCGACCGCTCGCTTCATACCCGGTTTATCTACCTCGTGTATAATGGTTCCCACCTTTCCGGTTCTCGGATCGGTCACCGTAAGGTCGCCCGGAGAAGGGCTCTTCATCTCGAGCCTCATCTGGCGTTGATTGAAATAATAATTCGCGCTCGCGATCCATGCGTCGGGATCGTCAGACGCCTTCTCCCGCCATTCGGTGAGCAGCGGCTCGATCTGCGCATCGGCATGCTGATCCAGGAGCTGTCTGTAACGATGAGCGAATTCCTGGCCACTTGCCACCTCCGCGGCGACAGAAACGACGGTCGAGCCGTCGTCGTCGAACGCGTCGCCAGATCAAGACGATCAGCCGCCGTCGCCGTTCGCGAAGGCGAGCAGATTAAGAAATTCGGGCGTGCATTGTCAATCGGTTGATCGTTAGGATTGCAAAATGAGCCGCTGTCGAATCGCGATTATCATTATGTCCATCTTGTTGCCCGTGTCGGGTTATGCGGCCAATCCGTTCCTCGATGTACATGACGATAAGCCGGTATCCGCCAAATTTCGTGGAACGGAATGGGGCGAAGAGATTCAGGAAGACGAAATCCCGCTCTCGGCGCGAGTTGTTACAACGCGCGTTGCCAAGATGCCGTGGGGCGCGATTTTCAAAATTGAATTTACCGATCTCAAATCGAGCGCGCCGCAAAAGCGTGAAATCCGGCCGGATTATTTCATCGTGACAGATGACCGCATCGTTCTGTTAAACGAAGAGGACAATGACGCTGCGATTAAGAAAATCTCGGCGTTGGATAAACCGCCAGAATTCGGACAGGGCGAAATTTACGGAATCGCCCGCGGCAGCTTCAATTACGAAGATGGTTTATGGAAAACAACGATCAGTCTCAAAGGCGATTTATGCATTTACGATGCGAGTCATCCCTCTGGTCATTTCAAAAAGATCGTTTGGAAAAAAGACGTTGGATTAGTTGAATACGCGAGCGGCTACGGCGCGCATGCTGACGGTTTTCGCCTCAAGCGGCAGAAATGACGGTCGTTCCCGACTGAGTTGGCGCGCTACAGAAAAATTTGACTGAGACAACAAAAGCCGGTCAGGCATATCAAGAAATGGATCTAGCTCCGACGCTGAAAAAACATTTCGGGTACGACGAGTTCCGGCCGCTGCAGCAGGAAATCATCAACGACGCGCTCGCGCGGCGCGATGTGCTTGTGCTGATGCCGACGGGTGGCGGGAAATCGCTCTGTTTTCAATTGCCGGCTTTGACACGCGAAGGCCTGACGATTGTGGTTTCGCCGCTTATTTCACTCATGAAAGATCAGGTGGACGCACTGCAAACCAGCGGGATTGCGGCTACTTACTTGAATTCGACGCTGGACCGGAAGGACGCAGTGGCCCGCTGGCGCGGGCTGCATCGCGGTGAATACCGTATGCTTTACGTCGCACCGGAACGGTTGATGCTCGATACGTTTTTGGAGCGCGCGATGAATTGGAACATCGCGCAGTTCGCCATCGACGAGGCGCATTGCATCAGCGAATGGGGCCACGATTTCCGGCCGGAATATCGCGAGCTCAAAAAATTGCGGACGCATTTTCCGGACGTGCCAATGATGGCGCTCACTGCAACGGCTACCGAGCGGGTGCGCGCCGATATTGTCAAGCAACTGAAACTGCGGGAGCCGCGCTGTTATGTCGCCAGCTTTGATCGGCCAAATCTCACTTACCGTATTGTTCCAAAATCGGCGCCCTACGAACAGTTACTCGAGTTCATTCGCAGCAGGCCTAACGAGAGCGGCATCGTTTACTGCGCCAGCCGGAAGAGTGCCGATTCCCTGGCCCGGAATCTCAGTGAAGATGGCGTAAGCGCGAAGCCGTATCACGCCGGCCTAACCAGCGCCGAACGTACGAAAAATCAGGAAGCGTTCCTGCGAGATGATGTCCGCGTGGTCACTGCGACAATTGCATTCGGAATGGGCATCAACAAACCGAACGTCCGCTTCGTGGTGCATTACGATCTGCCAAAAAATCTGGAGAGCTATTATCAGGAGACTGGACGCGCTGGCCGGGACGGTTTGCCAAGCGAATGCGTGCTGCTATTCAGCGCGGGCGATGTCGCTAAACAGCTCCATTTCATCGACGAAAAGAGCGAAAGCGAAGCGCGAATCGCCCGAGCGCAACTTCAACAAATGGTTCATTACGCCGAGACTCGCGACTGCCGGCGCATGACTTTGCTCCGATATTTTGGCGAAGAATATACAAAGCCATCGTGTGAAGGATGCGACAATTGCCTCACCCCACGCGAGACGTTCGACGGCACAATTCCGGCGCAGAAATTTCTCTCCTGTGTGCATCGCATCCATGCAAAAAACGGTTTCGGATTTGGATTGAACCATATTGTCGATGTTTTGCGTGGCGCAGACACGGAGAGCATCCGGCAACGAAGCCACAACGAATTGTCCACCTATGGCATTGGCCGGGCATTGAAACGTGATGCCTGGCAAGCGATCGGACGCGAGCTGCTGCGCCTGGGACTCATCGAAAGCGCGCCTGGAAAGTTTGCAACTTTAAGTCTCACGCTGGCTGGTCGCGACGCTTTACGCCACCGTACACCGATCACCCTTACAAAGCAGATCGAAGTTGTCGAGCAGTCGCGCGATCAAAAGTCTCGTGTGGGCGCGATCGAATGCGACGAAGTGTTGTTCGAATGTTTGCGTGATCTGCGCCGTAAACTGGCGGATGAACGCAACGTGCCGGCCTACGTCATCTTCTCCGATGTCTCGCTCCGTGAAATGGCGAGAAATTATCCGACGACCGCGACTGAGTTTCGCCGAATTCCTGGCGTGGGAGAGCAAAAGCTGAAGGACTTTGCGGAGACGTTCCTTAGCGAAA
>Ga0209156_10001759_pt1 | contig 17387 bp, 15 predicted proteins | sample GraSoiAngelo_124_FD_185881 | JGI IMG/M metagenome (GOLD analysis project Ga0209156, IMG submission 185881) | Grasslands soil microbial communities from the Angelo Coastal Reserve, California, USA - 14_0927_05_20cm (SPAdes) (version 2) | ecosystem: Environmental > Terrestrial > Soil > Grasslands...
CGCATACCTTGCGCCCGAACAGATCCCGGGCGACCCTCACGGTCCGCGCTCGGATCAGTTTGCTCTCGGAATTGTTCTTTATCAGATGTTGACTCGCGTAAGACCCTTCGATGGCGGTTCTCTTGGCGCGGTGTGCGCCCAAATTCTGAATGCCGAGCCTACGCCGCCCTCGCTGTACAATCCGCAGGTACCACCAGCGCTCGACCTCCTCGTCGCGCGCTGCCTGGCAAAAAACCGCCAAGGCCGCTTTGCTTCCTGCCATGAACTCGCTTCTGCTCTTTGTCCTCTGGCGCGTTAGCGCCCTCCATTTTCATCCTTCGTTGTCCCCTGTGGGGATCATGCGCTATTCCTTAGAAAATAGCCATAACCCCTTTATTTTCAAAGGGCACGTTGCGGCTATTTTCATGGTTCGCTTGTGGTTCGCAGAACCATGATTTATTCGTACCGCAGCGCTTCGACTGGATCGAGTTTCGCCGCTTTCATCGCCGGCCACACGCCAAACACCAGGCCTACGGAAACGCTGACCACGATTCCGGTCAGCGCGGCCCACAGCGGCACGCTTCCGGGCCATTTCAAGCCGACTCTCACAAGTAGCACGAGACCATTCACCAGGACCAGCGCGAGCACTCCCCCGACTCCCGTGAGCGCCATAGCCTCCAGCAAGAATTGCCAGGTAATGTCGCCGCTCTTTGCGCCGATGGCCTTGCGGATGCCAATCTCCCGGGTTCGCTCCGTCACGCTGACCAGCATGATATTCATCACGCCGACGCCGCCGATGAGCAAGCCGATCCCGCTCAGGACGAAGGTGGCGAGCGCCACCATCCCCAGAATGCTGTGAAATTGATCCACGATCTGCTGGGAGGTTTGAATGGAAAAACTATTCTTGCCCTGGTAGGGAACGTTGCGGCGGCGGCGCAGGACTTCGGTAGCCTGATCAACGGCCTGATCCAACAGGTTCGGGTAGGCCTGGAAGCGGATGCTGTTTTCATACGCGCCTGGATAAATCTTCCGGAACGTGTTGTACGGTATGAGCACGCGGCGGTCTTCGTCATCCTGGCCAAACATTCCTTTCGGCTTTTCCACCACACCGATCACACGAAAGGCCGAGCCATCGATCATCACATCCTTGCCTACCGGCGAAACATTGGGAAAAAGAACCGGCGCGGCATTTTCCCCCAGCATCACCACTTTTTCGCGGTGCAGGTCGTCGCCTTCGCTGATGAAACGGCCGTCAAGCGTCGCGGCGTTGGCATAAACCTGCCCGAAATTCGGCTCCACGCCACGGAAATCGATGGCCGTGACTTCGCCGCTCCTGGTGCGCACGGTATGAGGCTGTTCCCACCAGGTGATGAAAACGGTGAGGTCCTTGATCGCGGGGCACAATTCCTTGACGGCTTGGGCGTCTTCCAGCGTCAAGGGCTTGCGTTCGCGTTCTTCCTTGGGGCGCCGCCCGCCGTGCGGGCCCTGGTCAAAGCGTGAGACGAAGGCGGTATCGGCGCCGTACTGCTTGATACTTTCTTGAACTTGCTGGTCGAAGCCGGTGATGAGCGCGGCGACCAGCATGATGACGCTGACGCCGAGGACCACTCCGAAAACGGTGAGAAAGCTGCGCAGTTTGTGCGCGCGGAGCGTGTCCATCGCCTGCTTGAGATTTTCGCCGTGCTGTTGTGCCATGTGGGTCCGTTCGGTCCAATGGGGCGCAGTTTTCCTTAGCCGTCGGCCCGCAGGGCTTCGATGGGATCAAGCTTCGCCGCGCGCATGGCCGGGTAAATCCCAAAGAAAAGACCGACGCCAGTGGAAACCCCGAGCGAAAGTATGACGGCGCTGATTGGCGTGCGCATGGGAATGGAAGTCAAGGCGCGCGCCACGGCGACCACCGCATAGGCGAGAACGATCCCCATGAGGCCCCCGGTCGCCGCTAGCACCGCCGATTCCGTGACGAATTGCAGGACGATGTGCTTTTTCCTAGCGCCCAGCGATCGCCGCAAGCCAATTTCTCGCGTACGCTCGGTCACGCTGGCCAGCATGATATTCATGATCACGATTCCGCCAACCACCAGGAACACGGCCGTCAATCCCACGGCCACCATGAACAAATTGCCGGTTAAAGATTGCCAGAGACCCATGATGGAATCCGAACCGATGATCCCGAAATTGTCCGGCGCGTCCCAGGAAATGTGGCGCCAGGCGCGGAGCAGCATGCGCGCTTCATCTTCGGAAGCCGACATCATTTCCGCGTTCTGCGCCTGAATAAACAACACCAGCGAGTCTCTCTGCGTGCCCCATTCCTTGCGGTAGGTTTCCAGCGGAATGAATACGAAATTATCCTGCGACTGCCCGAGCGCGCTGCCGATGACCGCGGCAACGCCGACGACTTCATAACTGTGCGTTCCCGCGCGGATAGTTTTCCCGACGGGATCGACGCTGGAGAAAAACCTCTTCACCAGGTCCGCGCCGATGAAGCAGACCGGGGAGCGGTGCTCCTGGTCTGCTTCGGTCAGGAAGCGGCCCGCGGCGATGTTCAAGCTGCGGACTTCGGAATAGTTGGGGGTCACGCCCAGGACGTTGACGTTTTCGAGCAGGTCATTGCCGTGGCGTACATCGGAATTGTTGCCCAGCAGCGCGGCGATATGACTGGCGGTGTGCATGCCACTTTTCAGGCTGTCGAGTTCTTCCCGGGTGACCAGCGGGCGCTTCTGGGCTTTCACCCAAGCGTCTTCGCTGGTGATGATACCCATACGGTTCAGAACGTAGACGTTGGCGCCAAGATTTGCGATGCGGTCGGCAACGTAGAAATTCAGGCCGGCGACCACGCTCATCACCGCGACCAGCGTGGTTACCGCCAGGATGACACCGAGCAAAGTCAGGAAACTTCTCAGCTTATGGGCGCGAAGGGCGTCCAGGGAGAGCCGCAGGGTTTCCAGCATGGTGATCAGCGCGCTCCGGAAACGGCCCGGTTTCAGGGACACTGCGGCCCGCGGCGCCACCTGGGTTATGTCCGCAAACCCTTCGATGGGAGTTACGCCCAAACCGACCTCCAACGTTTTCTAGCTAAGACAAATGGGACCGGCGATTCGTTCCTCGATTGTATAGACGTGCGCAACAGCACTTTGCTTTCGGTGTATCTTGGAGTGGCCTTAGGCCTGGTCCATTATAAATGGTTCGGCGGGCGCGCCCTCCATTGTACCGTCTTGTGTCGCGATTCTGCAGAAGAAGACGGTGCGGCAGGCGCGCGAGACTTTGCGTCCGGAGGAGGACGCCGTATTTCCTTTTATTTTCTTGTACTTACGGTAGTCCCTGTGGTTCGAGAAAGTTCCGACCAGAAAGCCCCCCGTGTGGCCTCGGCCGCAGGCGACGTCAGGGTTCCGCGCCGAGTTCCCAGGACAAGTCAGCTACGATGAACAGCGCTCCACCGGTCTCGCCGAGGCCTGCTGAGAAATACTCCTGGCGTCCGGCCGCAGGCGTTCGCTCGGTAGGCGAAGTGTTTCGGCACATCATCGCGGCGAATTATAGCGTTGCTCGGGCACTGGGTACCGCCCCGCCAGTCGGCTTCGATCCCCAGGCCATCAGCACGCTCTCGGGCGACAAACCGAAAGTCCTTCAAGCTGTGAAGGATTCGTTCAGGCATTTTCGGGAATGCCATCGTCGGCCTCAATGACGCCACCGCCGACAAGCCGCAGAAAGTGTTCATCAGACCACCGTGCGCGGTTCCTTCCAGATCGCCATCACCCGCGAACACCTCGGCCAATCCATCGCCTAGGCGCGCATGAACGGCGTCGTGCCGCCCTGGACCGAAGGGTTCGTAGCAGCAACCGCAAAAAACCGCAGACAAGCCGAGGCCATAGCTCTCGGGCGGATGGAGCGATCCAGCAGTTATACATTCACATCCATCAGCACACTCCGACGTTCGACCGGTGTACAACAATTGTGTACCCGGATGAATCCAATCCGAGTACAAGTTGGCGGCTTTCTAGCCACTTCAGATCATGCTCAAACGTGTTTTTGTTTCCATCGCGCTGCTGTCTTTGGCTCACGCACCCGGGCAATCCGTGGCGCCGGAATCCACGCCCGGCGTTGGCCCGGAGAAACCGGAATTCTTCAACCGCGTTATCGCCAACCAAAAGAAGGGCGAGGCCGCCCTGGACCTCTACGAGCGCATCGAACGCGTCGAGACCCGCAAGAATCCGAACGATCCGGCCCCCCTGGCGATCAAAATCATGCGCGTTATTCCTTCCGGTACCGGCATGTTTCGGATTGCTCTCGGCCCCGATGGCAAGCCCAGGGATCCCGCCGTTTATCGCGCCGATCTCGAGAATCTGGCACGAACCTTGACGCTGCTGGTCAACGAAGAAGGATCTCAGCGTGACGTTCTGGAAAAATACGCGAAGAAAAAGAGAGAACGCAACGAACTCATCAACGCCACGCACAATGCGTTCCTATTCACTTTTGTCGCCACCGAGCCGCGCGGCGACCGCACGCTTTCCAAATTCAAAATGGAGCCCAACCCAGGCTTCAAACCCACCACGCGCTTCACTTCTCTCTTCCCCAAAGTGCGTGGCTTTGTATGGATCGAGCAGACCTCCGGTGAACTTGCTCGCATCGAAGGAGAAGTTACGGAAGACATTTCTGTCGGCCTGTTTCTGGGAAAAATCTACAAGGGCAGCCACTTCATGCAGGAGCGCTACGAATTTCTGCCCGGGCTGTGGCTTGCCAGCTTTTCACAGTACGATTTCGACGGCCGCAAATTATTCTCCGGTTTCTCCATCCATGAGCGTACCTTTTATTCAAACTACCGTTACATCGGCCCGCCCAAGGAAGCCGTCGTGGCCATTCGCCAGGAGCTTGAGCATGCCGAGTTGGACAAGCCGCGTGCAGACCCGGCCAATCAGTGAGATGGTTAGCCAACCTGGTCGGTTCAGGATGACAGGAGCGCATCGGTGTCAGGGCACCGCCTGACTGCCAGGGTGCCGAGAACTCCAAGTCACCGAATCAGGCTCCAAGGATAAACGCCAACGTTAATTTTCATGATGAAATAGCTGAATCCGCCGGGATCCGGCTTCGGCTGGTGCGGCGTGTCCGGCGGAATAAGCAGCCAGTCGCCGGCTTTTACTTTATAGGTTTGTGCACCGACGACCGGCTGGCCGCGGTACTCCCCCGGGATGATGCCGTCTTTATCCTGAAGATTTTGCCGGTTGGCGATTTTTCCGCCCAGGATCATTTCGCCCGTCCCTCCGGTGAAAATATAGAAATCGTAGGCGCCGGCGTGCTGCTCGGCGTCGTCGAGAACGCTGTTGACTTTGCTCAAGCTGAGGACCGGCTTGTCGCGATACATGCGGTAGAGCATAAACATGCTGAAGTTGCGAGTCTGGACGTGCACCGGCCCGCCGCCAAACGATTGGGAACTTCCGCTGCCGGCAGCATGGACTAATCTGGCGGCTCTCTCGGACATGTCGGCGTGCGCTTTGCGAATGTCGTCGATGTTCCAGTACATGACGGGCGGAGCGTCGGGCGCGAGAGGCGGTTCTTTGGGGGAATTGAAGCCGAAGGGCATGACTTCGTCTTGGTGTTCCTGAGCGTTGACGCTGGGAATCATCGAGGCATCAAAATGGCCGCTGAGAAGGGGTTGGGGAACGGGTTTCGAGGCGTAGCCGGCCACGTAGCCGAGCAGGGCGGCGCCGATCAAGAGTACGGGAAGCATTCTTTTCATAGAGTGGCAATCCTCCGTTGGAAAATCTGGACAACCATGTTGGTGTTGCGCGGACGAGACCGAAATTTCGATTCTCACTATTTTTTGGAAGCTGGTTTGGTCGCTTCGAATCGAATCTCTCGGAGCATCTCGGACTGCCGGTAAAGTTCCGTCTTTCCAGCCGGAAATTTGTTGACGCTCAGCATGAAGGCCAAAATGTCCGCGTCTTGTTGCCGGGTGAGCCGGCCCGGGGCGCCCTGTGGCATGGTCTTGCGAATTCTGTCGAACAAGTCACCCATCGTGAGGCCGCTCCAATTCGCAAGGAATGCGCTGCCGGTCAGCGGTGGCGCGGATTCTCGCCCGGCCAGCATGTCGCCGTGGCAAGCCGCACATTCCCTGCCATAGATGAGTTCCCCGCGCTTGGCTTGGTCTTCGGTGTACACGCCGTCCCATGAGGTACGCGACTCCGCCGCGGGCGCCTGCGCGCGAAGCAGGCAAAGCCGCGAAGCGATCGCCGCCAGAACCAGGAGGGCCGCAACATTTTTCATCTTCACGTCGGCATCGCCTTCCGGCCGGTGGAACATCCGCGCGGCAGCGCGTTCATTCCCCCGTCGATGGCAGCGTGTAAGCAATGTACTCACCGGAGTAAGGCCCGCCGCTGACGGCGACTACGATGTACTGCTTGCCATGCACCATGTAGGTCATCGGCGAACCGGTTTGCGGCGCCGGCATGTACACCGCGCCGACTTCTTTGCCGGTGGCTTTATCGTAGGCGCGCAGCATGGCCCCGCGCGGATGATCCGCGGTTGTTGTCACATGCCCTTCGCCTGCGATGATCAGCGTCTTGGTCACCAAAGTGCCGATGTTGTAGGTCTCCTGGCCGGTGCGCGGAATGTTCAAGCCTTTGAGGGCCTCGTTGTTGCGCACCACGTCCGGCGTCTCGCCATGTGCGATTTGCCAGACGAATTCACCTTGATCCAGATTGATGGCCGTAATTGTTCCGTAAGGCGGTTTAACCAACGGCAAACCGTCAAGGTTCAGAGCAACGTATCCGCCGCCGGTCCTTTTTGTCGGCGGCTTCGGAGAATCGGCGCCGGCGTTCTCTCCCGGTCCGTGCAGGACCTGCACTTCTTTTCCCGCGGTTCCCGCGACGTAGTTCAGATCGGAAACCTCTTTCGGAGCGGGCACCAATCCGATCGGTTCGATGCAGGAATTACAAGCGTATACATACACGTTGTGGGTTTCCGGATCGTATGATCCGCCGGGCCAGTTCGTGCCCCCGGAGGCTGTCCCCATCGTCAGCGTGCCGAGAGGGCCTCCCAGTTTGCTCACCGTCGGAGGGGTGAACACCGGGCCGAGGTGATATTTTGAGGCAATCTCCATGGCCCGGTCGCGAAGTGCTGGCGTGAAGTCGATCAAGTCGTCGGTGGAAACGCCATTGCGGCTGTAGGCTGCAGGTTTCGTCGGAATGGGCTGCGTGGCCGAATACCATTCGCCCGGCACGTTGCCGACTTCCACGGGCCGCTCCGGAATCGGCCAGATGGGCTTGCCGGTCACGCGATCAAAAACGTAAAGAAATCCTTGTTTCGACGGCTGGGCCACCGCCTTGACGGGTTTCCCGTCCACCGTGATGTCCGCAAGAATGGGCGCCGAGGAGATATCCATGTCCCATAGCGGGTGGTGCACCAATTGGAAGTGCCACTTGCGCTGTCCGGTTTTCAAATCCACACAAACGCCATAAAAATCGCTCGTCGGCGACTCCACCGGCAGGTAAACCAATCCGAGTTGCTCATCAACGGTGATTTGCGTCCACACGCCGGTGTTGCCGGTATATTCCGCCGAACCTTTCTCCCACGAGTCGTAGCCAAACTCGCCCTTCTTCGGAATGGTATGGAAAATCCAGAGCCGCTTGCCGGTGCGGACATCGAAGCCACGGACGTATCCCTTGTTGTTGCGCATGCTCTTGGGAGTCATGCCTTCGCGAAAAGCAGCACCGATGATCACCGTGTCTTTGGCCACCACCGGCGCGGACTGGATGCCAATTTCGCCGGTAATCAAATCCGGGAAAATGTCCTGATCGGCATTCACCTTCAGATCCACTTCGCCGTTATCTCCAAACGAAGGAACTCGAACGCCTGTCTTGGCGTCCAGACAAATGAGCCGAAACCCCGGTGTCACATACAGGATTCGCTCTTCTTTGCCGTCGGACCAATAGGCCAGCCCGCGGCCGGAAAGCTGCCGGGGAGCGGAGCCGCCGCGTTTTCCCTCACGCTCGCCGTGGATCCACAGCAACTCACCGGTGGCCGGGTCTAGTGCAATCACTGCGCGCCGTGATCCTGCCGTCGCGTACAAGACGCCGTTGACCATGAGCGGTGTTCCTTCGAGCTTGTACTCCGGCCGGTCACCAAAGTTGTCGGTCTTGATGCGCCAAGCAATTTCCAAGTCGCTGAAGTTGGCGGCATTGATTTGGTCTAGCGGGCGGTATCGAGTCCCTGCGAGATCGGCGGCGTAGGAAGGCCACTCGGTGTCCTGGGGATGAACCTGCGCGACGACGGAGGCCGGCCAGCACCGCAGTCCGACAAAAAACAAAAGCAACAAAATGTCCAGCCGCTTTAGTTGCCTCTCGCGCATCTTCGTTCCTCCGCTGAATTTCCTGGCCGTTTCTATGCGCTTACTCCATCTGCTTGATTTGTTCGAGCGCCTGGTTGATTCTTGCTCCTTCGTCACGTCGGAGTTCGGCGGCCGTTGATAAAATTGCCGCGTCCCCATTGGCCAGCGGAGCGCGTATTTCATCGGGCCGTATTCATCGACGCCACCGTCACAGAGGAGCTTCGTGGCGGGTTCCAGCTTGATGATCGGGTCACGAATGTCCCTTCCTCCGCGCTGGGCGGCAAACACAGCTGCGATCTGTTTGGTGAAGTTGTGGCCTTCCGCGAGGATCGCATATTTTTCCATGGCGTGCAGCAATTCGTGGCTGATTGGCACGCCGGTCGCAAACGGAAGGTGATCGAGATGGATGGGAATTTTCACCTGCTCGAAGAGCATGGACAAATATCGGTTGACTCGCACCGCCAGCAGCCCCCAGCGCGGCGGTTGCTCTAGCGGCGCCCAGAAAACCTCTTCTGGCAGTCGGCATGAGTTCCTCCCCAGCAGGGATCCCGCGGAAGTCTAAGCCAGCCGAGTCCAAGAAACAAATGTTAAGTATGGAGCTCCGGGAATGCCCGACCTTGGAGATGGCCCAAGCTTTCTTGGGGAGGAAAGGCCAGGCCCTGCTAAAATGCGCGCTATGCGCCTCCTTCTTCTCTTGTGGCTATCGAGCGCGCCTCTCGAAGCTCAGTGGTGGAAGGTCGAAACCAGTGGGATAGACACGAATCTGCGCAGCGTGAGTGTGGCCCGGGCGTCGAATGCCAAAGGTGCTTCCCCGTGGGTGGTGTGGGCTTCGGGCTCGAACGGCGTGATTCTCGAATCCGCCGACGAAGGCGAGACTTGGAAGCGCCTGCACATGGCAGGCGGAGACGCGCTGGACTTTCGCGGCATTGTGGCCTTCAACGCCACCACCGCCTACGTCATGTCCAGCGGCGAAGGCGAACGGTCGCGCATCTACAAAACGACGGACGGCGGCGAAACCTGGGACCTACAATACACAAACAAACGCAAGGAGTTCTTTCTGGACTCCATCGCCTGCCTCTCTGAAACGCACTGCTTCGCGCTCAGCGATCCTATCAATGGCAAATTTCTCCTGCTGCGGACCACGGACAGCGAACATTGGAATCCGCTCCCCAGCGGCAACATGCCTGCCGCCCTGCCCAGAGAAGGCGCGTTCGCCGCCAGTAACACTTGCCTGGCGCTTTCCGGCGAAGAGATTTTTTTCGGCACTGGCGGCCCGGCGGCCCGTGTTTTCCGGTCTCCCGACTCGGGGCGCACCTGGACCGTCGCGGAAACGCCCATCGCCCACAACAACGCCTCCTCCGGAATCTTCTCCATCACTCGTGGGAATGAGCAGCAAGTCGTTGTTGTCGGGGGTGACTATCAGCACCCCCAGCGCGCGTCCGGTATCGCCGCGTTTTCCCGCGACGGAGGGCATAGCTGGCAACTCTCCGCCGAGCAACCCGGCGGCTACCGCTCCGCTGTGGCCCGCGTCAAAGAGTCATTCTTGGCTGCCGTCGGGCCCAATGGCGAGGACCTCAGTCAGGATTTCGCGGCCCATTGGAAACACACCGATCCGTTGGACCTCAATGCCGTGGCTTTCGTGGACAGCCGGACTGGCTGGGCGGTCGGGCCCCACGGCACCATCGCGCGCTTCGTCCATCGGAACGGATTCGAAATTCACTATCGCCGACCGCGGCTAGAACGACAGCCGACAGCGTCCACCGTTGCGGATTAAACCTGCAAGGTATACTCTCCCGCGTTGAAGAAGGGACCGCATTTCCCCGGTCTCTAGCGCGGCAGAAAACTCTTTTGCGGAGGCGGTCATGCCAAATCCTTCGATCCCCGGTCCTAACCATCTCGAGGACCAGCGCGAGCAAGACCATTCGAAGTCTTCGCCCCTGCTCTCGCCCTGCGACCGACGCACCTTCCTCCAGGGTGCCACGGCCACCGCGGTAGCCGGAGCAACCACCCTCACTTGGCCCGCCTGGGCCGACAGCGCCAACGATCTTGACGTGATCGGCACGGAAATAGAAAGGCGCCACGACGAATCCGTCAAGCGGCTGCAGGATTGGATTCGCCAACCATCCATCGCCGCAGAAAACCGCGGCATGAACGAAGGCTGCGAGCTGACCATGCGTATGCTGCGCGAAGCAGGGTTCCAGCAAGCGGCGAGAGTCTCCACCGACGGCCAGCCCGGCATCTTCGCCACGCTGGACGCCGGTGCTCCGCGCACCCTCGGTCTTTACTACATGTACGACGTGAAGCAGGCAGATCCCGCCGAGTGGTCTTCGCCTCCGTTCGAAGCCGCTCTCGTTGATAAACCTGGGCTCGGCAAGGTGGTAATGGGCCGCGGCGCGGTAAACCAGAAGGGTCCGGAAGGGGCGTTCCTCGCCGCGCTGCACGCCATTCGCGGCGCGGGCAAAAAGCTCCCCGTGAACTTGGTGTTCGTGGCCGAGGGTGAAGAGGAAATCGGTTCACCGCACTTTCCGCAAATTGTGCGCCGGCCGGAGGTGCTGGGAGCCCTGAAGAACTGCCTTGGAATTTTCATGCCCAGCGCCTCGCAGGGGCTGGATGGCGAAGTCACCATGACGCTGGGGGCGAAGGGGGTCATCGAGTGTGAACTGATTTCCAGCGGGGAACGCTGGGGCCGCGGCCCGCGCAAGGACGTGCATTCCAGCAACAAAGCACGCCTCGACAGCCCCGCGTGGCACCTCGTCGAAGCACTCGCCACACTTGTCTCGCCCGACGGGAACGATCCGGCCATCGAAGGCTTTGCCGATAAAGCCCGCCCGATGTCGGAAGCTGAGAAGAAAATGATCGCCGAAGCGGCGCGACGCTTGAGCGAGACGGAGGCGAAAAAACTCCTTGGCGTGGAGCACTGGGTTCACGACGTGAGCTGGCGCGAAGCGCTGGAACTCCTCATGTCGCGGCCTACGGCAAACATCGAAGGCCTGGTCGGCGGCTACACCGGCCCTGGCGGAAAAACCATTCTTCCGGGAAAAGCGGTCGCGAAGCTCGACCTGCGCCTGGTTCCGGACATGACCGCGGCCGAGGCGCTTGCCGCGCTCAAGGCCCATCTTGCGAAAAGGGATTTCGGCGACATCGAAGTCCGCATGACCGGCGGCTACGATCCCAATAGCACGCCTGCCGACGCCGCGCTCATCCGCGTCGAAACCGAAGTGTACCGCAAGGGCGGGATCGATCCGGTCATTCTTCCACGCAGCGCGGGCTCGTGGCCCGGCTACGTATTCACCGGCGAGCCGCTCCACCTAGCCGCCGGCCCCTTTGGCCTTGGCCACGGAAGTGGCGCGCACGCTCCCGACGAGTACTACCTCATCGAGTCGAAAGATCCCAAGGTCCACGGCATGGACGGAGCCGTGCGCTCCTACGTCGAGCTGCTGTACGGACTGGCGCAAGCGGGCTAGCCGCTTCCTCAATAGAGATGGAAATAGCCGTCGTTCTGGCCGAGCCGTACGGCAACCCCGAACAAGTTGGAAAGCTGCTCCTCGGTGATCAGCGCGGACTTAGGCCCGTCGGCCAGAATGCGACCTTCGCGCAGAAGAATCATGCGTTCGATCTCCGGAATAATTTCTGAAACGTGGTGCGTCACCAGCAGAATCCCGAGCCCCGATTTCGCAAGCTCGCGCATTGTCTCTCGAAGCTGGAGCTGCGCGCCGATGTCCAGCGCACTGCTGGGCTCGTCCAAGAGCAGTGTTGCTGGCTTATGGACCAGCGCGCGTGCAATCAGCGTGCGCTTGGCTTCGCCGGAGGACATCTCCGCGACGGCGCGATCGGCGAGATGCGCAATGCCCAGCCGCGCCAACGTTTCCGTAGCCAGTCGAAGATGTTTTGGATCGGGATGGTGGTGTGGAAAAATGCGCGTGCTGCTGAAAAAGCCGGAGAGCACCACATCACGGCCGGTGGCATCCGTGGTACAGCAAGCCAGCAGGTCAGGCGATACGATTCCTAGCAGGGAGCGCAGTTCGAAAATATCCCATCGCGCGCGCCCCAGTATGGAAATACAGGACCCTTCCCGCACGAGTGGATAGCATTCCCGCGTTATGGTCTTGATCAAGGTCGATTTGCCGCCGCCATTCGGTCCCAATATGCAAACGTGCTCACCCGAAGCGATCTCCAGGTTGATGTCATGGAGGGCCACGCGGTCACCACGCATGACCGTGACATGCTCGAAAGAGAGCAGGGACGCGGGGATAGAGTTCATTCTGGGCTCCATGGCCTTGGTCGGTTCGCGATTGGACCGAGCGATGAATGGCCTATCTGAGTTCCGTTAGCAAGCCACGGCAGGCAAATCAGCGAGCCGGTGACGAGGCATGTGGGCATGAGGGGCAGGGAGGGGATGGTCATGTCTCATTTTGAAACAACGGCCAGTCCTAGAAATAAAAAGGAGGTGAAAACAGGTTCGTTCTCACCTCCCGGGGTGGTGGGGTGTTGCATGACATTACTCTCGGCGGCTCAGCAGGCCTGCCCTGCCAGGCAGGTCTGCGGCCTCACTCGCGCACTGCACTTGGCAATTCGTTAGGAGACTCACCACCAAAGAGCTTGTCTTTCTGCGGTTTGTAGCATCGCGAAACGCAGGTGTCAACGGTAAAAAAACGAAATGTCGAGACCGGACGTAGCCCGGCCGTTAGCACAGTGCTCTGATGGCTGTTACCGAACTGCTTAGGGGCATCGCGGATCGGACGGCCAGCGGCGCAAGAGAAACGCCGTTAGTCCCGCAAGAAGCCCCCCAGAGATGATCACGCCCTCCCAAACGATACCGGTTGCCAGAACCTCTGACGCCGGCGCGCCAAACGGCGCGAGCAGCACTACCAGCGCCGCCTCGCGGACCCCAATGCCGCCTTGCGTAATCGGCAGGACCGCGGCGATTTTGGCAAGTGGCCACGCCAAGAGCCACACCCGCAGCGGGAGACTGAGTCCACAAGTGCTGCCCAGAAAAGCGGTGAGCAGAACGTAACTGCCCTGCACGGAAGTGCCCAGCAACCAGCCCAGAACCAGCCGCCTGGGACGGCGCCGAACGGCGCGGATCGCGTGACTAAGTTGCGCGAGCCGGCGCCGGAAACGGATGGAGCGGCCGTAGAGCAGCGGTCGGCGCAATGCCACGGCAAAGAGGAAAAGAATCGCCGCGCCAAGGACGCCGGCAAGGAGCACCTGCTTGGCCGTCGCCGACCAGGGAACGGGCAACAAACCCGGAAGCAGCGCGACGCCCAGCGAGACGAGCGTGAGCTCGGCGGCCACATCGAGAAAGCGGTCCGCCACATTTCCGGTGATCACCGCGGCCGGACGCGGACTGTGCGAAATTCCTACGGCGAGACGTGCAACGTCACCGCCGATAATCGATGGCAGAAAAAGCGCGCCGAATAGACCGCTGGTATAGCACTCCGCGCTGGAGGCCAAACTGAGTTGCGCGCCTGCGGAATTCACGACGGTATGCCACTTGGTGATGCCGCCCGTCAGAACTAGCAGATAAATCAGCAGCACGGCAATGAATCGCGTCAGTGGTACGCGTGACAACGCGTTCCTTAGCGGTGCCAGCGGTAGCAGATAAAGAAGCACACCGAGGATCAACGACGCCGCCGCCCAGCGCGCCAAAAGAAAGATCCAGCTCCGGGTGGATTTTTGCGGCCGGCGGCTCGGCTCATTATCGGGAAGATCGTTTTCGAGGGCCACACCTCACGCGCCGAAGATCTCGTTGATTTTTTCCGCCAGCGTGAAGTCGTAGTCGCTGATGCCGTGCACGCTGTGGGTATTGAGGTCGATGACCACCTTGTTCCACACGTTGAACCATTCGGGATGATGGTTCATGGCTTCGGCGACCAGCGCTACGCGCGTCATGTTGCCGAAGGCGGTGACGAAATCCTTGCACGCAAACTCCCGGTGCAGCTTGCCATCGACCACATTCCAGCCCTTAGTCTTGGACAGCAGCGCGGAGATTTCAGCGTCGGTAAGTTTCTTTGCGGGCATGCGGTCATCCTCCGCGAGGGTTCGGCCTCTTAGGAGAAGACATTATGCCGCCCAAACCCGGCGTCAGCAACAGCGTCGGTTTCCGCAACACCACCTTCGGAGTGTGCCGGCCGGTCGAACGGTTCTTCGTTGAATGCGCGCGGGAATTCCATTATCGTGGTTCCCTTTGCAGCTAAAATGCGCGTGGTACGCGCATGCAACGGAGAGCGAAGTGAAAAAGAAAATTCGCGCCATCCAGTATGGTGTCGGCCCCATCGGAGCATCCATCGCCCGGCTGATGCGGGAAAAGCAAGCGATAGAAATTATCGGCGCCATTGATATGGACCCGGCCAAGGTTGCGCGCGACCTCGGCGAAGTGGTCGGCGCGGCAGACGCCCCGTGGGGCGTGAAAGTCTCTGCGGAAGCAAAGGAAGTGCTGGAACAGGCCGCGGACGTGGTCATCCATTCGACGTCGTCGTCACTCGCAAAAGTGATGGACCAGTTGCTGATGTGCTTGGAAGCGGAGTCCTGCATCGTTTCGACTTGCGAAGAATTATCGTATCCGTTCCGCACACATCCGGAACTCGCGGCCAAGCTGGATGCGGCGGCGAAGGAGTGGGGTGTGGCGCTGGTCGGCACGGGCGTGAATCCCGGCTTCGTGATGGACAAGCTGGTCGTGACGCTCGCGGCGGTTGCACAGCGCATCGAACATGCCCAAGCGCTGCGCGTGGTGGACGCGTCGAAGCGGCGGCTGCCGCTGCAGAAAAAGATCGGCGCGGGGATGACCGTGGGAGAGTTTCGCGCGCAAGTGATGGCGGGTGTGATCAAGCACGTCGGCCTGCCGGAGTCGGTGGCCATGGTGGCGGACAGCTTGAACTTGGCGGTCGAGCAAATTACCGAAACCATCGAACCGATGGTCGCTACCGAGCGCACGCAGACCGAATATCTGACGGTGGAAGCGGGGCAGGCAGCGGGTGTGCGCCAGATCGGCCGCGGCCTCTCGAAAGACGGTAAAGAACTCGTGTACCTCGAGCTGCAGATGTACGTCGGAGCGAAGGAGCCAGGGGATACGATCTCTCTGCGTGGGCATCCCAACATCAGTCTGGTGATTCCGGGCGGCTCGCCTGGCGACATCGCCACCGCTTCGGTGGTCGTGAATTCTATCCCCGTGATTCTTGACGCTCCGGCCGGTTTGCGCACTTCGCGCGACTTGCCGATTGCATTCTTCTCGCCCAACGCTCGACCCTAGCGTCGGTGTTCGAGAACCGGTCTGGTGGGTCGCGCCCAGGGCCAAAGAATAGCGACCAAAGCCTGCTGCCAGCCATAGCTCCTTCGGATCCGCTGCGCACAAGTTTCGCTCCCGCCCGCAAAACACCGGAGTCGCCATACAGGCGGAAAAGTCCGGCCGGTACCTTCGTCTTCCTCAATTGTGTTTTACGAATTCTCCTTTGTGGCCGGTGAGGGAGTTGTAGAGCGTATCGATAAAAGCATCTTCGTTGACGAAATCGCCTTTCCATTTCGCCCAGGGCGCGAGAATTTTCTCCTGCTTCATCTCGTCCAATGTCTTGTGATCGTTGATGGCATTCTGCACGACTGCTGAAGTTTCCTTGAGCATTTTGGTGAAGGCCCGCACATCGTCGAGATTCGAGAGCGCGCCGTGCCCGGGGATGACTTTCACGTCTGCCGGCAACTGCGCGGTAGCTTTTTCCATTGCCTCGATCATGCCCTGCACGCTGCCGCCGCTGGTTACGTCGATGAACGGGAAGCCGTAGCGCACGAAGTCGTCGCCCATGTGCACGACATTATTTTTTGGGAAGAAGATGATGGAGTCGCCGTCGGTGTGGCCGGCGGGAAAATGGAGCGCGCGAATGTCTTCACCATTCAGATGGACGGTGACGTCATGCTCGAAAGTGATGATCGGCAGCGCTGCCTTGGGCGCTGGTTTATTTTCCATCCTGACCGAGCCGCCGTTCCCGGCGATGCCGCCGCTCTCCAGACGCTTGCGCACGTTATCCTGCGCGATGAGCGTGGAGCCCGCGTTGTTGAAGGGCACGTTTCCGCCGGTGTGATCTCCGTGATAGTGCGTGTTAATGACGAAGCGCACGGGCTTGTCCGTAATCCTCAATTCTTTCAACGCCGCCTGGATTTTATCCGCCAGCGGAGCGAACTGGTCGTCCACAATGACGATTCCATCTTCGCCGACAGAGGCGGCGATGTTTCCGCCCTGGCCTTCCAGCATGTAGATGTTGCCGGAAACCTTGGTGGTTTTGATTTGAACCTTGGAAAAGTCCGGCTGCTGCTGTGTCATGGCAGCTGGACCGCAAACCAGCGCCCCGCCAACCAGGGAGAGAACCATGCTAGTCCGTATCTTCTTGCCCATCACGCTCCTCCTCAAGATGCCGCCGCGCATTCTACCACTGTGGACACCGAGCAGGCGGAGGCCCACGGTGGCCCCGGTGGCCCCTGAGTCAGATTGGAAATGGGAGAAGTATGATGATTCTCGATCACCCGGTTGTTCCGTTGCTCGGACGCTTGATGATGGCCTACATTTTCGCGACCAGCGGAATTGCGAAGATATTCGGTTGGTCCGGCAAACGTGGCGTACATGAACACCAGGCACTTGCCGATGATTCCGTTGCTGCTGGCTGCGGCGCTGGTGATTGAAGTGACTGGTTCGGTCTGTGTGGTGACCGGATACCAGCCACGTATGGCGGCATTTGTGATGTTCTGGTACACCACCGCGGTGACGGTATTGTTCCACAACTATTGGGCGGCAAGCGAAGCGATGGCCGGGATGCAGGAGACCCACTTTCGCAAGAATCCGGCAATCATGGGCGGGTTGCTGATGCTCGCCTATAGTGGACCAGGAAAATGGGCGTTGCGGCGGCCAGCCGATTCTTGACCGGGAGCGGCCTGCACTTTGGCTGTCCCGGTCTCGCCTGCTGCCCAACCAATACGACGAGCGGGGAGAAGCCGATGCGAGACGTACCAACTGGAATGGATGCGCCGAGAAGGATTCAGCGAAAAGCAGATTCTGGTCCACACTGCGGGGAGGGGCGGTGCTCAACCAGAAGAACCTTGATGCAGGAAG
>Ga0209156_10001760_pt1 | contig 17386 bp, 20 predicted proteins | sample GraSoiAngelo_124_FD_185881 | JGI IMG/M metagenome (GOLD analysis project Ga0209156, IMG submission 185881) | Grasslands soil microbial communities from the Angelo Coastal Reserve, California, USA - 14_0927_05_20cm (SPAdes) (version 2) | ecosystem: Environmental > Terrestrial > Soil > Grasslands...
TCTCGGCGACGATCTCTCGGAGATCCACGAGGTGCGTGCCGGCGAGGTGCTGGTCATCCCGGCGAACGTCCCCCACGAGGCGCTCGCGCTCGACGATACCTACGACCTCGATGTCTTCAGCCCGCCCCGAGAGGACTGGATCAAAGGACAGGACGCGTACCTTCGCGGCCGCTAGTGCCTGTCAGCCGAGAATTGTTTCGCGCGATCTCGAGCTCGTTTCCGACGGGCGTCGTGATCGTCGCGACCCTCGACGAGCATGGCGAGCCCAAAGGTCTGACGAGTCAGGCCTACATGGGACTCTCCACTGATCCTCCGCTCATGCTCATATCGATCGATCGGACGTCGCGGACGCTCCCTGCGCTCGCAACCCACCGGGCTTACGTCATCAATTTCCTAAAGGAAGGTGCCGAAGACATCGCGACGCTGTTCGCGTCCAAGGCCGACGAGAAGTTCAGGAATCTTCGCTGGGACCCCGCGCCCGAGGCCGGCGGAGCACCGATCCTTCGCGGTCAGTCCCTCGCGTACGCGGCCTGCAGGGTGACCGAGGTCCACGACGGCGGGGATCACGTCATCTTCATCGGCAGCGTCGAGGCCGGAGAAACGCTCGGCGGAACGCCGCTCCTGTATTACAAGCGCGCGTACGCTGGCTGGCCCGAGGAGCGGCCGGCGCCTCCTGTCGAAGGGGCACACTAGCGTGCGGATCTGCACGTTCGAGCAACGGGGGGTACCGGCGGCCGGCATCGTCGCCGCGGACGACACCGTTCTTTCGACCGTCGATCTTGTGGGCGGCGCGACCGACGAAGATGACGTGCTCGACCTGCTGCTTTCCGGCGAGGAGCTCTGGGCGGACCTTCGTGCGGCCGCGCGCGACGCTCGAGGCGGCATCCCCCTCGCGAGCGCGAAGCTCCTTGCGCCGATCCCGCGTCCGCCACGCAACGTGTTTTGCATCGGCTGGAACTACAGCGAGCACTTCGAGGAAGGAAAGCAGGCGCGGGGTCAATCCGGCGCGCAGCTCGCGCCGCAGGAGATACCGCAGTTCCCGGCGATCTTCACGAAGAACCCGGCGACCGTGGTCGGCCCGGACGCGGCGGTGCTGTTCCCCGCGCCACAGTCCGAGCAGCTCGACTGGGAGGCCGAGCTCGCCGTCGTGATCGGCAAGGGCGGCCGCGACATCACGGAAGCGGCCGCAATGAGCCACGTCTTCGGCTACACGTGCGCGAACGACGTCTCGGTCCGCGACGTGCAGCGACGGCACGGCGGGCAATGGTTCAAAGGGAAGAACTTCGACACGCACCTGCCGATGGGGCCTTGGATCGTGACCGGCGACGAGCTCGATCCGAGCGATCTCGCCATCCGGTCGCGTGTGAACGGCGTCACCAAGCAGGACTCGCGGACGAAGTACATGGTCTTCAAGATCCCCCGACTCATCGCCGAGATCTCCGCGGGCTGCGAGCTCTGGCCGGGCGACATGATCATCACCGGGACGCCGGCGGGCGTGGGCTTCGCCCGGACGCCGCCTGAGTATCTGGGGGTCGGTGACGTGGTCGAGATCGAGATCGAGAGGATCGGCGTGCTGCGAAACACGGTCAAAGGGAGGACGTAGATGCTCGATACGTTTACCTGGTACAAGCAGTCGACCTTCCGCTGGAAGGGCGAGAAGCTCGTCGTCTACATCGATTCATGGGGACTGACCGACGATCTTCCTCCGGCCGACCTCCTCCTTATCACGCACGCGCACGGCGACCACTACGCGCCAGATGACATCGCTCGCGTGAAGAGGGACAAGACGGTGATCGTCGCCCCGGCCGACGTCGCAAAAGAGCTGTCTGGCAACGTCAAGCCGGTCAAGCCCGGCGATCGCCTGGATGTGGCAGGCGTGAAGATCGAAGCCGTGCCGGCGTACAACATCGACCCCGCACGGCTCGAGGCTCACCCCAAGCGAAACAACTGGGTCGGCTACGTCCTGCAGCTCGGCGCAAACATCTACTACCACGCGGGCGACACCGATCACCTGCCGGAGCTCGACAGGATCCGCAGCGATGTGGCCTTCCTGCCCATCGGTGATGGCGGCTATGTCATGACCGTCGACGAGGCCGCGGGGATGGCCAAGGCGCTCAAGCCGAAGATCGCGGTGCCTATGCACTACGGGTTCTACCCCGGGGTCGGCGTACCCGCGGATGGGGAGCGGTTCAAGAAAGCTGCATCCCCTGTCGAGGTAAAAGTCTTCGCGCCGATCCATCCGTTCGCGAACAAGTAGTTATCCTCGACCTATATGGCGACCACCGTCGGCCAGATCAGCGCGGTGAACCCGGCGACCGAGGAAGTCATCGCGTCGTTCGACGCGTTCGGGCGCGACGAGGTCGAGATGGCCCTCGCCGAGACCCACGACGCGTTCCTCGAATGGCGCGACCGTCCTATCGCCGAACGAGCCGTTCCGATGCGCGCGCTCGCGAGACTGCTCCGAGAGCGCTCCGAGCGTTACGCCCGGCTCGCGACGCTCGAGATGGGGAAGCCCATCGTCGAGGCGAAGGCCGAGATCGAGAAATGCGCCTTCGGCGCCGACCATTTCGCACAGAACGCCGCGCGCTACCTCGCCGACGAGGAGATCCGCGCGAACGCCCGGCGGAGCATCGTCGCGTTCCAGCCGCTCGGTGTCGTGCTCGCGGTCATGCCGTGGAACTTCCCGTTCTGGCAGGTCATCCGGTTCGCGGCTCCCGCGCTCATGGCCGGGAACGCTGCCGTGCTCAAGCACGCGTCGAACGTCCCCCAATGCGCGCTCGCGATCGAGGAGGCTTTCCGAGACGCGGGCTTCCCGCAAGGCTTGCTCCGCACCGTGCTGGTTTCGGGCTCGGCGACCGAGCCGATGATCGCGGACGAGCGCATCCGCGCGGTCACCCTCACTGGAAGCTCGGACACCGGCTCGCGCATCGCGGAGCTCGCCGGTCGCGCGCTCAAGAAGACGGTGCTCGAGCTCGGCGGATCGGATCCTTTCATCGTCCTCGGCGACGCGGATCTCCAGCTGGCCGCGACCACCGCAGTCCGCGCGCGGAATCAGAACAACGGCCAATCGTGCATCGCCGCAAAGCGGTTCATCGTTGTGGACTCCGTCGCCGAAGAATTCGAGCGGCGCTTCGCGAAGGGCGTTGAGGACCTCGTCGTCGGCGATCCGATGGACGCGAAGACACAGGTCGGCCCCCTCGCGCGGCGCGATCTCCTCGACGCGCTCGAGCGTCAGGTCGACGAATCGGTGCGCGCCGGGGCCCGTGTCCTCACCGGCGGCGAGCGCCTGACCGGAAAGGGCTACTTCTTCACGCCCACCGTCCTCGTGAATGTCACCCGCGACATGGCGGCCTTCCGCGAGGAGACCTTCGGCCCGGCTGCGGCGGTCATTCGGGTACGTGACGGCGACGAGGGGGTCCGCGTCGCGAACGACTCCGCGTACGGCCTCGGCGCATCCATCTGGACGGGCGACACGGCGCTCGGCGAACGTCTCGCACGGCGCATCGAGTCCGGAAGCGTCTTCGTGAACGGCATGGTCGCATCGGACCCGCGCCTGCCGTTCGGCGGAATCAAGCGCTCGGGTTACGGCCGTGAGCTCTCGGCGTTCGGTGCGCGTGAGTTCACGAACATCCAGACGATCTGGATCGGGCCCGCGGAGGGACAACAGCCGACGTCGCAGCCGGCCGAGTGACCCGGACGCGCGTTGCGACGGAAGAGGACGCGGCGGCGATCGCGGGTATCTATAACGAAGGCATCGCCGACCGCGTCGCCACATTTGAGACCGAGCCCCGGACGCCGAGCGATATCGCGCGCGGTCTTCGCGAGCGCTCGCCGCGCTGGCCTACGGTCGTCGTCGAGCGCAACGGTGGAGTGATCGCCTGGGCTGCCGCGAGCGAATACAGAGCGCGGTCGTGCTACGCCGGGGTCGCCGAGTTTTCGGTCTACGTCGCGCGCGACGCGCGCGGGACCGGCGCGGGTCGCGCCGCGATGGAGGCGCTCGTGCGCGAGTGCGAGGGCCGCGGCATATGGAAGCTTCTCTCGCGCGTCTTCCCCGAGAACGAAGCGAGCCGCAGGCTACTGGCGAAGGTCGGTTTCCGCGAGGTCGGCACGTACCGGCGGCACGCCAAGCTCGACGGCGCGTGGCGCGACACCGTGATCGTCGAGCGGCTCATCGGAGAGGCCGCCCGTTGAACGTCGCGCAGCTGCTCGTGAAATGTCTCGAGAACGAGGGCGTACGGCACGTCTTCGGGATCCCCGGCGAGGAGACGCTCGCGCTGAACGCCGCACTCGCGGAGAGCGACAAGATCACGTTCGTCCTCACCCGTCACGAGCAGGGTGCGGCTTTCATGGCGGATGTCTACGGCCGCCTCTCGTCGTATCCGGGAGTCTGCCTGGCGACGCTGGGGCCCGGCGCGACGAACCTCATCACCGGAGTGGCCGACGCGCATATCGACCGCGCCCCGCTTGTCGCGATCACCGGACAGGTCGGCCTCGAGCGCGCGCACAAGGAGTCGCATCAGTACATCGACATCGTGCGCATGTTCGGCCCGGTCACGAAATGGAGCACGCGGATCAGCGTCGCCGAGTCGACCCCCGAGATCGTCCGCAAGGCCTTCCGGCTCGCGCGTCTCGAGAAGCCGGGCGCCACGCATATCGAGCTCCCCGAGGACATCGCGGGGCAGGACACCGACATGAAGCCGCTCGAGGTCCGCCGGACCTCGTATCCAAAGGCGCAGGACGCGGTGATCAACCGCGCGCTCGAGCTCATCAAGAGCTCGAAGGCGCCGATCATCCTTGCGGGCAACGGCGTCGCGCGGCGCCAGGCCGCGGGTCACGCCAGCGTGGAAGCGCTCCGGCGTTTCGTTCGGCGGAGCGGGATCTTCGCGACCCACACCTACATGGCGAAAGGAGTGCTCGATCCGTTCAGCCAGCAGTCGCTTCCGGCCGCCGGTCTGCAGCGGCCGGGTGCGGAGCTCGCGAACATCCCGCAGCTCGCGGAGGCCGATCTGGTGATCGCGGTCGGGTACGACCTCGTCGAGTGGTCGCCGTCGCTCTGGAATCCGAAACGGGACAAGGTGGTCGTGCACATCGACAGCACCGCCGCCGAGCTCGACGGCCACTATCAGCCGTCGGTCGAGGTTGTGGGTGAGCTCGACGAGTCGCTCTCCGTGCTCGCCGACCACATCGAACCGCGCAAGGACCAGCCCATCCGTATCCCGAACAAGCCGCTCGGGGCTTCGGCGCCGAAAGACTCGCCGGCCCCGTTCCCGCCCCAGCTTGTCGTCGCGGCGGTCCGGGAGGCGCTCGCGCCCGAGGACATCGTGGTGAGCGACGTCGGCGCGCACAAGGTGTGGCTCTCGCGGCTCTATCCGACCCCGGTGCCGAACACGGTCGTCGTGTCGAATGGGCTCGCCTCGATGGGCATCGCGCTTCCCGGTGCGATCGCGGCAAAGCTCGTCTTTCCAGAACGCAAAGTCATCGCGTTCTGTGGGGACGGCGGTTTCTTGATGAACGTCCAGGAGCTCGAGACGGCGAAGCGCCTGGGCACCGCGATCGTGTGCATGGTGCTCGTCGACGATCGCCTCGGAATCATCGAAGCGAACGAGCGGCGCATCTTCGGCCGTGCTTTTGCCACCGAGTTCGGCAATCCGGGCTTCGTCGAGCTCGCGCGCGCGTTCGGCATCGCCGGCTTCGCGGTGCCGACCGTACGGGAGCTCTTTCCCACCTTGCGTCGCGCCCTCGACCTGGGCGAGCCCGCGCTCGTCGCGGTGCCGTGGGACCACCGCGCGAACGAGCGCATCGCGGACAAGGTTCCCTAGCCGCGGGGCGAGAGGCCCACGGAGCGCCGCCAATGCTGCTGGCCGAGCTCGAAGCCGATGGCGCATCCGAGATCAACAAGCTCCTCCTCGCTGAAGCAGCGATGGAGCCGCGCCCAGAGCTCGTCGTCCGCGCGATCCGCGTCGTACGCGATCGCGTCGGCCCACTCGAGCGCGGCACGCGCGGGGTCGTCGAAGCGTGCAGGGTCTGTCACTTCGGGATCGTTGGCGAGGTACCGGTAGCAGAGCTCCTTGATGCGCTGGTCGGCGACGCCCCGATCGATGACGTTCTCGCGTATGTAGCGCCAGCTCCCAAGCGCGTCCGGCACCAGCGCGCGGATCTCGTCGGCCGTCGAGCCGAGCCGCGGCACTAGCGCTGCGATCCGGGCGGCGCCAGGCCCGCCCCCGGATCGCCCGGCAGCTCCCCGTGGCCGACGCCCCAGGTCTTGATCACACGCTGCTGGCCGTACGTCAGCGCGATGAACGATCCAAGCTCGACGATCTCGGGGTCGCCCAGATGCTCGCGGAGCATCGCCCAGACCCGATCGCCGGCTCCCTCGGGATCCCACACCAGCATGCTCGTATATAGGAGCGCCGCCTTTTGCCGCGCGGTGAAACGGTCAGAGCGCTCGAAGTTCAGCAGGTCCTCGTAGTCGGCCTCGGTGAGCCCTTGCTCTCCGCCCCGGAGAGACCTTTGCGACCCTCAGTAGTTGCACTCGATGGTCCGCGATACGTACACGCGGCAGAGCTCTTTGAGCGAATGCTCGAGGACGCCGTTCCGGAAGATCCGGTCCCACGCGCGCGAGAAGGCCCGCGCCACGGCCGGGACGTGCGACCGGATGGCTTGCGTCTCGGGTCTGGGTGTTCCGAACCGCCGTGCTTGCTCCATGTAACCGCGGAGCTCAGCGTCGTCCAGCTTGTCGACGTCGACGTAGCTGATCCGCGCCATCCGGAGATTGTGCGTCAGACCCGGCGCAGGATGTACAGGCCTCCGCGCACGCGGTCGGTCACGAAAATGAGTCCATCCGCGCCGACAAGGACGTCATTCAGCTGGATCGCCTGCTGGCGGGCGGGCGCCTCGGGGACGTAGGAGGCGATCTCCTTCGGATGAAGCGGGTCACCGGTGTCATACACGCGGAGCCCCGCGTTGAAGTACGTCGCGAAGACGATGCGGTCGCTCGAGAACGTGCCGGGCCGGTTCTCGTGGAGGTTGTGCGGACCGAAGCGCAACCCGCGAGAGCAGTAGTCGCCGACCGGGACCGGGAAGCGCGAGATCTCTTTTGGCCGCGTCTCGTCCGAGATATCCACGAGGTGGATGTCCTTGCGCGCGCCTTTGCAGTCGGGCTCGATCGCCTCGTCGGTGACGACGAGCAGCTTTCTGTCTCCAAGCGGTAACGCTGTGTGCGTGTGGGGGTGACCTCCCGATCGCTCGGCCCACGAGAGCGAGCTGATGAGATCGAGCGCGCCGTCGCCCCCCACCGAATAGACCACTGCGCCCGCGTCGAAGTAGCCGCCATACGCGCGGTCGCCCTTCACGATGACGTGATGCGCGCCGATATCGCTGTTGTCCGCCACGGGCTCGGCGTCAGCCTCGCGTTGTCCGGGCCACCACCAGCGCGAGGCAAGCCGCGGATTCGTCGGATCCTCCAGGTCGACGACGATCAGGATCCGGTTCCGGTAACCCTTCTCCCGCGCCGAGGCGTACGCGAATCTGCCCCCGGCGAACCAGATCCGGTGCACACCCAGGCCGTCGATCGGGAGGAATCCGATCTGTCGCGGGTCGGCGGGCATCGTCACGTCGTACACCAGCAGACCCGCGCTCTCGGGGACTCCAACGCGATACGGGTACTGCTCGTGGTTGGCGAGCAGGAGCCCGTCGGCGAGCTGCACCTTGTGTGAGTGCGTTCCTTTCGGCACCGAGATCTGCCGCAGGACCTTCGGCCGCGCGGGATCGGCGATGTCGACCACGCTCGTTCCGACGCCGAAGTCGCCCATGTGACCGACGTAGAGCACGTCGCCATTCCGCATGACCTGCATCCCGTCGCCGCGGCCGCCCAGGTCGGAATGCCCGACGAGCTCGAGGCCGTTCTGCTCCAGCGGGCGGGGCTGAGCGGGCGTCGGCATCGCGCGCGATTGTGGCCGGTTTGACGGGCCGACCGCCGCGTCCTAGCCTCGGCGACGGCTCTGCAAACGATTTCCGTGGGGGGACCAGACGACACGCCGGACGATCACTGATGTCGCTCGCCTCGCCGGAGTTCACCCTTCGACCGTGTCCCGGGCGCTCCACCGCGCGGACCTTCCCCTGAGCCCCGAGACCCGCCGCCGGGTGCTCGCCGCGGTCGAGCGGCTCGAGTACCGGCCGTCCGCGATCGCTCGCGGCCTGCGCCTGCGACGGACGCGCACTCTCGGGATGCTCGTCCCTGACATCACCAACCCATTCTTTCCGCCGATCATCCGCGGCGCGGAGGAGGCGGCGCGCGAGCGCGGGTACGAGCTCGTGCTCTGCAATACCGACGACGAGGCCGAGCGGGAGAAGGCATCCCTTCGCGTCCTGCGCGAGCGGCAAGCGGACGGTCTCCTCATCGCGACGAGCCGGATGGCGGACGCGACGCTCGCGTCCGTGCGCCGCGAGAGATTTCCCTTCGTGCTGGTGAATCGCGGCTCGCGCGTCGCGGCAGACCCCGCGGTGGAGGTCAACAACTCCCGGGCCGCCTCCGAGATCGTCGCCCACCTCGTCGGCCTCGGTCACACCCGGATCGCGCACATCGCCGGTCCGCTCAGCACGACAACCGGCGCGGAACGCGCCGCGGGATACCGCGACGCACTGCGGGCGCATGGCCTCTCTGTCGACGCGACCTTGATAGCGGAGGCGGTGGCCTACTCCGAAGATGCGGGTTGCGCCGCGGCGAAGCGCCTGCTGCATGCGGCCCCGACCGCGATCTTCGCGGCCAACGATCTTCTGGCGCTCGGTGCCCTGCGCGCCGCGCGCGAAATCGGCGTCCGCGTGCCCGCGGAGCTCTCGCTCGTCGGCATCAACGACATACCCATGGTCAACCTCCTCGACCCTCCTCTCACGACGGCGCGCGTGCCGCAGCGCGAGATGGGCGCGATCGCGGCGCGGATGCTGATCGGCTTGCTCGAACGCGAGCCCGTAGTCGACCGCCACGTGCTCCTCGATACGGAGCTCATCGTCCGGGGTTCGACCGCCGCACCGCGAAGCGCCGATCGGAGGGTCGCCTGATGGCCACGCCGATCCGGATCTCGGTCGAGCACGTGACGAAGCGCTTCGCCTCGGGCGCGGTCACCGTGTTCGAAGCTCTCGATCTGGCGGTGCGTGATGGCGAGACCCTCTGCATCGTGGGCCCCTCGGGCTGCGGCAAGACCACGCTTCTTCGTTGCATGCACGGGCTTGCCGCGATCGACGATGGCCGGATCGTCATCGATGGGACCGAGGTGCGCGCACCCAGCCGCAAGGTGGCGATGGTCTTTCAGCATTTCGGGCTCATGCCCTGGAAACGAGTCCGGGAGAATGTCGCGTACGGACTCGAGCTCGCCGGCGTGCCGAAGGCCACGGTCCAAGAGCGGGTCGCGCATTACATCGAGATGGTCGGCCTGCGCGGCTTCGAGACTTCGTACCCGAATCAGCTCTCGGGCGGGATGCAGCAGCGTGCCGGCCTCGCGCGGGCGCTCGCGGTCGAGCCGGACATCCTGCTCATGGACGAGCCCTTCGGGTCGCTCGACGCGCTGACACGCGAGGTCCTGCAGGACGAGCTGCTGCGCATCTACCAGCTTGCGCCCCGAACGATGGTCTTCATCACGCACTCGATCGAGGAGGCGATCGCCATGGGGGACCGGATCCTCGTGCTGTCGGCACGGCCCGCGCGCGTGCGCGAGCTCTTCCAGGTCGACATCCCGCGGCCACGCACCGTGGAGAGCGTCATCGCGCACCCGCGCTTCATCCCGCTTCGCGACCATTGCTGGCGTCTCCTGCGGGAGCGTGCGGCGTGACGTTCCATCGGGTAGGCGTCGAGGTCGACGAGTCGCGCGCTGTCGGCGTGCGGACGAGCCGTTGGCGCCGGCTGCGGCCCGGCGATTGGGTGGTGCGTCTTGGTGCGATCGCGGTGGTCCTGGGTGTGTGGGAGCTCTTCGGCCCGACCCTCAACAAGCTCATCCTCCGCCCGCCGTCCGATATCTTTCGAGCGTTCTTCGAGCTCATCGCGAACGGTGAGCTCCAGGACGCGATGGGGCAAAGCTTTCGCGAGCTCTTCGGCGGCCTCGCCGTCGCGCTGGCGGTCGGGCTGGTGCTTGGCGTCGCCTCGGGGCGCTGGCGCTTTGTCTACAACGCGATCGATCCGCTCGTGTCGGCCTTGTACTCGGTACCCTCGGTCGCGCTCGTGCCACTCATAGCGGTGGCGTTCAGGTCGGTCGGCGACGCGCCGCGCATCGCGACCGTCGCGCTCTTCGCGGTCTTCCCGATCCTCATCAATACGCAGCAGGGTGTCCGGAACGTCGACCGCCAGCTGCTGGAGGTGGCCCGTTCCTTCAACACCAGCGAGCGGCGTCTGTGGACCGACGTGATCCTTCCGTCGGCCATGCCTTATGTCCTGGCAGGAGTCCGTTTGGCGATCGGCCGCGGCCTCATCGGCATGATCGTCGCGGAATTCTTCATCGGCCTCGTCGGTCTCGGCTATCTGATCATCTCGTACGAGAACGTTTTCCGTATCGACCGCATGTTCGTCCCGGTCATCGTCGTCGCGACGATGGGCATCCTGATGATGGGTTTCGTGCAATGGCTCGAGGGTCGTATCGCGCCGTGGCTAAAGAGAGAGCAATGAGAGGGAGTTCGAAGATGCATGCGCGTGCTGTTGGGTCGATCGGTCTCGGTCTCGCGATCCTGGTGGCCTCGTGTGGCGGTGGGGGCGGCGGTGCCGCGACGCCCAGCACCGCTGCGGCATCGGCGGCGCCGAAGGCGACCTGCGCGGCGAAGAAGATCACCATCGCGGTGCCGGTCACGCCGCCGAACGTCGTCCATCTCACGCCGTACGTTGCGGACGCGTTCGGTTACTTCAAGGACGAGAACCTGACGGTCGAGCTCGTGCGGTTTGACGGCGGCGTTGGATCGCTCCGGGCCTCCGCATCCGGCGCGATTGACCTTGCGGGCACCTCGACCGAGCCAGTGGTGGACGCCATCGCCAACGGCGCGGACGTGAAGATCATTTACACCTACGCACCTCTGGTCGACGTCTCGTTCGCGGTCGGGCCCGGCATCAAGTCCATGGCCGACCTCAAGGGCAAGAAGATGGGCGTCCAGGAGCCGGGCGGGTTCGCTGACGTCATGACGCGGATCGTGCTGAAGAAAGCCGGGCTCGACCCGGCCAAGGACGTCACCTTCGTTACCACGACGACCGCCGGGCGCGTCCAGGCACTCGCGACCGGGACGACCGATACGGCGGTCCTCCACATCGATCAGATCAAGACGGTGCAGAAGCAGACACCGACGATCACGGTCCTCGCGAACATGTGGGAGGTCCTGACCGATTACCAGTACTCCGTGTACATCGTCCCGACGCAGGTCCTGAAGGACGATCCCGCCACACCCGAGTGCATCATCCGCGCGCTCATGCGGGCGAACCGCGCGATGTACGACTCCGCGAACCGGCAGAAGATCATCGACCTGGGCGTGACCCAGACGAAGGAAGCGGCCGACGTTGTCGCCGATACCTTCGACACGCTGGTGAAGGCGAAGGCCTGGCCGCAGAACGAGGGCCTGCTCAAAGCCAACATCGAAGGGACGATCGCGAGCGAGAAGGGGTTCGGTAAGATCACGAAGGACCTGAAGTTCGAGGACGTCACCGACCTCACCATCGTGAAGAAGGTCGTCGACCAGCTCGGGCGCGTAAAGGACTTCCCGTACTGATCGGCGAACGGAGATGACGAGGCTCGTCGACCTGACCCAGCCGTGGGGCGATCGGATGCCGACCTGGCCGCAGTTCGAGGCGATCCAGGTCACGGACATCACGACGCACCATCGCGACGGGAAGAGCACGGTCCTCGTGCGCACGAATATGCACACCGGCACCCACATCGATGCGCCCATCCATTACTGGCCGACGGGCAAGCACCTTGGTGAGATCCCGATCGGTGATCTCTACGGCACCGGCTTGGTGATCGACCTTCGTCCGATCACCAAGCCCTGGTCCTACTACTCGCTCAAGGACGTCCTTTCGTGCCTCCCGAAGGGGGAGCAGATCCGCGAGGGGGACGTCGTCATCCTGTACACCGGGTGGGACCGCTACAACTGGACGAAGCCCACCCGTGACGACGTGACCTACTTCGACCGCCACCCCGGGCCGATGCCGGAGGTGTGCGATTACCTCATAGATAAGAAGATCCGCTGGTTCGGTGGCGACCTCGCTTCGATGGACCACTCGCTCTACGTGCGCGTCCGCTACTTCCGCCCGGATCTCGTGAAGGAGTACGAGGCGCAGACCGGAAAACCCATCGACGAGACCCTTCCGATGAAAGACTTCGAGCACGTCCACTACCACATGGCCAAGGCAAACATCCCGATGCTGGAGAACCTCGGCGGCGAGATGGCCGAGGTAGCCGGCCGGCGCATCGATGTCGGCGCGTTCCCCTGGCGCTGGGAGAACGGCGAGGGTTGCATCTGCCGCGTGGTGGCATTCCAGCCATGAAGGCCGTTCGGACGAGCGCTTCTCCGAAGACCGCGACGATGCAGGCGCTCGTGCTCACGGGGCCGCACGCGTTCGAGGTCCGCGACGATGTGCCGATCCCGCGCCCCGCATCGAACGAGGTGCTGGCGCGCGTGCGCGCGATCGCGATCTGCGGGACCGACGCCGAGATCGTCGAGGGAACCTTCAAAGGCCGCTGGCCACGCGCCTACCCGTTCATACCTGGTCACGAGTGGGCCGGCGAAATCGTCGAGGCGGGCGAGGTCGCGACCGCCTACGGCTTCAGCCCGGGAACTCGTGTCGCCGGGACGAGCCACTCGGGGTGCGGCTACTGCCGGATGTGCCGGACCGGCCGCTACAACCTGTGCCTCAACTACGGTCGGGAGGATCTCGGCCATCGTCAATACGGCCACTACACCCAGGGTGCGTACGCGACGTACGTCGTCCACACGATCAAGAGCGTCTTTGGGATCCCGGACTCAATGCCTCTGGACGTCGCCGCGCTTTGCGACACGGCGTCGATCGCGCTGCACTCGGTGAAGAGGCCTGGCATCAATCCGGGCGACGTCTTCGTTGCCGTCGGCTCCGGCGGGATGGGTCTCCTCACCGCGATGTGCGCCCGCGCGCTCGGCGCCGCTCGCTGCATCGTCGTGGGCGGCGGCAAGCGGCTCGAGCGCGCGAAGGAGCTCGGGTTCGATACCGTCGATTACCACGACGGCGATCCGGTGGCCCGGGTCCGGGACTTGACCGCCGGCCTTGGGGCCGACGTCGCCGTCGACTCCGCCGGCACCAAGGATTCCGTCCGGCAGTCGATCGGCATGGTCCGCAAGGGCGGACGCGTCGCGTTCACGGGTATCCCCAAGGAGCCGTCGTCGGTCGACTTTCAGAAGGTCGTCCTCGAGGAGATCGATCTCTACGGGGTCCGAGCGAATCGGAACACGATGGAAGAGGTGATCCCGCTGATCGCCGACGGTCGCATCCCCGCGGCGAAGCTCATCACGCACCACTTCAAGCTCTCCCAGTTCGCCGAAGCGCTGCGGACGTTCAACGAACGCATCGACGGTGCGCTGAAAGTGATCGTGGAGCCTTGAGATGAGCGTGGATGTCCGCGGCTCCATCGGGGCGCTCATGCGCACGCGTCGCGCGGTGCGCTCATTCAAACCCGGCATGGTTCCGGACGCCGACGTCGACGAGATCCTCGAGGCGGCGCGATGGGCCCCGTCGCCCGCGAATCGTCAACCGGCCCGCTTCATCTGGGTGAAGAGCTCGTCGGTAAAGCGCGAGCTGCAGGAGCTGGCGAAGGAGTCCAAGGACCTCTCGGCGTACTGGGACCCGATCTTCCGGCCCGACGGCTCGAGTGGCCGTGTGAACGATCTTGTGACACCGGAGGTCATCGCCGTCCTCGCGGACCCCGCGAAGAGCCTGACGAATGTGCATGCCGACAACGGCTTCGAGTGGGCCGCGGCGATGTCGATCTACGCGATGTGGCTGCGGGCACATTCGCTCGGCTACGGTGGTGTCTTCGTGCAGCACTGGATCACCGAGAAAGCGAAGAAGATCCTCAACGTGCCGCTGTCCTGGACGTTCCTTGGGACGTTCACGTTCGGCTACGCCGCCGAGACGCCGACTGTCGACCGCCTGCCCCTGGACCAGCTCGTCTCGATCGACCGCTATCCAGGCCGGCCACGAACATGAAGAGCGCCGTCCGCGAATCCATCGGCTCCGCCGATATCCCCGCGACGATGCTTGCTGTGGTCTTCACCGCGCAGGATCACTTCACGCTGCGCGACGTACCGACGCCTCGTCCCGGACCGCGCGAGGTTCTGGTGCGTGTGCGGGCGTCGATGGTCTGTGCGTCCGACGCGAAAATACTCGCGGGCAGGTTCCCGGCGATCAAGTTCCCACACGTGCCCGGTCACGAATTCAGCGGCGAGGTCGCGATGTCGAGCGACGAGCGATTCGCCGTCGGCACACGCGTCGGCATCGAGGTGCATGTGGGCTGCGGTACGTGCGATCGCTGCCGCGAGGGCATGTACACGCTCTGTCAGAACTACGGCAAGCGTGAAACGGGCCATGCCCACGTCGGTTTCACAATCGGCGGCGGCCTGGCCGAGTACGCGGCCGTGCCGATCGCCGCACTACACGCGCTTCCGGAGCACGTGACCTTCGAGCAGGGGGCGTGGACTGACAACCTCGGCGTCGCGCTCTGGGCGCTGGAACGAGGCCGGATGGCAGGCGGCGAGCACGTGGTCGTCATCGGCCCGGGCGCGATCGGACTATGCGTTGCAGAGCTGGCGCGCGCGCTCGGTGCCGGTCGGGTAACGCTCGTCGGTCGCGGCGCCCGGCTCGCGCGCGTCCGTGACCTGGCGGATGAGGTCATCGATGCAGCGGATGTGACGCGACTGCGGGGCACGGCCGATCTCGTCGTTGAGTTCGCGGGTACGGCCGAGGCCGTGCGCGCCGCGATCGGTCTCGCGCGCCGCGGCGGCCGCGTCGTCCTCGGTGGGCCGACCGGAACCGGCGTCGAGCTCTCGGGCGTCGATCTTTCGACCATCGTGCTCGGCAACCTCGACATCCTCGGCTCGCTCGCAAATCCAAAAGGGGTGTCCGGCCGGGCGCTCGCGCTGCTCGCCGACGCGAAGGTCGATGTCACCAGTTTGGTCACGCATCACTTCCCGCTTCGCTCGTTCACCGAGGCCTGGCAGACCTTCACCGAGCGGCGGGGGGGCGCGATCCGCGTGATGCTGCATCCGGCGGAGGGCAGCTGATGGACAAGACAACGGCCATGGACCTCTATCGCGTGATGCGGACGATCCGCGCGTTCGAGGAGCGCGCGACACAGCTCTTCGGCGAGAACAAGATCTGGGGGACGATCCACAGCTACGCCGGAGAGGAGGCGATCGCCGCCGGCGTGTGCGCCCACCTTCACGACGACGACTGGATCACCTCCACGCACCGTGGTCACGGACACTGCATCGCGAAGGGCGCGGACCTCGGCAAGATGTTCGCCGAGCTTCTCGGCCGGGAAACGGGGTACTGCCGCGGCCGGGGCGGCTCGATGCACATCGCGGACACGTCGAAGGGCAACCTCGGCGCGAATGGGATCGTCGGCGGCGGGATCCCCATCGCCACCGGTGCCGCGCTCACCGCGAAGCAGCTCGGGACCGACCAGGTCGCGGTCTCGTTCTTCGGCGACGGCGCTGTCAACCAGGGCACGTTCCACGAATCGTTGAACCTCGCCGCGATCTGGAAGCTGCCGGCGATCTACGTCTGCGAAAACAACCAGTACGCCGAGAGCCTGCCGGTGAAGCGCGCGTTTGCGGTCGAGGACATCGCGAAGCGCGCCGAGGGTTACGGGATGCCCGGGATGCACGTGGACGGGCGCGACGTGCGGGCGGTCTACGCGGCCGCAGGCGAAGCGGTCGCGCGCGCGCGTGCCGGCAAAGGCCCGACATTCATCGTCGCCGATTCGTACCGCCACGAGGGCCACTACTACGGCGACCCACGGAAGTACCAGACGAAAGACGAGATCGAGGGCTGGCGCAAGCAGTTCGATCCGATCGCTGACGCGCGCACGTGGATCGGCGCGGACAAGCTCGCCACTCCGCAAGAGCTCGACGCGATCGACCGCGAGATCGCCGCGGAGATCGATCGATCCGTCGCGTGGGCCGACCAGGGCCCGCCCGCGTCTCCGATCAAGCTCCCCGAGGACGTGTATGCAAGCGAGTGATCAGCGTGGGCGGACGGTGGAGGACACGGCTGCATGCGGGCTGACCCCGGAGCGCCTGTTCGATCTACTCGTGGACCCGACGGAGCGCCAGAAATGGGATCACTGCCCGCCATACATCGTGCAGGAGCCGCTCGCGGCGGCCCCAGGCCCGGCGCTGCAGGGCGCGCGCTACACCGGACGTGGCACCGCCCGAGGCGTCGGATACGTGGTCTTGGCGGTGGTCACGGCCGCCGACCGTCCGCGCCTTTATGAGGTTCGGACCGAGACGCGCTTCGAACGCGCCTATCCGGAGGCTGTGGCGATTGAGGAATACCGGATCGAACCCGAGGGCACTGGGAGTCTGGTGCACTACACCGTGACATTCGTGAAAACCCCAGGGACGGGGACGCCTCTCATGCGGCTGGTGTTGGCGTTCCTTGAGCCGGTCACGGCACCACGCGCCGCGAAGAGCAACTTCCGGAACATGCTCCGTTACGCGGAGAAGCATGCGGGTTTGCCGGCATGAGGACAGAGGTCGCGGTCCCCAACTCCAAGCCAGGTTCGACTACGCGCGAGATGTTCTACAACGAGGCGCTCGGCGACGCCCTCCGTCTCGAGATGCAGCGGGATGCGCGGGTCATCGTGATCGGCGAGGACATCGCCGAGCACGGCGGCGCGTTCCAGGTCACTGCCGGTCTTCTCGATACATTCGGACCGACCCGAATTCGGCAGACGCCGATCAGCGAGATCGGGATCGTTGGCGCCGCGGTCGGCGCGGCCTTGACCGGGCTTCGTCCCGTCGTCGAGCTCATGTACGTCGACTTTGCCGGACTGGCGATGGACCAGATCGTGAATCAGGCCGCGCAGAACCGCTTCATGTTCGGCGGCCAGGCCCGTGTGCCGATGGTGCTCCGAACCCAGGGCGGCTCCGGGCGAGGCAACGCGGCGCAGCACTCCAAGTCGCTCGAGGCGTGGTTCGCGCACGTCGCCGGGCTCAAGCTCGTGATGCCGTCGACTCCGGCCGACGCAAAGGGGCTGCTCACCGCCGCGATCCGTGACGAGAACCCGGTCATCTTCCTCGAGCACAAGCTCCTCTATAGGACGAAGGGTCAGGTGCCCGAGGGGGAGCATCTCGTGCCGCTCGGCAAAGCCGATATCAAGCGGGCGGG
>Ga0209156_10001762_pt1 | contig 17384 bp, 17 predicted proteins | sample GraSoiAngelo_124_FD_185881 | JGI IMG/M metagenome (GOLD analysis project Ga0209156, IMG submission 185881) | Grasslands soil microbial communities from the Angelo Coastal Reserve, California, USA - 14_0927_05_20cm (SPAdes) (version 2) | ecosystem: Environmental > Terrestrial > Soil > Grasslands...
CGGGCACGGGCACACGCGAGTATGCCGTGAAAACGCCTCTTGGCTCAGGAGCGGATGCACCTTCCGCGTTGAACAGCATCAACGTCCACGATGCGTCCATCGGCGATGGCGAAACGACGGTGGCGGATTCGACACCGGGCAATGTGCGCAATTGTGTGAGCGAGCTCTCGAGCGCGTTTTGTTTGGCGGTCGCGGTGGGGAAGAATCGATCGGGAACCGTGACGTTGAAGGCAAGGCGATCCTTGGTTTCGAAGCCCCATGGCTCTTCGATGAGCTTTCGGAAAAATTGGGTGGCGGTGACGCTCGCGGTTAGGAGCGCCGCGGCGATGGCGAGCTCGATGACGACGAAGGAGCCCAGCAAACGACGCGCGTTCCGATCGAGGGTTGCGCCGCGCGAGGTAACGCTGATCGCTCCGCGCAAATCGGTGCGAGAAGCGCGCGCAGCCGGCAGCAAACCAAAACCCAAGCCAACCAGTGCCATCACGCCGGTGGCGAAGGCGAAGACTGGCAGATCGAGTCGTGCGGCGTAATCGAACTCGCGCATCGCGCTGCCGGTCGCATCTGCGCCTTCAGGACTAAGCGCGAAAAGCACCGGTGTCGTCCACGACGCAACGAGCAGACCGAGTGCGGTTCCGATCGTAGCCAGGAGAAGCGCCTGGACGAGCTGTTGCCTAACGAGTTGTCGTCGGCTCGCGCCCAGGGCAGCACGCAACGCAAACTCCCCTTCGCGTTCGATCACGCGCGCGAGGAGCAGGCCGGCGAAATTCGTCGCCGCGATCAAGAGTGCGCAGAGCGCCGCACCGACGATGACAAGAATCTTCGGCCGCAGATCCATGACGAAGCTCTCGTGCAACGGCGGCATGTAGGCGGCGCGCGCGTTCGCCGGATTTGGATCGTTGCGATTGATCGCGGTGCACAAGCGTCGCACCGCTTCCTGGGCTTGGGCCGGTGTTACCCCGGCGTGCAGACGACCGACGCCATACAAATAGTGATTGTTGATCGTCGCGGCATTGTCCGGCTCGAGAACGAGCGGTAGCCAGATGTTCGCGCGATATGGATGCCGAAACGATTTCGGCATCACGCCAATGATCGTTCGCGGCGTGCCATCGATCACGATCGCACTTCCAAGAACATCACGTCGCCCGTTTAAGGTGTTGCGCCAGAAGTCATCGCTGATTATCGCCACTGCCGCCGCATGGTCGCGTCCTTCCTCTACGGTGAAGTTGCGGCCTTGCGTCGGGGGCAGTCCGAGAACGGAAAAGAAGTTCGAAGTGACTCGAGCGGCTGGAACTGTCTGCGCCGGCGAGCCGTTGTTCAGCCCGACGACCGCGGCACTGCCCGTGCCCGCGCCAATATCCTCAAAGATATCGCGCCCAAAATCGCGGAAGTGTTGCACAGTGCGATCGCTCAGGTTGAGCGATGCCGAGCGTCCGCCGTTTTCATCCAGCGCTTCGAAGATCCTAACCAGTCGTTCTGCGCCTGGGAAGGGCAGTGGCCGGAGCAGCGTGCCTTCGACGACAGAGAAGATGGCGGTGTTCGCCCCGATCCCGAGCGCGAGCGTAGCAATGGCGATGAAACTGAAGCCCGGTGATTTCAGCAGCATGCGCAATGCGTAGCGAAGGTCGTTCATGCGCAATGTGGGTGTGATGCGATCCTTTTGCAGGCGCCGTGCCACATGCAGCGAGAAGGTCTAACACGGCGGGATCTAGCTATTTAGGTATCGCGTTGCCCTAAACGGGTAAAGAAGAGAGTTCCGCCGATGGGATAAGGGCGTCCCGAATTCGCGACTCACTATAATAAATTCCAATAGCGGCGCGTCTCACGAACGCAGGTATGGTGAGGGAATGAACGAATGAAATCGTGATCGGGGTTCATATGTTTACCGCTTACCTCAATGCGATTCTCCGAGGCTGGCAGATCTTCCATATTGCTCTAGTGATTTCTATCATGCTTGCGTCATTTGAATTACCAGTCCAAGCCAAGGGAAAAGAACGCTCGATGGAATACCCGACCTCTTATCGCACGATACAGATAGATGGGTTCTCCATCTTTTATAGAGAAGCCGGATCGAAAGACGCGCCGACGCTTCTTCTGCTCCACGGACTTCCCTCTTCATCACGAATGTTTGAGCCTCTCTTCGCCCTGCTTTCGGATAAGTATCATCTTGTCGCGATTGATTACCCGGGCTTCGGGCATAGCGATTGGCCGGACCCGAAAAAATTCGCCTACACTTTCGATCACTATGCCGAGATCATGAATCATTTTACAGAAGCACTCGGACTCTCGCGTTACACGCTATATCTGCAGGACTATGGCGGCCCCGTCGGTTTTCGCATGGCCCTGGCTTATCCCGAGCGGATCGAGGCGCTAATCGTTCAGGACGCGGTGGCCCATAACGAAGGTTTAGGTGCGAATTGGAAAACGCGGCGCGAGTTCTGGAAAGATCGCGCGGCTAACGAAAGTGCCCTTCGCACAAATCTACTTTCGCTGGTGACGACACGGACGCGCCATGTCGGGAACGATCCCAACGTGGAACGGTACGATCCGGATCTTTGGACCGATGAATTTTACTTTCTTAACCAGCCCGGCCAGGCCGAAATCCAAAGCGACCTATTCTATGACTACCGCACGAACGTGGACGCTTACCCGAAATGGCAGGCTTGGATGCACGAGAAACAGCCGCGACTACTGGTGATCTGGGGTAAGTATGATCTTTCGTTCGACCTCGGCGAACCGGAACGCTACCGCAAGGACGTGCCCAAGGCCGAAGTCCACGTCCTCGAGGCGGGCCATTTCGCGCTCGATACAGTAGCAGATCAGATTGCCCAGCTCGTCCGGGACTTCATGAAGTAGCGGCGAGCATACGAGGCAGCGCAACCTTCGGGAGCAAAGTCCGCCCGCTGTCCGTAACCAAATTGTAGCTTTACTTCGCACTTTGTTTAGAGAGTTTCCGTCAACGCCAAGTCCGTTAGGTGTCTCCGCAAAAGGGCTCCGCCTGACCCGCTTTTCGCCGGGTAAACCCGCGAGCGAAGGAACCGCTCGCACAACGTGAGGTGTCGGTCATGAAGAGCTCTCGAAACATCCGGAATTATTTTCGGATAACAGCAAACCGTCGCAGAACATTGCCGATCCTAAGCGTTGCCGTCGTAACCCTGGTTGTGATTTCCGGAGTTGCGGCCGCGCCGACCGACGACAAAGCGATTCGCCCGTTTCATTTCACCGCTTCGAAAGAGGCACTCGCGGACATGCGCAAACGAATCGCCGCGACGCGGTGGCCCGACAAGGAAACTGTCAACGATGCATCGCAAGGCGTGCAGCTCGCGACGATTCAGAAGCTCGCGCGTTATTGGGGAACAGATTACGACTGGAGTAAATGCGAGGCGAAACTGAAGGCCCTGCCGCATTTCATCACCACGATCGATGGGCTGGACATTCATTTCATTCACGTTCGGTCAAAGGAAAAGAACGCGCTGCCGATGATCATCACGCATGGCTGGCCCGGTTCGATTATTGAGCAGATGAAGATCATCGGCCCGCTCACCGATCCTGTAGCTCACGGCGGAAAAACTGAAGACGCTTTTGATGTAGTGATTCCGTCGATGCCGGGCTACGGGTTTTCGGGCAAGCCGACCACGACCGGCTGGGACCCTGTACATATCGCACGCGCGGGGATTGTTCTGATGAAGCGCCTTGGATACACGAAATTTGTGGCGCAAGGGGGCGATTGGGGTGCGCTTATCACCGATTTGATGGGGGTAGAAGCGCCTCCGGAATTGCTCGGAATCCACACCAACATGCCTGGCGCGGTTCCACCCGAAATTGACAAAGCGGCCTTCGTTGGCGCCCCGCCGCCGTCCGGCCTCTCAGCGGAAGAACGGCAGGCCTACGACCGGCTCAGTTTCTTCTACACAAAAGGCCTCGCCTACGCCCAGGAAATGGGGAACCACCCACAAACGCTCTACGGGATCGCGGATTCACCGGTCGGCCTGGCCGCCTGGATAATTGACCACGACCTACGCAGTTACGAGCTCATTGCCCGCGTCTTTGACGGAAAACCCGAGGGCCTAACGAGAGACGACATCCTCGACAACATCACCCTCTACTGGCTGACCAATACGGCGGTGTCTTCGGCGCGCCTGTACTGGGAAAACAAGCTGGCCTTCTTCGCGCCCAAGGGCGTAAAGATCCCGGTCGCCGTCAGCGCCTACCCCGACGAGCTCTATCAATGCCCGCGGAGCTGGGCGGAGAAAGCCTATCCCAAGCTGATCCACTACAACCGTCTCCCCAAGGGCTGCCACTTCGCCGCCTGGGAGCAACCGGAGTTTTTCGTTAACGAAATGCGCGCCGCGTTCAAATCGCTGCGTCAATAAGAAGAAGCTACACATGAGCGACAAACGCGTTTTCCTAACTAAACACTCGCCCGAGTATTGGCGCGTCACGCTTAATCACCCGCCTCTAAACATCTTCGGCCCGAAAACGATTCCGCAGCTTAACGAAGTCATCACCGCGATCGAAACCGATAAGGAGCTCAAGGTGGTCGTCTTCGACAGTGCCATCGACGGATTCTTCATGACCCACTACGATTTCCTTGCGAAAGTGGAAGAGACAACCAGTCTTCCACCGGGACCAACAGGGTTGCAGCCTTTGCCCGATATGTTGGTCCGCCTGAGCCGTGCCTCGGTTGTGTCGATTGCGTCCATTCGCGGACGAGCAACCGGCGTCGGCAGCGAACTCGCCCTGGCCTGCGACATGCGTTTCGCCAGCCGCGAAAAAGCTATCTTGTCGCACTTCGAAGTCGGCGGTGGACCTATGGCACGGCTACCTCGCCTGATGGGACGAGGACGCGCGCTCGAAGTACTTCTAGGAGCCGACGACATCCCGGGCGATCTAGCTGAACGATATGGATACGTTAACCGGTCATTACCGGATGCCGAACTTGATGAGTTTGTCGATGCGTTAGCAACCCGGATCGCATCGTTCGACAAACGGGCGATCAGCGAGACCAAGCGTTTTGTCGACGTAGCCAGTTTGCCGCCCGACTACGAAATCGCACCAGAGTGGGATGTGTGTCTTGCCTCGATCATGCGGCCGGCTGCGCAAAAGAGGATCGGGAAGTTACTGGAGAAAGGCTTTCATAAGCCGGGCGATGTAGAAACGCGGCTTGGCTACCATGTCGGCCAACTAGGAGCTAAGGCTCCGAAGAAATGAGGTTGTAGATGTCACATCACGCTTCAGGTCCGAACTTCGGCTTTCCGCGCGGGGATGCGAGACTCGACATGACCGATCTCTATGCCTTTCTCAAGCCAGGAGACCCTGCCAAGTCAGTAATCATCTTCAATGTGCATCCGTCTTTCGCCTTGGCCTCGCCGGAGCCGACAACGAGTGAGCCCTTCAAACCGGGAGCGTTGTACGAATTCAAGATCGACACTAACGGTGATGCCGTTGCCGATATTTGTTACAGCGTCCAGTTCGCATCTTCCGAGAACGGAAAGCAGACTGCGACAGTTCGTCGTACTCAGGGCGCGCGAGCCGTCGGAGTGTGCGACGACGGCGAAGTAATGGTCGAGAACGCGCCGGTCTCAGTCGAGCGCGAAGCTCTGGTAACGAAAGCCGGTGACTACCGTTTTTTCTTCGGTTGGCGCAGCGATTCTTTCTTTTTCGACGTCAACGGCAATTTCAATCACATGCAGTTCACGGGCGACGACTTCTTCAAGGACAAAAATGTTTGCAGCATCGTGATTGAGTTGCCCAATTCGGCTCTGGGGAGCAATAAGATAGGAATCTGGGCGCGCACAGTGGACAAAGCTGGCGAAGACTGGGTGCAAGCAGACCGCGGTGGAAAACCATTGCAGGCGGTCTTCCTCGTTGGAGAACAGAGAGAGGCGTAACTCAGCGGGGAGCCAACGAATGATGATCGCTTCGTCGGCGTCTTCGCCCACGAATTGGAACACTCGGGCGCCTATACGGCGGAGCACGCACTAGCCGTCGCGAGAAAGTTATTGCCAGACATTCTTTCCTATAACCCGCGCGAGCCGGTGCGCTATCCACACAATGGCCGGACGCTGACCGACGACGTTGTCGACGTTTTCTTTTCTATGTACACGAACCGAAACGTGACGGATAAAGTTGGGCCGCACAACGATCTGCTCGACGAGTTTCCGTACCTTGGACCGCCGCATGGTTTTACGCCGAAGGGCATGAAGGAGAATTTATGAACACACAAAACTCACGCAGCAAAAAGTGGAGAGTTGTTATTCCTGTAATCATCATCGCTTTGGTCGTCGGCTGGTATTGGTTTCGACCGGAGCGGCTTGTCACCAACCGTCGGGTCAATGAAGCATTTCCCGCGATCAATGATTTAGCGGCACAGATCCTTGAGTCGGGTACTTTCCATGGCGGCACGCACCCAACCGAGGGAACCGCAACAATCTATCGCATCGAGAATGGCAGCCGAGTTCTTCGGTTCACGAACTTCAAGACATCTAACGGCCCTGACGTTCACATTTACATGGTGGCCGCCGAAGACGCCGGGGACAGCGCAAGTGTGCAACACGCTGCGTTCGTCGATCTGGGACTCATCAAAGGAAACATCGGCGATCAGAACTACATTCTCGGCTTCGATCTAGACTTGGCGAAGTACCGTACCGTTTCTGTGTGGTGCAAACGGTTTAGTAAGAATTTCGGCGCTGCACCATTGATGCCGGCCGCGCAATCAACCAGATAAGCCACAATGCAAATGAAATTTTTTCCTAATGTAAATAAACCAGCCGTCCGAAGCTTCCTATCGGGAGAAAGGGAGAACATATGCCCCATGTTTCATTCGCGCGTGACATCAAGCCATTGTTTCGCGCTGTCGATATTTCGCACATGAAGCGTTACAAGATTAACTTGGATGACTACACCTTCATGTCGAATCCGGACCATGCTAACAAAGTGCTTCGAACACTTTCGCCGCACGATGGCCATTCGCCAGCTATGCCACCCGGTGGACCCTATTGGACAGAGGACCGGCTCGCGTTGTTCGCCCAGTGGCAGAACGACGGATACCAGCCGTAAGCCTCATCATGCCTGCTCAGGAAATCCCGCTGACTGGTTACCGACCGAAGCTCTTGAATAGAGTTGAAGTTGCGGAAGGCACTATGGCTTTCCAGTTTGAGAAACCGCCGGGATTTGATTTCAAGCCCGGACAATCCGCTGACCTGACATTGCTGAATCCGCCAGAAACCGACTCCGAAGGAAATATCCGCACTTTCTCCATTGCCAGCGCTCCATTTGAAGACCAGCTAAGGTTCGCGACCCGCATGCGTGACACCGCATTTAAGCGCTCGCTGAAGAAAGTGCCGCTTGGCACCGTCGTGAAGATGGACTCAGCAATGGGCTCCTTCACGCTGCATAAGAATTCCGCTAAACCGGCCGTGTTCCTTGCCGGTGGAATCGGTATTACACCGTTTTCCAGCATCGTACGGCAGGCCGACCATGGCCGGGCGTCGCGCAAGTTGTACCTCTTTTATTCCAATCGGCGGCCCGGGGACGCGCCGTTCATCGAAGTCCTGCAGAATCTGGAGAAGACAAACCCAAACTTCCGTTTTATTGCCACAATGACGGAGATGTCAGGCTCGACAAGAACCTGGAACGGCGAGACCGGGCGGATCAACAAAGAAATGCTGTCCAAATATTTGGATGATCTGCGAGGGCCGATCTACTATATCGCGGGGCCTCCCGCCATGGTCAGTGGGATGAGAAAGATGCTGGTTGCATCCGGTGTCGACGAAGACGACATCCGAACTGACGAGTTTGCTGGCTATTAAAGCCTAACCGCTCTCTATGCAGTTTAACAAGACAGTGATCGTCACGGGAGCGTCGCAAGGGATCGGCGCCGGCATCGTGCAAGCATTTCTTGCGCGTGGCTACAATGTTGTAGGAACAGCGCGAAGTGCGACGAAATCAAAAGAGCTCTCAGCTTCCGATCATCTCGCACTGATCGATGGCGACATAGGTCAGTTTGAGACGGCCCAGAAAGTTGCACAACTCGCGATCAAGAGATTCGGTTCGATCGATGCCGTGGTTGCGAACGCCGGCATTTTCTAGTGAAGCCGTTCACCGACTACACGCCTGACGACTTTCGCGCTCTAGTTTCGACTAACCTCGCTGGCTTTATTTACATCACGCAGCTTGCGGTTAAGCAAATGCTGTCCCAAAAGAGCGGCGGCAGCATCGTGACCATCAGCGCCGCGTTGGCCGATAACCCAATCGCTGGCGTAACCGCCTCCATTCCCATGATCACTAAAGGTGGTCTGAACGCCGTGCTGCGAAGCTTGGCGATCGAATACGCGAAGGAGCACATTCGATTCAACGCCGTAGCTCCTGGGGTCGTCGACTCACCGCTTCACGCCGAGGATCCAGAGGATTCTCTAAAAACGCTTTCGCCGATGGGCACAATCTCCTCCGTTGAGGACATTGCCAGGGCCGTCGTCTATCTGACAGAAGCCGGCCAGATCACAGGGGAGGTGCTGCACGTGGACGGCGGTGCGCACGTTGGCAAATGGTAACCAGCGAAAGCTCTCGCCCAGTCAGCGCCGAGCAGCGGTTGAAAGAACTTGGCATCTCGCTTCCGTCGCCGCCTGAACCGTTCGGCACTTATGTGGAGGCAGTGCAGACGGGCAATCTGCTTTTTCTGACCGGAATGCTTCCTACGGAAGGTCGCGAAGCTAAATTCGTCGGTCACCTGGGAAAGGAGCTAGATGTAGAAGCAGGACGGAAGGCGGCTCACCTGGCGACGCTCAACGTCCTGGCTGTCGCGCGGCAACATTTAGGATCGCTAGATAAAGTAACCCGGATTGTCCGGCTCGGAGTGTCGATAGCTACTTCCGGGGATGTTCGCGATCATCCGAAGGTAGCTGACGCTGCTTCCGAGTTACTACAAGACATCTTCGGAAAAGAGAAGAATCCTTGTCGCCTGGTCTATGGCGTCGCAAGCCTTCCGCTCGGAACCTCAGTCGAGCTGGAAGTTATTTTCGAGGTAGCAGGCGTAACAGCGTAAACGTAGTGAAACAAGAAAACAGACCAAATGAATACTACTCCAACTGACCAGCAAACACGAATGGAGGGGAAGACGCCATCAACGCGTCCTCCTCTGCCTCCATTTACTCGTGAGACAGCCATTCAGAAGGTTCGCCTGGCAGAAGATGGCTGGAATTCTCGTGATCCTGAGAAGGTGGCCCTGGCTTATGCAATCGGCTCGCGCTGGAGAAATCGCGCCGAGTTTCCCAATGGGCGGCCGAAGATCATCCAATTCCTGAAACGCAAGTGGGCGAAAGAGCTGGACTACCGGCTGATTAAAGAACTTTGGGCCTACGATGGAACTCGCATCGCAGTGCGCTTCGCTTACGAATGGCACGACGACTCGGGGCACTGGTATCGCTCCTATGGCAACGAAAACTGGGAGTTCAATCAGGACGGACTCATGGCCTTCCGGTTTGCGTCAATCAACGACCTTCCGATTCAAGAATCAGATCGCAAATACCATTGGCCACTCGGGCGCCGTCCCGACGACCATCCCGGGTTGAGTGATCTAGGCCTCTAATTCTCTTAATCGCTGCGCCAATTCGAACACTCTGGAAAGAACAACCATGGATGAAACCATCCTATGTTTTATTCTTTCTTTGCGGGGCCGCGGGGATGAAGAGATGCACGCCGCTCTCGACGTCAATATCGGCTAACTATGCCAGTGCCATTGTGACCACAACTGAGATCGTCGACTCGATCTCTTCACACTAAACGGGACAAATAAATAAAAGAAAAGGAGTATTGATCATGGACATGAAACTAGAAGTCATAGTCATACCTGTTTCCGACGTAGATCGTGCCAAGGCGTTCTATGAGAAATTGGGGTTCCGGTTAGATATCGATTACGCCGCGAATGAAGACTTTCGGGTTATACAATTTACTCCTCCTCGTTCAGAGGCGTCGATCATCTTCGGCGAGGGAGTCACGTCAGCCAAGTCTGGCTCGGCGAACATTTTGGTCCTCGCTGTCGACGATGTCGACGTCGCCCGCGACGACTTGATTGCCCACGGCGTCAAGGTGAGCGACGTCTTCCACTACGCCGGCGGCCCCTTCAACAACGCCGTAGAGAACCCGCGCGTCGGCGGGCGCGACCCGCAAGGTCGCTCCTACTTCTCGTTTGCCTCGTTCGAGGATCCAGATGGGAACGGCTGGCTTCTCCAGGAGATCACGACGCGACTTCGCGGCCGCGAATGGAAGTTGACGCGAGCACCAGCCATGGACGTCGCAACCATGGCCGATCTCCTCCACGAGACGGAGGAGCATCACGGCAAGTACGAGAAGACGCATGCCGAGCATCACTGGTGGGATTGGTACGCGGCGTACATGAACGCTCGCGAGGGCGGGAGCACGCCAGAGCAAGCCTCCGCGGCCGCCGAGCGCTACATGGCGGAGGTTAAGCACGTCGTCGCTAGGAAGTCGGTGTAACACTGAAGGGGAGCCTTCCGACGCGATAACCCGAACGCGACTGTCCAGTTCCTGGATACCGGACACTTCGCACACGAAACGCAGGTAGAGGAAATCGCCATTGCAATGCGCGATTTTTGCAAAAACTGCCGCACAACACGGCTTAACGAATTCTTATTTTTTCGATTCGGGACAAAGTCGATACCATGCGCTATTAACGATTGATTATGAGGGCCACATTCGCCGCGCTCCTGATTTTTTTGGTTTTTTCTACTGCTTGTTCGCGCAAGCCGGCACAGACTGGTCCACCACCGCCGGAAGTTCTGGTCACAACGGTGACGCCTCGGGATGTGCCTCGGATCCTCGAACGGGTCGCGACCCTGGACGGTTTCATTAACGCGAATATCAACGCGCAGGTCCAGGGCTACATCGTCTCGCGCGATTATCAGGAAGGCAGCCTGGTCAAAAAAGGCGATTTGCTTTTTCAGATCGATCCGCGGCCATTCGAGGCTGCATTAGCACAAGCGAAGGGCACTTTGGCGAAAGACCAAGCCAATCAGGTCAAAGCAGACGCGGACGAAAGACGCGCCATCGATTTGTTCAATAAAAAAGTAACCAGCGATCAGGAGCGAGATACAGCCATTGCAGCCGCCGGCTCAACCAGAGCAAATGTGGAAGCAGACGAAGCGGCGGTGAAACAGGCCGAGATCAATCTCGGCTACGCGAAAATTACCGCCCCGATTGATGGTGTCGTTGGATTTGCCAATAACCAGGTCGGAGATCTGGTCGGGCCAAGTACGGGACCACTCACAACCATGTCGCAGATTGATCCGATCAAAGCCGTGGTGACCGCTGGCGAAGGGCCGTGGACCGATTTCGTTTCGCGCCATCCCGAAGCGACAGAGCGCCAAGCGTACATAAAGAGCCTCGACTTCGAATTAATTCTCGGCAACGGCAGCGTTTACCCGCAGAAAGGAAAATTTTACGCGCTCGATCGCAACCTTGATACGAAGACGGGATCGATCCGCTACTATGTGACGTTTCCGAATCCGGGAAACATTTTGCGGCCCGGACAGTTTGGAAACGTGCGGTTCGTCGCCGACATGAAAAAAGGCGCAATGGTTATTCCGCAGGAAGCGGTGAATGAGTTGCAGGGCAGTTATCAAGTCGCAGTTGTCGATGAAAATAACAGGGTCAGCATTCGTCCAGTGAAAATGGGCGAACGCATCGGTGCGATGTGGGAAGTCACGGAAGGTTTGAAACCAGGCGACAAAGTTGTTGTGCAAGGACTCCAAAAAGCGCGCGAAGGATCGACAGTCACCACAAAAGACTGGACCCCTCCCGCCGACGCGTTGGTTTCAAAAGCGGACCAGCAAAAGAAGCCCTAACAAATGTCGGAGTTTTTTGTCCGGCGGCCCATTGTCGCGATCGTCATCGCGATTCTGATGACGCTCATCGGCGGCGTGTGCATTCTCGCGCTCCCGATCGCGCAATATCCGCAAATCGCCCCGCCGGAGATTCAGGTGCAAACGCACTACACCGGCGCGGACGCGCTCACGATTGAGCAATCGGTCGCAGCGCCGATCGAGCAACAGATGAGCGGCGTCGATAACATGAATTACATGTATTCGATCAACGCGAACAGTGGCGACATCCGATTGATCGTGAATTTCGACGTCGCCACCGATCCGAACATTGATCACGTCCTGACGCAGATCCGGGTATCGCAGGCGCAATCGCAATTGCCCGCCGACGTCATCAACTACGGCCTGACCGTTAAAAAATCGACTACGGCGCCGTTGATGCTCCTTTCGCTTTATTCGCCGAGAGGCAGCTACGACGGAGTTTTTCTGGCGAACTACGCCTATATCAATCTTGTCGACCAACTCACGCGCATTCCAGGAATTGGTAACGTGCAGGTTTTCGGCGCAGGCCAATACGCGATGCGGTTGTGGGTGAAGCCCGACCAGCTGGCCAAGCTCGGCATCACCGTGCCCGACATCATCACGGCGGTGCAGAAGCAGAACACGGTAAATCCAGCCGGTCAGGTGGGCGGCGAACCGATTCCGAGCGGACAGAAATTCACTTACGCCGTCCGTGCGCAAGGACGGTTGCAAACACCGGAGGAATTCGGTGAGATTGTCGTGCGCGCAAATTCGGATGGCTCATTTGTGCGCGTGAAAGACATCGCGCGGATCGATCTCGGCGCGCAAACCTACAACTTGAAGGGGCGGCTGAACGGTCGACCGGCGGCAATCGTCGCCTGTTATCAACTGCCGGGCACAAATGCGGTCAAAGCAGCGCAAGGTGTACGGCAGCTCATGGCGGAAGCGAAGCAACGCTTTCCGGCCGACATGGATTTCGCGGTCTCGCTCGATCAAACGCTTTCGGTCACCGAAGGTATGCGCGAAATCCTGAAGACGTTGTTCGAAGCGCTCGCGCTTGTTGTGCTCGTCGTGTTCGTTTTTCTGCAAGGCTGGCGTGCCACGCTAATTCCGCTGTGCGCCGTGCCAGTGTCGTTGATCGGCACGTTTGTAGTGTTCCCGTTGTTCGGATTCTCGATCAACACGCTTTCGCTTTTCGGACTTGTGCTCGCCATCGGGCTTGTGGTTGACGACGCGATTGTTGTTGTCGAAGCCGTTGAGCGTCACATCGAAGAAGGAATGTCGCCGCGTGACGCGACTCTTCAGGCGATGCGCGAAGTATCAGGAGTGGTAATCGGCGTCGCACTCGTCCTTTCGGCGGTGTTCATTCCTACCGCATTTCTTCCTGGCATCACCGGCAGGTTGTACCAACAGTTCGCGCTCACGATTGCTATCTCCGTCATTTTCTCCGCCTTCAACGCGCTCTCGCTGAGTCCGGCTCTTTCCGCCCTGCTACTCCGCCCACGCAAGAAAACGCGCGGCCCATTGGGTTGGTTCTACGATCGATTCAATCGCGTTTTTGGGGTGGCAACACACGGCTATGTAAACTGGTCGCGCCTGGCCATTCGAAAGACTTTCTTCAGCTTTGGTTTGCTGGCTGCACTTGCGATCGGCGCTGGTCTTTTTGGATCGCGATTGCCGAGCGCGTTCTTGCCGGAAGAAGATCAGGGCTACGTTTTTCTGGCGCTGCAATTACCCGACGCGGCTTCGCTTGAGCGCACCGACAAGGTTTGTCGAGAGATCGAAGATTTTTTGAGCAAAACACCTGGTGTGCAATACACCACTAGTGTTATCGGCTTTAGTCTGCTGAGCCTGGTGTCCGATACCTACCACGCGTTTTTCTTTGTCACTTTCAAGCCTTGGAGCGAACGAACGAAGCCGGAGGAACAATACGACGCAATTAAGGCGCGACTGAATAAGTATCTCGCAAGTCTCAGTGAAGGGATCGCGTTTGCTTTCCCGCCACCGGTGATTCCGGGCGTGGGCACTTCCGGCGGATTCCAATTCATATTGGAAGATCGCTCTGGCAAAGATGTCGCGTTTCTGGCGCAAAATATGAAGACTTTTCTCGACGCCGCGCACAAGCGTCCCGAGCTCAGCACTCTCATTCCGACGTTCCAACCGAACGTGCCGCAGGTTTTTGTGAACGTCGACCGCGACAAAGTGATCAAGCAGGGAATCGATCTGACCTCGGTATATCAAACGCTGCAGACGTTCATGGGCGGATTTTTCGTGAACTATTTCAATCGTTTCGGCCGAACCTGGCAGACTTACATTGAGGCGGAAGGCGATTATCGTACTGACGCAAAGAACGTAGGTCAGTTCTACGTTCGGAATGCGACCGGCACTCCAGTTCCACTCGACGCTATCTCCAGCATCAAGAATATCGCAGGCCCGGAATTTACGTTGCGCTACAACGAATATCGCTCGGCACAAATCAATGGCGCCGCAGCGCCCGGCTACAGCTCGAATCAAGCGATGAACGCATTGGAAGAAGTTTTCCGGCAAACGATGCCTAAGGAGATGGGCTATGACTATCTCGGCATCTCGTATCAGGAAAAGAAGGCGCAGCAAGGCGTGTCACCGACGGTCGTGTTTGGAATGTCACTCCTTTTTGTTTTCCTCATTCTCGCCGCGTTGTATGAAAGTTGGTCGCTGCCGTTCAGCGTTTTGTTAGGCACACCCATCGCCGTCTTCGGTGCGTTCCTCACACTCTGGCTGCGCGGAATGCAAAACAACATCTACGCGCAAATCGGCTTGATCATGCTCATCGGTCTCGCCGCGAAGAACGCTATCCTCATTGTCGAATTCGCGAAGGACGAATACGAGAAGGGCAAACCCCTCCTCGATGCTACGCTCGAAGGCGCCCGCCTGCGTTTGCGACCTATCCTCATGACTTCCTTCGCCTTTATCTTCGGCCTTCTGCCGCTTTGGTTTGCGAGCGGGTCCGGTGCCGTCGCGCGCCGCGTGCTCGGCTCAACCGTGATCGGCGGTATGATCGCAGCATCGGCTATCGCGATTTTCCTGATCCCGGTAACTTTTTATGTCATTGAGCGACTCTCCGCCGGTCGCAAAGTCGCGCCTGAAGTAACCGATTCGCCTCAGCGTAAAACCGATTGATCGAATGCATCCCGACATTGTGCCAGGAGCTGTTTTCCCAGACTACGAACTTTCTGATCATACTGGGAAACGCCGGAAGCTTTCCGAACTGCAAGAACAAGATCCAATGGTTCTTGTTCTCAGCCGCGGAAGTTTCTGCCCGAAAGACCGCCGGCAACATGAAGGACTAGTTCTACTGCATCGTGAACTCGAGGTTGGTTATTGTCGGCTAGTCACGATCAGCACCGACAACCTCACTGAGACGAATGAATATCGCACCGGTGTCGGTGCCCATTGGCCGTTCCTCTCCGACCCAGCGCGCAAAGTGCAAAAAGATCTCGATATCGCCGAGTACACTGATCCTCTCCACAATCCGATGATTCCGCACACGATTGTGCTCGAGCCCGGTCTTGTCATTTACAAGATCTATATGGGCTACTGGTTCTTTGGCCGAGCCACGATGGAAGAGCTCCGCCAGGATCTGCGTGCCGTTATCAAGAAGTGCCGGCCGGACTGGGACATCACAACGCCCGAACTCAAAGCAGCGTGGCAGCAAGGCAAGAAGGAACTGTTTTATCCATACGGTAAAACGTTCGCCCAGACCCTTCGTGAACAGGGGTAATCAGAGTTCAAGGTCAGAAGACAGAAATGAAGATAGGGACACAAATGAATCTCAAATTGGAAGCGGCTCGAGGGCGTTGACATGGACGATCCGCGGAGCCGGGCAGCAGGCTTTTGCGACCGGTTCGGTATTCGCGTGCCGATTCTTCTCGCGCCGATGGCGGGAGCTTGTCCGCCATCGTCTTCTATTGCGGTGATGCGTGCGGGCGGATTTGGTGCATGTGCCGCCCTCCTAATGCAGCCGAAAGAAATCGAAGACTGGGCCGCGGAAGTGCGCGCGAATGTGGGCGGCCCGTTTCAGATTAATTTTTGGGTTCCCGAGCCGCCGCCAGTGCGCGATCGTTCGCATGAAATGCGCGTTCGCGAATTTTTATCGCGCTGGGGCCCCTCAGTCCCTGAAGACGCGGGGGATATAGCTCTACCGAATTTCGATGAGCAGTGCCAGGCGTTGCTGCGAATCGCACCCGCTGCGGTGTCATCGATTATGGGATTGTATCCGCCGTCGGTTGTCCGCGAATTGAAGTCTCGCCGGATTTCGTGGTTCGCGACCGTTACGACGGTGGCCGACGCAAAAAAAGCGGAAGCTGCCGGCGCCGATGTGATCATCGCGCAAGGAATGGAGGCTGGGGGACATCGCGGTGCGTTCGACGCGACCAAAGCCGAGCAAGAGCTTGTCGGATTGATTGCGCTGGTGCCCGGGATCGTCGATGCGGTGCGCATTCCTATCGTCGCTGCTGGTGGAATCGGGGATGGCCGCGGTGTCGCTGCAGCGCTGATTTTAGGGGCGAGTGCGGTAGTAATGGGCACTGCATTTTTGCGCTGCCCAGAGACGCAGCTGCATCCGGCATGGGCTGACAGCCTGGCGACTACGATGCCCGAACGAACTATTTTGAGCCGAGCATTCACCGGCAAACCAGGTCGAAGCATTGCCACCGATTATGCATGCGCGGCGGTGGGAGCAGATGCACCAGCTCCGGCGCCCTATCCGGTACAACGCGGCCTAACGACACCGATGCGCCTGGAAGCGCAGAACGCCGGCGATGTTCAACGCATGCAAGCTTGGGCTGGTCAATCCGCCGCACTTGCGCGGGCGGAATCTGCTTCCGCGATCACGGAGCGGGTGTGGAGTGAGGCGCAGGCACTCTTGCGCGACACCATTATTGGTCGGCGTTAGCTTGCTTAAGCAGAGTCAGATCTGGTGCTCGCGTTTCTCGAGCGAACGTTCAGGGAGGAAATACATCGCCGCCGGTAAAGCGATCATGACCAAGGCAAGTGGCGTGTAGATGAATGCTACAACGATTGCCGCGACGTAGATGAGAATGGCGACGAGGTTCTTGCGCGCCATTTTTTTGTTCAACCGCTTGAACTCAGATTCGCGATGATGGCGGGCGATTGACGCGCGCAGCAGGAAAAAAGAAATGGCGCCTGCCACCGAGACGCCGGCATAAAGAGCGACCGGAAATGGCAGCGCATGATTGTCGCCGAGATAAACCGTGACCCAGGGGATGAGCGAGATCCAAAAAAGCAGATTCATGTTGGTCCAAAGAATGATCGAATCGACCCGGGTCACGAGGTGAATAAGATGATGATGATTGACCCAGTAGATCGCGATGATGATGAAGCTTAGGATATAGGCGAAAAAAGTCGGCCACATGCTTGCCAGGGAAGCTGGACTGGGATCATGCGGCGCCTTCAACTCCAAAACCATAATGGTAATGAGAATGGACATAACGCCATCACTGAACGCTTCGATCCGGTTTGTTCTCATGC
>Ga0209156_10001763_pt1 | contig 17382 bp, 15 predicted proteins | sample GraSoiAngelo_124_FD_185881 | JGI IMG/M metagenome (GOLD analysis project Ga0209156, IMG submission 185881) | Grasslands soil microbial communities from the Angelo Coastal Reserve, California, USA - 14_0927_05_20cm (SPAdes) (version 2) | ecosystem: Environmental > Terrestrial > Soil > Grasslands...
CACCCAGCCCCGGTGTTGAATACCACCACGCGCTCGCCTCGCTGGATCAACCCTCGCGCCTTGAGCTCCAGCGCCCCGGCCAGCGCGGCCCCGCCCTCGGGACAGGCGTCGATCCCCTCCGACGTCTGGAGGTCGCGCGCCGCCGCCTGGAGCTGCGCATCGGTCACCGCCAGCGCGGCGCCTCCGCTCTCGCGCAGCGCCCGCAGGATCAGACGGTCCCCGAGCGGGCGGGGCACGCGCAGCCCGGCGGCGCTGGTCGACGGGTGGGGCCACTCGGTGCACGCCTCCGCTCCGGCCTCGAAGGCCCGCACCACCGGCGCGCACCCCGCTGCCTGCACGCTGTACATGCGCGGCGGCGTCCCCCGCCCGACCCATCGCGCGCGGGCGAGCTCGCCGAACGCCTTCCACATGCCGATCAGGCCCGTGCCCCCACCGGTGGGGTAGACGATCGCATCGGGGAGCTCCCAGCCGAGCTGCTCCGCGAGCTCGAGGCCCAGCGTTTTCTTTCCTTCGATCCGATACGGTTCGCGCAGCGTGGACACGTCCACCGCTCCCGTCTGCGAGGCATACGCGCGAGCGGCCGCCCCGCAGTCCCCGATGTGTCCCTCTACCAGGATCAGGTCGCCGCCGAAACTTCTGATCTGGGACAGAATCGTGGGCGGAGTGCTGGCCGGCGCGTACACGCGCCCCCGGACGCCGGCGCGGGCGGCGTAGGCGGCCAGCGCTACACCGGCGTTTCCCGCCGTCGGCACGACAAACGACGTGGCGCCCGCCCGCACGGCGCGCGTGACTGCGGCGGCGAGGCCGCGCGCCTTGAAGGAGCCCGTCGGGTTGGTGCTTTCGTCTTTCACCCACAACTGAGACAGTCCGTGCTTGGCGGCGGCGCGCGGCGCCGGCAAGAGCGGCGTCCCGCCCTCGCCCAGGGTCACGGGCTGCTCGCCGTCCGCGAGCGGCAGCCATTCGCGGTAGCGCCACATGGTCCAGCCTCGCTCCGCCAGCCGCGACTTGGCGTCCGGGGGCGGCGCCGCATCGTAGCGTACGAGATAGGGCTGACCGCACTCGCATACGCCCGCCAGGCCCTCGGCCGTGCGGATCTTGCCGCACGACGAGCACTCGAGCGACCAGGGGAGGGTGACCGTCTTCATGCCGCGAGAGTGCGCGAGTGAACTCGCGACTCGGCACCTGCCCGTAAACGGGCGGTGCATTGCCGCTTCAGCGGCAGACGCCGAGTCGCGGCTTCAGCCGCGGCCTCACACACCGGCGTGCAGTCGATCGAGAATTCGTTCCGCCAGCTTGGTCGAGAACCCGGGAAGCGACGCGATCTCGGCGGGCGTGGCGGTTTTCACTCCCGCAAGCGAGCCGAACCGCTCGAGCAAGACGCGCCGGCGGCCCGGCCCGATGCCGGGAATGGCCAGCAGCTCGGACGTGATGGTGCGCCGGGAGCGCCGCTGGCGGCTGTAGCTCACGGCGAACCGGTGCGCCTCGTCCCGGGCGCGCTGCAGCAGCTTGAGCGACGGGCTACGGCGCGACAGGCGCAGCGGCTCCGCCTGCCCCGGCTGATAGATCTCCTCGTCGCGCTTGGCGAGACTCACGATCGGGAGCTGCTCCAGGCCCGCGCCCCGGGCCGCGTCGAGCGCCGCGCCCAGCTGTCCCTTGCCGCCGTCGATCACCATGAGATCGGGCAGCGGTTTCTCTTCGGCGCGGCGCCGGGTGAGATAGCGCGTCACGACCTCGTGTACGGCGGCGAAGTCGTCCTGGGGAGCGCCTCGGATACGGAAGCGCCGGTACTCGGCCTTCTTGGGGCGGCCCGCCTCGAACCACACCAGCGAGCCCACCGTGTCGCGCCCCTGGTTGGTCGAGATGTCGATGCACACGAACGCCCGCGGCACTTCCGCGAGCCCCAAGTCGCGGCCCAGCGCGAACACCGGGTCGGCCGATCGCTCGTCGATGTCGAAGCTCTCGATCTTCAGGCCATCGAGCAGGTAGCGCGCGTTCTGGTCCGCCAGCTCGGCCAGCTTGGCGTCGCTGCCGCGCTGCGGCACGTGCCAATCCACCGTGGGCGCCAGCTCGGTGAGGGAAACGAGATCGTCCGGGGGGAACGGCAGCAGTACGCGCTGCGCCCGCACTTCCAGCGGCAGGTAGCAGCGGACCAGAAACGCGGCGAGGATCGCGCCTTCGGTCTCGTGCTGCGCGTTCTCGAGGAACCAATGGTCGCGCGCGATCAGCTTGCCGTCGCGCACCCGCAGGACCACGCCGCACACGTCGTCGCCGTCGCGGGCGAGCCCTACCGCGTCGGCGTCGCCCCGTCCGATCAGCTCGACGGCCTGCGGTTGCTCCAGCTGGTCCAGCCACTTCAGCGCATCGCGCAATTGGGCGGCCCGCTCGTAATCGAGCTGCTGCGAGGCCTGCTGCATGCGCTCGCGCAGCCGGGTGCGCACGTCCACGGTCTTGCCTTCGAGGAACAAGACGACGTCGTCGATCATGCGACGGTACTCGGCCTCGCTCTGATAACCGACGCATGGGGCCCGGCACCGCTCGATGTGGTAGTCGAGGCAGGGGCGGGCGGGCGCATCGCCCGGCAGATCCCAGTGACACGACCGCACGGTAAAAATGCGGCGGATGATCCGGAGCGTCTGGCGCAGCGTGGCCACGTCGGTGTAGGGCCCGAAGAAGCGCGCGCCCGCCATCGCCACGCGACGCACCACCAGCACGCGCGGGAACGGCTCGCCCAGCGTGACGGCGATGCGCGGGTAGCTCTTGTCGTCGGTGAGACGGATGTTGAACCGCGGCTTGTGCTCTTTGATGAGGTTGTTCTCGAGCAGCAGCGCCTGCGCCTCGTTCGGCACGATGATCGTCTCGAGGTCGGCGATTTGCGCCACCAGCGCCGCGCGCTCCGGGGTGGCGCCACCGTCGGGACCGAAGTAGCTCGGCACCCGGGCGCGCAGGCTCTTGGCCTTCCCGACGTAGAGAATCTCGCCGGCGGCGCTCTTCCACAGGTACACGCCCGGCTTGTCGGGAAGAGCGTTCAGTTGTCGGGCGATCAGCGCAGGAAGGTCCACAGGCGACGAGCGTCGGGATGGCGCAGAGCCAAGGTACCGCCGAAATACACCGCCCCAAAGATAACCAGTGCGAGGGCCGCCGTGACGACCGCGCCGCCCGTCCCCAGGAATCGCGCCGCGGCAAGGGCGAGCGCCGCGGCCGCGCCGCTGACGCCCAGACTGGTGGCGAAGGCCCGCCACTCCAGCGGGCCGAGGATCGCCCCGACACGCGCATCGAGATCGCGCAGGTGGACCACGACGTTCACCGTCGCGCCGAGCGAGGAGCCGAGCGCGATGCCGGCGGGACCGAACCGGCGCATCAGTACGTACGCGAGTACCGTCGAAAGCGTGAGGGATGCGGAGGCGATCTTCACGGGCGTCCTGGTATCCCGCAGCGCGTAGAACGCCGACTGGAACAGCTTCACGCACGCCTGCCCCAGCAACCCGACGCCGTACGCCGCGAGCACACCGCCGACCACCGCGGTGTCGGCGGCTCCGAAGCGGCCCGTCTGGAACAGGGGCCGCACGATCACCGGCGCCAGAGTCACGAACGCGAGCGAGGACGGAAGGATGAAGAACACGATGCGCCTGAATCCCAGCGCAATGCGGGCGCGCAGCTGCTCGTTCGGCGTGGCCCCCTGTGCGTCGCGCGCCAGGTCCGGCAGTGACACGGCCGCCACGGACGTGCCGAAGAGACTGATCGGCAAGATCTGAAGCAGCTGCGCGTACTGCAGACTCGATGCCCCACCCTCGCCCGCCAGGGTCCCGAGCAGCGTGTCGATCGTCCCCGAGATCTGTGCGACCCCGGCGCCGAGCACGACCGGGAGCCACGCTACCACGACGTCGCGCACACCTTCCGCCGCTGGAGCCCACCGGACGGGAATTCCCTGCAACACCCGCCAGCACGCGGGCAGCTGCACGCCGACCTGGAGCACGCTCCCGGCGACGGTGCCCCACGCCAGCGCGAGACTCAGTCGCGTCAGCACCGTCGGCGTGGGCATCCCGGGTGATACCGCCCAGGTGCCCGCGGCCACGAGGGCGGCGATGCCGGCGATGTTCCACACCGCGGGCGCCGCATACGGCAGGAAAAAACGCCCGTGCGTGTTGAGCACGCCGAGACACCACGCCGAGACGACCATCAGGCCGGACATCGGGAACAGGAGACGCATCAAGCTGACCGCCAGCGCTCGAGACTGGCCGGTGAGACCCGCTCCCACGAGCGTCGTCAGCGCGGGCGCGAACGCGATGCCGATGAGGGCGCACACACCGGTCACGAGCAGCAGAAAGCCGAGGATGGCCCCGGCCAGGGCGCGGGCCGCGCTCTTGTCCTTGCGCGCATTGAGCGCGGCATAGACGGGTATGAAGGACGCCGACAGCGTCCCCTCGCTGAGCAGGTTGCGGATGATATTGGAGACGCGTTGGGCGACGGTGAGAGCGTCCGCCGCCCAGCCGTTGCCTATGTAGTACGCGATCGCCCGCTGGCGCACGTAACCGAGCACGCGCGTGAGCAGAATGCCGGCGGCGACCAGCGCGGCGTGGCGCCCCCCCCCACCACCTCCCCCGGCGGCCGACCGGGGCGCGGTCAGGAGCCGGGCTTCTTCTTGCGGGGGTCTTCCAGCAGGCGCTGCACGAACTGCAGCTCCTCGCGCATCCCGGTGATGGAGCGGTTCAGCTCCTCGAGGTCGGTCTCGAGCACCTCCACCCGGCGCTCCAGCTGGCGCACGCCGGAGGCGCCCGCGCCTCCCCCCGCCCCCCCTCCGTCACCCTGCCCCTCGAGCCGGCGGGCGAACGAGCGCCCCAGGGGCGAATCGAGCAGGATCGCGGTGATGGGAATCATGAGGGCGACGAGCAGCACGACCACCAGGAGCCACATGAGAGCATTCTACGAAGCGCCCGCCCAGCGCGCCACCTCCTGCTCGAGCGCGTCCACCAGCGCCGGCCCGTAGCGGATCGAAAACGAGGGGAGCGTGAGCACCCGCTCCTGCGGCTGGCCCTGTGGGTACACGGCGGCGCGCGCGCGGGCGATCTGACGGATCAGGGTCTCGCCCTCGAGACGCTTCAGGCTCGCCACCAGCTTCTTCTCGATGGTCTGCGTGCCCGAGAGCGCCGCGTTGCGCGCCGACTCCACCGTCCGCTCCAGCGTGGGATCGATCCGCACCGCCGACTCGCGCAGCGCCGCGTACTGCTCCTCGATGCCGCGCCGCAGCGCGCCGAGGGCCGCGACGGTTTCCGCCGGCAGCTCGTCGCGCACCAAGCGCGCCTCGAGCTCGCCCGGCTTGCCGTCGAACGCCGCCAGGTTCAGGCCGTGGCGCTCCATCAGTTTCTCCACCCGACCCTCCACGAGCACTCCGGACCAGCGCGGCACCGGTGCCTGGCGCGTGACGCCCAGGGTCTCGTACAGCGGCGCCGCGTCGGGGAGGTACTTGAGCTCGGCGGGGCCGCCCGCGTACGCGAGCGTCGGCAGCAGCGCCGCCTCCACCGCGGGCCGCAGCAGCACGTTGGGAGACAGCCGCTCGGGCGCGTCGCGCGCCAGACGCGTCAGGTCGGCCCGGCTGAAGCGCTCGCCGCTGCGACGCGTGACGAAGCCGTCGCCGTCCTTCTGCAGGCGGTCGCGGCCCTGGCTCGCTTCCACCAAGACCGGCGTGTAACCGTCGGGCAGCGTGACGTCGAGCCCCTTCAACACCCAGGGAGCGGCGACGCGCTTGGCGCGTGGGTCGTGCACGCGCAGCACGACCAGCCCGCGGGCGCCGAGCAGCGCATCGAGCGCCTGCGCGAACGCGTCCGCGAGCGTGGCCTCGGGGCGATAACACCGCCGCAGCCATTCCAGCACGCCCGGCTTGAACTCGGTCTCGGCCGTGCCCTCTTCCAGCTGCCGCAACACCACGGCGATCTCCGGGCCGCACGGCTCGCGCGCCAGCGACAGCAGCGCAGCCTCCGCGGGGCGCTCGCGCAGCACGAGTTGGGCCAGCTCGCCGTTCTTGTCGAGGAAGCACGTGTGGTTCGCCTCGGCGAAGTCGTGGTCGTCCCCCGCGACCCAGAACACGGGCACCACCGGCGCGCGCCGCTCGCGCGCGAGCCGCCGGGCGAGCGCCATCGCGGAGAGCGCCTTGTAGACGGTGTACAGCGGGCCGGTGAGCAGCCCCGGCTGCTGCCCGGTCGTAACGACGAACACCTCGCCGGCGGCGAGCTGATCGCGCCCCGGCCCCGGGAGCGCGGCCGCGATCACGTCCGCGTCCACACGCCGCGGTGCGAGCGTCGTCGCCGGGAGCGCCAGTGGAGCGATCGGAGTCGCGACGATGCGCGGAATCACGTTTCCCCTTTCCCTTTTCCCGTTTCCCGGCTCTCCCCGAACACGTCCGCTTGAAACGTGAACAGCTCGGTTCCCGGTTCCCGCCACGCGTCGGCCGGCAGCCCTGCCTTGCGGCACGTGGCCGCGAGCAGCGCGTCCGGCCCCCACTGGTGGTCGCGGGCGACCTGGGGCAGCAGCAGGGCCACGTTGCGGCCGCGGCGCACCATCACGCCGTCCCGCCCCACGACGATGCGCGCCGGATCGACCGGGGGCTCGAGCGGCGCCGCCTCCGTGAGCACCGAAATCTCGAGCGCCAGATCCGGCAGCTCGTCGGGCTCCACCGGCGGGAACCGCGGGTCGTCTTGTGCGGCGGCGACGGTCATCTCGCGCACCACCGTGCCGAGCTCGCGGTCGGCCGCGGTGTGCCCGATGCAGCCCCGCAACGCTCCGCGCGCGGTGATGGTGACGAACGCCCCCCGCTTGAGCAGCGCCCCCGGGACCGCAGGCGCGGGGGGCAGCGGCCGCCGCGCCAGATGCGCTCTGAGCGTCGCCCGCGCGAGCTCCAGCAGCGCCGCCCGATCCTGGGGCGTCAGCTCAAGAGCCCCGATGGTACGGTTCCCCGCGCCGGATGGTGTACGCGCGGTACAACTGCTCGTACACGAGCAACCGGGCGAGCTCGTGAGGGAACGTCAGCCGGGACAGGCTCCACACCCGCTCCGCGCGCTCGAGCATAGGCTCCGGCACCCCGTCGGCGCCGCCGATCGCGAAAGCGACGTCCCGGCCGTCCATCTCCCAGCGGGCCGTCCAACTCGCCAGCTGCTCGGAGGTCCACTCCTCCCCGCGCTCCGACAAGACCACGAGGCGCGACCCCTCGGGCACCGCCTCGAGCAGACGCGCCTCGTCCTTTGCTTCCCACTCCTCCACCCGCGCGTAGTGCTTCAGCCGCGCCAGGTAATCATCGCATGCCGCCCGGAGCGCCATGGCTCGCAGGCGACCCACCACGACCACGCGATACTGCATCAGGCATACATGCCACGCAGCCGGTGCATCGCCGCCACGCGGTCCACGGCCAGCATGTAGCAGGCGATCCGCGTCGAGACCTTGTGCTTCTCGACCATGGCCATCACCTCGTGAAACGAGCGGGTCATGATCGACTCGAGCCGCCGGTTCACCGTGTCTTCGTCCCAGAAATAGCCGCCGCGATCCTGCACCCACTCGAAGTAGCTGACGGTCACGCCCCCCGCGTTCGCGAGGATGTCGGGGATGACGAAGATGCCCTTCTTTTCGAGAATCTCGTCCGCCGCCGCCGTGGTGGGACCGTTCGCCCCCTCGCAGATCACTTTCGCCTTGATCTGGGGCGCGTTCTTGCGCGTGATGACGTTCTCGGTCGCGGCCGGCACGATGACGTCGCAGTCGAGCGTGAGGAGCTGATCCTTGGGGATCGCGTCGGCCTGTGGGTAGCCGGCCAACTGACGGTGCTCGCGTACCCACTTGAGCACGTCGGGGACGTCGAGCCCCTTGGCGTTGTACAGGGCCCCGGACTTATCCGAGACGCCGACGATCACGGCGCCCTCTTTGGCCATCAGGTCCGCGGCGATCGATCCCACGTTGCCGAACCCCTGCACCGCCACCCGCGCGCCCTTGAGCGTCATCCCGATCTTGCCGAGCGCCTCGCGCGTCACGAACATGCACCCCCGCCCCGTCGCCTCGCGCCGCCCCAGCGAGCCTCCCATCTCGATCGGCTTGCCCGTCACCACCGCCGTCACCGTGTGGCGATGATGCATGGAGTAGGTGTCCATGATCCAGGCCATTACCCGCTCGTTGGTGTTCACGTCCGGGGCGGGCACGTCCGAGTCGGGACCGAGGGTCTCGATGATGCTCGCGGTGTAGCGCCGTGTGACCCGCTCCAGCTCGGCCAGGGACATCGTGCTCGGATCGCACACCACCCCGCCCTTCGACCCTCCGAACGGGATGTTCACGAGCGCGCATTTCCACGTCATCCAGGCGGCGAGCGCCTTGACCTCCTCGAGCGTCACGTTCAGGTCGAACCGGATGCCGCCCTTGGCGGGCCCGCGTGACGTGTTGTACAGCACGCGGTACCCGGTGTAGACGTCGAGCACGCCAGAGTCCCGCAGCACGGGAACGGACACGATGATCTGCTTTTCGGGGTGACGGAGGACCTTGTACAGCCCGGGATCGAGGTTCAGGAGCTGCGCGGCGTGGTCGAACCGCTCCATCATGGCCTCGAAGGGATTCTCCTCCGCGAGGAACGTGTCTTTGTCCGGGCGAATGATCGTCGGCGGGGACGGCGGCTTGATCGCGGGTTCGCTCATGTCACTCGTGCACCAGTGGGGTCGAGGGACGTGTGGCGAGGGGGGACCAGCACGGCGTCGAGCGCCTGCTCTAAGGCCCGGCCCTCACGCTCCCAGCGGACGCCGAGCACCGCGACCAGCGGCTCCGGGGTCCCTTCCGGCCAGCGGCCGCGGAGCTTCACGGCATCTTTTTCAGTGACTACAACATAACCGCCCGCCGCCGCAGCCCGCACGAGCCGACCCACGTCGCCCGGGCCGTACGCGTGATGATCTTGGTACGCCAGCAGTTGCACGCGTGCTCCCACGGCGGCGAGCTGGGCCTCGAAGCTCGCCGGGTCCGCGATTCCCGCGGCCGCCACCACGTCCTGGCCGGCGAGGATCCCCAGCGCCGAGCGCGTTCCAGACTGTATCCCCTCGAGGTGCTCGAGCGCGAGCCACGCGACCGCGACCGGCGTCCGGGGCCGACGCCGCGCCAGCCACGCGGCGATGTCTGCGGCGGCGGCCGCCGGTGCGTGTTTCCGTGTGACCACGATCAGGTCGGCGCGGTCGAGCGCCTCCCACCGCTCGCGCCAGGGACCCGCCGGCAGGGGCCAGGGCGATCCCGCCCAGCTCTCGGCGCTCAGCACGGCGACGTTCACGTCCCGCGCCACGCCCAGCAGCTGGTACGCGTCGTCCAGCACGAGCACGCGGGCTCCCCCTGCCCGCGCCGCAGCCGCGCCCGCCACGCGATCCGGGTTCGCCACCACGACCGCCTCGGGAACGAGCCGGCGATGCACCAACGGCTCGTCGCCGCCGTAGCCACGCAGCAGAATCCCCGGTTTCCATCCCCGGCGCGCACAGTACGCGGCGATCCAGGCGGCGAGCGGCGTCTTCCCGGTACCCCCGACCGAGAGGTTCCCCACCGCGATGGTCGGGAGGGGCAGCCGCAGCACGCCGCCGCCGGCGTAGCGGGCGGTCCGTATCCGCATCGCGGCCCAGTACACGCCGGCAATGGGAACGAGCGGCAGACGCGCCACGCGCGCCGCCGGGGACTCACCCCACAGCCACCGCACCACGCGAGCCGCCGTCACGCGTCCCTCTTCCCCCTTCCCCCGTCCCCATACGTCACACGCTCCAGCTCCTGCTCCGCGCGGGTAAGCGCCTGCCGCAGCGCGGCCTTGCCCTGTTCGACCGCGAAGGGCGGGCTGTACGCGATCTCCACGGCCGCGAACGGCCGTGGCAGGCAGAACCGGTCCCAGGACCGGAGCCACCAGGCTGAGGAGGTCCGCGCGCCCGTCGCGATCACCAGAGCGTTGGCGTGCTGGGCCGCCGCGAGGGCGCCGGGCTTCATCCGCTCCGCCGGGCCGCGCGGCCCGTCGGGCGTGAGCGCCACCTCTCCTCCCTGCCGCAGATGGCGCACCAGGCCCAGCAGCCCCACGTCGCCGCCTCGCTTGGACGAGCCGCGCACCACGCGGTACCCCCAGCGCCCGGACAGCTCCGCGAGGTACCCCCCGTCACGGTGACGGCTGATGAGCAGCGCAATCCCTTCGTCCCGCCGATGATAGAGCAGCGGGAGGATACGACTGTGCCACAGGACGTAGATCACCGGGCGGCCGCTCGCGCGCGCCGTCGTCACGTGCTCCCACCCTCGCACCCGGTAGCGCCACGTCGCCGCAAGCAGCCGCACGAGCCCCGCCACGAGCGCTGTCACCCCGCGAGCTCCGCCGCCAGCGCCGCCACCCGCTCCGCGGCGCCCGGCGGCCCGAGTCGCTCCCGCACCAGGGCCAGGCCGTCGCGCTGGCGGCGGGCCGCCGCGCTCGCCGGGTCGAGCAACGGGAGCACGGCCTCGGCCAGCGCGGCCGGCGTGGCCGCGCCCTGCAGGAACTCGGGTGCCACCTCGCGCTCGGCGATCAGGTTCACCAGGCCCACGTGGGGCACCTGCAGCACCCGGATCGCGATGGCGAAGGACACGGGATTCAGCCGGTAGGCGATCGCCATCGGGACATCGGCGAGCGCGGCTTCGAGCGTCGTGGTGCCGGACTTGCACAGCCCGGCGTCGGCCGCGGCGAACACGGCGAGCGGATCGCCGTGGTGAATACGGATGGCGCCGGCGCCGGGGTACTCCGCCCGCCCCGTCCCGGCGACGACGACCTGCACGTCCGGACGGGCCGCGAGGATGCGCCGGGCGGCGCTCGAGAACGCGGGCCACAGCCGTTTCACCTCTTGGGGCCGGCTCCCCGGGAACAAGCCCAGCACCGGCCGCCCGGGGTCGAGGCCGAGCGTGCGCCGGGCCTCCGCGCGCGACGGGGGCGGGGGCCGGTCCCGCAGCGGATGGCCCACGAACGTCGCCGCGACTCCGCGGTCACGAAAGAACCGCTCTTCGAACGGGAGAATGACGGCCAGGCTCCGCACCGCCGCGAGCCGGCGCACGCGACCCGGCGCCCAGGCCCACATCTGGGGAGCGATGTAATACAGCACGGGGATTCCCGCCTCGCGGGCGGCGGCCGCCGCCCGCAGATGGTAGCCCGGATAGTCGACGAGGATGGCGAGGTCGTAGCGCTTCGCCTGGAAGGCGTCGCGCACGCGGCCGAGCAGCCGGAGGTGGGCCGGGAGCTTCCACAGGGCCTCGACGAACCCGACCACGGAGAATCGCTCCATGCGGTCGAGCACGACGGCGCCGGCGGCCTCCAGGTCCGGCCCGCCGAACGCCTCCACCGTCGCCGCGGGGAGGCGACGTTTGAGCGCGGTCACGACGGCCGCGGCGTGGGCGTCCCCCGACGGCTCGCCGGCGGAGATGTAAATTCGCGGCGCGCGGCTCATGGCCGCGCGGCGGCGTGGGGAACGGCGGGCGGGGGGGGTGGTGGAGCGAGCGGGGCGAGCGGTGAAGCCTGCACGGCGGCGGCGACGCGGAACGCGAGGGCCAGGGCCTGCGCGCCGGCGGCCCCCGACACCACGACTTCCTCCTCGCCCCGCACGGCGCGCACGAAACTCTCGAGCTCGAGCCGGAGCGGCTCCGCCTCCGGAGCCTCGAGACGCACGTGCTCCACGATCTGCTCGAGTTTGGTCGCGCCCAGATCCTGCCACCCGGGCTTCAAGCGGAAGAAATCGCCGCTGCCCTGGGCCAGGTCGAGCGAGCAGTAGCCGGTCGGCTGGAAGATGCGCAGCTTGCGGGTGCGCTCCCGCGACACCCGGCTCGCGGTGACGTTGGCGATGGCGCCGTTGGCGAACTCGAGGCGCGCGTTGGCGATGTCGACGTGAGGCGTGAGGATCGCGACGCCGGTGGCGCGCACGTCCGTGACCGGCGCTCGCACCAGCTCGAGCACCAGATCGAGGTCGTGGATCATCAGGTCGAGGATGACGGCGACGTCGGTGCCGCGCGGCTGGAACGGGGCCAGGCGGTCGATCTGTAAGAAGCGGGGCTCGTCCAGGTAGGGCGCGGCGGCGCGGACCGCGCGGTTGAAGCGCTCCACGTGGCCCACCTGCAGCACGACGCGGCGCTCGGCCGCGCACCGCACCAGGTCGTCCGCGCCCACCTGCGTATCGGCGAGCGGCTTTTCCATGAGCAGCGCGACGCCCCGCTCGAGCACGACGCGCCCCACGTCCGCGTGCGCCGGCGTGGGGACGGCCACGGTCACCGCGTCCACGCACTCGAGCAGCGCCGTCAGCGTGGGGTGCGCCACCGTGCCCAGTTGCTTCGCCACGTCGGCGGCACGCGCCGGGTTCTTGTCGTAGATCCCGGAAAAGCCCACGCCCGGCATGCGCGACAGCAGCCGGGCGTGGTGGAACCCGAGGGCTCCCGTGCCGACCACCCCGACCCGGATCGGCGGAGAGGAGGGGGAGGCGCTCACACCAGCACCCCGCGCTGCGATCCCTCGATGAACTTGAGGAAGGTCTCCACTTCGGGGATCTGCGGCAGCTCGGTGCGGGCCTTGGCGATGCCCTGGCTGACGGTCATGTCGGAATTGAACAGCAGGCGGTAGGCCCGCTTCAAGGCGAGCTTCACCTCGGGCGAGAAGCCCGCCCGCTGCAACCCCACCGAATTGAGCCCGTACAGATGCACGGGATTCCCCACCGCCTTAGTGTAGGGCGGCACGTCCTGGTTGACGCGCGAGCCCCCGCCGACGAACGAGAACGTCCCGATCCGCACGAACTGATGAATCGGCACCAGTCCCGAGACCACCGCCCGGTCTTCGATGGTGACGTGCCCGGCCATCTGGACCGCGTTGGCGATGATCACGTCGTTGCCGACGTAGCAGTCGTGCGCCAGGTGCACGTACGACATGAGGAAGCAGCGCTGCCCGACGGCCGTCTTGCCGGTCGCCTGAGTCCCCCGGTTGATCGTGCAGTACTCCCGGATCACGGTGCCGTCGCCCACCTCGACCCAGGTGTCCTCGCCCCGGTACTTCAGGTCCTGCGGGTCGTTGCCCAACACGCTGCCGTACCCGATCTTGACGCCGTTGCCGATCTTGACGTTGCGCTCGAGCACCGCGTGCGCGGCGACGTGACAGCGCTCCCCGATCGTCACGCGCGGTCCGATGATCGCGTACGGCCCGACGGTGACGTCGCTCCCGATGTGGGCGGTGGGATCGACCAGGGCGGTCCGGTGGATCACCGATCGACCACCGTCGCCATCATGTCCGCCTCCGCCACCACCTGCCCGTCCACGTACCCGACGCCTTTCATCTTGCACGTCTTGCCGCGGAACTGCAGCATCTCGAGCTCGAAGCGGATCTGGTCGCCCGGCACGACGGGGCGGCGGAACTTGACGTTGTCGAGCGACATGAAATAGACCACCTTGTCCTCGACGTTCTGCCCCTCGAAGTAGCCCATCAACAGCATGCCCCCCACCTGGGCCATGGCCTCGATGATCAGCACGCCGGGCATGATCGGGTGACCCGGGAAATGCCCCTGGAAGAACGGCTCGTTGATCGTCACGTTCTTGATGCCGACGATGCGCTGCTGGCCTTCGACCTCGATGATGCGGTCCACCAGGAGGAAGGGGTAGCGGTGCGGCAGCACGTCCATGATGCGCCCGATGTCCATCTTGGGCGCCGCGCCGGTGCGCCGCGACGCGCGCGCCAGCGCGCGGGCCAACGCGATGTTGCCGCTGTGGCTGGGCCGCTCGGCCACCACGTGGGCGCGGATGCGCGCGCCCGTGAGCGCGAGATCGCCGATGATGTCCGCGGCCTTGTGGCGCAGGAACTCGTCCGGCCAGCGCAGCTGGGCCCCATTGGCGAGCCCGCGCTCGTCGAGCAGGATGGCGTTCGCCTGGGACGCGCCCTTGATCAAGCCCCGAGCCTTGAGCGACTCGACTTCGCTCACGAACCCGAACGTCCGCGCCGGCGCCAGCTCCGTGGCGAACGCCTGGGGCGTGATCGTGTAGCTCCCCGACTGGCGCCCGATGAGGGGGTGCGGCCACTCGATCGTCACCGTGAGCCGCAGCTCCCGGGCGGGGGCGACGACGTACGTCGAGTCCCCGTCGGTGACCGTGAACGGCGCCGGCACCGTCAGGATGACGGGCTCGCCGCTCGTCTCGGTCGGGCGGGCGCGCGCCAGCGCGTCGAAGTACGGCTGGAAACTGCCGTCGAGAATCGGCGGCTCGGGACCCGAGAGCTCCACCACCAGGTCGTCGATCTCGTGGGCCGCGACCGCCGCGAGCAGGTGCTCCACCGTGTGGATGGTCGTCTCGCCCTTGCCGATCGCCGTGCGCCGCTCGACCGCCTCGACCTCGGACAATCGGGCGGGCACCTCGGGCTTCCCCGCGAGATCGACGCGCCGGAACACGATCCCCTGCCCCGCGGGAGCCGGCAGGAACGTGGCTTCGGTGCGCGCGCCCGTGTGCAGCCCGGTGCCCGACACGGCGGCCTGCTTGGCGATGGAGCGCCTAACGCCGGGAGCCATCGGTCCCTCGCACGAGTGCCTCGAGATCGTCCACGATCTGCGCCAGCCGGTACAGCGCCCCCTGCGCCCGCAGGAACTCGCGGTGGTTGCGCGCCGGGTAGCCCGACACCGTCGCGCCCGCGTCGATGTCTCCGATCACCCCTCCCTGCACCGTGACGCGTGCCCCGCGCCCGATCGTGACGTGGTCGGCGAGGCCGGCCTGGCCCGCCAGGAAGACGTCGTCTTCGACGTGGGTGCTGCCCGCGATCCCCGCCTGGCCGGCGATGAGACAGCGCGCGCCGATGCGGCAGTTGTGCCCGATCTGCACCAGGTTGTCGATCTTCGTCCCCGGGCCGACGACGGTGTCGTCCACGCTGCCGCGGTCGATGGTCGTATTCGCGCCGATCTCGACGTCGTCGCCGATGATGCAGCGTCCGACCTGGGGGATTTTGCGCGGCAGCTCGCCGCGCTTGCCGGGCACATAGCCGAACCCATCCGCCCCGAGCCGCACGCCGGCGTGGAGGATGACCCGGTTCCCCACTACCGTCCCGCCGTAACACACCACGTGGGGCAACAGGTGCACGTCGTCGCCGAGCTGGACGCCGTCGCCCAGCACGCACCCGGCGCCGATCCGCACGTTGCGCCCCAGCCGCACGGCGCGACCCAGCACCGCGTAGGGGCCGATGGCCACGGGCTCCTGCCACACGACGCCCGCGCCGATCACCGCCGTCCGGTGGATTCCGGGCTCCCAGGCGGGCTCGGGGTACAGCACCGGGATGACCGAGAGCAGCGCCTCGTGCGGATCGCGCACCAACACGCGGCACGCGGGACCGTCCGGCGCCTCGTGAGCGAGATCCGGTTTGCAGAGCACGACGGCCGCGCTAGACCGTTGAAAATACTGGAGATAGCGTCTGGCGGCAAGAAATGACAGGTCGGTGGGACCGGCCCGGTCGAGCGGCGCCACGCCCGACACGGTCACGTCCGGCGGGCCGACCAGCTCGCCATTGGTGAGCGCCGCGATGTCGCGGGCGCTCAGGCGGCGGACGAAGCCGGCTCCGCTGTCCCCGCCGCCCTCCGACTGCTGCCGGTCGCGCACGGGCTGGGCGCCCTATTTGGACTGCTTCAGCCGCTCGATCACCTTGTTGGTGACATCGAGGCTCGGGTCGACCGCCAGGAACACACTGCTGTTCTGCCCGTCCATATCGAAGATCAACGCGTAGTTGGCTTCGGCGCGGATGCCCTGGACGATCCCGATGACCCGGGCCTGGATCGGCTGGAGCAGCTCCTGCTCCCGCTGCTGGTAGCGGGTCTGCATGTCGTTCTGGCGCTGCTGCAGGCGCTGCTGCATGGCCTGCAAGTCGCGTTGCTTCGCTTGTTTGCCCGCCGAGGAGAGCGCCAGCGATTGCTGCTCGAAGGCTTTCATCGTGGAGTCCCACTGTGCTTGCATCCGCTGCAGCGAGTCACGGATGCTCTGGCCCTCCTTGCTGAGCGTCGATTCGGCGGTGGCGTATCCCGGCGTCTGTTCGAGGATCGTCTGCGAGTGGACGAAGGCGATTTTGAGCGTGCCCTGCGCCTGCGCGCCGAGCACCGCCGGTGCGGCCGCGACCAGCCCGACCCACGCCCACACTGTCACCACACACTTCATAGCTGTCTCCCCGAGAGGAATACCGGTGTCCGTTGCCCCGCGCAGCGCGGGGAGTCCGATCAGAAGAAGTTGCCCAGCTTGAAGTGCAGCTTGAACCCCGGCGCCGGGCGGCCGAAGGAATCGGTGCGGTCGAAACCGTATGCCCAGTCGATCCCGATCGGCCCCAGGGGCGAGATGATGCTCAAGCCCAGGCCGGCGCCGTGCAACAGGCGCGTCGGATCGAACTCGCCGGCGTTCGCCCACACGTTCCCGGCGTCCACGAACATGTTGATGTAGAACATCTGCGACAGCCGGGCGCCGATCTCGCCCGTCATCGCGAAATACGCCTTCCCGAACGAGGCGGCCGTCGCCTGGCCGTTCACGGCGGTCGGGTCGTACCCACGGGGCGTCACCGAAAACTCGTCGTAGCCGCGCAGCGGAATGCCGTACTGCACGCCACCCATGGTGAACAGCTGGTCGAAGAAGGGGGAGTTCCCGAACACCAGGCCCGAGCGCGACGACAGCCCCATCACGAATCTGACGGGCGACGCGCTGGCCGCGCCGCCCAGCTGGCCCAGGGGAGCGTACCACCGGCCTTCCAGATCGAGCCGCTGGAAATTCCCCGACCCGCCCAGCGGTCCTCCGGACTGCGACAGCCCGATCGAGTGCATGGTGCCCGCGGTGGGGAACGGCAGATCGATCCGGGTGTCGCGTAAGAGCGAGACCCCCATGGTGGAGCGGATGCAGTTGTTGCAGCGCAGCGCGGCAAGCCCGGTGCTCGCCCCCGTGAACGACTGATCGTCGATGCCGTAGGACACGAACAGCCGGGTGTAGCGATCGCCGAACAGCGGGAATCCGAACTGCACGCTGGCGCCGCGGCGGCGCAGCGTGCCGAGATCCGCGATGGTGTAGCGCAGGCGCGTGTTGTGCACGTCGAACGTGCCCGAAATGCGCGACTCGCGGATGGCGGGATCGGTGTAGGTGACCGAAAAGTCGCTGATGTTCTGACCGAATTGCCACTGGAAGTGGCCCTTCTTGCCCTGCCCGAACAGGTTCGGCTCGTCCAGTCCGAGGAACCCGCCCACGCCCGTGCCCTGTCCGACCGACGCGCCGAAGTTGATGTTGCCGGTGTGCTTCTCGGTCACCCGGAAGATCACGTCGACGTCGCCCTGATCGTTGGCGGGCCGGGTGTCCGGGAACGGCAGCGGCTGCTGGAAGAACCCGAGATTCGAGATGTTCTGGTAGGAGCGGATGAGGGCG
>Ga0209156_10001765_pt1 | contig 17374 bp, 16 predicted proteins | sample GraSoiAngelo_124_FD_185881 | JGI IMG/M metagenome (GOLD analysis project Ga0209156, IMG submission 185881) | Grasslands soil microbial communities from the Angelo Coastal Reserve, California, USA - 14_0927_05_20cm (SPAdes) (version 2) | ecosystem: Environmental > Terrestrial > Soil > Grasslands...
GACATCGCCCACGATGCCAACAATTTCGGCCCAGGGCCGGTCTTCGTGGCGCCCTCCTAACTGAATCCGTTTGCCAATGGCATCTTCGTTTGGCCATACCTCCCGCGCGGTCTTCTCGCTAAGGATCGCGACAGGGGAGGCTCCGGCCGCGTCGGCCTCGGTGAACAGGCGTCCGCGCTTGAGGGGCATCCCCATCGCAGGAAAGTAATCCGGGCTGACTTCATACCGGTCCACGCTCGGAACTTGCGGTGGCGGAATCAGGCGGTCTTGAACCTGCAATCCCGCCCGATCGAGACCTCCGCCGGTCGGCAGAACGCTGGTAATCCCGGCTGACTCTATTCCTGGCAGCAAGCGAATACGTTCCAGAACCTCCCGCTCGAAGCGGACTACCGCTTGGGGATCTTCATATTTCGGGCCGATGAGAGCAAAATTCGTCGTGTAAAGTCTCTGCGCGTCAAAACCGGGCGTGACGTCCATCGCGCGAACAAAGCTTTTCAGTAGCAGTGCAGACCCCGCAGCGAGAACAAAAGCGCAAGCCACCTGCGCGACGACAAGCAGGCTGCGAAACCCGCAACGGGAGACTCCGACCAAGCTCCGGGAAGTCTGTTGCAGCGCTTCCCGCTGGTCCACCTGCGCCGCCTGAAGGGCAGGAGCGAGCCCCGTTAAGATTCCCGTAGCCAGGCTTACAAACAACGTGAAGATGAGAACCCAACTATTCACTTGCACGTCGCTGAGACGCGGAATCTGTTGCGGCCCCCACAGGATCAGAAGCTTGGTTCCCCAGAAGGCCAAGAAGATCCCGCCGATACCCCCGAGCACACTGACCAAGGCGCTTTCGGTTAGCAATTGCCGCACAATCCGCAACCGGCTTGCACCCAAAGCTGCCCGAAGGGCCACTTCCCGTTGCTTACTTGCCGCTCGCGCCAAAAGCAGGCTCGCCACATTGGCGCAAGCAATCAGCAGGACAACCACCGTCGCTCCCAGCAGCATCCATAAAGCGGATTGCACCCGGCCGTACCAGCTCTCACGCAGCGGCGTCATCTTCACAAAGGATTCCGGAGGGTAGTCCTTCGGGAATTCCCGAGCGAGTTCGGTGGCAATCGAGTTCATTTCGGCGCGCGCCTGCTCGACGCTTGCTCCGTCTTGCAACCGGGCCACGGCTTGCAGGTGCTGGCAGCTGCGGCAAGCGTCGGGCAAGGAAAGGTCGTATCCCAAAGCCGCCCACACCTCCGGCGGGCTCCCAGCGTCGCTAAACGAGAGCGGTTGGAAGCTCTCGGGCAAAACGCCGACGATCTGGAATGGAACTTGGTCGAGAATAATGTTCGTCCCGATCACTTTTGGGTTTGCCGCGAAGCGCCGTACCCAGTACGCGTGGCTTAGCAACACAATGTGCCAACGATCCGGGCGATCATCCTCGGGAAGGATGGCGCGCCCCATGGCCGGCTCCACTCCCAACATGGGAAAAAAATCCTGCGTAACACGGAACCCGTAAACGATTTCCGGAGCGCTTCCTTCCGTCCACGTTGGCGTCCATTCCTGGTAGAGCGCAATGGATTGCAGGGCGCGGCTACGCGCTTTCCAATCCGCCGCCGCTCCGTAAGAAACTTTGCTCGGGTCCGACGTCTCTCGATCACCTTCCGCGAGGGCGACAAGGCGATTCGGTTGATGATAAGGAAGCGAATTGAGGAGCACCGCATTAACCACGCTGAAAAGCGCCGTGTTCGCTCCGATGCCCAGGGCCAGAGTTACCACCGCGACGACGGTGAACGTCGGGCTCTTACCGAGCATTCGCACGCCATAGTGCAGATCCTGCCAGAGCGTCTGCATCAGCTCTCCCCGCTCCCTAGGACTTCCGTTATTTTCTAATTTCTGCCCCGAACCGTCTTCCGAAGAGGAATACCTGTTACTTGAGGCGAATCCGGTCGAAAGCGTCCCACTGCGACATATCGGAAAGAATCACCTTGTCTCCGACCTTCAGACCGTCCCGGATTTCAATCGTGTTCACCGAACTCCGCCCCAGCTTGACATTGACGCGCACGGCTTCCGATCCGTCACCCACAAGCTTGAAAATTCCTATCGTGCTGTCTGCCTGACCATTCACCGGCCGTCCCACGTAAAGCACATCCTTCAGGTTCTCGAGCTCTATCGTTCCGTCCACGCTCAAATCCGCTCGCGCGCCGGAACCCGGCGGGAACGGCTTGTCGACGGATACATCGACGGTCACCGTGCCGTTTTGTACCGAGGGGTCGATGCGCGAAACGTGGCCGTCTACGATGCCGTTTCGCGTATCGATCGTCGCCTTCTGCCCGATGCGCACATCTTTGGCTTGCGTCTCTGGGATTTTGATTTCCGCTTTGAGCTTGTTGGGATCGGCCACGCGCGCCAGATTTGTTCCAGGCGTCACCTGCTGCCCTTCCTCGACTGGGACGAGCTGCAGCACACCTTCGATCCCCGCGCGAAGGTGCATGGCATCGTACTGGCTTTTCTTCAGGTTATAGAGCGCGTGCTGCTGCTCGACCTTTGCTTCCTGCGCCGCAAGCTGCGCCGCCGCGGAATCGGTCGCCACGCGCGTGCGCTCCGCCTCCAACTGCAGGCGGATCGCTAGCTGCTCTTCCTTGACTTTGGAGAGGTCCTCAATATGGCTGGACTGGATTCCTTCTTTCAATAGTTTTACGTCGACCTCGTGCTGCAGGCGAGCCTGCTCATAGTCGCTGCGAACCGACGCTTCGGTGGACTTTTGGTTCATCAATTGGCTGTTGACCTGAACTTTTAGGTTGGCGAAATCGGCTTCCGCGCCCTTGAGCTGGTACTCGGCGTCCAACAGGTCGCGTTGCAGCTGGGGATCGCTGAGTTCCAGAATGACCGAATTCGGGTGCACGATGGCGCCGGGCCGCAGAACGATTCGTTCTACCGTGGCGTTGGTTTGTGCCGGAATCCAGCGAATGTCTTCCGGTACCAGCGTTCCCAAGCCACGCACCTCGCGCAGCATCGGTCCGCGTTTCACTTCGTCCGGCCAGATCGTCGCCCGGTCCACGGTGGGTGCCGCGGGCCGCAGACGCGAAAGCCCGTAGCTCACGCCTCCGATCAGCAGGAATGCCACGGCGGCGTAGATAATTCGGCGGATTTTTTTTGCCCGCGCGTTGGAAGGTCGTTGTATATCCATATGAAGGTCCGTTCTTTGGAACGCAACTCATGTGCCCAAGGTTCCCTGCCGCAAGTCCCTTAACGTCAGAGTGTTAGCAGGTAGCTAAGAGAGGAGGCTAGCGCCGGCTCCCCGAAAGTGGGATTGTCAGTCCCAACTCCGAACACATGCGAACTCGCCTGGGGCAGGCACAAAGGCCTAGTATCTATAGCCACGCGGGCGGGGAACACGGCGTTCCGTCACAAGCTTCCATCTTAACTCCAATGCCTGCTAATTCGTTCGGGCCCTGGGTCGCCCAGGACGAATGCAAGCCCGTCATCGGACCAAGAGATTTCGCCTTCGCGCAGTTTTTTGGTATGTAGAATGCTTACCTAGGTCTAGGAAGCGTGTCTACATACCAACAAATGTCGCAACGAAAGGGTCGCTACCAAAATCGCACGGAGATCCTCCAAGGCACTCTGGATATGCTCATTCTGCAGACGTTGCAGTGGGCGCCCCGCCATGGATACGCCCTGAGCAAGGCCATCCGCACGAACTCTGGTGAAATTCTGAAGGTGGACACCGGTTCCTTATATCCGGCGCTCCACCGGCTTGAGCGCAAAGGCTGGATCGCCGCGGAATGGAAGGCGTCGGAGCTTGGCCCACGGCTGCGTGTCTATCACCTGACCAAAGCGGGAAAGCGGCAATTGATGTCGGAGCGTTCTCGGTGGCGGCGGCTCACGGCAGCTATTGCGGGAATCCTGGATCCTGCCCAAAAGGAGAACGCACCATGAAATGGACCCTCCGGCGGAGGAAGCAGCGCAATGCGGAATTGCGGCAAGAGATTCAGGCGCATTTGCTTCTTGCCGAACGCGAAGGCATCGAGTCCGGGCAAACTGAAAAAGAAGCTCGACATTCCGCTCGCCGTGAATTCGGGAACGTGGCCATCGCCGAGGAAGTCACGCGCGACATGTGGGGATGGCGCTGGGCTGCGGACTTCCTTCAGGACCTCCGTTACGCGATTCGCAGTTTTCGGCAATACCCCGGGTTTGTTGCGGTCGCGCTCCTGGCGCTGGCGCTTGGCACGGGAGCAACCACCCTGATGTTTAGCCTGGTCAGCGGCGTGTTGCTCAAGCCTCTTCCTTATCCGCAACCTGACCGGCTGGTCGCGGTGAACGGTCACACCGAAGGGTGGAACGCAAAAATCTACGGAGAGCAGAAGCTCGCCTACCTGGATTTTCTTGATTGCCAGCGTGACAGCCACTCACTCGACATGGCCGCGCTGGTCTATAACTCAGGCACGCTCAGCGCGCCCGGTGATCCTCAGTACGTCGACTACTTCGAAATCTCACCCGAATTGTTTTCCGTTTTGCGCGTACCGCTGGCGCTCGGCCGCGCCTTTTTGCCCGAGGAGGACAAGATTGGAGCGGCACCCGTGGCAATTCTCGGCTACAGCTTCTGGCAGCGCCGCTTCGACGCAAGCGCCAAGGTGCTGGGAAGCTCGATCGTTCTCGAACAAAAGCGCTACACCATCGTCGGCGTTGCGCCCGCAGGACTCCGACTATACGGGAACGAACCGGAAGTGTACACGCCCTTGGGGCAGGACCCGGCAGGGTACTTGCACAGTCGTGCGGCGCAGCCGGTCCACGTGGTGGGACGCTTGCGGCCCGGTGCCAGGGTCGAGCAGGCTCAGGCGGAAGTAGCGCTGACGGGGAGTCGCTTGGCGGCGGCCTTCGCTGACACAAACAAAGGTCGTTCCTTGCAAGTCAAGCGGCTTCGGCCCCCCGTAGACGATGTTGTGGGGTCAACCCTTTGGCTACTTTTGGGCGCTGTCGGGCTCGTATTGTCGATCGCGTGCGCCAACGTAGCGAGCCTGATGCTGGCGCGCGCGATTTCCCGCGAGCGGGAGTTGGCGATGCGGGTGGCCCTCGGAGCGAGCCGCGGACGGCTTGTGCGGCAATGTTTGACCGAGAGCGCGTTGCTCAGCCTCGTCGGTGGCATTCTCGGTGTGCTGCTTGCAAATGGGGGCCTTCATCCCTTTTTGGCTTTTTGGCCGGGTGATTTGCCCCGTGCCGAAGAAGTGCAACTTGATTGGCGTGTGCTGCTTTTTGCAATCGCTGTGAGCCTCCTGACCAGTGTTTTTTTCGGGCTGGCCCCAGCATGGCGCGCTCCGGTACGCGAAGTGGAACAGATTCTGCGCGTCGGAGCACGGACGGTGACCGCCGGCGCGCGGCGCTTGCACTCCGCATTCGTCGTCTCGGAGATGGCGTTGGCGATTGTCCTGCTGGTTGCTGCCGGCATGCTCGGGCGCACGCTATTGCATGCTTCCTCGCTCGATCCGGGACTGGACATCCGCAATCTCCTGGTCATGCGCGTGGGCCTTTCTCCGGCTACGCTCGCCGATCCCGCGAAGATTCCCGCGGCCTGGGAAGATGTAATCGCTCGCGCGAAGCGCGTCCCCGGGGTCGAGTCCGCTACCGCCGTGGATATCGTTCCCATGCGGGAAGGCAACAACCAACTCGGCTATTGGACGAGCGCCGACGTTCCGCCCCAGAATAGGCAGCCAGTGGTGCTGGCTAGCAGCGCGACTCCTGAATATCTCAAGGTGATGGGCATGCCGCTGCTAGAGGGGCGATTTTTCGACGACCACGACCGAATGAGAAGCGAGCCGGTGATCGTGGTCGACGATGTCCTGGCGAAAAGCGCGTTTCCTGGACAGGATGCGCTCGGAAAGAACCTGTGGATTCCCGATATGCCCTGCGTTCAAGCAACCCAAACTTTTGTGGAGTGCTCCACGCCGTACAAAATCGTGGGCGTCGTCGGCCACGTGCGCTACTGGGGCCTCGCCGGCGACGATCAAGCCCAGGTGCGAGCGCAGTTATACTATCCATTTGCGCAGGTGGCTCCGCCGTTTCTGACGCGCTGGTCGCAGCTCATGTCTATTGCGGTGCGCACCAGCGTTCCGCCATTGACCGTCGTCTGGCCGCTGCGGCGCGCCTTGCGCGGTGCTGCCGGCGACCAAGTGCTGTATCAGGTGCACACCATGGAGCAGCTTGCTCATGACTCCCTGGCGTTAGAGCGCTTTCTGTTGCTTTTGTTTGGGATTTTTGCGGCTCTCGCTTTGCTGCTTGCGTGCATCGGCATTTATGGTGTGTTGGCGTATTTGACAGGCCGGCGTGTTCCGGAAATCGGCCTGCGCATGGCCATCGGCGCAAGCCCTTCCGACGTTACGCGGTTGGTCCTCCGGCAAAGCCTGGGAATGATTTTCCTGGGCCTAGGTATCGGCACAGCTGCCGCCGTGGCAGCCGGACGCATTTTGGAACGCCTGGTAGAAGGAATGCAGCCGATCGCATTGTCGACCTTTATGATTATGATTCCGTTCTTGGTCCTGGCTGCGATGCTCGCGAGCCTCGTACCGGCGCGCCGGGCCAGCCGTGTTGATCCCATGAATGCGCTGCGCCAGGAGTAGCCGAGCGGCAAAGAAACTGGATGATACCTTCATCATTCGGAACCCCGGCATAACTATCCATTCCCCGGAATCAGGTCTTCTGTGCATCCCATTGGATAATCTTCATTTTTCATCGTCCCGCGCTGTTATTTGTAAGGGAGCTTGTGTTCCTCGCAGCCAGCTGCGCGCGATGTCAGCCGGCGCCGCGTCCCGGACCTGCTACCAACTTTGTTCGGAGGCCGAGCCGTCAAATCGCACTCCGATTCCGTGGCCAGAACATTCAGCTTGCAGGCAATTTTCGCGGACTTCGTTCTGAGCTAGTGGCGATGGCCTGGTTAAGAGCGCGGGGATAAGATGGACGAGGTCTACAATTCGTCCTTTCGTTTGCGGCATGGAGCGTGACGTTATGGCTACTCCTGCACCAGTTGGTTCAGCGAAGTCTTCGGAATCGCAACAACCGTTGTCCAAGGAAGAGCTCCGCAAGATGCACGCCTACTGGCGTGCCGCCAATTACCTCTCCGTCGGGCAGATCTATCTGTACGAAAACCCACTCCTGCGTGAAGCTCTGAAAATCGGACACATCAAGCCGCGCCTGCTGGGCCATTGGGGCACAACTCCGGGGCTGAATTTCATCTATGTTCACTTCAATCGGCTGATAAAGAAGCACGCTCTGAACGTCATCTACATCACAGGTCCGGGCCACGGTGGACCGGGCTTGGTCGCGAACACCTATCTGGAGGGCACCTATAGCGTGTTCTATCCTCACATTCCCATGAGTGCAGATGGTATGAAGAGGCTGTTCAAGCAGTTCTCCTTTCCCGGAGGCATTCCCAGCCATGTGGCTCCTGAAACACCCGGATCAATTCATGAAGGTGGAGAGCTCGGATATTCCATTGCGCACGCCTACGGCGCAGCTTTCGACAATCCGGACCTTCTGGTTTGTTGTGTAGTCGGCGACGGTGAATCCGAAACGGGCCCGCTTGCTGCGAGCTGGCATTCGAACAAGTTTCTGAATCCCGCGCGCGACGGCGCTGTTCTACCTATTCTGCATCTGAACGGTTACAAGATCGCGAATCCGACCGTACTTGGCCGTCTTAGCGACACAGAGCTCACGCAGCTTTTCACCGGGTATGGCTACAAGCCCTATTTTGTGGAAGGTCATGAGCCAGAAGCCATGCACCAAATCATGGCAGGCACGCTCGATCGAGTTACAGATGAAATCCAGGCGATTCAGAACGACGCGCGTGCGGGGCGCCCGAGAGGCCTCCCGGTTTGGCCGATGATCATCCTGCGGACACCGAAGGGCTGGACAGGTCCGAAGGTGGTGGACGGGAAACCGGTCGAGGATACCTGGCGCGCCCACCAGGTTCCGGTCACCGACCTGGCGTCTCGACCTGACCATCTGAAAATACTGGAAGAGTGGATGAAGAGCTATCGGCCAGAGGAGCTATTCGATGGGAGCGGCAAGTTGATCGCTGAGCTCGCGGAACTAGCGCCAAGCGGCAACCGCAGGATGGGCGCCAATCCGCACGCAAATGGCGGGTTGCTTCTGAAGGATCTGGTGATGCCCGAGTTCCGCGATTATGCCGTTCCTGTAGCGAGACCCGGCACCGAGGTTGCCGAAGGAACGCGGGTCTTAGGGAATTTCCTGCGGGACGTGATGAAACTCAACGCTGACTCCAAAAACTTCCGTGTATTCGGTCCGGACGAGACGGCCTCGAATCGACTCGATGCGCTGTATGAAGTCACCGACAAAGTCACGATGGAACCGATTCTGCCTACCGACGAGCATCTCTCGTCGAACGGTCGCGTCATGGAGGTTTTGAGCGAGCACATGTGCCAGGGATGGCTCGAAGGCTATCTGCTAACTGGCCGGCACGGCTTCTTCTCTTGCTACGAAGCCTTCATCCACATTGTGGACTCCATGTTCAATCAGCATGCCAAGTGGCTCAAGGTCACGAGGAATATCCCGTGGCGCCGGCCGATTGCCTCCTTGAACTACCTTCTGACCTCCCACGTCTGGCGCCAGGATCACAACGGATTCACCCATCAGGACCCCGGCTTCATCGATCACGTTGTGAACAAGAAAGCCGACATCGTGCGCGTCTACCTGCCACCGGACACCAACACGTTGCTTTCGGTGACCGACCACTGCCTTCGGAGCCGGAACTATGTAAACGTGATCGTTGCCGGAAAGCAACCTGCCTTGCAGTGGCTCGATATGGAATCTGCCATTGCGCATTGCACGAATGGAATCGGAATTTGGCAGTGGGCCTCGACTGACAAGGGCAGTGAGCCGGACGCCGTCATGGCCTGCGCCGGAGACATCCCAACCCTGGAAACTCTGGCGGCAGTGGACCTGTTGCGGCAGCATTTCCCGGATATCAAAATCCGCGTCGTCAATGTGGTCGATTTGATGACGATCCAACCCTCAACTGAACATCCCCACGGACTCTCTGATCGTGAATTTGACTCGATATTCACAACGGATAAACCAGTCATCTTTGCCTACCATGGCTATCCTTGGCTGATTCACCGCCTCACCTACCGCCGCACCAATCATGACAACTTCCACGTCAGGGGATACAAGGAGGAAGGAACAACGACGACGCCCTTCGATATGACCGTCTTGAACGATTTAGACCGCTTTCACCTCGCGGGCGACGTGGTTGACCGCGTGCCCCCCTTGCAACGCGTTGGCGCCCATTTCAAACAATTCTTGCGCAACAAGCTCGTAGAACACAGGCACTACATTTGCGAGCGCGGAGACGATCTGCCTGAAATTCGCGACTGGAAGTGGTCCTATTGAATGAAAATTCTCGTTCTCAATTCCGGATCGAGTAGCCAAAAAGCCAGCCTGTATGACTTCACCGACCCGTTGCCTCCATCTCCCACGGCAGCTCTATGGGACGGGCAAGTTGAATGGCAAGGCGACCGGGTCGTTCTCCAAACGCGCAATTCGACAGGAGCAATCCTCAACCAGGCGACCACCCTTGGCCCGCGTCCGGAAGCCACGGTTCGGTTGCTCGATGCTCTAACCCGGGGCCAAGCTCGCGTTCTTAGCAGTCTTTCCGAACTCGACGTTGTCGGGCATCGCATCGTGAACGGGGGACAGGAACTTACCCAGCCGACAGCAATCACCCGAGAGGTAAAGACCGCGATTCGAAGCATGTCCCCGCTGGCGCCGCTTCACAACCGTGCTGAGCTGGACGGGATTGAAATCATCGAGAAACGTATGGGTGACGTTCTCCAAGTGGCAGTCTTCGACACCGGCTTTCACAGTGGCCTGCCAGAGGCAGCGGCTGTGTATCCTGGTCCTTACGAATGGCTCAGGCAGGGGATTCGTCGTTATGGGTTTCATGGGATCAACCATCAGTATTGCGCCGAGCGCGCAGCCCAACTGCTTGCGAAGGATCCTGCTGCCCTGAAGCTCGTAACCTGCCATCTCGGGAATGGATGTTCGCTTGCGGCGATCCAAGGCGGTCGCAGTGTCGACACCACAATGGGCTTTACGCCGCTCGAGGGATTAATGATGGGAACCCGTTCGGGGTCCGTAGATCCAGGCATCCTGACGTATTTGCTGCGCCAGGGTCACACCGGACAAGACCTCGACGAGATATTGAATGCCAAGTCTGGATTGCTGGGAATTTCGGGCCTCTCAGCCGACATGCGCATGGTCGTCTCTGCGATGCAAGAAGGAAACGCTCGAGCGAAGCTCGCGTTCGAGGTTTTCATCCATCGCCTGCGGTCTGGCATTGCCGCTATGGCTGCAACTCTAAGCGGGATGGACGCGTTAGTTTTTACGGCAGGAATTGGAGAGAACTCCGCCGAAGTGCGAGCTGCAGCCTGCAGCAATTTCGCGTTTCTTGGTCTTGCCATTGATCCGGCAAAGAATCTTACTTCCGGCTCGGATCGCGATATCGCCACAACGCACTCGGCGATACGCGTTCTGGTTATCCATGCACAGGAAGATTGGGCGATTGCCCGGGAGTGTTGGAAGCTGTCTTTAGCAGCAAAGGCAGCGACGCAAAAGCACTATAATGAACCTTAAGAAAACGGTTCTCTCGAGCCCCGCTCTCGTGTCCGGGTCCGATGAGTTCCGCAAACCGCCCAACCCGCTCATAGTGCCAGCTTCGGCGATTTCCCCGCCCACCGACCTTTAGCCATGTCGCTCTGAAACTTCTCTTGGGCACCTACGGCAGGAAAGTGCCTCGGCTACTTGAAATGCTCGTGGCTTGCGACGTGTTGCGCACCGCGCATTAGAACAAACCGGACATCCTGTCTGCAGTCTCTGCACGGAGGAAACCGGTCGCTGTACACGCATGTAACTTCGTGTGGTTTGGCATGTTGATTCGCGTGAATGACCTGATAGATTCCGGAACGACTCACTTCGTCGCCTGGCTTGAAAATATCCAGTACCGTCCGCGGAACTCCTTGCCTCAGCATGAGCCACCTTTCCAAGTTCCCTATGCGGATCGAGAGGAATGACGTAGCCTTGTTATCAACATCCCCAGACGTGGACGGTCTCCTTCAGGCATTGCTGTGAATTTCAGCCCCAACCCATTGGCCGTTTCCATATGGCGCACAACAGCTTCGGCCCTGATCTGCCCCTCCTGCACAAGAAAATCAATCGTGGCCGCTGCTCCCACAGGCCGTGGCGCGCGCGTCTTGATAAACAGACCTCCGAAGCTGAGGTCCCCAACAGTCGAAACATCGTCTCGATCATTACAGCGCCAATAAACCGACACGCTCTCGACGGTATCGACGCGCGATGTCTTTCTTCTCGAAAAGGAAGGTCGTCTTAGGAATGGATCCATACAACACCAGAGGGCCTGCCGGGACGTTAATGGAGGGGACTATTATCCGGCAGATACTCACACCGCGCCACTGTACGCCAAAGCTCTGCCGAAAACAAGTGAGAAAATAGGACCCTGGCTGTTTGAAACGACTTGGGCTGGGGGCTGGTCGCCGGAAGGGGAGCGGGTGATGTTCGAATTGTCTCTAGAGGCCAACCATTTCGGGGTTTGCAGTATCCTAAGCTTAGGTTTGACGCTATCTCAGGTCTGCAGTAAGCAATCTATCTGTCGGCTTTTGATGACTATACGTGGGGATAGTACCCTTAAAGGGCAAAGAGATATTCAACCGCGAGTTGCTGCGGCCAGCTCCGATTTGAGCTACGAGTCGTACGTCCCGTCATGAGCAATTGTCTCCAGTGGCCGGCCCTCCTTATTACTCTCTAAGTTCGAACACCAAATGCCCGCGGTTCGAAGCGTATTCCAACCAGACCACCCGTGTCTCACGCGGCTCACATCGTTCCGGTGGCGTCGCTCTGGTCGTTCGTCAGGCAGTTGCTACTCAAAATTTCTCAAAGCTTCCCGCTCCTCGGGCGAAAGGCGGCTGTAGCGACCGGTCTCGATTGCCCTCTCGCGTGCAAACGGTGGCATCTCGCGCAAAGCCCGCATCGCCTTCTGCACTTCAGGGCGGAGCTTCGGATTCCGCTCGGCAACGGCGGTGTCCGCGACCCGTGGCTGTTCGTCGTGGCGTCTATCTTGTCAACCGACACAATCGGAGCACGCGACGCCACCGCGGTGACATTGCGAATCGGATAGTTCGTGCTCGGCGTTCTTGCCGACGGTCGCCAAGACTTCGCGAGGTCGCTTCGGGATTTCTGGGTGGGATCTGGCGGCGGAGGGTCGTCGTTCCCATCGGGGGAACACCCGGAGCCCGGAGGGCAATACGCCGGATAGTAGTAGGGGTAGGGTGCGTAATACGAAGGACTGTAGACGTAGCCATAAGGGTATCCCCATCCCCAATACGGCCACCCAAAGCCAAATCCAAAACTCCATCCCCAGCCCCAACCGTAGCGCGGATAGCCCCAATATCTGCCTCCCCATCCGTAACCGCCCTGCCAGCCGTAACCACCGTGCCAGCCATAGCCGCCGTAGTAGCCACCGCCATGGTAGCCGCCAAAGGAATGCCCACCGCTGAAACCAAAGTGCCCCGCGCCACCATGGAAACCTCTACCGCCGTGAAAGCCACCTCCTCCGCCGTGCCCACCACGCTGGGCAAAGGCAGGCTGCGGCGAGCGGGCGAGCGCGACGCATGTCACGATGACGCAAACAAGTTTTAGCAAGGCGGGCTTCTTCATTGCAGTTTCCCCCTAAGACTCCGTAAATACACCCTGGGGTAAGCAACCGCAAGTGCAACCGCCGCGGGTTCGTGCCGTGAGCACGCACTCAAGGATGTGCTTCGAGAGCGTCAGGCGCTAGCTTTTTCATCCGCGCGTGCGTGCTCATTTTCGCTAGCTCTATTGACAGTATCCGCGGGGCAGACACACAACAAACGCGTCCCTGGAAGACAATGGTTGGGGAAGGCCCTAGCCAGCGGTGGATGCTAGAATTTTCGCAAGTCACGCTCTGCCCTTCTTCCTCCCGAGTTCCCGGCAGAATTAGCCGCCGCGATCTCTCCTTTAACTTGTCTGTCTCTTTCACGGGAAGATGAAGGAGGCGTCGATTTCAGGGTGTCCAATTCCTTAATGAGCTTATGCCAAGCCTTCGAGTTCTGCTTGTTGGCAAAGGGCTTTTCGAGATCGGCGTAATAGGAAAGAAGGTCTCGGCGCAGAGCTTCCGGGACAGGTTTGCCGCTCGTTTTGTCGAGCAACTCGGCGTAAGTTTGATCAGTGAGTCTATAAGCCGCTGCTCCGGTGACTGCTCCGGTGTCAAGGTTGTCGTTGGGCAATTGAAGGCGGTCTTCTTGTAGCGCAAGGAGTAGCGCTCGATAGTGGTCTAAGGTTTCGTTGAAGCTGCTCATATACAACTGTTCGACGGCCGGTGTGGGTGGATGAAACGCGAGGCCGCTGAACGGGCCGATTTTGGGCACCACACGCAAGAAAAATGCCTTGAGGCGAGCGAAACCCCCCGGCTTTTCATAGATGTGGCCCCACTCCTTGCGGTACCCCGAATTTGAGATGTTGTACATGAATTCCTGCCTGGTCTCGCTAGGGTGGCTGTTCTGAATCTCATCTTTCTTGAGATGCCATGCCACTTTGGTCATGCGTGGAATCACGGTTGAAACAGCGTGGCGATAGCTCCCGATGGACAGATCCACACTGAAAAAGACGCTCGACATATCGAGCGAATAAGTTCTTGCGAACGCTCTTTCGAGGAGCGGTTTTGAAACCTCAAAGCCAATAAAGTCGTGATAGGCTTTGGGTGCGTAGTTTCCTTCGGCGACTTGGTCCACATCGAAACCGTATTCCACCTTCAGGTGCGCGGACGGTTTTTCCTGATAGGTAACGACAGGACCGTATTTCTTTGCCAGACCGGGATACATGATTGCAACCGCTCGGTTGGTGGCGAGCTGGTGACCCGAGGTATCGGCAGCGTAGTGCGAGAGAGCGCCCAGTGCGAATGCGTAGTCGTTTAGATTCTTTGATTCCTCGATCAAGGCAAGTACAAAATCACCGCTTCGCACATAGTGCGTAAGGTCACTGAAGAATCGACTGCCGAACGGGTAGTAACCAATATCCTGGATAATTGCGCCGCCGTAGGCATAGGCGTGTGCCTGGAGCAGTTCCTCCGGAGTAGCGGAGGGGAATCGGGTCAAGAGTAGACGCTCAATGCCGTCCTTCCATGAAGCATCGATAATAGCTTCATGCGAAAGGACGGAGTATCCCGCACATTCGGGGGCACAGGACACTCCTAAGAGAAGGGCGAGAATCAGACGTCCGGACAGTGAGAACAGCGCGGATCGACTTTGCGCTGATGGCGTGTCTGTTGAGACTCCTCCCCGTTGAAGCTCCTTCCGGGGCGAAACCCTTTCTTGAAGCAGGGCGAGTGTGCTGGGTTGTGACAAAGCACACCATGGCCGCAAAGGGCGAGTAATGCCACTGTAAAAATTGCCAGTTTGCGACACCCCACCAGCGCAACGCAGCTATCTGATGTCGCGCGTACCAATTACGTCAAGGTTGATGGAAAGTGCTTTTTGACCCAGATAGTTCACCTGGAACAATAGGGTCGGTCGCGGTAGGGACGCCGGTTACCCAGCGCCCCCCGCACGGATCCGGACTGGCGCTCATTAGCGCATCCGGCTCTTACCGCGGATGTGTAGCGTCGAAACGCAAGTGGGGATAGGGATGAAGGATCTTGGGTACGGGGAGCCACTGCTCCGCGATACGCTCGAAAAGCTCCCACGTATTCCGGCTCCTCTGGCTGCGACGTCGGATAACGCACAGCCAGCGCTTACGTACCTCGAGCCGAAAGCTCCGGAGGCTGGGGAGATTCCCGGGTACAGCATGATAGTTGAAGTAGCCTTGTACCACGCTCCGCAACCATCTCCCTACCTCCACCAGCGGCTGATGCATGCGCCTCCGTAGAGCGGCTTTTACCTGTTTCAACTTGGCAATGAGCCGCTTGCGGATGGTCTTGCGCAGCACGATGAACTTGCCGTTCTTCCAGGTTTTCCCACAAATGTGTGTGAGCCCCAAGAAGTGGAACGTCTCCGGCTTGCCCTCGCCCCGTCGCTTCCGGTTTTCGGCCGCAAACCGCCCGAACTCAATCAGGCGCGTCTTATCCGGATGTAATTCCAGCTCGAACTTCCGCAGCCGCTCTCGCCAATCTTGGAGAAATCGTTCTGCCTCCGCTCGGTGCTGAAACCCCAGTACCATGTCGTCCGCATAGCGAACCACGATGACCTCGCCCGTAGCTCGATGCGTCCGCCAGTGCTGTACCCAAAGGTCGAAGACGTAATGTAAGTAGACGTTGCAAAGCAGCGGTGAAATCACCGAGCCTTGCGGAGTCCCCTTTTTCGTTTCCGACCACACTCCATCCTCGAGTACGCCGGCCCTCAGCCATTTCTTGACCAGGCGGAGGATCCGTCGGTCCCCGATCCGATGCTGGAGAAACTTGACCATCCATTCGTGAGAGAAAGATCCATAACAGTCACGGATGTCGGCATCCAGCACCCAATTCACCTTCTTCCGTATGATCCCTACCCAGAGCGCATCCAACGCATCATGCGTGCCGCGCCCCGGTCGGAAACCATATGAGAACCCCAAGAAGTCCTCTTCGTAAATCTGATGGAGGACCGTTCCCACCGCATGTTGGACGATTTTGGTTGGGATAGAGCTCCGGCGCGCCGGCGGTAGGTGGAGGGTTACCGTCCTCGCTCTTTCGATTGCGAGGCGGGGTCACAATTCCGCCATAGCCACGTTTCCGGAGGCCCCCCAATAATCCCGGACGGCCGAATTTCTCAGGTCCGGTTCGGAGTCTTGGCCATAATTCTTCCTTGGACCTTCCCTGACTCAGTGAGGTTTAAGCGCTGATTCGCATACGCCCCAACTTTGTCTGGTTTGCCCATGGCCTAGTTTCATCTTCTTCCACGAAGGCCTTGACCGGCACAGAGTCCGGCTGCCCGTGGATCAATGAAACGACCAAGTACCCAGAGTCCCTTTGCCCAATGTCGGCGTTACCTTCATTGGGGAGACGTGGACCGTCTCCTCAGAGGGCATTACCCCTCCTTCATCGCTCCTACGGACTCATGCGCCGATCCTGTTACCTCTCCTTGACTTCGGCCTAGCCTAGTTCGCGGAGTCTTTGCCGGTTGCTATCAGCCCCGGCTGCTAACAGGACCTTCTCGACGTTATTCTGCGAATCTTTCCTCAGATGCCTGAGCCCCTACCCCGGCGGTCCCGCTGAGTGCATTTGCCTGGTTCTTCCCCAGCGTCATCGGCCTTCCCCTAAATGGAGGAACTGGGTCGGCTTCCGCTATTGTCCCGCGAACGCGACTTTTCGCGGAGCAGCATTTCGTGGCTGCAGCTAGTCCTTTATGTTCAGGCCTCCGAGTTTGCTTGCCTCCCGGGTCGCTCCTACCGCTGCAAGTTCCCTTGCAGGGCAGCTGAGGCGTTTACGTCCGAGCTGAACGTGCATCGTTACCTCTGCACGCATCGGATATGCTATCCGCCCGACTACAGGCAATTGGCGGAGCGAGGACTCTCACCTCGCAAGATTCACAGCATTGTCGACTGCTCCTCCTCCAGGGCTGCTATGCCCAGGGGTCGCTGTCGTCCATCCTGCTTGAGAATGTAGGCTCTCTTGGAAGGTAGCGCTCGATACGTGCCCCGGTGCACTCGACTGTGCAAATCCTCCAGCCGCTTGTCCAGGTCCGTCTCGTATTCCTGCCACGTCAGTCCGTCCACTCCTGGAGCAGCTTCCCGCTTCAGGGCGTAGAAGCTGTTTGACAGAAGCGCCTCGGACACGTGGTGCAGTAGCGCGGTGAATCGTAGCCGCTTATCCCTCTTTGCTGCTTCCCGCACACGGCGCAGCCCAGCTGACGCGTCTCCCCAGCTTTGTATCTGGGACGCGGCCATCTGCCCCGTGTTCTCCTTGGTCAGGGGTCTTCCCTCCATGCCCTCCGCCGGTGACGAACTTCCACCCTTGTTCGGGCACTTCGCAGGTAGTACACCCCTGTCCGACTCCCTACCAACGTTCATGTCGAGATTGTGGCTCATCACCTTCCTCGACCGGCCCGCCCACAGCTTCGTGTCGGGCATTGGTAGGGTCTCCCGGTTCTCGCGCGTGGAGGTTCCATGCATGTCGGAGGTCTTTGACCTCGCAGGTCCAGTGGGTGCTCGCGATGTCGCGCCCACCAGTGTTGCCTTCCCGCCGAATAGACAGCGTCGGCATCCTGATTTCCAGATATTTCGCGGCTCAATGCTCCGCCTGCATGTGCCCCTGTCAACGCTTCATGGCCAGCCTTTCGACTGACCACACATGACTCGGGGTCGGTGTGGCTCGCTGGGCCTTCAC
>Ga0209156_10001770_pt1 | contig 17358 bp, 11 predicted proteins | sample GraSoiAngelo_124_FD_185881 | JGI IMG/M metagenome (GOLD analysis project Ga0209156, IMG submission 185881) | Grasslands soil microbial communities from the Angelo Coastal Reserve, California, USA - 14_0927_05_20cm (SPAdes) (version 2) | ecosystem: Environmental > Terrestrial > Soil > Grasslands...
TGCGCGATGCAATTGAGAGCATCTTGGCTCAGACATATCCGCGCATCGAACTCGTTGTCGTCGATGACGGGTCACTGGATAATACTGCAGCTGTTGTAGCGGACTATCCCGTTGCCCGATGCGTGCGTCAGGGGAATAGAGGCGTTGCTGAGGCCCGGAATGTCGGATTCGGTGTCACAAACGGCGAATATATCTTGTTCGTCGATGCTGACGACCGCTTGGCGCCAAACGCTGTGCAAACACATCTGCGTTGCTTCGCCGAGCATCCGACAGCAGGGTTTGTTGTAGGAGCTATCGAAAACATCACAAGCGATGGATCGTATCGGGGAACGCCACATTCGCCAGTCCTCGAATCAGAGCAGTACGAGCATTTGCTCAGGGCCAATCATATCGCTAATACAATTGCCGTGATGTTCCGGCGCTCCGTTTTCGAAGCGCTTGGTGGATTCACGGGGTATTTTTCCCCCGCGGAGGATTATGAACTACTGCTTCGGGCGGCACGGGCCTTTCCGAGTGCGCACCATTCTACAGTGGTGGCATATTACCGCCGTCACGCAACGAATACGTCACGCAAGGGCGTTATCATGTTGCAGGCAATGCGACGCGTAATGCGCTCGCAACGCGAAGTAGTCAAGGGGAATCCGCGCCTCGAAGCAGCCTGGCGCAAAGGCGACAATTACTGGCGCGACTTCTTCGGTGGCGTGACCATCAAAGAAATATACGCGCACCTTCGTCGCGGCGAAATGTGGCATGCCGCTCGCGCAGTTAAGGCTCTCTTGTTGCACGTCCGGAGTCGGCTCATGGTGCTGCCGTGGAAACATCGGGCGCATGCTCTGGCAGCAGTTCGCCGGCGAGTGTTCGGTGTGGATAAGCTTGGAACTAGAGGCCTGGGGCGTAGTAGTGCCGGCCACTAAAAGGTCGTCGCCTGCTATTGCGCTTGTTGCCCAACTTTGCCGACATAGATTATGATTATAACGTGTCTGACGTTCAACGCTATCGACCCCCACTGCCTTTGGAAGTTTGCCGTCAAGTGAAATCCTGACTGTGTAATCTCGCCCGAAGAGCTGTTTAGTTATTCGTATGATAGTTCTGTATCGAAATAGGCCCATTTTTGTCTACTGCTTCAACCATCAACTCGGCAGCGTTCAAAGGGACTTAAGTCAATTACAAGCAGAGAAACTTTTGATCGGTAGCGTAGACGCTCTCAGCGCAATTGGTTATTGTCACAATTTCGGTGTCGGCAGAAATGAAAACCTTCTAAGCCTCGCAATGAATCCTGTGTCGCTTGTGTTACAGGATGTTCCAGAACCAAATGGTTTTGTCTTTCAGCACTGTTATGCGGAAAGTGCGGTGTTGCATTATGATGTTAACGAGACTGATATCGCGTCACGGAACCGCTATTTCCCAGGAGAGCTGATGCGAAACCTTAAACTCGATCATTTGCCGTATTTCTGTTCGTTTGCCAGTGGCTGCGCGGGTTTTATCTCGCTGCTAGGACTGGCAGGAGGTTTTTTGTCTGGTTCTGCGAATGAACGCGCTGCGATCTGTGTGATGGCCGATTGCATGCCACCGGGCGTTCCATTTGACATGTTACAAGAACGCATACTGGGCTCGGATCACAGTTCGGCTTTTGCAGTTGGGCCAGAACAACGGGGATATCAGTTGCTAGGAATTAACTACTACTCCACCACGCGAATGAAAGTCCCCTTTGTGGAGATCGTAAAACGGACGGTGCAGATGATCCAAGAGCTTGCCACGAGTCTAGGCTTGGATTTGGCTAAGAGCAATATTGCCATTCATTACCCTAATATTTTTCCAGAGACATGGGCAATGGTGACGCGATACCTGCGGAACCCTCAGATCGAACAGGTAATTGATGGGATGTTCGAGAGGGCACATTGCATGGCGACGGATTCCGTTATTTCGCTGGCAAAGCTTCATCGAAGCGAGGGCGGTCGTATTCATGTCGTTGTCAACTATGGAATTGGACTGCACCTAGGGGTTTGCATGCTCAAAGAAACCGATGAATCCTAAGAGTGCGTGTCTGTCTCCCGCACTTTTTTAACTGCTTCTATGAAAGAGATTACTGAGGCCAGTATTCGCCGGTTTCTTCTGGATAAATATCGTAAGCCGATCGGAGCAATCGGATTGGTACCAGACAATCTCGCCGACGACTTCGACTTCTTGCTGAACGGCGTGATCGATTCCTTTGGAATCCTTGAGATGATCAGCGCGATTGAGACGGAGTTTCAGATCCAATTAGATTTGGCAGACCTGGATGCGGAGCAAATTACGATTCTTGGCCCGCTTTCACGATATGTTGCTGAGCGGGGCTGCTTTCGGCCTGAAAGTTTTCCTAATTCGGGGGAAGCAACGGGTTAAGTTATTCGTTTCGAGCAGCTTATGTCCTGGCCGCAAATCGAAGCAATACGTCCGTTTTTGCCCTATTCGACTCCATGATCGTAGTACAATGTCAGCGATGTCCGAACGAAGGCTTCGCGCTTTACGAAACTAATACGCCCGCCAAGCAAAACGCCCGTCCGCAAATCCAGCTGCGTGGAATCTGTCCTGCTATTATCGTTCAGCAATATATCCTGTAGCTGGTAGATTGGGTTTTAGGCTCAAGATCCTGGAGAAATGTGAAGATCTGTATCGTGGGTTTAGGTTATGTGGGATTGCCACTCGCAATTCAGTTTGCGCGTTCAGGCGCAGAAGTAATCGGCCTGGATGTCGACCGGGCCAAGGTTGACCAGGTGAATCGCGGTCGCAGTTACATCAAGCATATTGCGGCCAAGACCATCAGCGAGGTTTTAAAGGCAAAACGACTGACCGCGTCAACGGACTTCAGCCGGATAAAAAAAGCCGACGCAGTGATTATTTGCGTGCCGACACCGCTAAGTAAAAATCGTGAACCGGACATCTCGTTTATCATTGAAACCGGACGCAAGATCGCACCGCATTTGCAAAACGGTGCGTTAGTGGTTCTGGAATCGACCACTTATCCTGGAACGACCGATGAGGATTTGCGGCGGACAATCGAAGAGAATTCGAAGCTGAAAGCAGGCGTCGATTTTCATCTGGCTTTTTCACCGGAGCGGGAAGATCCCGGGAACCCCCACAGTGTCGTAGCGACGATTCCCAAGGTTGTTGGCGGCCTGACCCCAGCGTGCCTGAAAAAGGCAATGACGCTTTACTCGATCGCGATCAAGCGGCTCGTGCCGGTCTCATCCTGTCGAGTAGCGGAAGCAGCCAAGCTCCTGGAAAATATTTTTCGCAGCGTCAACATCGCATTGGTTAACGAACTAAAAATGGTTTACGCCGCGATGGGAATTGATATCTGGGAAGTTATTGAAGCCGCCAAAACCAAGCCTTTCGGCTTTATGCCATTTTATCCCGGACCTGGACTCGGGGGGCACTGTATCCCGATTGATCCGTTCTATTTAACCTGGAAAGCGCGCGAGTATGGACACAACACGCGATTCATCGAGCTGGCTGGCGAGATTAATACCTGGATGCCCGAGTATGTGGTTCGCCGCGTCGCCGACGCATTGAACGCTCGCAGCAAAGCGGTCAGAGGCAGTCGCATTTTAATTCTCGGCATCGCCTACAAGCCCAATGTGGATGATGAGCGCGAGTCGCCCAGTTACTTACTGATGAGCTTACTGGCGGACCGCGGCGCCGAAGTCGAATACTACGATCCGTACGTGCCGGTAATTAAACCTACGCGTGAACATCCGCGCTGGGCGGGAAAGAAGTCGATTAAGTGGAATCGGGCGAGTATTCGAAGTTTCGACCTGGTCTTAATAGCGACGAATCATAGTTCGGTGAATTATCACGAGCTGGCAGACTGGGCTGAATGCATTGTCGATACCCGCAATGCGATGGCTTCGATTCCGCAATTGAAAGCGAGGGTCTGGAAAGCGTGAGGCCACAACGCTCGTAGAATTCGACCCTTTACTCGACCCTCTTTGCCGACCAGTCTCGAAGACAGCAGCGCGCAGGCGTTAATTGGAGAGGAGAACTTTGAGTTTACCAAATATCGTTAATCACACCGTTGGCACCGGAGTCGGGCCTTCAAAAAGAGGGGCAGTGATGAGCAGGCGCTTTGCCGGCTGGTGTATTTATCTTGTCATCCTCTGCGGCGCGTTTGCTCTGCCACTGCGCGAATTCATAGCTTATGCGCGCCACAGCGAGGTGCATTCCTATGTTCTGCTCATCCCGTTCGTTACCGCTTACCTTCTATATCTCCGATGGACGCGTCTCTCCCATGAATTGAGTAGCTCTTGGGGATTTGCTCTACTGCTGGCAGCAGGGGGCATTGGCGCCCTATTGGCCAGCCAGCACTTTGGCGACCTCGGCCAGAACGATTACATGACTGTGGTAGCGCTCTCGTTTGTCTGTTTCGTGATTGCCGGGGCCTTCCTATTTCTGGGCAGGAAGTGGGCGCGCTCTGCCATGTTCCCACTTTTTTTCCTCGCCTTTATGATCCCATTGCCGGAGGCAGCGGTGGATTTGCTCGAAAACGCATCGAAGGAAGCTTCGGCGGAGGTAGCGAACTGGTTGTTTCTCATCAGCGGCACCCCGTTTTTGCGCAACGGAACGCTCTTTCAGCTTCCCGGAATAACTATCATGGTGGCCAAAGAATGTAGCGGGATAAGGTCGACCCTGGTCTTAATAATCACCAGCCTATTGGCAGCGAACATGTTCTTGTGCACGACATGGCGGCGAGCGTTGTTGGTCTGTGCGGTCATTCCGTTGGGGCTTTTGCGCAACGGCTTGCGCATTTTGCTCATATCACTGTTATGCATTCACATCGGCCCAGAGATGATTAACAGCGTCATTCATCGTCGGGGCGGTCCGGTCTTTTTCGCACTATCCCTAGTGCCGCTTTTTGCGATGTTATGGCTTTTTTGGCGACAAGAGCTGAAGCGGCAAGATGAAACCGCCCCCACCAATTCTATTGTGAATCGAGCGTCCGATACTTTGCGCTAGGTTTTTGTAATTCAAGGCGAATTCTAGCATTGGTCGGAATTCGTCGCGAAAAGCGGCGACGCGGCCGGAAGTTTCTTCCGGCCACGCTTGCTTCTAGTGGATTTGCGAGGGATCGGCGTTGGGCAAAGGGGACTGTTTGCCCGTGCAAGGCAATGATGTGTCAGCGCATCTCTATGAAAACAACCATTGTATCTTATAATTATAGTGTTTATACGTGAAAAGGTCGGGAACTTTTACGGAGAAGTTACCGATCGCCCATTTCGCGGATAAGCCGCTGACACATAGCAACTTATAGTTGTTAATCTCGGGCTGCAGCCGTTAATTGGCGTCGGGATTCCTGACGTTTCCGTGCAAAGTTGAAATGTGCGGTCTCTCGTATTTCAAAAAATTTGTATCGCTCTAACATCCCCATTGTCAGCGGGTTCTATATTTGATTAATGTCGAGAGTTTCCTTAGCAAAAAAGCAATGGCAAGCGGAGTGCTACACGGCCGAGTGGCAATCAACCTTACTTCGTAACCTAACAAACGGGAACTAACATGAAATCATTAAAATACGTCTCTGCTGTAGCTGCCCTTATGGGTGCGCTTATATTGTCAGCTAGAGCGAACGTCATCACAGATCTTGGCGAGTTCGCAACACCCAACCAAAATCCGGATAGCATCACGGCCGTAGCGAACGCCAACGGAGGCGATTCGGGGGTTCTTCCGGACGATATGGATTTAGTTAACGCTGGTCGTATTACTGGATCTAGCGGCGGAAGCCTCACCAATTCCTTTGGAACGTTTAGCGTGACCACCGACGCTTCGAACAATGCGTTTCTCAGCTTTACTTTGAACCCGGGATTCGTGTTAGCCGCAGTTGCCATTCATGCCGGTGGTGGCCAGACGGACCGCTTGTTTGCTATTAACGACGAGACTTCCGGCGTGAATGAAGGACCGTTCTTCGGGCACATAAAAAACGGCATGAATCAGGGCCTTTCAAATTTTGATATCTTCGTCGAAGAAGGTGGGAGGGTCGTTCCGGATAGCGGTTCGACTGTGATGCTGCTCGGGGTTGCACTGGGAGCGGCGGAAGTGGTCCGTAGATTGACTTTAAAGAAGCGCTAAGCAGCTTAATCTTCATCGCCTTCCTGCACTATGACGCGGCGAGAACTTGTTCTCGCCGCGTTATCTTTTTTCTGAGGAGCGTGGCTTCGCAGGCGGACGATGCCGCGCCGGACATGGCGAATCTTCCATTCAATAATCGCGGCGATAGGCATCGTAATAAGCACGCGAGTCGCGTCTGCCCCGCGGATCCTTTCGCTACGCCGAACTAGCTAACGTTACGAAAAAAGAAAAGAAGCTTTGGTAAGTTCGCTTGCCAGTCTCGCGTCCCTCGGATACTTAATCTCTTATGAATGCATGGAGTTGCTCGACAAAGATCAATGCGCCACGCCCGAGAGAAACATTTTTTTTCAGGCTCCAAAGCCCGAGTCGTCGGGCCGGTTTTATTGCTATTTTAATTTTTCTCGCTCTCGCTGGAGCCGGCTGTCAGACGGAAGTAAAGAGCACAGCACTTTCCGGCCAGGCCGAGGTTCCGCGGCACGTCATTCTGGCGTCGGGCGACGTTGTGAAACTAACCTTCTCTGCTGCGCCAGAGCTCAATCAGTCGCAAAAAATCCGCGTGGATGGCAAACTAAGTTTGCCGCTTATTGGCGAAGTGGATGCTGCCGGCAAGACCGTTGGGCAACTACAAAGCGAGCTGATTCAGCTTTATAAACCGCAGCTCAAGACTCCGGAAGTTACCGTAAGTTTGGAAGGTAGCATCACCACCGTTACGGTCTCAGGAGCTGTAGCGAAACCGGCCAAGTTTACCTTTGAGAGGCCGACGACGGTGTTCCAAGCGATCATGGAAGCAGGCGGGCCAAACGCGTTTGGGAATCTTGGGCACGTGCGCCTCCATCGCATCGTCAATGGCGTGCAAAAGAGCCAGGTATTCGATCTTCACGGCATGTTAAAGGGCGAAGATACCAGGCCCTTTTACGTCCGCGATGGCGATGTAATCTACGTTCCTCAGTCGACGTTTTAGCCGCATTCTACAGGAGACCAACTCAATTTACCGGCAGAGACGGCGGCCGGACGCATTCAGGCATTTTTCTCTGACGCGGTAATCGATTGAGGCGGTACGTCTCCAGGGACCGTTCCACTGTCGCATTCTGGTCGGACCGTCTTACAGAAATTATAGAGCCAATGCATTGCATTGCTAACCAATGGATTAGCTGGTGTTTACCCGATCAATGATTGCGCGTAGACGTCGGAAAGGATTACAGATTTTCCATAATTGCTAGTTCCGCTAGAATTACGCGTAAATTTTAATTACTTGATGTTAAAAGGCTTACAATTTACCCGACTAGATTGGCATCTGCTCTGCTAATATGCCGGTGTCTGCACTATCAATAAAAACTATAATCTCAATGAAAGATAAACGAACGATTCTCTCCAGTGTTCTGTGCGCCGTCGCATTAGCCTTCGGTAGCACTGCTTACGCTACAACCCTCACCATTGGCGATTCCCGCGACCTCGGGCTCATCAGCCCAAACCATCCCGCTAATCCAGCCAATAGCGAAACTTATATTGATATCCTCCTGGCTCAGCCGTCTCCGAGCGGGCCGACAACTATCGGAGCGAATAAATACACACGGACGGCGAATGATCCTCTCGGCGGTGTCTATCCCGCCGCCAGTTTCGTGGCTGAACTCAGTTTCACTCCCGCCGCGGGGGGTGCTAACTCGGCGACAATCGACCTCGGTTCGAATAGTTATCTGTACATTCTAGGCAAGTACGATGGCCCGAATTACGGCAGTGAGGTTTGGTATGGTGCCGGTCTGAGTGGCGTTATCACGTTGCCAGAATTCGGTAACGGTAAGAAGTACGGCCTGAGCCATGTTTTCGTCTTCAATGGTACACCAGTAACAACCCCGGATGGTGGAACCACGGCCGCCTTACTCGGCTTGGCCTTGACAGGCTTGGCTGGTCTGCGCGCCAAATTCGGACGTCACTAATTGCATTAGGTTAAGTTAGTTCTCATTATAAGGGCGCAGAGCGTGATGCTCTGCGCCTTTTTGTTTGCAGGGGATCGCAGACTCAATGGGGAGCGGCGATTTCCAAGCAGCACGAAACCCACGGCGACTGGAAGCCTATTGCTCGAATCCCTTGCCACGCGTCCAACAGCGCCAGGTCGTCATCACCCTCGACCGCTCGCATATTTTGGAGTAAAATTGCGGGCATTCCTTGATCGGATGCGTTGGAAATGACTTCATTGCGCGATCTCGCAAATCATCCGCTGTGACATCGGAATCGACCCTGGCTTTTATCGCTGCGGTGTTGAGCGCTGCTCTGGCCGTGGCAGCAGTATTGCGGAATCGCCGCAGCGCCGCCGCCTGGTGGTTCGCCTTGGGCATGCTCGGCCTGGCTCTGGACAGCATCTTCACCGGAATTTGTTTGTCATTAATCGGCCTGGAAAAATTGGCCTTCTGGCAGGAGTGGGCGCTGATTCTGAAAGCGTTTCTGGTCGCGATCTGGCTCGGTTTTGCGGTGACTTATTCGCGAGGCAATGCCGGCGAATCTTTTCGTCGCTGGCGGATATTAATTGCGATCGCGTGTCTGTTGCCAGTCGCAGCCTTGCTCGGGTTTCGAGGCGATCTCATTCAAGTCTTGGTGCGCCCAAATTCGAGTGATTTATGGATCAGTTTCAGTCCTGCCGGCAAAGTGGTTAACGTAGCGATCCTCGTCGGGACCGTTCTGGTGCTGATGAATCTCGAGCGGACGTTTCGTTCCGCGGTCGGAACAATGCAATGGCGCATCAAGTTCCTTGTCCTCGGGCTGGCGGTGGTTTTTGGAGCGAGGATTTATACGCGGAGCCAGGCGCTGGTCTTTTCTGGTCACTACAATTCGCTAACCGAAGTTGAAGCAATCAGCTTGCTGGTGGGTTGTGTGCTTTTAGGTGTGGGTTATTTCCGCAGCGGCTTCCGCGAGATCGACGTTTATCCTTCCCGCGCGGTGCTGCACACCTCGATCACGGTCTTGCTCGTCGGCGGTTACCTTTTCGTTATTGGCGTCCTCGCGCAAATTGTCGCACGCTACGGCGGCGCAACGACTTTCCAGCTCCAGGCTTTCCTGGTTCTGGTCGCGATCACTCTGCTGGCGGTGTTCCTGCTCTCGGAAAAAATCCGGCAGCGAGCAAAACGTTTCGTCAGTCGCCATTTCAGTCGGCCACAATACGATTTTCGGAGTGTCTGGACTCAGTTCACCCAATCAACTTCGAGTGCGATTGACGATCCGACATTGTGCGCAGCATCTGCCAAGCTGATTTCCGAGACCTTTAATGTTCTTTCGGTCAGCGTTTGGCTTTTCGATGAAGAGAAGAACAAGCTTAAACTGGAAGCCTCGACTTCGCGCGCACGCGATGTGATGAACGAGGACGCCATTGAGTTTTCCGCCATCGACCCGGGTCTAGCCAAGATGCGAAAGGCTTTCGATTTGGAAAAAATTAAGGACGACTGGGGACAGACTTTGCGGCAGATCAGTAAAACGCAGTTTAGCGAAGGCGGAAATCGTATGGGCGTCCCCTTATTGGCGGGCGATCGTTACCTTGGTCTGATTATTCTGGCAGATCGCGTCAATGGCGTTCCCTATACGGTGGAAGAACTCGAGCTGCTGGAGTGCATCGGCGATCAAGTGGCCTCCAGCCTGCTCAATCTTCGTCTCGCCAAAGAAATCATGCTCGGCAAAGAGCTGGAAGCGTTTCAAACCATCTCGGCCTTTTTCGTGCACGACTTAAAGAATGCCGCTTCCACGCTTAAACTGACGTTGCAGAACTTACCCGTGCACTTTGATGACCCGGACTTTCGTCAGGACACACTTCGTTCGATCGGTGCGACGACCAATCGCATCAACCAGATTATCGAGCGGTTGGGGACGCTTGGAGGCAAGCTTGAGCTTCGGCCTTCCGCAGTCGACTTAAAACTGCTGGTCGAGCAGGCGATTGAAAATGTGAATGGAATGCCCGGGATCGAGTTTGCCAAAGAATTTGAATCCCTGCCCAAATTCATGGCCGATAGCGAACAACTTCGCAGCGTTGTCACCAACCTGCTTTTGAACGCACGCGAGGCGATAGGCGAACGCGGACGAATTGAAGTTAAGATCGGCTCCCAGGGTGGTTGGGCTGCACTTTCCATTTCTGACGATGGTTGCGGAATGACACCATCGTTCCTGCGCGATTCCTTGTTCCGGCCATTTAAGACGACAAAAAAGAAAGGATTGGGAATCGGGATGTTTCAAAGTAAAATGATTATCGAAGCGCACCACGGTAGCATTCGAGTAAAGAGCGACGTAGGGAAGGGGACGACCTTCCAGGTGCTCCTGCCTCTTACCTCCGGCAAATAATGAATCCGGTTTTACTTCTTGTTGACGATGACGAAGCCATTCGCACACAGATGAAATGGGCGCTGAGCGCTGACTACGAGATTATCTCCGCTGAAGACCGCGCCGGAGCGGTTGAGAGCTTCAAGAAGAAAAAGCCGGCCGTTACTTTGCTCGACCTTGGATTACCGCCGCGGCCGGCGGATCCGGACGAAGGTCTCGCTACGCTGGCCGAACTAAAAACCGTCGATGAGATGGCAAAGGTTATCGTTATTTCCGGACAGGGAGAAAAGAAGAACGCGCTGGAAGCGGTTGCGGCCGGCGCCTACGATTTTTTATGCAAACCGGTAGATCCGGATGAGCTAAAGCTGTTGCTGAAGCGTTGCATCTATCTGGCTGACCTCGAGCGTGAATATCGAAAAGCAAAGGAAGGTCAGCGTGTAACTGTCTTTGAAGACATGCTGGGAACGAGCCCGCAAATGCAGGGCGTTTTTTCCTTTATTCGCAAGGTCGCAACCACGACCGCGCCCGTGCTTTTACTGGGTGAAAGTGGAACGGGCAAGGAAATGGCCGCCGTGGCGATTCATCGGCGCGGCCCTCGCAAGGACGGACCATTTATCCCAATTAATTGCAATGCCATTCCCGAGAACCTGCTTGAGAGCGAACTATTCGGCCATGAGAAAGGTTCGTTCACCGGCGCAACCATGCAGCGAGTAGGATTGGTGGAAACGGCGAAGGGAGGCACTTTGTTCCTCGATGAAATTGGGGAATTGCCCCCCAGCATCCAGGTGAAGCTGCTTCGCTTTTTGCAAGAGCAGCGCTTTCAACGAGTAGGTGGGCGGCAGGAGTTGGCCAGCGATGCCCGGGTCATCGCCGCGACCAACGTCGATCTGAAAGCCGGGATCAACCAAGGATCGTTTCGCGAAGATCTCTATTTTCGGCTGGCGGTGCTGGTAATTAGTCTACCGCCTTTGCGGGAACGCGAGGACGATGCCGTCCTGCTGGCGCAGGAGTTTCTGCAAAGGTACGCCGCCCAAAACGGCAGGGCCAATATCGCCTTTGTGCCGGAGGCTTTGCGGGCAATTAACCGCCACCCCTGGCCGGGAAATGTCCGCGAGTTGCAGAATCGGATCAAGCGTGCGGTCATTATGGCAGATAGCAAACGAATTACCGAGAAAGACCTCGAGCTATCGACCGGATTAGGTTTTTCCTCTTCAACCACGTTGAAAGAAGCGCGCGAAAACGTGGAGCGGGAAATGGTCCAGCGGGCGTTGAAGCGAAACCTTGGCCGAATTAGTTCGGCAGCGGCGGAGCTGGGAATAAGCAGGCCGACCCTATATGAGTTAATGGAAAGGCTCGGGATCTCGCGCGAGTAAACGATGGATGGTAATCTCAAATAGTTAACAAGAAATGTACAAATCATCAATTCAAATCCTCCGCTTAATCGCATTACTAGTCCTGGTGCTGGTTGCATGTAGCTGCACTTCTGAGATACAGAAGTCCCGCTACCTGGCGCGGGCCGAGCGCTACTTCAAAGCCGGGGAGTATGACCAAGCTAAGATTGAATATCTGAAGGTCTTGCGGATTGATTCAGCAAATGCTGTTGCCTACGCTCGTTGCGGGGCAATGTGGGCCGACGAAGGCGTGCCCCTGCGGGCGGTGGCCTTTCTCTTGAAGGCGCGCGAACTCGCTCCCGAGGATGTGGACAATCGTTACAAGCTTGCCCTGGTCTATCTCCGGGTAGGCCAGGCTAATGAGGTTTTCAAGGAAGCGACCGAGATTTTGAAGCAAGCTCCCGGCAATGGACCGGCTCTTGCCATTCTGGCGGAGACCTCCGTCTCTCCGGAGCAAAGCCAGACGGCAGAACAGGAGCTGCAGAAATTCCCGCAGCACGACAACCCTTATTTTGAAGTGGCTAACGGAGCGCTCGCGATCCGCAAAGGAGACATGGCCAAAGCCGAAACGGCACTGAATCGCGCTCTTTCCCTCGATCCGAAATGCGCGTTGGCGCATACCGGACTGGCCCAGGTATCGCTAACCAAGAAAGACAACGCGCGAGTGGGGCAAGAACTTAAAGCCGCGGCAGATCTCAGTCCGATTCGATCTCGGGAGCGCTTGACTTATGCCGAATTTAAAATGCAGACAGGTGACACAGAAGAAGCAAAAAGTTACCTTCAAGATCTCACTAAGCAGGCGCGCGATTTCATCGGCGCATGGCTTCTTCAGGCGAGGCTCGCGCAATCGGAAAAGAAGTACGATGAAGTGGCAATACTACTCCAAAATGTTTTTAGTCGGGATCCCGATAACATCGAAGGGCGGGTGGTCCAGGCGCAAGCCCTGTTAGGCAAGGGCGATCTCAAACAGGGAACCGAGCTACTTGAGCGCGCTGACAAATCAGTCGAAAACAACCCATTGATTAAGTATCAGCTTGCACTCGCCTACCTTCAGGGCAAGAACACAACTCAAGCGATAAACGAACTGGAGCAAGCGATTACGATCGCGCCCAAGTACGTCGATGCTATTGTCCTTCTGGTCCAACTGCGTCTTCGTGCCGGCGATCCACAATCTGCCATTGCACCGCTGGAATCAGCATTGCGGCTCAAGCCGGATGTCATGCAAGTTAGAACGCTTCTGGCCGATGCCTATCAGACAGTGGGTCGTTCGGAAGAGGCCGCTTCTCTAATTCGCGAGCAAATAAAGAAAACGCCGCAAGATTCACAATCTTATCTGATTCTGGGTGTAATTTTGAAGAAACAGAAGAAGAACGATGAATCGCGCAAAGCATTCGAAAAGGCGCTGGAGCTTAATCCACAAAATGTGATCGCGATCGATCAATTGGCGGATCTCGACCTTGAAGTCAGGGCATTTTCCGCTGTGCATCAACGGGCGGATGCACTCCTGCAAAAAGACCCTAAGTCCGCCGCTGCTTATTTCATTCACGGCAGAAGCTATGTAGTAGAGAAGAATTCTGCGGCAGCCGAGGCCGCGCTTAGGAAAGCTATTGAGCTCGATCCAAATCTAGCGGCCGCCTACAATCTTCTCGTCGCAATCTATGTAGAGGCTAACAAGCTTCCCGAGGCGTTGAAGGAACTGGAAACAGTTCTAGGGAAGAATCCGCAGTACTCCCCGGCACTTCTAACTTCTGGAATAATCTATGAGCGAATGGGGGATTTCGCTAAAGCACGCGATAATTACGAAAAGGTCCTGGCTTTGAACCCAAACTTTATTCCAGCATTGAATAACCTAGCCTATATCTACAGCGAGAAGCTCAACAATCTCGATCGAGCGGGTGAACTTGCCCGTAAGGCGCACGAGTTGGCTCCGGCCGAGCCGAGCGTCCAAGATACCCTTGGTTGGGTACTGTATCGTCAAGGCAGGTACCAGGAGGCGGCGGAACTATTAGAGCAAAGTGCCTCTAAGTTGCCTGGAAAGGGTGAGATTCAATTCCACCTCGGAATGGCAAACTACATGATGGGCCGATTGGATGAGGCCCGCGTCGCCTTAGAAAAGGCGGTTGCAGCTTCAGGCGATTTTCCTGGCAAGGATGAAGCAAAAAGCCGGCTAGCGCTGCTTTCGCAAGGCGGTGATTTGTCGATCTTCGATCTGGAAAAATCTGCAAAGGAAAAATCGAACGATCCCGTTACCTTGATGCGGCTGGGCGCGGCTTACGCAAAAGCGGGCACAGCCGATAAAGCGGCTCAGGCCTACGAGAAGGCGCTCCAGGCCAATCCGAAGTTATTGGAAGCGGTGCTGTCGCTGGCGCAATTGAATGCAGGGCCTCTTAAAAATAATGCCAAGGCGCTGGAGTATGCCAAGAGGGCGCGCGAACTGGCGCCGGCGGACGCCCACGTCACCGCGACTGCGGGTCATATTGCGTATCAGGCCGGGAATTTTCCGTGGGCATACAGCCTTTTGCAGGAAAGCAGCCGCGGTTTGCCCGATGATTTGGTAGTGACGCGCGACTTTGCCTGGGCAGCTTACAGCACCGGTAAAACGAACGAGGCGCAGGAAGGGATGCGACGCGTCGCAAATGGACCGCCAGCCGCACCTGAAAGAGGAGAGGCAGAGCTTTTCCTAGGAATGGCCGCTCTGGATTCGGACGATGCGGTTCCCCCTGGCGCGGAGAATGAGGTGACGAAAGCTTTAGGTGCGCAGCCGAATTACGTGCCGGCGTTAATGGCAAAAGCGGCCATTCGATTGCAAAAAGGGGATACCGCGGAAGCCAGCGCGATCTACAACAGCATCCTTCAGAAATGGCCAGACTTTGCTCCAGCGCAAAAACGGCTCGCTTCGATTTACGCGAACGAATCAGCTAACGTGAATAAAGCCTACGAGCTAGCGAACAAAGCGCGCCGCAGCCTGGTCGATGACCCGGACTTGGCGAAAACATTGGGCGCTCTAAGCTTTCAGCGGAAAGAATATGCGCGGGCGGTGCAATTCCTTCAGGAGAGTGACGCGAAGAAGCCGCTGGAAGGAAAATCGCTTTTTATGTTGGGCATGGCGCATCTTCAATTAGGACACAAGGCAGAGGCCAAAAAAATCCTTGATCGAGCCCTTGCCTCAGGCATTCCGGACGATCTCGCGAAGCAGGCGAAAGATGCTATCATTGAGCTAGATAGGACGGCGGATTAGAGACGTTAGGAACGCTAGAAAGCGTCGGATTGCTTAATGCCAATAACCAAATAGGCATCCTGCTTGAATTCAGATATTTACATGCGAGCTACCGCGGCTAAATAGGTAATACGTCGGAGTTGTTTACACTTCCGCGCTTATCCGCGAAGCGGCTGGAATTTCTCGTTAAATACAAGGTGTTTATAATGAGGTTGTTGTGCTATTCGCCTAGTTCTTGGCACGGCTGGTGCTATTACCGTGTCTGCGTGGAAAGCGCACAAAAGGAAAACTAGGGAATATGAAATCAATTAAAACTCTTTTAGCAGGCTTAGTGGCAATCGTTGCGGCCGCAGGTTTTGCTATCTCAGCTCAAGCAACACCCATTACCGGGATGTTGAATATCGGGGGCACCGCCAAATTCAATACGCACTCGTTACTAACAGCCAAAAGCGCTACCTTCAGTGACGAATTAGTGTTAGGCGGAAATACTGGAACCTTTGCCGGATTCGCCGTTGGCACTCCTGTAGTGATGGCTTCTTACACTTTTGATCCCTCCACGATCACCAGCGGATTATGGAGCGTGAATGGATTCACCTTCAATCTTACTGCTTCAACGGTGGTAATGCGTAGCGCAACCTTTCTCTCGGTCAGTGGAACGGGAATCATAACGGGTCCGGCAGGATTTGATGCCACGCCGGGCGTGTGGGCGTTTACGTCGCAGAACGCCGGTGGCCATCCTCAGGACACCTTCTCGTTCTCTGCCAACACTGCAGGCGGGGCCGTTCCTGATAGCGGAATGACCGTGGCTCTGCTCGGCGCAGGCCTGATAGGAATTGCAGCGTTTCGCGCAAAGTTCGCGAGAGTCTAAACAACCTTTCGACTATCAAGACCAGGGCAGGGACGAAAACCCTGCTCGGGTTTGTCTTTTGGGTTTAAATTCTCGCCTCATCTAGCGCAGCTTATTCTTCCCGATCCACGCTCCCCAATATTTGTTTGTTTGGCCGGGAAGCCGTTTCGCTAAGAATCCAATCACAGAATCAGAAACAGCAATAGCCCACTACACTTAAATAATTTTACCCTTAGAGATTTTGCTACTTTGAAGTAAAATAAATCTCGATTTCCGAATAATTCTCGTTCGTGTGGCGTCCGAGATTTCTACGTATTTTATGAATAAGGACCTAATTAAAAAACTGCTCGCGCTCTTACTATTCACCGCGGCCGCTTGCTATTCGACTCAAGCTGCGCCTGGCGACCTTTATGATGGTGGCCTCAGTGATCAAAAGATCTACAAGTTTGATACCGGGGGGAATCAGACGGTTTTTGTATCTGATTCAACGACTTTTCAACCTGACTGGCTGGCTTTCGACAGCAAGGGAAATCTATTTGCCTCCAACCCCGCCAACAGCGCTATTTCCAAGATCCCGTCCAACGGGAGCCCAATCACCGATTTTGCCACAGGCATCAATCCGGGCGACCTGGCGTTCGGCGCGGCCGGAAATCTTTTCGCAATTGATGGAGCTACCGGCTCAATCTTCGAATACACTCCATCCGGTGCGCGAACGACCTTTGCCGGTCCTGGGTTCAATGACTTCGTTGCTTTGGCTTTCGCGAGGGACGGCAATCTTTTTGTGACCCGAAGAGGCAACGGGCAATCCGGGAGCGGCTCGATCGTAAAGTTTACGCCGGCTGGGACAATGAGCACCTTTTATCCTGCCCAGCCGGGCGGTCTCTTTCTGCCGAAAGACCTTGCTTTTGATGGCGTTGGTAACCTTTACGAGGCGGATTCCGGGAGCGGCTCAATCTTCAAATTCGCTCCTAACGGAACAAAAACCACCTTCAAAACAGGACTAAATGCTCCGCAGTCCCTCGCTTTCGATCGCAATGGGAATTTGTTCGTTGGAGAGTGTCCCTCATGTGATATTGTAAAAATCACCCCGGCGGGAACTCAGAGCCTTTTTGCGTCACCTAATGCGGTTGGTGGGCTCGCCTTCGAACCGCCAACGGCGCACTTAACAAACATCAGTACTCGCGGCTTGGTTCAAACAGGCAACGACGTGATGATTGGCGGATTCATTGTGCAAGGGAGCGGACCGAAGACAGTCATTGTGCGTGCCATTGGTCCTGAGCTCATTCCATTTGGAATTCCCAACGCATTAGCTGATCCGACATTGGAACTGCATGATGGCACAAGGGCTTTAATTGCCTCTAACAATAACTGGCAGACTACGATAAGGGGCGGGATCATCACCAGCGACCAAGTCGGCGCGATCCAGAACAGCGGGCATGCTCCTACTCAGCCAAGCGAGTCTGCGATCATTGCTACGCTGCCACCGGGAAACTACACCGCGATCGTGC
>Ga0209156_10001774_pt1 | contig 17351 bp, 17 predicted proteins | sample GraSoiAngelo_124_FD_185881 | JGI IMG/M metagenome (GOLD analysis project Ga0209156, IMG submission 185881) | Grasslands soil microbial communities from the Angelo Coastal Reserve, California, USA - 14_0927_05_20cm (SPAdes) (version 2) | ecosystem: Environmental > Terrestrial > Soil > Grasslands...
CAGCCTGTGCGCCCAGCGGGCATTTTGTCTGCTGTCGGTCACAGTTCAGCGGAGTGTAACTCCGCTGGGCGCACAGGCCACAGGCCTATGTTCCATGCTTTGCGTCGCCCCACTGGCGGCGATGGCCGCCACGTTGTCATCAAATGGACTGGCCGCGGCCAGCGACCGCGGCTACAACGGAGGCACTATGTTCTCAATCAGCAAAATTCTCGGTCACGACGAAAAGTTTTACGACCTTCTGGAAGCGAGCGCGCAGCAAGCCGATAGCAGCGTTCATCACCTGATCGATCTGCTGGCGAAACTGGAGAAAAGCGAATCGACGAGCGATCTGGCAGCATTTGCAGAAAGCCGGCGCGAAGACAAACGAATCACTCAGCAGTTAACCGAGGAACTTTCGAAAACATTCATCACTCCGTTGGAACGTGAAGACATTCAGGCGCTGGCCAGTGCACTCTACAAAATTCCGAAAACGGTCGAGAAAATCGGCGAACGGATTTTGATTTGCCCGGAGGACTTGCATGGGCGGAGTTTCCGCCGGCAAGTCGAGCTGCTCGATCGCGCAGCCGAAGTGGTGCTGGCAATGGTGCAGCAATTGCGCAAAGGCACTGACATTCGGACTGCTCGCGAAATGAACGCGCGGCTGCAAACTATTGAAGGCGACGCCGACAAACTCGAGCTTGAGCTGCTGCATGATCTTTATCACGGCGATCACTCACCGAAACACGTTATTTTTCTGCGTGATCTTTACGAATTACTCGAGAAAGTGATCGATCGCTGCCGGGACGCCGGGAACATTATCCTGCAGGTCGTCTTGAAATACGCGTAGTCGGCGTTCTCGATGATCACGTTTTTCGTCGTTGTCTTTGCAGCGATTGTTTTCGAATACAGCAACGGCTTTCACGATGCGGCCAATGCCATCGCGACTGTTGTCTCGACCAAAGTCCTGACCCCGAGGCAAGCCATCGTGATGGCGGCAATTTTCAATTTAACAGGCGCGCTTCTGGGCGGCGCAGTCGCCTCCACCATCGGCAAAGGTTTGGTCGACACCAATGTCGTGACTATGGCGACAGTGTTGTCCGCGCTCATCGCTGCCTTTACCTGGAATATTACGACCTGGTGGGTCGGTTTGCCGTCGAGTTCCAGTCATGCGCTGATCGGCGGATTGTGCGGAGCCGCGCTCGCGACCGCGCACGGAAACTGGTCGGTGTTGAAATGGAACACCGGACTCTGGCCGAAGGTGGTTGTCCCGATGATTACATCGCCGCTGGCCGGTTTCTTTCTCGGCGCTCTGGTGATGTTCGCGCTCTTTCTGATCTTTCATCGTTTTACGCCGGCGGCGGTCCATTCCGTTTTCGGCAAGTTGCAAGTTTTTAGTGCGGCCTGGATGGCGCATTCCCACGGCAGCAATGATGCGCAAAAAACAATGGGCATTATCACCCTCGCGCTTTTTACCGGGACGAAGGCTGGGAGCTTCGATCATTTGCCCGGCTGGCTGACTTTTTTACAAACGCCGGCCTTCGACGCAATTCCGGCGTGGGTAAAGATCCTTTGTGCCATCACCATGGCGGCGGGCACAGCAGCGGGCGGCTGGCGAATCATCCGCACCCTCGGACACAAAATGGTAAAACTTCAGCCGGTGCACGGCTTTGCCGCGGAGACGAGCGCGGCTCTAATCATTCAGACAGCAAGCGTTTACGGTATTCCGCTTTCAACTACGCACGTGATTTCGACCTCGATCATGGGCGTCGGCGCAGCTAAACGATTCAGCGGAGTGAAATGGACGGTGGTAGAACGGATCATCTGGGCCTGGATTTTGACGCTCCCAGCCACCGGCGTACTCGGTTTCATCTTGGCCCGCGCCATGGCCGGGCTTTGACTGGGAGGGGCGACTTCGCTCGCACGCCGTAGCGCGGCAGCGCGAAGGAGGCCAAGTTGCCTTTCGGGAGATTCGCCGTCGGCCTTCGCTTCCGCGCTACGGAGTGCCAGCGAAACCGGTTGGAACGCGAACTCGTTAGTAAACGTCCCGCTTATACCGCTTGTCGGCCTTCATTTGCTCGACATACGCCTGCGCTTCCTCGGGTAACTTGCCGCTTTGCTCCTGCACAATCGTGCGCAGCGCGGCATCGACATCTTTCGCCATCTTCAGCGCATCGCCGCAAACGTAAAAATACGCTCCGGCGTCGAGCCAGCGCCACAATTCGGCTGCGCTCTCCTGCATCCGAGTTTGCACATAAATCTTATGCTCCTGATCACGCGAAAACGCACAGTGAATGTGGGTGAGAATGCCCTGTTTCTTTAGTTCCTCGAATTCCTCGCCATAATAATAGTCACAGCTCGCGCGCTGGGCGCCGAAGAAGAGCCAGTTACGCCCGCGCGCGCCGACCGCGCGACGCTCCTGCAAAAAAGCCCGGAAAGGCGCGATCCCGGTCCCAGGCCCAACCATAATAATATCGGCATCGCCTTCCGGCAGATGAAAGTGCTTAGCCACGCTAGGAAAAACTGGGACGGGCTGATCATTGCAGCGCTCAGCTAGAAAGGTCGAAGCCACGCCTTTGCGAAGGCGTCCATGCGACTCGTAGCGAATGACGTCGACGATGAAGTGGACGGAATCGGGAAAGACCCGCAAACAACTCGCGACCGAGTAAAGCCGAGGTTGCAATTTCGTCAGCAGGCCAACGAATTCCTCGGGCGTAAATTTGGCCGAAGGATGTTGCAAGAGAAAATCGATCACCTCCATCCCCCAGAGATAAACCTGGAGATCGTGTTTATGGTCAGGACGAAGCAATTCTTCTATCAACGGTGCGGCCGAGGCCCGCTCGACGATCGCTTTCAAAAATTTCGGTGTCGGCGTGGTGATGGAGTAGTTTCGTAGCAAGGCCTGTCGCAGCGGCGCTGTTTCGTTTTTTCCCGCAGGCACGATCTCATCGCCGGTAGCACCAAGTGCACGAATTATCTCTTCGACCAGCGGAGGATCGTTCGACGCGCAAACTGCCATTGAATCCCCCGGCTCGAAGGTCAACCCCGACCCGGCCAGCGAAATTTCGTGGTGCCGCGTCTCCTTGTTCCGATTTCCTTCGTTCAGCCGTCGATTAACGACCATTTTTCCGGGAAACGGATTATTGCGGGAATAGACCGGCGTCATTGCTTGCAACTACTCGGCGTCATCGCTGATGCAAGTCCGGGCACTTTGGAGTTCAAATCACGACAAACGCTTTGAAGAGAAGCTAGAGAGCCTTTAAGCCGCTTGCGACAAGGGAGCCCGACGCTAGCCTCTCGCGAACGCGTTGCTAAACGCGCACACTTCATGGATCACGACGAAGCGCCGCCGGCCATTCCGCCAGTCACTCTGCCGCCGCATGATCCCTATGCCGCCTTTCGCTTTGCCAACTTCAATCTCTACATGGCGGGAAATCTTCTCGCCATCCTCGGCCGGCAAATGTTGGCCGTGGCGGTGGAGTGGGAGATTTACCGGCGCACACATTCGGCCACTGCCCTCGGATTAGTCGGCCTCGTCCTCGCAGTGCCGGTCGTTTGCCTTTCGCTGCCGGCGGGACATCTGGCGGACAAATACAGCCGGAAACATATCATCATGATCGCGCAGTTTTTCAGCGCGATCGCGTCGGCCGCGCTGGCATTGGTTTCCTGGAAACATCTTGTCATTCCAGCGTGGCCGATTTCACAGCATGGCAACAATCTATTGCGCGGGATCGCCGGGATTTTCGAGCGCCATCAATCAGCATTTCATTTCGACGATTTCTCGGTCCCGCTGATTTATCTTTTGCTCTTTGTTTCAGGGACGGCCCGAACGTTTGCCTGGGCTGCGCGTAGTTCATTTTTTCCGACACTGGTGCCGCGCGACGCTTTCGCTAACGCCGTCACCTGGAACAACAGCGTTTTTCAAATCGGCTCGGTTGCTGGCCCGGCCGTTAGCGGGTTCATCGTCGCGCACATTAGCTTTTCCTGCGTTTACATCATCGACGCCATCTGTTCGTTTCTTTTCTTTCTTCTGATATTGCCAATTCCGCGTGCGCTAGCCCGGGAAAAACGGGAAGAGCAAAATACCTGGCGAAGTCTTCAGGCGGGAATGCGTTTTGTTCTGAGCAAACACGTTATCCTTGCAACCATCACGCTCGACTTGTTCGCGGTTTTACTCGGGGGCGCAACGGCGTTATTGCCGATGTTTGCCGATCAAATTCTACATGTCGGCGCGATTGGACTCGGTTGGATGCGCGCCGTGCCAGCGATCGGTGCGTTCGGCACCGCGCTGTTGCTCGCCTACTTGCGGCCGATGAAATGCGCCGGTCGGAATTTGCTCTGGTCCGTCACTGGTTTTGGAATCGCCACCATTCTCTTTGGATTGTCACACGCGTTTTGGTTTTCTCTCGCGATGCTCTTTTTGATTGGCGCATTCGATAGCGTGAGCGTGATCATTCGCGGCACCATCGTGCAACTGGTCACGCCCGATGAAATGCGTGGCCGCGTCTCCGCCGTGAACAACATCTTTATCGGCACGTCGAACGAATTCGGTGCCCTTGAATCCGGCCTGACCGCTGCGTTGTTTGGTCCGGTCACTTCGGTAGTCGCTGGCGGAATCGGAACCATTCTCGTCGTCCTCGGCGTGGCGAAGTGGTGGCCGGAAACGTTGAAGATTGGAAGGTTGGATAAGACGTTGCGTTAGGAACACAGGCTTGTAGCCTGTGCGCCCGGAGGAGTTGAACTCCGCTGCCGAACGAAAAGGAAGCAACTTGGCGTTTTACAGAAACGCCCTACAAATAGAAGCGATGAAAATCGCGGCTGCCCAGATCGCCTGCACGCCGGGAGATCTGGAGGCGAATCTGTGCACAGTTAACGATTTCGCTTCACGTGCCAAAGACTCCGGCGCGGAACTGGTCGTCTTTCCTGAAATGATCGATACCGGCTATTCGATGCCGGTGATCCAGAAACACGCAACATCCTGGAGTGAGGGCGCAGTGCCTCAGCTTCAAAAAACGGCAAAGCAACTTTCGCTTGCAATCGTCGTCGGCGTTTCTGATCGCGATGGTGCGCGCATTTATAACGGCCAGGTTTTCATCGACGCCGGTGGCGACATCCGCGCCAAATATCGCAAAACGCATTTGGTGACAGCTGCGCCGTTGGACGAGCGCCCTGTCTTTAATGCCGGCGATGCATTCGTAAGTTGCAAGCTCGACAAATTTAATCTCGGTCTAACGATTTGCTATGACCTTCGATTTCCCGAGGTGTGCCGCGCCCTCGCGGTAGAACATGGCGCAAATGTTTTCGTTAATTCCTCGGCCTGGCCATTCCCGCGCCTGGAACATTTGCGGATTCTCGCGCTGACGCGCGCGATTGAAAATCAATGCTACCTCATTCTGGCAAATCGAGTCGGGACAGATGACGGAGTCACTTTTTGTGGCACATCCGCGGTCATCGATCCTTACGGTGTGATTGTTGCAGCCGCCTCCGCCGATCGCGAAGAACTGCTTCAAGCCGATATCTCAGAAGAGGTCATCAAATCCGTCCGCGGCCGCATGGCGGTATTCGATCACCGCCGACAAGATTTGTATTAAAAGCCGTCAGCCATCCTGTAAACGGCCGAGTTCCGGAGCGAGTAAATGTGCGTCAGAATTCCGAGCGGCGGGCGGAAAAAAAGCGGCACAAATGCGAGCGGCGAAAAAGCCTGTTTCCGCGAGAAGCCGAAACCAACCCGCGAGACGCGCGCGCTACCCAGCACCCCCATCAGAACGCGCCGTGCAGCGCAATCATTCCGTAGGGCGCGCTGCCATCTTCGTGGAAGCGGATGTTGGCGCGATAGAAATCGAAGACGCGATATGGTTGATAGCCGGCCTCAGCATTGACGGATAGCCAGCTTGTGACCTTCCAGTCAATGCCGAGGCCGGCTCGCACTTCGCTATAGGTTAGCACAGCATGATTCAACTTGGGAATCCCGTGGTCGCGACCGAAATCGTCGCCTACTCGAAAATTTGTTTCCTTCAGAGTCGCGCCGGCATACAAAGTCAGGTTCTTATTCCATTCGTATTCGAGACGCGGTGTGGGCAGAACCGCATTGAGCACCCAGTGAGGTTGAAATTTCCAGCGGATACCGCCGCCAGGAATGACAGGATACTTTCGTTCCACGTCAATGCTGACGCCAACTACGAACTGCAAATCAGGATTGTAAATATAGGTGCCGCCGATCTCGAACGGCATGTTGAAATCGGTCGAGCCGGGCCGGAAAGCCTCGCTATAAACGCCGGGAGTGGTTTCCAATCTAACGAGAATTGAATCAGAGAATTGCGTATCGATTCCGACGACCGCGGCGACTGATTGAAGCGTGTTCGGAAGTAATGTGTTTTTTCCCATCCCGAAGGAGAATTGCTCATATTCGAAACCGAGTCGTAAGACGCCAAGCTTCACCCGCGGAGTGAGAATTAAACGAAGTAAGGTGTCGCTCTCATCGAAATCCTCAACCCGATGGGGTCCGCGTGCCACGCTCGCCTCGCCCACAAACGTTTCCTCGAATGAATATTCGACCGGCCAAAAGTCGGTGCCGAATGATCCGGTGGCCGCGGTCAGGAAAATCGCGACCAGCAGGTGGCGGCTAAAATTTCGCGGCATCACGATTCAGTGCGCACTTTCCCTGCGGAAAAGCGCGATGGATTTGGCGATGTCCTTCATCATTGCCGATTCCGAACCGAGTTTTTCGACGCCATGTAAATCAGAGAGCGAGGCAGACGAAACCATGTCGCCACGCCAGGTGAGGGTGTGCGGTTTGCCATTCACATCCACCGGCCACATTTGATGGAGAGTGAGGGTCACATAGTAGCCGCCGCTGGCGTAGTAAAAAGTGTCGGCAGCCTGGACCTTTCCGCCGGCGTTGCGCGAATAAAAAGCGCCGAGTGTGGCCACCGCAACATCATCGGCGTTTAGCAGCTCCCAATACAAATCCGGTTTGAGCGATCCAGCGCCGCGACCGATGCCGGTGCTTTCGAGCAGACCCGCGAATTGCTTGCGGATTTTGCCTTGCTCGCGAAGCAAACCGTTCAACTCGTCACCAGGTCGCACCGCGGGTCCGGCGTGATCGTAGGGCGGTTGCGCCGAAGTTCCGCCACTGGAAAATGCGCGGGCGCGTGCAGCAAGAACACCAATCCAGAAATCGCCGCCGGCACTCGAAGGTGTGCCGTTGCCTCCTTTCCACTTCGCCGCTTCCTCGCGGCTGAGCTGCAATTCATTTGCCATTTTGGTAGTCGCGTTTGCAAACGCACGCACCGGGGCGTTATCGGGAGCGCTTTTGAGCTTGGCAAAAGCAGCCTCGCTAGGCGAACCGGGAAGATCACCGTGCAGATAAACTTTGGGTTCGCGGTGCTCAGTCGGATTCCAATTGCGCATTGCCTCCAAATGCTGCGCCGGCGAACCGGGCATAACGTAAACGCTCTGCACGGAGAGAAACCGCGGATTGCTCATCGGCGGGCCGTGCGCCGTTTTCGCATCGCTTTTGGCCAATTGCCCCAGTTCGGCTTTATCGAAAATAGAGAAGCTGCTCAATTCCGAGGCCGGATCAGCCGATGCGATGCTGATGCCGGCCGAAACGATTAGGGCAAAACAAAGCAGGCAGGCGTTTCTCATGCGCACACTTCTAGCGGCACGTCGCCGGGTTGCAAATCTTGCTCTGCCATCGCAATAACGTTTCGCAAATGAGTGAACCGGTGATCGTGCTCGACAAGCTGAGCAAGCGTTTCGGCGACGTTCAGGCCGTGCGGGACGTTTCTCTCACGATCGCAGCCGGAACGATCTTCGGATTTCTCGGCGCCAATGGTGCAGGTAAGACGACAACGATCCGGATGTTGTGTGGGCTGACGCATCCGACGGGTGGGAGAGCGACGATCTCTGGCCACGACGTGTGGCAGGAGCGACAGTTGGTGCGAGCGAAATTCGGTTACCTTGCGCAACGTTTTAGTTTGTATCCCGATCTAACGGTTGAAGAAAACTTTCGCTTTTTTGGCGGCGCTTGTCGGGTGCCGGTTACGCAATTGGACGACCGAATCGCAAATTTATTGCGCCTGGCCGATCTCGAAGAAAAACGTGACACCCCAGCCGGGAGTCTGTCGGGAGGTATGCGGCAATTACTCGCGCTTGGCTGCGCGCTGGTGCACGATCCACCTTTGCTTTTCCTTGATGAACCGACGTCCGGGCTCGACCCGGTGCATCGGCAGCATATTTGGAATTTGCTCTATGATTTGAGTAACGCTGGCAAAACAATTTTCGTTACCACCCATTACATGGATGAAGCGGAGCGTTGCACCGAGGTGGGCTTCATCGAGAGCGGCCGACTGTTGGCCAAAGCGCCGCCACGAAATTTGAAAGCGAGCTTTCGCACGAAACTGCTTGAGATCGATGTCGATCCGGTGATGCCGGCGCTGGTCCGGTTGCGAAATCTCCCCGAGATTCTCGGCGTTTCGCTGCGCAGTGGCGCGCTTCGAATTTATGCGCCCGACCCGGAAAGGCTGATCGCGACCTGGCAGACGAACTGGCCCTTTCCGGATTTGAAATTGTTAGGCGAACGCTGGGTCGAACCGGACATGGAGGATGTTTTCACCGCCTACTCGCAAGGGTATGACGCCGTGTTGAAGCCATCGACGTGATATGAAAAGAAAAACGCCGAACACCCCACGCCGAACGTCGAACGCCGAGCGGCGAATGATCCGTTGGATTGGAGATGGCTGCGTAAAGGAGGACGCGCCGGCGTACGGAGCCGCGCGCCAAACAGGTTCAACGCCCAACGCTCAACGCCCAACGCCGAACGCCCAACGAAAGACGAATCCGCGCTTCAACCTGGAAGATCGACTGCTTGAATTCAGCGCGCGGATTATTCGACTGGTTGATGCTCTTCCGAATACGCGAGCGGCTAATCATCTCGCCGGGCAAATTCTCCGTAGCGGGACTTCTCCATATGGCAATCACGGTGAAGTAGAAGCAGCCGAGTCGCGTAAAGACTTCGTTCACAAACTGAAAGTTTGCCTGAAAGAGTTGAAAGAGACGAGGCGATGGCTCCGCCTGGTTAAAAAATCCAAATTGCTTGCGGAGAAAAATATGATCTCCATCCTGGCAGAAAGCGAGGAGCTGGTCCGAATTTTCTTCGCCAGCGTCCGGACGGCAGAGAAAAACTCCAAATGACTTCGCGGTTCTTCTCATTGGGCGTTGGACGTTGGGCGTTGGACGTTGGGCGTTTCCCCTTTTTGCTTTCAATCTCGCACACGTTCGCCGCCCATGTCTTTGCCGGCTTCGGCCCTGGCATGCATTTCCCGACAACGACCTCATGAATTCGGCTTCGCTCCACGCCATCGCCAGTGTCGCTTACAAGGAATTTCTCCACATTTATCGCGACCGGCGTGTGTTGCTCTTGCTCCTCATTTTACCGCCGCTTTTCACCTTGCTCTTCGGTCATGCTTTTGAAACCAGCGAGATCAGCGATGTGCCGGCAGTGCTGGTCGATCGCGACAACAACCCACGGACGCAGCGTTTCATCGATATCGTTTTGCAAAATAAAACTTTTCGCTGGCGGCAAGCCCCGCCCGAGATAACGAACGAGTCCGATCTCCTCGCCAACAGGGTCCAGGCCGCGCTCGTCATTCCGCAGGGTTGGAGCGATTCGTTGAGCGCGGGAAACCCGAAGCCGCTTCCACTTTATCTCGACGGTAGCGACATCAATACGGCGTCGGCGGCGGAAGGCGGGGTACAAAAGAGCCTGGCCGATTTCCAAGTGAAAGAGCGCGATCTTATCGTGGAAAATCTTCCGGACGAAGTGATCGAGCTCGGGAAAAAGTTGCCAGTGCAGATCCGCAAACAATTCGTCTCGCTCATGGAAGCGTGGACGGCGGAGAGCAAGATTCTCTACAACCCGAAAGCCCGCTTCATCGATTACGTTATTCCTGGAATCATCGGTCTGATTTTACAATTGCTCACCGTCACCCTCATGGCCTGTACCATCGCGCGCGAACGCGAGTCGGGGACGCTTTACCAATTGATGGTTACTTCCTTGAAGCGCGGCGAAATTGTGATCGGGAAAATTTTGCCCTATCTCGGGGTTTCGATTGTCCTCATCGTGGTCATCACGCTGGTGGCCGGCTTTCATTTCCACGTGCAATTCTATCAACCACCCGCCCTCATGCTGATCTGTCTGCTGTTTTTACTTTGTTCCCTCGGACTTGGCCTGCTTATCTCCACCTTTTCCAAGACCCAGACGCAAGCGATTCAATTTTCTGTCTTCTTTTTGTTGCCGGTCTTTGTCTTGTCCGGCGCATTCGCTCCGCTCGAGCAACTACCGCAGGCAATCCAATACCTGTCGGAAGTTTTCCCCCTGACCCATTTCTGCCGCGCTTTCCGGCTGGTAAATATGTATCACGCTGGAGCAAGATTTTACCTGGTCGATCTAATCGTCCTATTCGCCGGCGCGCTCGTGACCTTCATCGGCGCTGCATTTCTGCTTCGAAAGATCGAAGAGTAACGCGAGCTAGAACAACCGATTGAAGTGACGGGAACGATTCTGAGTTAAATAATTGAAGAGATGAATGGGGTGCCCTTGCTGAGAATCGCGTTGATAGCTGTTGCAATTGGCTTGGGCTCGATCATGGCCGCGTCGAACGAGCCCCCGAATTCGACGCCACAAGAGGTGTTCGATGGGATGCGGCAGAGTTTTCAGGCGGAGAAGGCGAAAGGCGTTCACCTGCGCTACCAATGGCAATTGAGCGGCCCGAACGGTGGCGAGTGGTGGATCGAAGTGAATGATGGCAAATTCGAAATGGGGCAGGGGAAAACCGACAAGCCCGACGTCACATTTATCACGAGTGACAAAAATTGGGTGGCCCTTTCCAATGGCACCTTAGGCGGCAAATGGGCCTTCTTCACCGGACGACTAAAAATTCATGGCAGTCAGGCCGCAGCCCGGAAGCTGGACGAAATTTTTCCGTAAGAGACAGCCTTTGCGTAGGCGGAACACAGGCCGAGGTCTATGTAGCGCACAGGCTTCAAGTCTGTGTTCCGTTTCCTCACTGTGTAGCAAGCATGCCCGATATTGCCGCTTTAACTTCGTCACACGAGATCCCTTCCATGTCGTGACCGCTCGGTGGCTGTTGCGGGTGCGAGCGCTTTAGTTGCAGGGCGACGTATCGTGCCGACTTATCCAGGGGGCAGTAATCCTTGGCCGGGTACAAATCGTGGAATAGACAAACAACAGGACAATCGACGGCGAAGCCGAGATGCATGACCCCTGTGTCCGTGGTGAGTAACATCTTCGCGAGACGAAGCAGCGCCGCGGTTTCGGCAAGTGTGGTTTTACCAGCAAGATTGATCACCTCCGGGCACGCTCGTTCCATTGCGTTGGCTCTTTCCAGGTTCTCCACTCCGCCCGTGAGAATGACTTTGTGGGCAAAGCGATCCGAAAACCAGCGAATCAAGGTTACGTAGTGTTCCACCGGCCAATCCCGCCAGAACAAAGTCTTTCCTCCCCCTGTCTGAAGAACCACGTAGGGACGATCGATCCAGTCGATGAATCTAGCGCGAATGGCCGCGAGTTCGTCGACCTTCACCTCATAGATCATTCGCGGAGCAACCGCCGAGCCGCCAGCATACTGCGCAACTTGCAGAGGCAAAACGACTGCGTGTTGGGAATCTTGAATTTTAACGGGGTGAGCGGAAAGAAAGGAGTATTTTTCACTCAGATTCGCGAAGGTGACTACCGCATCCCGGTTAATCCAGTAAGCGAGCGGATAAACCTCCTCGTTGACATGCAACACCACGACGAGGTCCGGACGATTACGTCGGAAACGCCAGAGCAATCTAAATTGGCGAAACGGGGATTTTCCGAATGGCACGACCTCGTCCACGCACGGGTTATGCAAAGCCACCGCTTGCCTCATCCGGTGCGCACACACGATCAACTTCGCGGCAGGATGACCCAACTTCAGGCTGCGAATCGCCGCCGAATCAAACAATCCGTCGCCAAGGCCCGTCGTGCTGAAAACCAGAATCAGGCGCGCCTGGCGTGGTAGTGGTCTTGGTTGCGGAGGAAATAACCGCGCTAGAATTTTGCAGGCCCGAAAGGTCGCGATCGCGATAAACCTATTCCACATCCGCAAGGAGCGAGATTTAAGCTGAGCGATTTCCCCGGGAAACACGGGTCTGCAAACCTGAGCGACACACGGTGTGAGCCCGCTGTCTCCCTAGAATTTCGCTTCGGCGCTGAGCTGGAAATAGGGCGCGGGGTCGGTTCTCTCGGCGACACCGACGCGGAAGAAATCGAATTCGCGAAGGAAAGTGCAACCTGCGGCTGCGGTGATTTTGAATGGTTTGATTCCAGAGTAACTGGCCTGCACGCCGATGCGGTCTTCGTTATATTGCACCACGGCGTTGTGTTCGCGCAATTTGTGCAACGGCGTAAAGACATCGTCGGTGCGGAAGCTTTCGTAAACCAAATTCGCGGCGATGCGAAATTGCCAATCGTCAGTCGCGTTGTAAACCAACGCTGGTTTAGGGAACACACCCTCGAGCCGCAGTTTGTCCGTGAAAAGCCAGATCAATCCGCCGCCAGGAGCGATGATCGGATCCTGATAGAGCGCACCGCCCACGCCGATGACACCGAAGATCTTGTCTTTTTTGAGCGGGAAGGAGACGAAAAGTTTCCATGGAATATCGAAGGCATCGCCCGTGATGCGGTTTTGAAAATAAACGCCCGGATCGAGTTCGAGGCCAGCGCCGGCGTGATCCTTGACAACATATTCAATCGCCAAATGTCCGTATAATGCCTGGAGATGATTGGGCAGCCCATTATTGGTGCCGCCAAAATCGTAACGCTCGTATTCGAAACCGGTGCGGAAATACCATTTGCCGGTAATGAGAAAGCGATGGTCATAGCTGAAATCATTATAATATGAATCGCCCTCGCCCAGTCGTGGATCCTCTTTGAAATCGCTGCGCAGCGTATAAATCGACTCGAAGGAAAAGATATTGTGAGAATTTTCGTCCTCTGGTTTCGCGGCTTGTTGCATCTCCGGTTCGGTCCCCGCAAATGCGCCGGCGGTGGCGAGGACGGCAAAGATGCCCGAGGCAATTGAGGCTGGCAAATTTCGTCGAAAGTGGATTTTATGCATAGCAAATTTGTTTAAGCACGCATGAGTAAATCGGATATGCGAGCCGTGCTTGATGTATCGGATTCAGTGCATCTGAGCAAGTGGCGATTGTTAAGAAACTAATTTGTAAGACGCCTTATCCGATAACGCAGGACTTGGGCCACGAGGGCGTAATATCGCGCAGAAACACAGGCATCAACCAGCGGAGTCTTACTCCGCTGTTGCTGGGGTGGACGGTGCAGCGGGTTCGCAAACCCGCTGGGCGCACAGGCCGTAGGTCTGTGTTTCTGCTCGCACAGGATTTTTAGCAAAGTTTTTGCTACTGGAGGTTGACGAAACCAGAATTGCATATATTATTTTCATCCCGTTTTTTTGTGTTTAACGCCTCCCTTCCCCCGCAGAGCGGCGCGACCCTGGCAATGGTCAATCCGTTGGCGGGTGCGGACCACCAAATCGCCGGCTGGTTCCATGTCCATCTTAGCCAGGCGTTTGTGAATCTGCTGCGCGTTTTCAGTGAGCCCGGCTCAGCCCAATGGATCGGCGTCGTCCTGTTTCTGGCCGTGGTATTCTTCGTTTGGAAACGTGCCTGGCCGGCTCTTGTCACAATGATTGTCGCCGTCCCCGGCGGCATGCTTCTAAACGAAGTCCTAAAGCTCGCCGTCCATCGGCATCGTCCGTTTCTTGATGGCTGGTTTGTCGATTGGTCGGGCTATAGCTTTGCCAGCGGCCATACCATCGGAGCGACTTTGCTCTACGGTCAGCTGCTTTTGTTTCTCCTGCCACTGATGAAATCGAAGCGCCGGCAAAGATTAACCATTCTTTCGGCTGCTATGCTGGTGATGCTGGTTGGATTCAGTCGCATTGCTCTTGGCGCGCATTATCTCAGCGATGTCATTGCAGCGATATTTCTTGGCGTTCTTTGGTTGATGATTTGTACGCTTTTGTTAAAGCCGATGCGACGCCGCGTGGTAGCGCCAGTGGCTATTGCGGTGGAAGAACCACAGCCAGCGATCGCCGTTACGGCAGAAGCGTCGCGCTGAGAATCGTGTAGGGCAGGCGCTCCCGCCTGCCGTCCTCAATTAGGCAACCGGGAGCGGTTGCCCTACAATGTCGCGAGTCGCGATATGGAGGGACGTGCTTCTGCACATCTATTATCGGTTGTTCCCTAGCCCGTTTGCATTGTCAGTTGCGGCCAAGTCATGTCGTGGTCACGATCATTCTTCGATCCAACATGAAAACGCGCGGTAAGCTCAAACTCACGATTTACCTGCTCGGCTTCGCCGGCGCGGCGCTTTTTACCATTCTCCTCGTTCGACAAGGGGTGATGGCGGTGGGCGCCGCCGTCGCGACCGCCGGTTGGGCCATTGCCGCGATCGCGGCATTTCATTTTGTGCCGATCCTTCTCGATGCCATCGCCTGGCACGTGCTTTTCCCGAAGGCGGTTCGCCCGCGCTGGCAAAGTTTGTTTTGGATGCGCTGGATCGGCGAATCAATCAGCAATCTCATTCCATCCGCGGCCGTTGGCGGCGATATCGTGCGTGCGCGCCTCACCACCATTGCCGGAACTCCCATGGCCGCAGCAGCCGCGAGTGTGATTGTCGATGTCACCCTCGGCGTCGTTACCCAAATCGTATTCACGCTGCTGGGACTGGTGCTGCTTGTCGAGGCTACCGGTCGAACCAGTCTTGTCGGTCCAACTTTGGTCGGAGCCATTGTCGCGATCGTTGCGATAGCTGGGTTCTACATTGCGCAGCGCCTGGGAATGTTTCGCTTCGTCAGTGTCATCATTACACGTCTCGTTAAGTCGCCGGAATGGAGCTCGCTCGTGCAAAGCGGAGAAACGCTCGACCAAACCGTGCGCGACTTTTATGCACGTCGGCGTGGTGTCCTGGCATGTTGCATTTGGACAATAGTTTCCCTCATCGGCAGCTCCGGCGAAATTTTTATCGCATTATATGCGCTCAGCGCGCACCCAACCTTCCTGAACGCACTCATTCTGCAAAGCATGGCCATGACGGTTAAATCAGCGGCTTTTCCCGTTCCGGGCCAGCTCGGGGTCCAGGAAAGCGGTTACCTCGTCGTCGGCAATCTTCTCGGCATTCCGGGAGAAACCGCCTTTGCCATATCTTTGCTGGCACGTTTCCGCGATTTAATCGTCGGCATTCCCGGTCTCGTTCTCTGGCAATTAATCGAAGGTCGCCGTTTTTTGCGCGCGGAATCGATCGCAAGCGAGCGATGAAGTTCCAGTTTACCGATGGCACGACGCAACGCCTGAAAACGCCGGTTTACTTTTGCGGTTCCGGTAAAATTGGTCCGCACATTCCACCAGATCAAGGCCAGGCCGGTCGGAATGACGAGACGTTTTTTTAATTCACGCATGACGGCGGCATCGTTGTAGGCGCGCAGAAAACAAATCGCGAACGGCAGCCATTGTCGGTTCGGAATTCTTCCCACCATATCGAGCAGGAAAACCAGTAGGTCATCGGCCTGACGCGCGGTCGTCGGCAGCGATTTTTCGTGTCTAATCTCAAAATCGATCAGCCGGGCGCGTCCCGTCTTCTCGTCGTAGATCACATTGGTCATCGAAGCATCGCCATGCGACCAGCCGCTGCCGAACGCCTCGCTTTTGAAATCATGGGCCCGCCGATATTCACTGCCGGCTGCCTTCAACATTCGTGGCGTGAGCGTTCCCCGATTCATGTGATTCCACAGGTTGTCGCCCGGTAATTTGTCCAGCCTCACCGTCCGACTGTCCCTGACCTTCGCGCGAAAACGGTCGCGGTTAAGCATCTGAAAACATCGCGCTTCCCACCGCCGCCAATCTCGCACGTCGCTCAAATAGCGAATTGGAATGCCGGCTGCGCGAAAGTAAAAGTTGATCAAACCGGCAGCACGCTCGCCATAAACATTCCGCCGTTTAATCACGACCCGCCGATCGCGCGCCTTTTCCGTAATCGAATTAATTTTGAGCGATTCGACAAACGAAGTCGCGGCGTGCGACAGACCCTCCGGAGTGAGGAGATCCATCAACGGTTTTCCATTTCTGAAATCGAACATGGTCCTGGCTTCCCTTGCTGTCCTTTGAAATTCGAATGTGGACCGGCGTTCAATCGCCTCAGTCCCACAACGAAATCGTTTCGCCGGGTTTCATCACGCGCAGTTGGGCTTTGACCTCGCGCTTTTTCAGTTCGCGCTCGAATTCTTCGGGGGTGCCGGTCAGCACTGGAAAGGTGCCGTAGTGGATTGGCACGACGCTGCGCGGATTCACCGCTTTCACCGCGTCGGCCGCACGAATTGGTCCCATGGTGAAATGATCGCCGATGCATACCAGCATGATATCGATCTGGTTATAATCGGAGACGCGAGCGATGTCGGAGAAGAATGCGGTGTCGCCGGTGTGATAAATGGTTGGGCCGTTGCGAATGGTGACGACGAGTCCGCTTGGGTTTCCTGCGTAAATTGGCGGTGACATCTCATCCTTTACCACGCCAGATCCGTGCCATGCCGGCACAAAACAAACCGTCGTATCACCATCGAGTAGACTGAGTTGCCCACCGAAAGCGCCGGTCGTGTCGTTGTCGGCCTGTTCCGCCGGATAGCCGAGAGCAAATTTCATCGCCTCGGCCAGATCGTAAGTGGAAACGAGCTTGGCGCCGGTTCGCTTTCCGATTTCGACCGCGTTGCCGACATGATCGCCATGGCCGTGCGTCAACAAAATCAAGTCCACGCGCTTCAATGTGGCCAGTTCTTCATTGCCCTTGTCGAAGCTCGGATTGGTGATCCACGGATCGATCAGGAGAACGTTGCCGGCAGGCGTAACCAGTTCGAATGCGGAATGTCCGTACCAGGTGAGTTGAGTATTTGCCATACTGAAGATGAAAGTGAAAACACGTTGGCCGCAAGAAGAATGACCGGAGGGAGAAAATGACGAATGACGAAGCACGAAGGAATGACAAGTGACTACCTACCTGCCTTGTCGTCAGATTTTTTCATTCGTCATTAATTCGACATTCGTCATTCGTGCTTCGTCATTTAAGATTAAGCGCATGAATCATGACGAAGCGCATCGCCATCTTTCGGTAAGCGACAAGCGATTGGCGCAGCTGATCTCGCGCTCGCAGCGCTACAACATCGAGCCGAACCTGAAGGTGCGTCCGTTCGACGCACTGGCCGAGTCGATTGCCTACCAGCAATTGAGCGGGAAGGCGGCGGCGACAATTTGGAAACGGG
>Ga0209156_10001777_pt1 | contig 17335 bp, 15 predicted proteins | sample GraSoiAngelo_124_FD_185881 | JGI IMG/M metagenome (GOLD analysis project Ga0209156, IMG submission 185881) | Grasslands soil microbial communities from the Angelo Coastal Reserve, California, USA - 14_0927_05_20cm (SPAdes) (version 2) | ecosystem: Environmental > Terrestrial > Soil > Grasslands...
ATGCTAACATTCCCGATGGTAACGTCAAGGGCGAGGGAGGCAGAGACATTGCCTTCTGGCGTTAGCACGCTGTGATTTAGCCGACGCGGCAGGGATGTCGGCGAATTGATTGGAATTTGGCTATGGAAAATTTGCAAGCCTGGTCACTTGAGAACGCCACATCGGGCGACCAAGTGGACCCGTTCGCGCGGTAAGGCTGTATATGTAATGACAGTAGAAACTACGGTTTATCCCTATCAATTAGACGTTTCGGTGGGCTCTCATGAGACAACTAAGCGATTGTAAGCGGTTTTAGGTCCGGCACGATCGCAAATGCAGAGTTGGGCCTACCGGAGCTTCCCATGATCAAACGGCGTGCGTTTAAATTGGAGCCAATCGCTCCGAGAGTTGATGACGACGGACCCGAAAGCAGGAACAAGCAGCACCGCGAGAGAAACGGGTAGGCTTCGACTGGTGTTGGTGCCGATTTCGTGGGCAATCGGCACCAACATCTGTCGACTTTATATGACATATATTGTCTGATGTTATTGAGGGCCGGTGGACTTAATGTCCTACGCGGTTACCTTGCACCAAACTCAACCTGGCGCGACTGTCGACGCCAATGCTCCTCACCTCGTTGAGCGCGGGAGTTTTCTATCTTTTCGCCAAGGGCGTTTCTCTAGCGGGTGTGAGACGCCCTCTTCGTCCTGCCATGCTTAAGCGCGAGCAGCCATTTATATGGATATGGTTATCGTTGACTAGGCGCCCTTCATCGGCATCCATGAATTGAAACATTGTTTGTATCTCCGACCTCGAAAGCATGGCTTCCTTTTTTTTCTCGCATTCCAGCGTTTCGGAAAGATCGTCATTCCAGCCTCGCTTTCGCATAAATTCATTCCACATATAAATTTCACCCTCGGTCGGCCGGTGTCCCATTCCAAAACACGACTCTAAAATCGCCCCCTCCGTGAGGCCCAGATTCACGTAATCGATTACTGCTTCGTATCTAACTCGCAGAAAGGTGAGGCATTTTTCGTCGAAGCCTTTTCCAAGATTTACTTCATATTCGAGAGGCAATTCTCCTTTGGCATGGCTACGAATTTTGTCCAGCATCCGGCCGAAATAAAGCAAACCGCCCACCTTGTCGTAGGGACTACGGAGACCGAACTCTCTCATATGGGAGCCCATTTTTACAAGACCTCCTGGATTTGTTGCAATTTATTAACAATTATTAATAAGGAATGCAAGACTATTTTTCATCCGCGCTCCGCTACAGCTGCGTGCGGAAATATTAGGCGAATACGGCCACCTTGCTTGCTGCGATTCGCTGGCTCCGCGGTGTCATAAGTTGCTGCCGCTCCATTTCAATTTCTGCCGGACCACGCTGAAGAATGAGGCGTGGGGCAGGGCCGCCAGCGGCAGCGTCTTCTTCGCCTTGCGAATGGTGACTATCGATCCTCGCTCCACATGTATGGGCTTGCGGCCGTCCAGTGTCAGAAAGACTGGATAATCCGGATCGCTCGCTTCGATTTCGATTGTCGATCCTTCTGAGACGATAATCGATCGGTTCGTCAAAACATGTGGGCAGATCGGCGTGATCACGAAAACGCCAGACTCAGGATCGAGAATCGGCCCGCCGGCAGAAAGCGAGTACGCCGTGGAACCGGTCGGCGTCGCAACAATCAGACCGTCCGCATTGAATTCGGTGAGCGGCTCGCCGTTGACCCGCGTGCACAGGAGTACGAGGCGCGAAAGCTCGCCGCGGCTTAACACGGCGTCGTTCAGCGCGATCATTTTGGCGGTTTGCTTCTCGCCGAGCTTCACCCGCGCCTCGAGTAGCGCTCGTTGACTAAAGTTAATCCGATCTTTCGCGATGCCTTCCACTGCTTCGCGATAGGTGGAAGAATTCGCGCAGGTCAGGAAACCGAGCGAGCCCACGTTGATGCCGAAGATTGGCTTGAGGACTTCGCCGAGTTGCCCAACCACATGTAGAATTGTTCCGTCGCCTCCGGCTACTACTAGAAGATCCGCCGCAGCCCCCAATTCTGCCATCGAATGCCCCGATTTATTGCCAGCAATGGCTGCGGTTTCTTTTTCGACTAAGACTGAAATCGAAAAGCGGCCGAATTGCTGGGCGATGACATTGACCAAATCGGCAATGCCCGGCTTACCTGGATGCGCGATTAACCCGATCGTTTTTGGAGGCATGCAAAAAATTCCTGATTACCGTCCGTGCCTTTAATAGCAGACGGAACGATTCCCGTCACGACATGGCCAAGACTGGTCACAAAGGCAACGATCTTGTCTTGCGCCTTTTGCTGCAACTCTGGATCGCGGATGACCCCGCCCTTCCCAACATCCGCACGTTGCAATTCGAATTGCGGTTTGATCAGCGCCAGAATTACAGCCCTTGGAGTTATCAAGTCGAACGCGTTCGGCAAGATTAAAGTCAGCGAAATAAATGAGACATCAATCACGCAAAGATCGACAAGCTTAGGAATATGCTCGCGTGAGAGAAATCGCGCATTCAATTTTTCCAGGACGATCACATGCGGATGGTTCCGAAGTTTCCAGTCGAGTTGGCCATGCCCGACGTCGACGGCGTAAACCTTTGCGGCGCCACGCTGCAGCAGGCAATCCGTAAAACCGCCAGTGGATGCGCCGATATCCAGCAGAATCCTTCCTTGCACGTCGATGTTGAAATGATCGAGAGCGCTTTCGAGCTTCAACGCGCCCCGCCCGACATATTTTTGCGTAGGCCTCACTGTGATCGCTGTCTCTGGTTCGAGAAGCTGAGATGGTTTTGCCGCAATCCGAGTGCCGACCTTAACCTCGCCAGCCATCACGGCGCGTTGCGCTTGCTCGCGGCTGGCGAATAAACCCTTCTCCAGGAGAAGTTGGTCAAGTCGTAACCTTTTCGACATTTTTCGCCCGGGCTGACCTGCGGCGCCCGACTCCCATGATTGACGCGCTAAGCGCTTCTACAGCTTGCGTTAACTGAGCAGCGGTCGTGCACAGTGGCGGCATCAACACGATGACGTTCCTGACCGGTCTTGTGAGGAGTCCGTTCCGCCGAGCCTCCATGCAGACCTCTGCGGCAAAACTTGGCATCCTCTGCTGTGGCGCCTCTTCGATCTCTATTCCCGCAATAAACCCGCACTGCCGCACTTCGAGCACGCCAGGAAGCTCCGCCAGTTTGCTGAGCCTCCCCGTTAAATGCCGGATTTTGGGCTGTAAAGCTTCCAAGACCCGCTCGTTTTCAAAAACCTCGAGGCTGGCTTTGGCCGCAGCGCATCCAAGCGCGTTTCCGGTATAGCTATGCCCGTATGCAAGCGCTTTACGGTCGGCAACCGACCCATCGAAAAATGAAAATATTTTTTCCGATACTAAAGTAATAGCAATCGGAAGATACCCACCACTCAAGCCTTTAGCTAGAACAATTATATCTGGAACTACTTCTTCGTGTTCAATAGCAAACATCCGACCAGTTCTCCCAAAACCGGTCATGACCTCGTCGGCAATAAGCAGCGTATCGGTGCGATCGCACCACTCCCGAACAGCCCGCAAGGTGCCGGCCGGCCAAAGGCGCATCCCGGCCGCTCCCTGAATCAGCGGCTCGATCACCACGGCTGCAATCTTTCCTACCTCGGCTGGTGAAATGGCCTCCAGCGCCTTCACGCCTGGCACCTGAATGGCTGGGAAATTCCAGTGCGAAGGCCCAATTTGAAACATGGCTGCTGCTCCCAAGCTCGCCGCGCCTGCCGTATCACCGTGATAACCACTCTTGAAAGCGATGAACTGATGCTTTCTCGAATGTCGGAGCCGCCAATACTGATCGGCGATCCTTAAGGCGACCTCGATTCCGGTCGAACCATCGTCGGAGAAAAAGACTCTGCTCAATGAGTCCTTCGGGAAAAAATCGACGATCGCACACGCGAGTTCGATCGCAGCGGGGTTGGTGAAGCCGAGAAATGAAGTGTGCGCTACACGATCAAGTTGCCGTCGGATTGCTGCATTGATGTGCGGATGGTTATGGCCGTGGATGTTCGTCCAGATCGATGAATTGCCGTCGATGTATTCGCGGCCCCGGCTGTCACGCAGCAAAGCACCGCGCCCCTCGACCAAAACCAGCGGCTCATTCTCAGGAGCACACCATTCACGCATATCGGTGAACGGATGCCAAGCGAACCGCTTGTCCCAGTCGATCAGTGCTTCGGTCTTCCACTTAGTCATGAACGCTTCGAACTTGGATTAATTTTCTCATGCAGAAATACTGCGCCAAGCTTCGCGAAGACCGGTCACTCATTGCTGCTTTGCTCCTCAATTAATTTGTCAATCGAGGCAACATCTTCGATTGACGCGCGTCGTCGCTGATATTTTCGGACAACGATCCCCTTCAAGCTGAGCAAATCCTGGAGAATTGGAAAATCGTAGTAGGTCCATTTAGTTTCACCAGCGATTTTCGATTGGAAACGCCACACGCCGCCGAATTTCGTGGCGCGCACTTCGCGCTTTTCCCCGTGTCGATCTTTCTCCGTCCATATGTGTTGACTCGGCATTGCTGTAAAACCTTACATTAGCAGGCTTGAAAGACGCAGCTAGACTGGCGGCCTATTTTGCCGCGACCATTCTCATTGGAGCGCTCCTCGCTCCATTTCTGTTTTGGGCCGGCCAATCGCTTGCAGCGCGGGGCTTGTTTCCTTTCCTGGCAAAATTCGATTTCGAAACATTTTTTCATCGCGCAATCCTGATCGCTGCTGCGGTACTACTTTGGCCGTTTCTTCGAGTTAGCAATGTGCGAAGCATGGTTGATTTGGGTCTTGCGCCGAATCCCCGCTGGAGCCGCGATGTTTTTGCGGGAATCCTTCTCTCGGCGATTCCCCTGCTCTGCTGCGGTGCTTTGCTTATCGCGTTCGATGTGTACGCGTTTCGACACAGCTTTGCCTGGGTTCGATTTAGCAAGATGCTCGGGGCTGCAATAGCTGTTCCGCTTATCGAAGAAGCTTTTTTTCGAGGGATCGTCCTTGGCGTTCTGTTAAAAACTGGACGGCAGTACATGTCGATCTTTGCGACATCGGCCATCTTTTCCGTTATCCATTTTCTAAAGGCACCAGAGCGCACATCCACAATCGTGACATGGGCCTCCGGCTTGAATTCCATTGCCCATTCATTTGGCCAGTTTAGCAATGCGACGATGTTGGTCTCGGCATTCGCAACATTATTTCTAATCGGTTGGATTCTCGCCCATGCGCGCGTGTTGACTCGCTCGTTATGGCTGCCAATTGGTCTGCATGTCGGCTGGATTTTTGCCAGCGGCACGTTCAATCGGGTGGCCAGGCAAGAGACTCTTGCTCTCCCGTGGTTGGGAGAAAATCTGCTCGTGGGCATTGTGCCGCTTGGCGTGACCGGCTTGACGTGGGTAATAATGCGAGCCTGGTTGAAATATGGTCGCGCTCCCAAAGCTTGATGGAATAGGTGCGATCGCATCGCTTCTCTATCCACCGGTTTGCACCATCTGCGGCGCAAATGTCCGAGCCAGTGAATATCTTTGCGATCAGTGCGAAGCAAAGACCGCCCGCGTGATCGCGCCGTTTTGCCAGAAGTGCTCCGAACCATTTGAAGGCGCAATCACGGGCACGTTTACATGCGCCAACTGTGCCCACCGCACCATTTATTTCGATACGGCCGTCGCCGCCTATCGCAGTCGCGGGATCGTCCGCCAGATCATTCACACCTTTAAGTACGGGCGTCAGATTTACCTGCGTCATCTCGTAGCACGCTGGCTCTATGCCGCCTTGGATGACGAACGGCTGAGCAACCGTCGCTTCGACATTATTATTCCTGTGCCATTACATCCAACTCGCCAACGAGAGCGAGGTTTTAATCAGGCGAGTTTGCTCGCAGAATTGCTTAGTGCAGAGATATCAATTCAATCCAAACCGGCGCTCGAGCGCATTCGGTACACGACGACACAAACTGCCCTCGACCGCGCTGAACGCATGGAAAATTTGCATAAGGCGTTTCGTTTACGAAAAAACGCTGACGTGCGAAGATTACGCGTGTTGTTGATCGATGACGTCCTGACAACCGGTTCCACACTGAGTGAGTGCGCCCGTGTTTTGAAGCGCGCGGGCGCAATCTCCGTTCATGCGGCCACGGCCGCGCGCGCGTAATTTCCATGGCCATCTTCAAAAAACCAGCAATCAAAGCGCAAAATCGCAAGAAACGCGAAATTCCGCAGGGCCTTTTTCAGAAATGTCCTGGCTGTTCGGAAGTGGTGCCGGAGATCGAGCTTGCGCAAAATCAGCGCGTTTGTCCGCGCTGCGATTATCACTTTGCCCAATCGGCCAAGGAGCGGATCGAGAATCTGCTCGATCCGGACACTTTCGTAGAAATGGATGCCGACCTGCGATCGGTCGACATTTTGCGTTTTCAAGGAATGGCCAGCTACAAAGATCGGCTCAAAAAATACCGGGAAAGCACCAATCTCCTCGATGCTGTGATCAGCGGATACGGAATCCTTGACGGCTATAAGGTCGCCATCGCAGTCATGGATTTCGGCTTCCTTGCGGCGACGATGGGCTCGGTTGTTGGTGAGAGAATTACGCGCACGATTGAATATGGAACTGCCGAACACTCGCCTGTCATCATCGTCGCCGCTTCCGGCGGCGCGCGCATGTATGAAGGAATGTTGAGCTTGATGCAAATGGCCAAAACGGCGGGGGCGCTCGCGCATCATGCCGAACAGCGGCTTCCGTACATTTCTGTTCTGACAAATCCCACTACTGCTGGCGTCATGGCCAGTTTCGCTTCGTTAGGCGATGTCATTATCGCTGAACCGAAGAGCATGATCGGCTTCGCTGGGCCCCGCGTAATCAAAGAAACTACGCATCAGGATTTGCCGGAACGATTTCAGACCGCCGAGTTTCTTCAGGAACACGGTTTGATCGACATGATCGTGCACCGCAAAAAAATGCGCGAGCAGATCAGTCGATTGCTCAGCTACTTCGCCGTCGCGCCGTGAACGTGGTCCCGCCAAGGCGGGAAATGCCGCGACCTCCTCTACCATACAAAGAGGCGCTCGCCTGGCTCTATGGCCTTCAGCGCTTCGGGATCAAGCTTGGCCTGGAAAATATTCGACGACTTATCGCTGAGCTACATATCGACCTTCGGGGAAGCCGAGTAATTCACGTCGCTGGGACGAATGGCAAAGGTTCGGTTTGTGCCATGATCGATTCGATTCTGCGCGAACACGGACGTCGCACCGGTCTATTCACATCCCCTCACCTCGTCACGTTTCGCGAACGTATTTCCGTCAATGGCGAAATGATTTCGCAAGACGCGGTCGCAAATGGCCTGACGGCAATTCGCGGTCTCGTTGCCGATTGGAACCCTCATCCGACGTTTTTTGAAATCATTACCGCGCTTGCTCTGAAATATTTTTCGGAAGAAAAGATCGACATCGTCGTCCTGGAGACCGGCATGGGTGGCCGACTCGATGCGACGAACGCCGTCCAATCAGATGTCTCGGTTATTACGTCGATCGATTTCGATCACGAAAAATGGCTGGGCCGGTCGCTTCGAGAAATCGCGACCGAAAAAGCTGGGATTATGAAGCCGAAGGTTCCGGTTATTTGCGCTCCGCAGAGACCGGAAGCGGAAGAAATGATCCGTGGGCGAGCTGCGGAATGTGAAGCGCCAATCGAGTTCGTGACTGCGTCTTATGACAAGACGCCGATCGCTCTCGCGGGATCTTATCAAAAGCAAAATGCGGCTCTTGCGATCGCTGCGCTGCGCGTCGCCAACATCGACATCAACGATTCGTCGATTGCACGTGGACTTGCGTCAGTTGATTGGCCTGCCCGTTTCCAACACTGGAATGATCGCATTGTGATTGACGGCGCACATAACCCGGCTGCGGCATATGTTCTCGCGCAAACATGGCGAGAGACTTTTGGTGATCAGCGAGCCATGCTCATTTTGGCAATTTTTTCGGATAAGGATTTGCGCGGAATATGCGAGGCGCTCGCGCCGATCAGCGATTACGTCTTCCTGCCGAAAATCCGCAGTGAGCGCGCTGCTCCGCCGGACGAGCTGGCAAAGGTATTGTCTACCATTACTCCATCACTCCCCTACTCCATCACGGAATCGATCGGCGAAGCACTGGCGTTCGCGCGCTCAAAACCAAATCCAATTCTGATTACGGGCTCACTTCATTTCGCGGGTGAAGTCCTCGCCCACCTGCGCGGCGAGCCCGCCGCGTTCGAAGAATGCGCCCAGTAATCTAGCGTTTCACACGAAGAACACGAAGCTCGCGAAGAGCAAGAAGAACTTCCGGCTTCGTGTTCCTCCGTGCTCTACGTGGTTAGATTTGATCCGGCTCAATCCGCGGAAACAGCGGCACCGGTTTGCCGACGACATGTCCATCCGGCAATTTCCCCCACTCTGCATCCGCGAGTGAAAAGCGCTCTTCTTTTCCGCTCAACTCCATTTTCCAATTCAGTTGATCGAAAATTCCATGCGCAGCCTGGGGCACAACAGGTGAAATCAGAATCGCAAGCACGCGAATCGTATCAGCTAAAGCGTAGAGAGCCGCATTCAGCCGAAGCACATCTGTATTTAAAGTTGATTTCGCTAGTTTCCAGGGTTCAACGTCATCAACAAAACGATTGCAGCGGAGACTAATTGCACGAGCCGCACGAACGCCCAATTCAACGTGAAATGGTTCGATGTTTGGATATTGTGGCGGTCCGCCTTCGAACTCTTCTTTAAACGATCGAATCTGCTGCTCTATTGATACCGCGAATGGAAGGATACCAGCGATCTTTTCCACATAACTTAGTCCTCCATCGCGGTAGCGATTGATCATCGTTATTACTCGATTCAGGAGGTTTCCAAGATCATTAGCGAGATCCACATTGTAGCGTTCGACCAGACGCTCCTCGGAAAAGTCTGCATCCTGGCCGGTAGCGATGTCGCTCATCAAATAATATCGGAGCGCGTCTGCGCCGTATTTCTCAGCGAGTATGAACGGATCGATGATGTTCCCCGCGCTCTTGCTCATCTTTGCGCCGCCGAGATTCCACCAGCCGTGGACGAGCAATTGCGGCATCGCTTCGTCCGGGAAACCAATGGCGTGCAGCATGATCAGCCAGTAAATGCCGTGCGCTGGAACAAGAATGTCTTTACCGATGATGTGCAGCGCAGGCCACCTATCTCGGAAAGTTGAGGATTGAGAGTTGAGAGATGAGTGACTGGCATCGTAGTCGGCGAAGCTGATGTAGTTGGTCAGCGCATCGAACCACACATAGGTGACAAAATCTTTGTCGAACGGAAGCTCAATTCCCCAGTCGAGCCGCGATTTCGGACGCGAGATGCAGAGATCGCCGATCAGTTTCTCGACAGCATTTCGCAATTCTGTCTGACGAAAACCGGGAATGACAGCGTCCTTGCGATTATCGAGGTACGACAGAAGCCAATCCCTATGCTGACTTAGTTTGAAGTAGTAGTTTTCTTCCTCGCGAAAGTCGACCTGTCCCCACTCGGGACCAAATTCGCCATCGGGTCCGCGTTCTTTGTCAGTCAGGAATTGTTCCTGGCGAACTGAATAATAGCCGGCTTGTTTGTCCTTATAGATTTGGCCTGCGTCGAACAGTCGCTGCAAGATTCCCTGAACGACTTTCTTGTGACGATCGCTCGTCGTCTCCGCCCACTCGTCATATTGCACATCGAGTTTCTTCCCAAGATCGATAAACTTTTGCGTAATGTCCTTGACAAACTCAGCTGGAGGAACACCTGCTCTCGCAGCAGATTGTTGGACTTTCTGGCCGTGCTGATCGACGCCAGTTAAGAAAAAGACCTTCTCACCCTTGAGTCGACGATAGCGCGCGATCACATCGGCGAGCACTTTCTCGTAAGCGTGCCCGACGTGCGGCGGTGAATTGGTGTAGTAGATCGCCGTAGTTATGAAAAACGTTTTCGGCACGTCGCCAAACTGACGGACTCGGGAGCGCGGCGCAACCCGCTTATTCGCTAGACAGCGGATTACGCGGACTGGAATCGATTCGGCGGCAGGAAATCCGCGGAATCTGCGTCATCCGCGGTTAATGACCACGCTCGCTTTTACGATACGCGCACTTTTCTCCACACGCCGTGTTCTTCTTTCCAGTTGTAGAGCGGTTTGCCGTTGATCTTGTGAACGGAAGTTTCTGTGATCTTCAAGTTCCGGGCGCTGACGGTCATGAAGAAATCAATGTCGTAAATTCTGCCGTCGGTACCTTTCATATCGACACAGGCGAAGTATTTGCCCGCGCCGAGACTCGAGAGACGATCGTCATGGACCTTGATCAAATTGAGCGAGAGATCTTTGCCGCGATACTTCACATGAAACTTTTTGTCAGCTGATTTCTTGGCGGAGCTGTCGATGTATTTTTTGAATCCAGCAGAGATATCGGCCTTGCTCACCTCCATGGTCTGGGCGCTGCTCGGCTGAGATGTCGTTGTTCCCCGTGGCAACTGTTGCAGTTGCGGTTGCTGCGGGAGGCTTGGATGTTCGCCGGCAGCAAATGGCGGTAGCACGGGCCCAAAAACCAACCCGACAGATACGGAGATGACAAGTCGTGGAGTCATACGATTTAATGTTGAGGTTTATCAGTTCAAGACGCCGACTCTATTTTTGCTCGGATTCGGAAATTTATGCAATCATTGATTCGGTGCTCCCGATTCGTAAAAAATTGCCGAGCCTTATCTCAGGGACTCAAAGATTGGCATCGTGTTTCTGCCGATTTTCGCTGGCCTCGGCGGTAGTCCCGAGCGACGCTAGGCCTATGAAAAATTATCTCAAAATTCTGTTTTCGATTCTGGCAGCTATTATTTGCACGACTGGTATTGCGGCGGACAAGCCGAACTGTCAGAAGACCGGCAAGAATTGCCCTATGAACGACAACAAGGCATGCAATTGCGGAAAGAGCTGCGACTGTGGTAAGTGAGCCAAGCGTTTCCCGTTGTGAATTTGGAGCATCGATGATTGTCTGCGAACGATTTGGCATGCGAGTCGTTCACAATTTGATCGATCGTAGGCGAAGCGAATTCACGATAACAGAAACCGAGCTGAAGCTCATGGCAGCGCCGGCGATCATCGGACTCAGAAGGAGCCCAAAGAACGGATAGAGCACACCGGCGGCAATAGGCACGCCGAGCGCGTTGTAGATAAACGCTAAAAATAAATTTTGCCGGATATTTCGCATCACGGCGCGACTGACGTGGATTGCTTTGACGATTCCCATCAGATCGCCTTTTACTAGCGTGATGCCGGCGCTCTCGATTGCCACGTCGGTGCCCGTCCCCATCGCAATTCCGACATCGGCCGCCGCAAGCGCCGGTGCGTCGTTCATCCCATCTCCTGCCATCGCCACGATTGCTCCTTTGGATTTAAGCTTTTTGACGATTTCGATCTTTTCATCTGGCATCACCTCGGCTTTGAACTCGTCGATGCTAAGTTCGCGCGCAACAGATTCAGCTGTTCGCTGGTTGTCGCCGGTGCACATGGTGATCTTCAGGCCTGCTTCGTGAAGCTCGCGGACGGCCTCTCTGGTTGTCGGCTTGATTGGATCCGCGACACCGAGAACGCCAGCCGCATCTCCGTTTATCGCGAGCCAGGCTGTCGTTTCCGCTTTTTGCTGCAAACGGTGGGCTTCTTTTGTTAGCTCTTCGGGGAATCTAACATTCGATTCTGCGAGAAACTTTTCCTTGCCGATGAGGATTGCTTTACCGTCAAGGTTGCCGGATACCCCACCGCCAGTGGTAGACTGAAAATCGATTACGTTGCGGAGCGCGATTTTCTCCTTTTCCGCGGCTTTGACGATCGCCCGCGCAAGCGGGTGCTCGCTCTGGGATTCCACCGATGCTGCAATCTGCAAAAGATCACGTTCACTTATGGTGTTCGCCGCGATTCGGCTGACCACTTCTGGCTTACCGGCTGTCAGCGTACCGGTTTTGTCCGTAACCAGGTGCGTAACTTTTTCCGTGACCTCGATTGCTTGCGCGTTTTTTACCAGAACTCCGACCTGCGCAGCACGTCCGACGCCGACCATGATCGACATTGGTGTTGCCAGTCCGAGCGCACAGGGACAAGCAATGATCAAAACCGAGACAGCGTTTACCAGTGCATAAGCCATCGCTGGCGCCGGTCCGACGATCGACCAAATAACAAAAGTAATAATCGCAACGCCAATCACCGCCGGAACAAAATAACCGGATACTGTGTCGGCCAACTTCTGAATAGGGGCGCGGCTGCGCTGTGCTTCTGCCACCATTTGCACGATTTGTGCGAGAACCGTCTCTGAGCCGATGCGCTCCGCGCGCATCAAAAACGAGCCGGTCTGATTCACCGTCGCCCCGATCACTTTCTCACCTGCGTGTTTGCTCACCGGCATCGGTTCGCCTGTGATCATCGATTCGTCGATGTTGCTTCTCCTATCGATGATCACACCGTCGATTGGCACTTTCTCGCCGGGTCGAACGCGGAGCACGTCGCCTTTTTGAATTTCATCTACTTGAATTTCTTCTTCCTGGCCGTCGCGAACCCGATGTGCAGTTTTCGCAGCGAGACCGAGCAACACCTTGATTGCCTGCCCCGTGCGACTGCGCGCTTTCGCCTCAATCAATTGCCCCAACAAGATCAAAGTCGTAATCACCGCTGCCGCTTCAAAATAAAGATCGACTTCTCCATGGCGCTGAAACGAAATGGGAAAAATGCCAGGCGCAATTACTGCAACAGCGCTGTAGAAATAAGCCGCGCCAACACCCACAGCGATGAGCGTGAACATGTTGAGGCTCCGATTAACGATCGAGTGCCATGCGCGCGTGAAAAAGAAGCCGCCCGCCCACAGGACCACAGGTGTTGCCAGGGCAAACTCGATCCATTTTCCGATTTGCTTTGGAACGATTGAATCGATGTTCAGTCCGGGAATGGCATGACCCATTGCCAGGAGTAGCACCGGGATGGTCAAGCCTAGCGCGATCCAGAATTTCTGTGATAACGATCGCGTCTCTCTTGGCTCTTCTTCCTCTCCCCCGATCGTCTTCGGCTCCAGGGTCATTCCGCATTTCGGGCAATCACCCGGACGATCCTGCTCAATCTCCGGATGCATCGGACAGGTGTAGATCATCTAACCAAACTCCAACTTCAAACGCAGAACGTCCAATTTCGAGATCATCCTGTACAAAAGAAATGCGATTTTTCACTGGCTTTGCCTGAATGACGCACGCAGAATTAAGGGCGATGAAGAATTATACCAAGATTCTCTTTTCGATTCTGACGGCAGCGATTTGCACGGCAACGTTCGCGGCGGACAAGCCAAATTGCAAAAAGACCGGCAAGAACTGCCCCATGAACGATAACAAGGAATGCAATTGCGGAAAGAGTTGCGAATGTGCTAAGTGAGCGAAGCATCTTGCATCTCAATCGTTAGGCTGAGAGAGCCGGACGCATGCAGTGGCAGGGTGCGGCTACCGTAAACAGACGACAGGAAAATGCTTCCTGCTTACCAAGAATTGAGGCTGGGGTATATCTCAAAGCCTACAATCACCAGCCATAGCAAGAACACGACTGCCAGAAAGGAATGAACGCGGATGTTTTTCGATAGAACTCCAACGAGACAAATTGGGATCGACGCGGCTGTGAAGGCCAGAGGCATCACACCCATCCCTAATACATACTGCCATCCTCCCTTGAGGAATGAATCCACAAGATCGGCGATGCTCGCCAGTAGGAACACGGGATAGAACCACCAGCGTTTTGAAAGAAAGTAAACGTCCAGACTGTCGGTGCTCGCCCAATCGCTTGGGACCAAAATGACGGCGAGAAGGAAGAGAAGAACAGCGTACAGAATGATGAAAAAGTAGTGTCCCAAGGTCCAGGCCCTCAAGAGCCCGAGCAGGCGGAACTGCCACCACCAAAACAACACCATCCACACGAACAAAGCGGCCAGCCAGGCACCGTGCGCCCAACTGAGTTGCAAGCGTTGTCCATGGCCGCTTAGCCGATCGATCGCCGAGCCGATGCCCACGAGGATGTGCGTAATGCCGAGGCCGATGATGATCGACGTGAGCACCATCACGTGCTGGAACTGGTCAGTCACTCGAACTTTTTAAACCCGCCCGGAGCCGTGACTCCGGATCTAAAATTAAGCCGCACGCGCGATCGAGGGCAAGCCAAACCGCTGGAATCGGCGGCGCCAGCTTTTGCGCCAATAAAACGAGCGAGGGGAGCGTTGACCAACTAGATAATTTTTGCCTCGTGCAGCCATTAACCGGAATGTTGATGTTTTTCGGTTTTCTGTTTCGTCGGTGAAAGATCGACATCAATGCCGTCGCGCGAAAGTTGATCGCCGCTGGCAAGCGTCGCGACAGTTCCCTCCGGATGCTGATACCAACCGGGATCATCATAGCTCGTTAGGTTCTCGCGCACTTTGAGCAAAGTCAGCAAACCGCTCATGTCGATCACATCGAATGGACCAGGCGCCCCAACCATCGGAAGGCTGTTGCGCGGCACCTTCATGTGCGTCTCTGCCATCTCGCCCATGCCGTTTGTTCCCATTGTCATGTAACCGGGCAGCAAACTCGCGCGGATCTTCTCGTCCAGTTTCCCCGGCTGCACGCCGATCGTATTCGGGAATTTGTCTCCCATTTGTGTCATCACGTGATGGGTCATGTGGCAATGCATCGGCCAATCGCCCGGCGCATCGGCAACGAATTCGAACGTCCTGGATTGTCCGACAGCCACGAGCACGGTTGTTTCAACCTGCTGCGCCGACTCGGGAATTTGGCCGCCGTCGGTTTCCGTTACTCGGAACTGATATCCATGCAGGTGAATCGGATGATGCTCCATCACCGCGACGCTGGCGATGCGAATGCGAACGCGATCGCCCAGCTTTGCCACCATCGGTTCCGTGGCTGGGAAAATCTTCGCGTTAAAAGTGAAGACGTTGAAGTCTGTCATCTCGTTCGGATTCGGCCGTGATGTGCCAGTGTCGAGTCGCCACTCGTTGAGCATGAACGCGAAATCCCGGTCAGGACGCTCGGTTTTTGGTCTGCGTGGATGAATGATGAACAGTCCCATGGTGCCTAGTGCCATCTGCGTCATCTCATCGCTATGTGAGTGATACATGTGCGTCCCGTGCTGACGCAGCGTGAACTCGTAGCGAAACGTCTCGCCCGGCTGGATATTCTTCTGCGTCAACCCGGCGACACCATCCATTCCGTTAGGCAACAGAATCCCGTGCCAATGAACGCTTGTGGCCTCGGGAAGATTGTTTGTCACATAAATCCGCACTCGATCGCCTTCAACTGCCTCAATCGTTGGGCCGTGCACATGGCCGTTGAAGCCCCAGCATTTTGCGCTCATGCCGGGCGCGAACTCATGATCGACTTCCTCGGCAACGAGGTGATACACCTTCACACCATCGATAACTTTCCACGGCAACGAAATGTTGTTAGGTGTAATGACCGGCGTGTAATCCTTGCCCGCTTCGCCAGGCGGCAATGTCGGCTTCGGATCGACGCGCTCGATCAGCGGTTTATTCCTGTTCGCTGCCGCGGTCGTTTCGCGTGGCTTGTTAGGCTCGCGTGTTTTTACTTCTAGGGCAGAGCCGAGTTTTTGCAAAACCGCGGCGCTGCCCGCGACCGCGCCTGCGCTGGTGAGAAACTTCCGTCGAGTAATCATAATTATTGAGTTGCCTCCTTCGATTCGCTTTGAAGTGAAATGAACTTTCCACTCAAACTGCCACCGACTGCTTTCTCCAGTTCTGCGCGCGCGACCCAATAGTCACGCAACGCTTCGACAGATTCCGCGCCGGTTTTTACTTCCTCCTGCTTCGCTTGCAGGAGTTGAAATGGACCGATCTGCATCGCGTTGTACTCAAGCTGCGATTCTTCGGTTACCCGCGTCCGAGTCGGCAGCGCGGTGGATTTGAAATATTCAACCTGCCGTCGCGAGAGCAGCATCTTGTCGCGCGCCGCGCGCACATCGGAACGAATGTCGGCCGCGAGCGCGAGATAACGTTGCTCGGCTTGGCGCATCTTTGCGCTAGCCCGGGCAGATGCCGGCTGTCCCTGATTAAAAATCGGAATTGGCACATTCACACTCGGTCCAATCGAGTGAACGCTGCCCTCAATCTCGTGCTCGTAATGCCCGCCGAACTCTGCGCCCTGCAAAATCGCTTCTGCTCGGGCGATGCCACGCGCGCGCGCCTCGGCGATGAATTGTTGGCGGGCAGCGGCAAGATCAAGCCGCTGCTGGATCGCACGCGACTCCAGTTGCGCTGTAGAAACCTCACTGCCTGGCAATCCAGACAACCGCGGTGCAACGGTCCAATTTGTCTGCGTTCCAAACGCCCCCATCAGCTTGTTCAATTTCTCACGGGTTTGCACGGCTTCACTTTGCGTTTTGGCTAACTCGATTTTTGCCTGCGCGTGCGAAGCTTGCTCAGTAGCGAGATCGAGGTTTCTCAGGTTGCCGGCTTGATTCATGCGCAACGCTGTTTCCGCGGAACGTTCCGTCGCTTCCGCGACAGTTTTGCGAAGATCGACAAGTTGCTGGTCGCCTTGATGCTCGTAAAACGCAGCGCGCACTTCCGCTGCCGTTTTCAAAATTTCATGTCCAACCCGAAGCTTGGCCGCTTCGAATTGTGCCGCCGCGATTCGCTTACGCAGCGGCAAGAGCAAAATGTCGATGAATTCCTTTAGCAAATCCGCTTCCAGCGCTTGTCCGGGAAGACGCCGCTCGAAAGTGAAGATAGGATTTCTGAGTAAGCCGGTTTCAACCAAATCTGCCTGCGCGATGCCGAGTTCTTCGTAGGTCGCTTGCAGATTACGATTGTTGAGTAGGGCGACTTGCACCGCCGCGTCTGCCGTCAATGGATGACGAAGAATGGAAGCAACTGCTGCTTGCGCTTCGGCATCTTGCGCAGTGCCGCGATTCCACTGAACGCGCTTGTCTGTCCTCAGGTGAACCGTGTTCGCGAGCTCCCGAAACGCAGGGTTCGGATCGACATGTGCGCAGCCGGCGAGCGCGACTGTTCCCGAAAGCAAGAAAAGTTTTCGCAGTTTCATTGTCCGCTTTCCTTTTTTTTCAACATCATTCCGCAGATCGGACATTTACCCGGTTTGTCGGACTGGACCTGCGGATGCATCGGGCATGTGTAAATCGCCGTGCCAGTTTTTATCTCGTCAGATTTTTTTTTCATTTCGTCCGACTTCTGTTTCATCGCGTCGGAAGTTTTCTTCATTTCCTCCGAGGTCTTTTTCATTTCATCGGCGAGAGCTTTCTTTTCCGGCTGAGCAACCGCGCCGTGCT
>Ga0209156_10001780_pt1 | contig 17315 bp, 15 predicted proteins | sample GraSoiAngelo_124_FD_185881 | JGI IMG/M metagenome (GOLD analysis project Ga0209156, IMG submission 185881) | Grasslands soil microbial communities from the Angelo Coastal Reserve, California, USA - 14_0927_05_20cm (SPAdes) (version 2) | ecosystem: Environmental > Terrestrial > Soil > Grasslands...
GGCCCGGTGCTGTGTGTGGCGTGGGACATGCCGTTCGTCAGTTTCGAGCTGTTGCAGGCGCTGCGGGATGGCGCCGCCGGCTGTGACGCCTTCCTCCCGGAGAGCGGCTCGCGCCGCGGGGTCGAGCCGCTGTGCGCCGTGTACGGCCCGGCGTGCGGGCCCGCCATCGAGCGCCAGCTGGCCGGGGGCGATCTGCAGGCTATCGGCTTCCACCAGTCCGTGAAGGTCGGTACACTACCCCTCGAGCGCGTGCGGGCGTTCGGCGACCCGGCCGTCCTGTTCTTCAACGTGAACACGCCGGAAGACCTGGAGCAGGCGGAGGCCCTGTGGCGGCGACGCGCATGATCTCGATCATCGGCCGCAAGAACGCCGGCAAGACCACGCTGCTCGTGGCCCTCGCGGCGGAGCTGGCGCGACGCAAGTTCCGGGTCATGACCATCAAGCACGGCACCCACCCGGCCGACATGGACCAGCGGGGCAAGGACACCTGGCGGCACTGGCACGAGGGGAATGCCGAGCGGGTGCTGATGGAGGCGCCCGGCGAGCGCGTGCTGTTCGAGCGCACCCCGCAGGAATCCGACCCGGTCACGCTCGCCCGACGCTATCTCGACGGCGCGGACATCGTCCTGGTCGAGGGGTTCAAGCGCGCGCCGCTCCCCAAGATCGAGGTGTACCGGCTCGCCGCGGGCCCCGACCCGATCTTCGATGCGAAGGCCCACGACCCGGGCGACTGGGTCGCCATGGTCACGGACCACCCGCGATACCGGGCCGAGTTTCCCGTGTTCCGCTTCTCGGACACGTCGTGGCTGGTGACGCTGGCGAGCCTGGCGTGGGACCGCGCCAAGATTCTGGCGCCGTGAGATGCTGACTCCGCCCGAAGCGGCGCGGACCATCCTCGAGCACGTCGCGCCGCTCCCCACCGAGCGCCGGCCCCTCAAAGAAGTGCTCGACCTCGTGCTCGCCGAGGACGTGGTCAGCCCGATCGATCTGCCGGGCTGGGACAATTCGGCGATGGACGGCTACGCCACCCGGGCAGCGGACGTCGGCGGCGCCACCGCCGACCGCCCCGTCACCCTCAACGTGATCGAAACCGTCCCCGCGGGCCGCTTTCCCGCGAAGGCAGTGGGTGCGGGCGAGGCGATCCGGATCTTCACGGGCGCGCCGCTCCCCGCGGGCGCCGACACGGTGATCCGCCAGGAGGACACCGAGCCCCTCGCGGGCGACCGGGTCGCGGTGCGCGACGGCCGGGACGCCCGCAAGAACATCCGCTACAAGGGCGAGGACATCCGGCGGGGCGACGTCGCGCTCGCCGCCGGCACGGCGCTCGGCCCCGCGCAGCTCGGCGTGCTCGCCTCGATCGCCCACGCCGCGCCCCTCGTGCACCGGCCGCCGCTGGTAGCCTTCATGGGCTCAGGAGACGAGATCGTGGACTTGGACCACGCGGCCGAGATCCTCGCCGGCACCAAGATCGCGACCTCGAACTCCTACACCCTGTTCGGCATGATCCGCCGGGCCGGCGGCGTGCCGCTCGACTTGGGCGTCGCTCGCGACACGAAGCAAAGCCTGCGCGACCATCTCGCCGGCGCCCGGGACGCGGACCTCCTCGTCACCACGGCCGGCGTCAGCGTGGGCGAGCACGACCTGGTGCGCGCCGTCCTCACTGAGCTGGGCTGCGACATGAAGCTGTGGCGCATTCGGATGCGCCCGGGCGCCCCGCTCGGGTTCGGGCTACTCGCCGGCAAGCCGTGGATCGGGCTGCCGGGGAACCCCGTGAGCACCATGGTGACGTTCGAGCTGTTCGTGCGCCCCGCGATCCGCAAGCTGCTGGGGCACGCCTTGCCGTTCCGCCGCGCCGTGCCGGTGTGCGTCGCCGACCCGATCACCCTCGGCCCGCGGTTGCGCCACTTCCTGCGGGCCGTGGTGAGCGCCGCGGACGGAGGTGGCGCGCTGCGGGCCCGCTTGACGGGTCCTCAGGGTTCCGGCATCCTCACGTCCATGGCCCGCGCGAACGCGCTCCTGATCGTGCCCGAGGACCGGGCGGCGGTGGCGCCGGGGGAGACCCTGCAGGCGTTACTCCTGGACGATCCGCATCACGTGGCCGAGGCGCCCTTCTAGGTGGCCCTCGCTCCGGACCTGCGCCGCGTCCTCCGCCTCGTGGGAGCTCTGGCGCTCATCGCCCTCGTGTATTGGGCGAACCTGCGTACGGCGCCCGAGTACCGGCTCGGCATCCTGTACGTGATTCCGGTGCTGCTCGTGGCATGGCACGACGGCTTCGCCTGGGGCAGCGGGTTCGCCGCGGCGACGGCGCTGCTCCGCTTCGTGATCGGGATGGACCAGATGCCGGCGGATACCCCCCTGATCGCGCGTCTCGTGAACGAGCTTTCCTATCTCGCCGTCGTGGGCGTGGCGATCACCGGGCTGTCACAGTTGCGGCGCACGCAGGCGCAACTGCAGCAGCTCGCCACGCACGATCCGCTCACGAATGTGCTCAACGCGCGCGCCTTCTCGACGGAGCTGGCGCAGGAGCTCGGTCGCAACCGCCGCTACGGCCGCCCGCTCGCCCTGATCTACCTCGATCTCGACGACTTCAAGAAGGTGAACGACGTGCACGGCCACGCCACCGGCGACGCCGTCCTGCGGCTCGTAGCCGACGCGACGCGCAGCGCGGTCCGCCAGGCCGACGTGGTCGGCCGCCTCGGCGGCGACGAGTTCGGGGTCTTGATGCCGGAGACCGAGGGCACCGTCGCGCACGCCGCCGCCACGCGGCTCGCCGCCGGCATCCGCACGGTGTTCCGCGGCACGCCGTCCGTCACGGCCAGCATCGGCGTCGTGTCCGTCACGGGAAGCGAGGCGGGAACCGACGAGCTGCTGCGCAAGGCCGACCAGGCGATGTACGAAGCGAAGCGGGGAGGCAAAGACCGCGTGGTGCAGGTGGCGCTGTGACGACCGCCTAGCCCCACCGCCCGAACTGGGGCGGCATCGGCACGTCGAAGCTCGGCGGCAGGCGCCAGGGCCGGCGCAGGCGCGCCGGCTCGAACCCCTCGAGCGGCTGAGGTGCCACGACCTCGGACCAGAAGGTATCCCGCCCCGTGCTCTTCGCCCCGTGCAGCAGCTGGTCCGCGGTCCCGATCACGGCTTCCAGACTCTCCGCCGGCGGCAGGCACGTCACCACGCCCCCGCTCACGGTCAGCGGCAGGCCCGTGACCTGCGACCCGTGCCGGAGCGCCTCCTGCAGCTTGCGGATCACCGCGCTCGCGGCATCGACGCCGGCCTCCGGCAGGAGTACCGCGAACTGATCGGCCCCCAACCGCGCCACGAGATCACTGGCGCGAATCGAGTCGCGCGCGGTTTCGGCTACCAGGCAGAGTATCCCATCGCCCAACTGGTGCCCGAACCGATCGCTCACTTCCTTGAAATCGTCGACGTCGAAGTACGCCAGAGTGAAGGGATGGTTGTAGCGCCGCGCACGCTCGAACTCGCGACAAGCGTCCTCATAGAACGCGCGGCGGTTCTCGACGTGGGTCAGACCGTCGGTGCGGGTCAGCGCGCGCTCCCTGCGGTACACGCGGAGGTGCAGGAATCCGATGTATCCGAGCGCGAGCAGCAGGGCCGCCACAACGGCGATGTTCCAGGCCATGGCGTACGGCGGCCGAGCGCTACATCTCTATGCGATGGAAACCTTCGGGGTCCGAAATGCGGCGTTCCGCTTGGGCACGGCGCTGCACACCAGAGCGGCGGTCGGCACCGCTGCGGCGCTCGAACTGAACGTCGACTGTCTCGCGGCGCCGGTCGCGCACCATACGGCGGCCACCCAGATTCTGCCGCCGGTCCCAGCGTCGCCGGGGCCGTTCCCCGCGCGCGGACTCGTTGAGCCTGGCATCGTTTGCCATGTAAGCCACCTTCCCACCTGACGGGCCCTCGCCGTCCCGGACTCGAATCGCTATTCACATGGAGCCGCACGAGGCTGTGCTGCAAACCGGATGCACCAGGCCGGAGCGCAACGTCGCTCGGCCCTCGGCCGTGGGCTGCACATTCGGGGCCACCGCCAGTGCACCAGGGCTCGCGGCTATCGAGTTGGTGGGATTGAAGATGCCATGTGACCCTGTTCTCTGGTCAAATGACCAGCACCAATCATGTGCGGGCGCTTCCACTATTGGTGCGGCGATGCCGACGCAGCAGGGTGTTGCGTCGACGCCTACATCCGCTTGTACCTCGGTCCGCTCCCGCCTTCCCGGGGCGTCCAGCGGGGTCCCAGCACGTCGGTCGCCTTGCAATCGATGCAGTTCGGCGCGTTCACCCGCAATCCGCCGTCCACGCGCTCATACACACCCGCCGGGCACATGCGCGCATAGAACTCTGCCAGTTCGGGCGTCACGTCCCGATCCCCGATGAGGTGGCTGGGGATCGTGTCGCGGGTGGCGTTCCCGGACTTGAACACGCCGTCGACCTTGGAGAAGGTGAGGCGGCCGTCGGGAACGAGTGACCCCGGGTTGACGCCAGGGGCTATGCGGCGGCTCACGTCCACATCCCGCGGCATCGTGATCCTCCGCCCCGGGAACCGGCCGCCCGTCAGCGTCATGAGGCCGGCCTTGAACGCACCGGCGGAGAAACCGTCCTTGAAGGCGAGCCGCATGTTCCGCGTGCGGTACAGGTCCCGCACGATGAACGACTCGTTCACCATCCGGTCGTACTCGCCGAGTCGCGCCGCGGAGGCCTCCCCCGCCTTCAGGGCGCCGAACATGGCTCGTGCCGCGAGCATACCGGAATGCATCGCGTAGTGGATCCCCTTGAGTGACGGCACGTCCACGAAGCCGGCCGAGTCACCGAGGATCACCGCACCGGCGCCGGAGCGCCGTGCGGGCAGCGAGTAGTAGCCGCCTTCGGGAATCGTCTTCGCGCCCCACTCGACCAGTTCGCCACCCTCGAGGTAGCGGCGAAACAGCGGATGGAGCTTCATTCGCTGCAGCAAGCCATGGACGTCCAGCGCGCCGTCCAGGTAGTCCAGGCCGACCACGAGACCGAGCGCGACGAGGTTCGGCGCCAGCGGGTACATGAAGCTGCCGCCGAAGGCATCGCGCGGCAGCGGCCACCCCAGCGTGTGGATGATCGTGTCGAGCGGCTGCCGCGTCTCCCACAGCTCCTTGACGCCGAGCGCGAAGAGCTGCGGATTCTCGCCCGTCACACGCTGCCACGCGCACCACGCCTGGGACAGGAGGCCTCGTGTCCCTTCCGCCAGCACCGTCACCTTGGCGGCGAGGTCGTTCGGGGCGAGATAGTTGCCGAGCGGGCGGCCCTCGCGATCGAGGCCGCTCGCCGCCGTGCGCACCCCCACGACGCCGCTGCCGTCCACGAGCAAGCTCGCCGCCGGGAAGCCGGTGAACACGTTCACGCCCAGCGCCTCGGCCTTCTCACCCAGCCAGCGGACGATCTCGCACAGCGAGGCGATGTAGTTGCCGCGGTTGCGCATCGTGGGGGGAGTCGGAAGGCGCCATCGGCTGTCAGCCGTCAGCAGATACACGGCCTCCCGGCGAACCGGCGCGCGGAATGGGAAGTCCGAATCGGACAGCTCGGGGAACAGCTCGCGGAATGGGCGTGGATCGACCACCGCGCCCGAGAGGCAATGCTCGCCGAGCGCCGCGGCTTTTTCCAGCACGCCGATGTTGAGCTCGGTGCCGTCCCGCCGGGCGAGACGCGCCAGCTCGATCGCGGCCGCCAGCCCGGCGGGCCCGGCTCCGACGATCAGCACGTCCAGCTCCATCCGATCGCCCGCGCCGGGGGAGCCGACCGGAAGGATGAGCCGGTCCAGTGGCAGGGCCGGTTGGTATTGCGCCGGAACGAACCGCTCCCCGCTCCCTGCTCCCTCAGCCATGTAGCTTTTTGATCTCTTCCGTGAGCTTGGGCACGACTTCGAACAAGTCTCCCACCACCCCGTAGTCGGCGACCTTGAAGATGGGCGCGTCTTTGTCCTTGTTGATCGCGACGATCACCTTCGAGGTGCGCATCCCGGCGAGGTGTTGGATCGCGCCGGAGATCCCGACCGCGATGTACAGCGTGGGGCTCACCGTCTTTCCGGTCTGGCCGACCTGATCGGCGTGCGGCCGCCAGCCGGCATCCACCACCGCCCGCGAGGCGCCCACCGCGGCGCGGCCACCGAACGCCGCCGCGAGCGCTTCGAGCACCTTGAAGTTGGCGGGCTCCTTCAGGCCACGGCCACCCGAGATGACGATCGACGCCTCAGCCACGTCGAGCGCGCCCGCGGCGGCGGCTTTGACATCCGTAACCACCACCCGGCCCGCCGCCGCGTCCACTGCGACGATCTCCCCGGTCCCCGCCTTGGGGCGCTGCACCGGCGTGAACACGTTGGGCCGCAGCGACACGACCGCCGGCGTCGCGGTGAGCTTGAGCTTGAGGAGTGCCTTCCCCGCGTACACCGGATGGATCACCGTCACGGCGCCGCCCTCGAAGGCGAGGTCGGTGATATCCTGGGCCAGGGCGACGCCCAGGCGGGCCGCCACGCGGGGCGCCAGGTCGCGTCCGCCGGCGCTGGCCGCGAACAGCACCGCGCGATACCCGCCCGCCCGCGCGCGGTCCGCGATCACCCGAGCGTACCCTTCCGGCGCGTACCGCGCGAAGGCGGGGTTCGTCAGGGTGATCACCTTGTCCGCGCCGAAGCCGCCGAGCTGGTCCGCACGCTGGACCGGGCCCGCGGCGACCACGAGCGCCTCCACGCGGCCGGCGAGCGCATCGGCGAGGCGACGCGCGCCCGTCACCACCTCGCTCGACACTTTGCGCAGCGCGCCGTCGCGCTGCTCGGCGACCGCGAGGACGTCGCTCACAGCACCTTCGCCTCTTCGCGCAGCAGCCGCAGCAGCTCGGGCACGGCGGCGGGCCCCTCGCCCACGACCTTGCCCTCCTTGCGCTGCGGCGGCGGGGTCAAGCCGAGCACCTCGAGCCCGCCCGCTCCGAGTGCCGCGCGCTTGACTAGGAGCGGCTTCTTTTTCGCCGCCATGATGCCCTTCAGGGCGGGGTAGCGCGGCTCGTTGAGCCCCTTGTCGGTGGTGAGCACGGCGGGGAGCGGAAACTCCACGATCTCGACCCCGCCCTCGATTTCCCGCTCGGCGGTGCCCCGCTGCCCCGCGACGTCGAGGTGCGCCACAGCGGTCACGCACGGCAGGTCGAGCAGCTCGGCCACCATCGGCCCGACCTGATGGTTGTAATCGTCGATCGCCATCTTGCCGAACAGGATGAGATCATAGCCGCCGGTCTTGAGCTCGGCGGCGAGCGCCTTGGCCACCTCCAGCCCGTCGATCGGGACGCGGTCGACCTCGACGAGGACGCCCCGGTCCGCGCCCATGGCGAGTGCCGTGCGGATCGTCTCCTGCGCGGCGGCTGGTCCGAGCGACACGACCACGACCTCGCCCGTGCCGGCCTGCTCCTTGCGCCGCAGCGCTTCCTCCACGGCGAACTCGTCGTACGGATTGAGGATGAACTTGACGCCCGCCTCATCGAGCGATTTGCCGTCGGAGGCGATCTTGACGCGCGTCTCGGAGTCGGGGACCCGTTTCACGCAAACGGCGATCTTCATGGGAGCCGAAAGGAAGCGCGGCCGGGAGCTTCTCGCAACCGCTGACGGCTTCTCAGAACTCCGTACTCACGCTCAGCTGCAGATGCCGCGGCAATCCCGGCGTGAGAAACCGCTGCACCGGCGTCCCCGCCGCGAGCGGATTCTCCGCAAACGTCCCAAAGCTCGCGTAGCGCCGATCGAACACGTTGCGCACCATGCAGCGCAGCTCGAACCGCTTCCACTCCACCAGGAGCGACGCATCGGCCGCCGCGTAGTCGGGGAGCCGGCGCGTCGCGTTGGCTTCGTCGCCCCTGAGCCACTGGCGGCCCACGTAGCGCGCGTCGAAACCGACCCGCAGCGACAGCCCCGTGGTGCCGCCCGCGAGCACGGGAACCGAGATCCCCGCGTTGGCGCGGCTGTCGGGCACGAGCGGCAGCACATCGCCCGGGAGCACGGTCTCGCCGGCCGAGTCACGCGGTGTCGCGAGTCGCGCCGCGTTGCGGAACGTCGCGGCGGTATACCCAAAGTTCGCGTACAGGCGTACCTCTCCCGCCTCCCACTGACCGGCGAGCTCGATTCCCGCGCGACGCGTCGCCCCGATGTTTTGGAAATAGCCCGCCGTGAGGGTCGAGGCGACGAAGAAGATGTCGTCCGACACGTCCGTCCAGTACGCGTCGGCGCTCAGGTCCACGTGACCCCCGGGGCCGCGAAAATGCCACCCGCTCTCGTACGTGGTCGCGAGCACCGGCCGGAGCGCGGGATCGGGCCCCAGCGCGAACGGCAGCGGGCACGCAGCCGCGGGATCGGCGCAGCCGATCTCGACGAGCGCCGGAGCGCGAAACCCCCGGCTCACCGACCAGAACAGCTCGTGCCCCGACCCCACGCTCCAGGTCAGGCCCACGCGCGGGCTGAGCCGTCGAAAGATGTTGAGCCCGCTTTGGCTCGAGTCCAGCAGATCCTCGAACGGCACCCGGATGTAGTCGTAGCGCCCCGCCACCGTGGCGGTGAGCGCGGGCGCGAGCGGCCAGTTGGCGCCGACGAAGGCGCCCAGGTCGACTTCGTTCGTCCGCACCGACTCGGTGAGCGAGTCCGGGCGGGTCGGTCGCGCGGCGTAGAGCCGCACCGCCGTGTGCTGATAGGCGCCGTCCACTCCGGCGAGCCAGCGCAGCGGGCGCCCGGCCAGGGTCACGGTTCCCGAGACCTGCACCGCGCCGCCGCCGATGCGCTCGCGGTTGCGCTCGCGCGTATCGGGCGGGCTCGCGTTGCGGTTGAACTGATCGGTCGTGAGTGCGCGGCCGAAGCCGTTGAGCGCGAGCTGCAGGCGGCCCACCAGGCGGCGCGCGTTGAGGGTGACGAGATGGGCCTGCGGGGCGAAATAATCGCCCGGCGTGAAGTTGGTGCGGGGGGCCGCGGCGTATACGCTCTCGGGCAGGCTCCCCGCCTGGTAGATGCGGTTGTCGGCCCCGGCATAGCTCAGCGTGGCATCCCACGCGCCACTGTTGACGCCGAGCTTTCCGAACAGCGTGGCAGTGCGGCTGCCCGTCAGGGCACGCCACCCGTCCTCGTGCTCGTAGCGCGTGCCGACGTAGTAGTCCCACATCCCGCGGCGCGCTCCGGCGTGCGCCTTCAGCTCGTAGCGCCCAAAGCTGCCCCCCGAGACCTCGACCTCGCGCTCGGCGGGCACGGCGCCGCGCCGCGTCACCAGGTTCACGGCCGCGCCGAGCGAGTTCCGCCCCAAGAGCACCGAGGGCCCGTAGGTCACGTCCACGTGGTCCACGTCCTCGAGCGGCAGCAGGTCGAAGTTCACCTCGTGCGCGTCGGGCTCGTTCACGCGTACGCCGTCCAGGTACACCGTCACGCCCTGGGGCAGGCCGATGGTCGGTGAGACCTGAAATCCCCGCAGCGTCACGTCCAGCTGGCCCGGCGCACCGAGCTCGTCCGACGTCGTGACGCCGGGCAGTTGCTCGAGCGCGTCCGCGAGCGAGCGCACCCCGCGCGCATCGAGGTCCGCCGCGTGCAGCGTGGCGGTACGGCCGGCGAGCCCGCGCGCCAGCTCGCGTGTGGTGGGGAGCCGGACGCCGGTGACGACCACGGGGGCGAGGGTGTCGGAGGGGAGGGAGTCGGGCTGTTGCGCGCGGGCGAACGAAGGCAGTAGGGCAAGCACGAGTGCGCCAGCGAACAATTGCGGATCGCGGATTGCGGATTGCGGATTGGAAGGACGAGCGTCGAATCCGCAATCCGCAATCGCCAATCCGCAATCAGTTGAACGCATTCAGCCCCGTGATCTCCTGCCCCAAGATGAGCGTATGGATGTCGTGCGTCCCCTCGTAGGTATACACCGACTCGAGGTTCGCGAGGTGGCGCATCGCCTGGTATTCGGCGAGGATGCCGTTCGCGCCGAGCAGCCGCCGGGTCTCGCGCGCGATCTCGGTCGCCATGCTGACGTTGTTGCGCTTGGCGAGCGACACCTGCTGCGGCGTGACCTTCCCCTGATCCTTGAGCCGCCCGAGCTGGAGGCAGAGCAGCTGCGCCTTGGTGATCTCGGTGAGCATTTCGGCGAGCCGCGCCTGTTGCAGCTGAAACCCGCCGATCGGCTTGCCGAACATCACCCGCGCCTTCGCGTAGCTCACGGCTTCGTCGTAACACGCGAGCGCCGCCCCCACCGCTCCCCACGCGATGCCGTAGCGCGCCTGCGTGAGACACAGGAGCGGCGCTTTCAAGCCGGCCGCCTTGGGCAACACGGCATCCTTCGGCACGCACACATCCTGTAACACCAGCTCGCTCGTATCGCTGGCGCGGAGCGAGAGCTTTCCCTTTTGGTCCTTCGCCGAGAAGCCCTGCGTGTCGGTGGGGACGATGAAGCCGCGAATCGACTCGACGTCGTCGGGCTTGCCCGTCTTCGCCCAGATGATGGCCGCGTGCGCGGTCGAGCCGTTGGTGATCCACATCTTGGCGCCGTTCAGGATCCAGCCGCTCTTCGTCTCCTTGGCGACCGTGATCATCCCGGCGGGGTTCGACCCGAAGTCGGGCTCCGTCAGCCCGAAGCACCCGATGACCTCGCCCGCCGCCATCTTCGGGAGCCAATGCCGCTTCTGCTCCTCCGAGCCGAAGGCGAAGATCGGGTACATCACGAGGGCGCCCTGGACCGAAGCGAACGAGCGCACCCCCGAGTCGCCGCGCTCGAGCTCCTGCATGATGAGCCCGTACGCGACGTGGTTGAGCCCGGCACAGCCGTACTCCTCGGGCAGGTTGGCGCCGAACAATCCCAGCTGCGCCATCTGGGGGACCAGGTGCTTCGGAAACCGTCCCTCGAGGTAGTGCTCGGCGATGACAGGCAAGACGTTGTCGTCCACCCAGGCGCGCACCGTGTCTCGCACGGCACGCTCTTCCTCGGACAAGAGCCCGTCGACGTTGTAAAAGTCGACGCCCTGGAATTTCGGTGCCATGGAACCCTCGAAGGCGATGTGAGAAACCCCGGGGGCGCCGCCCCGGGGGCCCAACGCTACCCCGCCTGCCCCACCGGCAGGGAGTCCTTGCTCGGGGCCGCGGCCCGACCGGGTCTGGCGAATGCCAGCGTATCCGACGCGCGGAACTTCCCGCGCTCGGCCTCCCAGCGGAAAATCGTCACCTGCACCGCCGACGGCTCGATCGTGACGAAGTTGAAGCTCGACGGCCGGCCGCCGCGGGTGCGGGTGGAGAGCGTCCCTGCGGTCGAGACCACCACGCGCCCCTGCAGCTGCTCCGCGCCCTCCTGGTGGTCGTGCCCGCACAGCACCAACTCCGCCCCCGTCTCGACGATGCGCCGTTGCGCCCGGCGCCAGCGGGCGAGCCCCATGCGGCGCGAGATCTCCCCACGCAGCACGTTGTGATGCAGCACCAGGATGCGCGCCTGCTCGGGAGCCGCGGCGGCGAAGACCTGCTTCACGCGCGCCGCCTCCCGCTTCGGCAAATGCCCTTTCACCGCCAGGTCCCGCACCCGCAACGTGAGCGACCCCCAGGCCACCCCGTGCGACGTCAGCGCGCCCGCGATCACCGCGCCCCGCACGGTGAGCGTGGGCGTCAGGTCGGCGCCGAAGTAGTGCACGTACTTGCGGTACAGCGCGTCCTTGGCGAACGGGATGAGGGGCCGGGTCCACCATTGCACGTCATGGTTCCCCGGGATCACGTGCACCGGCGCGGTTTCGGCCGCGAGGTTGGCGAACGCCCGGGCCCGTTGCAGCTCGCCATGGCGGGCGCGTTGCGACAGGTCCCCCGCGATCACCGTGACATCGGGGCGGAGGTCCGGAATCATTTTCTCGAGCGCCTCGATCTTCCGGATGTCGGCCTGGCCGCCGAAGTGCAGATCGGCGAGGTGCAGCAGCTGGATGGTCACGATTCCGCCTGCACGGTGTACGTGAGCGTCGCCGAGCCGCCCGCGGCCACGGGCATGCGAAACCGTACTTCCGTGGCCGAGAGCTTCTCGGCGGGGATGCTGCTCTCCACGATCTGCCACACGCCGTAGCGCGCCTCGCGCACGTCCACCGTGACGGCCTCCGGCTTCGCGTTGGTGATCGTCACCCGGTACGCCGCGGTGACGCGCTGCCGTGGCGGCAGGCCGCGGCGCGGCGGTGCCAGCTGCTCCTGATTGTAATCAGTCTGCACCCGCTCGGCAGTCACGTCGAACGCCTCGCCCGACTGCACCCGCAGGTCTCGCCCAGGGGCGGTGTGGTCGCTCCGCGCCTCCCCCACGAGCTGTACCCGGCCCGCGGAGTCCGTCTGATAGAGCTGCACGGTGCCGGCGGGCAGCGGCCGATCGCCGAACGCCGACCCGCGGGCGCGCTTCAGCGTGTACCACACCTGCACCGGCACCCGATTGGGCTCGGCGGCCGACTGTCCCGGAAAGCCGCGCCACGGCAGCGCGCCCGGCACGATCAGCTCCTGTGTAAACGGGACGCCGGTGCGCGGGAACAGGGCGGTCGTGACCGGTGTGCCGGGCTCGACCGAAAGGCGACCGGAGAGCTGGTACACGTGCGTTTCGCCGACCGCCTGTTCGGCGGGCGCAGGGGCCTCCTCCGCGACCTGCATCTGAGCCCTCGCACCCCTGTACATGTAACCCACCAGCTTGGACTCCGGTCGGGCGCGCGCGATCGACCCCGCGACGAGCTGGACCTCCGCACTGTCGGCTCGCAGCGACTGCGCCAGAATCGTCGCGGTCCCCGACACCTCGCACCTCGCGCCGGCCAGCACCACCTGATAGGTCGCTTCCCATGACGCCCCTTGCGCCACCCACGTGAGCTCAGTCCGCGGCCGGGGGCGCGTCGCGTCGAGCACCACCGCGACCTCCGGTGCCGTGCGCACCAGCCCCGCCGGAAACAGCGGCTCGCCCGGCTCCGCGAGCAAGAACCGTCCATCGGAGAGCCGGTACTGCGGCGGCGCGACCCGGACGACGCTCGCCCGCACCGTATCGCGTCTGCCGTCGGCCCGCTCCGCCACGAATGCCAGCGTTTGTCCCACCGCGTGTCGCAGGGCAGCCTCGCGATCCGTGGGCGCCCGAACGACGGCTGACACGACGGCGGCGCTCGTATCGGGAGAGAACAGCGTCGCGGGGTCCAGGTCCTCGAGTTGCAGCGTCAGCGCGTTCCGCCCCTTCTCGAGCGCCTGTGCCAGCGTGCGGCGCACCACCACCCGGCCGTCCGTGTAGATCGAGAGGGACGTCTGACCCGCGAGCGGCCCCGCGAACAGCAGCAGAAGGGCTGAAAGCTGACGGCTGACGGCTGATAGCTTCATTTCAACCATTCGAGCGCTATCCTCTGCACGATGCGGTAGGTCAGCAGGTACCACGCGACCACGGCGACTGCGCCCACGGTGCGGGCGCTCGCCTGCCAGCCGGGGGGGACGGACCGGAGCGTCAGCATGATGTACCCCGCGAGCAGTAGCGTAGTGACGACTGCCACGAGACGTCCTATACGTGACGCCTTTCTCGTGACGACTTGCACACAACGCCCGCATTGCCCCCCCACCGCGATGCCTGCGGTGATGGTTCCGCATCGGGCGCAGGGGTGGCTAGAGCCGCCGGACCACGGCGCGGGCGAACTCGGTGGTCGAAGCACTGCCTCCCAGGTCTTTCGTGCGGACATTGTCCTTGACGATGACGGTTTCGAGCGCCCGGCGCAGCCGGTTCGCCGCCTCGAGCTCGGCGATGTGATCGAGCATCATCGCCGCTGCCAGCATCTGCGCCGAGGGGTTGGCGATCCCCTGCCCGGCGATATCGGGCGCCGAGCCGTGCACCGCCTCGAAGATCGCGGCCGTCTCCCCGATGTTCGCACCGGGAGCGAGGCCCAGGCCGCCCACCAGGCCCGACGCCTCGTCCGACAGGATGTCGCCGAACAGGTTCGTGGTGACGATGACGTCGAACTGCGCCGGGTTGATCACGAGCTGCATGGCGGCGTTGTCCACGATTTTGTCGTCCGAGGCGATCTGTCCCTCGTATTCTTGCGCGATCTGCCGTGCCGTTTCGAGGAACAGCCCCGACGTCGCCTTGAGGATGTTCGCCTTGTGGACCACCGTCACCTTCTTGCGGCCGTGTCGCTTGGCATACTCGAAGGCGTAGCGCACGATGCGCCGGCAGCCGTCGCGCGTCATCACCGACGTGGCCTGCGCCAGCGCCTTGGGATCGCCCCCGACCTTGAACGTGCGATCCATCCCGACGTACAGCCCCTCGGTGTTCTCGCGGACGATCACGAGGTCGATGTTCTGGTAGCGCCCGCCCGGCACGATGGACTTCACCGGGCGCACGTTGGCGTACAGCTCGAACTCCTGCCGCAGCGCCACGTTGACCGAGCGGTATCCGCCGCCCACCGGCGTCGTGAGCGGGCCCTTGAGCGCGAGCCCGGTGCGGCGGATCGAGTCGAGCGTGGCGTTGGGGAGGGGAGTGCCGGCCTTCTCGATGGCGCTCATCCCACCGTACTCCTCGTCCCACTCGATCGGCACTCCCAAACCGTCCAGCACCTGCAGCGTAGCCTGCGTGATCTCGGGTCCGATTCCGTCGCCGGCGATGAGCGTCGCCTCGCGCGTCACGGCAGCCCCGGCGTGAGGCTCTTCACCGCCCGGGTGAGCGCCGACCAGGGATCGTCGCCGTCGCCGCGCGCTATCGTGCGGAACCCGACGCGCCCGGAACGCGCGTCGACCATCACGACCGTCAGCTCGGCGGTGGCGACGGGGCGGTCAGACGGACCGGCGGCCGGTCGTGCCGCCGCCCCTCCCGGCCGCCCGCCCGCCGGACCGCCCGCCCGCCGGTACACCAAGGCCGCCGGCACGAGCGCGTAGCGGCCGCCGTTGCCGCCGAGCGCTACCAGGGTGCGCAGCTCGCTGCGCAGCGGATCGGGCACGATCTCGACGTCTGGCGCCCGCAGCACTGCGCTCCCCATTTGGTCCGGATCGGGAGCGATCCCGGGCGCGCGCCGCGCCGCCCTGCGCAACGCGTCCGGGAGCACCCAACTCACCTCCGGAGTGCGCTCCCTGAGCAGCGTGCCGATCACACTGTCGGCCCGGGCCAGCGCCGCGCGCCGCTCCCCGAGCAGGACCTGCCAATGGAGCGAGTCCTCCGCGACGAGCAAGGTGAGGGGCACCACGCTGACCTGCTGGGCGGCCAGCCCGGCCGTAGGGAGTGGCTGCGTGGGCGCCGGCCCCTCGGGGTGCTGCCTGCCGCCACAGGCGGCGAGCAGTACCACGGCAACTAAGTTTTTGATTTGTAAGGGATTAGTCACGGCGCCAATATCGTGAGCGCGCCCCGGTTTTTCAAGAAGCGAGCGTCAACCCGCCGTCCACCACGATCACTTGTCCGGTGATGTGCCGGGCCGCCTCGCTGCACAGGAACACGATGACGCGGGCCACGTCTTCCGGCTCCGCCACCCGCCCCAACACCGACTCGTGCTCGGCCCGCTCCAGCACTTCGCGCGGCAGCTTGGTGAGCAGATCGGTCTTGACGAACCCGGGCGCGACGGCGTTGACGTTGACGTTGGAGGGACCCAAGTCCACAGCCGCCGACTTGGTGAGACCGATCAGTCCCGCCTTGCTTGCCGCGTAGTTCGCGATCCCGAACCCGGGCCGGAACGCCTGATGGCTGGCGACGTTGACGATCTTGCCGAAGCGCTGGGCTCGCATCGGCTGAGCCACCGCCTGGATACAGTTGAAGGCGCCGGTCAAGTTCACGTCCAGCACCTCCTGCCACGCTTCGGGCTCGAGCCGCCACAGGGCGCCGTCGTGGGTCACGCCGGCGTTGTTGACGAGGTAATGCACCCCGCCCAACCGCTCCCGCACCGCGGTGACGAACTTGTCCACTTCGGCGTGGCTGCGGACGTCGCAGCGGGCGCAGTAGACCGGCACGCCCAGGGCGCGGATCGCCGTTTCGGTGAGGAGGGCCTGGGCGGCGACGTCGCGCTCGGGGAGGTCGACGTAATTGATGGCTACGGCCGTCCCGTGTTGCGCGAACTCGATCGCGGTGGCACGACCCAGGCCCGTCGCGCCGCCCGTGACGATCGCCACCCGGCCCTGCACCGTCTCGGCCAGGCGGAGCGGATCCGGGCGCGTCTCCGCCACCGGAGCGCCGACGGCCGACGCCCCGCGGGACGCGAGCACCCACGACGCTTGAGTCGTCAAGGTTTCGAACCTATGTTCGAAATTGAACATCGGCAAGGCACGGCGTAACTTGGGCGCCATGAACCGGATCGGCGCGCTGCTCATGTGGGGCGGGATCTCCGCGCTGGGCGCCGCCGCATTCGGGGTGCTCGCGCTGTCTCGCGGGGAGACTATCAACGCCGCCTGGCTGCTCACCGCCGCCGTCTGCACCTACGCGGTCGGCTACCGCTTCTATTCCCGGTTCCTCGCGAGCAACGTGTTCGGACTGGACGACCGGCGCGCCACTCCGGCGGAACGGTTCAACAACGGACGGGACTTCGTCCCGACCAACCGCTGGGTGTTGTACGGGCACCATTTCGCGGCGATCGCCGGAGCCGGCCCGCTCGTAGGGCCGGTGCTCGCCGCGCAGTTCGGCTTTCTGCCGGGCACGCTCTGGCTCGTCATCGGCGTGGTGCTGGGAGGCGCGGTGCAGGACTTCACGATCCTGTTCTGCTCGCTGCGGCGGGACGGCAAGTCGCTGGGCCAGATGGCCAAGGAAGAGATCAGCCGGTCGGCCGGGATCACGGGGATGCTGGCCGTGCTGTTCATCATGCTCATCCTGCTCGCCGTGCTGGCGCTGATCGTGGTGAACGCGCTGAAGGCCTCCCCCTGGGGCTTGTTCACGATCGCGTGCACGATCCCGATTGCACTGCTGATGGGGTGGTGGATGAAGCGCTGGCGCCCGGGCAAGGTGGGGGAGGCCTCGGTGGTGGGAGCCGTCTTGCTGCTCGCGGCCCTGGTGGCCGGGGGATGGGTGGCGGCGCAGCCACAGCTGGCGCCCGTTTTCACCCATTCGGCGACCGCGATCACCTGGATGATGGTCGCGTACGGCTTCGTCGCCTCGGTGCTTCCCGTGTGGATGCTGCTCTGCCCGCGGGATTACCTGTCCACCTTCCTCAAGATCACGACGATCCTCGTACTGGCGCTCGCGATCCTGGTGATCCTGCCGCCGCTCAGGATGCCCGCGCTCACGCCGTTCGCGCGATTGGGGGAGGGACCGGTGTTCGCGGGCAAGCTGTTCCCCTTCGCCTTCATCACTATCGCGTGCGGGGCGATCTCAGGGTTCCACGCGCTCGTCGCCTCGGGCACGACGCCC
>Ga0209156_10001781_pt1 | contig 17310 bp, 11 predicted proteins | sample GraSoiAngelo_124_FD_185881 | JGI IMG/M metagenome (GOLD analysis project Ga0209156, IMG submission 185881) | Grasslands soil microbial communities from the Angelo Coastal Reserve, California, USA - 14_0927_05_20cm (SPAdes) (version 2) | ecosystem: Environmental > Terrestrial > Soil > Grasslands...
TAGCACGGCACACTTTTGGTGCGCTTGACTCCCCAACATTTTGCTTCTCTCCGGACCCCTTCGGGTCAGTGATGTTCATCCATAGCTCTCGCGACGACTTTTTGTTGATCGATGTTCCGAGGCCGTTCCGGGCTGTCGCAGTAGCTCTTCCGGATAGGCGGGTTGCATAAGCAGGGTATTGCTACCTCCATGTGCAGGTCCGTTAGCAAATCTGCGAGTCCGTGGAATTTAGTTCGATAGAAAAACCACTGTTAAAACTACTCTTCGCGCAGAACCTGCATGGGGTCCACGCGCGCGGCGCGTATTGCTGGCACGAGCGACGCGATCCCGGCGACAACGAGCACCAGGAAAATGACCCCGGACAACGTCACGACGTCAGTCGGGGAAACGCCGTAAACCATTCCCGACAGCAGGCGCGCGAACGCCGCCGCAAGAACCGAACCGGCTACACAACCCAGGAAGGAAACTCCGAGGCCCTGAAGCAGGAACTGCTTCACGATTTGCGCTCGTAGAGCTCCCAGCGCCAGCCGCAGCCCGACTTCTCGCCGCCTTACGTTCACCGAATAGCTCAGCGTTCCGTAGAGGCCCACGCAAGCAAGGCACACCGCGGTGACAGCAAAGAATGTGAGCAACACGGTGCGAAGACGATTTTCCGCGAAGGCTTCGTCAATGTGATCTTGCAAAGGAGAGATATCGAAGACGGAGCGGGCGGGCTCGATAGCTCGGATTTTCTCTCGCACTGTTTTTGCCAAGCTCATGGGCGCCGTGCGGGTGCGCACGAGGTAGACGGCATCGGGTCCCCCCGGAGCGCCGAAACACCAATACACAGTCGGGCTCGGCGGATGATTCACTCCCTCCTCGCGGGCATCCCCAACGACGCCACTGATCTCTCCGGCCTGGTCCGGCTTAATGAACGGGTTTTCCAGAACCTGCACATGGCGGCCAAGAACGGTCGACCCGGCAAGGAATGCATCGGCAAAGCTGCGATTTACCACAACGTTTATCGAAACGGGCTCAAGGAACTGCCCGGTTGGGCTCAGCCGGTTCGGCACCGCGCGGAAGTGCGGCTCGCTGCAGACTTTCCCGGCGAGAAGAGGAATCTGCATCGTGGCGAAGTAGTCCGGTGTAATAAATCGGCTCTCCGCCACCATTTTGTGCCGCGGATCCTGCGCCCCTTCGACAAACCTCAGTTCCGTTGGATAGTTGGTTGGGACGCCGGGGAGCGTGGCCGAGGCCGCAGCCGCTTCGACACCAGGAACAGACCGTAGCTCCTCGATGGTGCCGTTGATTCGTTGCGTGAGGGCCTCCCAGTCAGCCGTTTCACCATACGAACCGCTGATGCGGAAGGTGAGGATCCCAGCGGGTTCAAAACCGGGCGAAACGCGGCCGAGGGCCTGGAAGCTACGCAGGAGGAGCGCCGCGCCAGAGAGCAGTGTGATGGCCAAGGCAACCTGTATACCGACGAGCAGCCACTGCAGCGGCGTGCGGGATGATACCTGCGTGCGGTTGTTTTGTGCGAGAGACCCCGATATTCCTTGCCGCGTGCTGCGAAGCGCTGGCAGCAGGCCACAAAGCAAGGTCACCACTGCCGAGCACACGAGCGAATAAATAACAATTCGCCAGTCGAGATGAATCTCTTCCAGGCGCGGCAGGTCGGCAGCGAGCGAGCGAAACACATGGGAAGCCCCGGAAGCAACAAACAGGCCCAGGGTCGCTCCGATGGAAGCGAGCAGGAATGTTTCCGTCAGCAGTTGCGCGATCAACACGGTGCGCGAGGCCCCGAGAGAAAATCGCACGGAAATTTCATGCTGCCGATGTGCCGCGCGCGCCAGAAGCAACGCCACGATATTGACGCAGGCAATCAAGAGAAGAAGGGACACCGAGCCAAAGAGGAGCCAGAGAGACTTGCGCGCACCGCCAACGATGGTCTCCTTCAAGGACTGGATTTTGACAACCAAGTCCGCGTCGGTTTTTGGATATTGTTTTCCAAGTTGCGACTGAACCGCGTCCAGGTTGGCGCGCGCCTGCTCCAGGCCCACACCGGGCTTGAGGCGTCCGATAACGCGATACCAGGTACTTTCCCTGCTTTGGGCGTAGGGCGCGTCGGGAGGGCCAGCCATCCAGAGGTCGACGTCGTTGTCCGGAAAGCGGAACGAGGCGGGAAGCACTCCGACAATCAAATAGGAAGAACGAAACCCGCTGAGCACAATTCTCTTTCCGATTACGTTAGGGTCTGCGGCGAACCGGCGGCGCCAAAAGCGGTCGCTGATAAGGACGGCTTGCGGTCCGCCAAAATGCTCTTCTTGTGAACTAAAGTCGCGCCCCAGGACGGGGGAAATTCCCAGCACCTTCAGGAAACGAGGTGTAACAATGGCTTGGGTCAACTTCTCGGGCAGAGGTCCCGAGATTTCAGAAGCGTTTTCGGCGTAATAGCCAGCGATGGCCTGGAACGTGGAGTTCATGCGGTTCCAGTCCTCTACACGCAGTGGCGCGATGAACGGCTGCGAATTGTGCGCTTTCGTATTGTACTGCGCAAATTTCATAAGCTGATCGCCGTCCGGGAAAGGTAGCGGCCGCAGGAGCACCGCATCGATCGCGGAAAAGACCGCGCTGTTCGCGCCGATTCCCAAGGCGAGCGTCAAGATGACGACGACGGAGAAGGATGGAGACTTGCGAAGCAAACGGAGCGTCCATTTCAAATTCTTCAGAGTAGTTTCCAGGATGGGAACGCGGTGAACGTCACGCAGTTCTTCTTTGATTTGCTCAGGGCCGCCGAATTCCAGCATGGCGCGCCGTCGCGCCTCCTCCGGAGACATCCCCGCGGCAAGGTTGGCTTCGGTGAGTTCTTCAATATGAAAGCGCAGTTCGGAATCAAGTTGCCTCCCCGAGGCACGCTTGGGAAGAAGGAATTTCCACCACGCCATAGGGCGCTCCTAATCCGCAGTTTGGAGAATCTGCGCCACCGCGCCGGCCAGCCGATTCCAATTCGATTCCTCGCTGGCCAACTGCTTGCGGCCCTTCGCCGACAACTTATAGAACTTCGCCTCTCTCCCGTTGCTCGATTGGCCCCACTCCGCTTCGAGCCAGCCGCGCTTCTCCAAGCGGTGCAGCGCGGGATAGAGCGAGCCCTGTTGGACTTGCAGAACTTCCTTGGAAATCTGCCGGATTCGCTGGGAGATGCCGTACCCGTGAACCGGACCAAGCGCGACAATCTTCAGGATCAGCAAGTCCAATGTTCCCTGCAGGAGATCAGACTTTTCGATGGGCATACTTTCTCCTAGACATTCGACATATATACCGCTCTATATGTAGATTGTCAAGGAGAGAAGGCAAGAGCCTTCGGCAGGGTTGCATAAGCACGTATTTGCACCTGCCTATGCCGGCAAATCGCTGCCCATTTTATTGGCCCTCACTGGTGCGCTCCTGCTGTTGGCGTGCGCCAATGTCGCAAATCTTCTCTTGGTGCGTTCCATCGCGCGGCGTCGCGAGGTCGCAATCCGCTTGTCCATGGTTGCATAAGCAGGTATTTGCGACCTCCATGGCAGGGCGCCGAAGACAATGGAGGTATTTACCGAGATCGCCGAGTTCCTCGACAAGCATTTGGGCAAGCAGGGTGTCTCCCAGGAAGGGTATGATGGGGCCGCTCAACGCCAAGGAGCGTGCTATGAAAACGTCAAAACTGTTTTCCAGGGTAACCGCTGTTCTCTCCCTGGTCGTTATGGCCATTGTTGTTGTTGCGGTTTCGTCGATGCCACAGCATGAGGCCACCACAAAGATTGAATGTCCATAGCCGTTAGACCGCGTCCACCGCAACCGCCAGCGCCTACGACAAACGGCTTAATCGAACGCGCGCAGAGCATCGCGCCTCAGTTCGGTCCTTCGTGAGAACGCGCCTCCGATTAAGCACTGACTAGCGTTACCAGGCATGTCCCCAGTCGAAACCAAAAGTACTACAATGCGAACGGTGGCGGATACCATGAGCACAGCTCATTTTCGAAAACTAACCGTTCGACTCTGCCATTTCTTAACAGTTGTACTGCTTACCACTACCTTCGTTCTCGTGGCGTACGCTGGTCTTCGCGGTCCCGGCAAATACTGCGGCGTCGTCGTGCTTGACCGTTGGGACGCTTGCTTTTTTGCTCAGCGGACCTTACATCACATACATTTCCGACTGCGTAAAGAACGAACTTCGACCGTATGCAGGCAAAGCGATGCAGGTTGACGTGTTGAGCGTTTTCCGGCCGCAAAATCCCGGCGACGCACTCATTTGGGAATACAAGGTCATCGGGCCAGCTCCGGTAATCGACCATCCTCCAAGTCTTGACAGTCTTGAACTAATCGCGCAAAGCGATTTCAGCATTATTGGCGCTCCGGCATTTCGCCTCGAAATCCGCAACACCGGAAACAAACCAGTCGAGGTGTTTAGCGCGGAAATTGGCCCGGCAATGTTGGGCAAAAACTCGGATACGGTGCGTGGTCCGTCGGACGGTAGTTCCGTTGCTTGGATTACCCGAGTAGACCTTGCGTTGCTGTCCTCTGAAAAGTCCGAGTGGAACAAGCTTGGATATTCCCTATATTACGCGGACTCAAGGGAAGTTCTTCCAAAGCGCTTCTTCCTGCAACCCAGCCAATCTGGGAAGACGCGCATCGCGTTCAAGCTTCCCAGTGGTCAATCCCAATTCATCGTTGGATATGGTGGCGGAGTGCACGCAGGAAAATCTGTCGCAAGCAACGCAGTTTCATTCGACGTGAATGATGATGGATTGGCCACTCTCGCGACGTCGGTGTCCACGACTGAGTGTCTTTACGTGTATGCCGGAGCCTCGCGCTGCGTCCTGAGTTTGCAGAAATAACTCCTGGTTCGGCAAACCGGACATGTTCATCTGCCCGGTTCAACTTCGGCGGTTACCGCGTTAGGACGTAGCCGCCCGGCGGCGGACGCTACGCGTGAGGTAGTGGAGCGTTGGTTGCTCGACGATTCCGCTGTTCCCCCGATCGCTTAGGCCCTCGACACATCCGTGAATATCAAGCGGAACTGTTTCAAAAACGCAAGTTGTCGGCGAATTCCGTAGGACAGCACCTGGCCGCGCTGCGTTTTTTCTACATCAAGACGCTTCGCAGAGCCTGGAGCCTTGCCGACACTCCCTATCCGAAAAAGATCAGTTCTTTGCCGACGATTCTGAGCCGGGAGAAGTCGCGCAACTCATTCATGCAGCGCGCACTCCTTGTGAACGGATTCTGCTTATGACCTCTACGCCACCGGCGTCCGGAACTCCGAATTGACGCACCTGGAAATCAGCGACATCGACAGTTCGCGCATGGTGGTGCACGACGCTCGGGGGCCAGCAACGGCCCAAACGCAGGCCGAAGCCGTTATCCAAAGCTTGACCAAACACCTCCGCCAAGCCTTTCTCTCGTCGCGCGTGTGCCCTGGTTGAGGGCAGCGCAGGCTCGCCGTATCAGTGACGGCTCAGCCATATCAGAGGGGACCGATCCGGACGGAAGTCACGAAAGCAGCTTACCGTGACGGAACCACCCCGTCGTTGATGCTGCCGACAGTGGACTTCGTCAGTGAGGGCAGCAGCAAATCTCGGTCGAGATTTGCCGCCATACGGGGAGGTGCGTTTTCCCCTTATACCATTCCGTTACCGGCACCTCCGCGGGAACGGGTCGTTTTGCTAGCCGTTGGGGAGGGAGGTGCCCTCCCCAACGGCGGGGTTTCTGCATCGCCGATGACAGACTCCTTGACCTCACCCCTGCGCCCCTCCAGTGCTGCCTCTACAACAAATTGCAAAAACCGGCTCCCGCGCTCCGCATCAGCAAAGGTAGCGCTCGCTAGAATCCGGTCGAGTTGTCCGCGCGCGCTCGGCTTCCATGGTGGATGGTGCTCATTATCCTCCGTTTACGAACCAGGGTGGAAGACGCTTGCTCGGCGACGCCAACGCGCTGGAGTGGCGGTCGAGATTCGGGGCGGATTGTCGACTAACCGGAGACTGATCGGGATATACTGGGCGCTCGAAGAAGTCCCTTGAGGTTCATCCACATGCGAACTCCCCGTACTGAAAGCAGACTGTTCGGAGTTTACTTTTCGCGCGGCGTCCTAGTCGCAGCTCTGGCCGCGGCGACAGTGCTTACGCTGTTCGCCGGTTCAGAGGGGGGCGCGCCTTTTGTTCGTTTCCTCGAAGCTCGGGGCAAGCAGGGTGAACCCTTCGATGCTCAGGGTAAACTAAAGCGCGGCCCTGCAATCGGTTCGACCAAATCCAGCAATGCAATTGAACAAGTCTTACAAGAGGCAGTAGGTGAGAAGAAACTCCCGGGAGTGGTGGCGATGGTCGCGGTGGGAGATCGCGTCGTATATGAAGGCGCCTCAGGAAAGCGGGATACGATCAAGAATATCCCGATGACTGCTGATGCGATTTTTCGAATAGCTTCGATGACCAAACCGGTCACGTCGGTGGCCGTTATGCAGTTGGTGGAGAGCGGACGCGTGAAACTGGATGAACCGGCCGCCACTTACCTTCCGGAACTTGCGCAGGTGCAGGTACTCGAGGAATTCGATGCGGGCACGGGAAAGGCAAAGCTCAGACCTCCCAAATCGCCTCCTACGGTACGGCAACTGCTTTCGCACACCTCCGGCTTCGTGTACGAGTTTTTCGACCACAAATTGCACGACTACGCGGCCACTGGGGCTGTGCCGAGTTTGCGTCAGGGAGACGATGGCTTCCTGAAAGCGCCGCTGGTGTTTGATCCCGGATCGCGCTGGGAATATGGAATCAATACGGACTTGCTTGGGAGATTGGTCGAGAAGGTCAGCGGTCAAACTCTGGAGGAGTACTTTCGCAAGCACATTCTTGAGCCGCTGGGCATGACGGACACATTTTTCAATGTTCCCGCTGAGAAACAAGCGCGAGTGGTAGCCCTGGATCAGCGGCAGGAGGATGGCAGCTTTGTGGAGCCTCCGCCGCAGCCGTTCCAACCTGTGCGATTCTTTAGCGGTGGCGGGGGACTCTATTCGACGGCAAGCGATTACCTAAATTTCACGCGCATGCTACTCGGCGAAGGGAAATTCGGGAACAAGCGGATCCTGCGGGCTGAAACGGTCGCGGAGATGAGCCGGAATCAGATTGGCGACTTAACGCTGGTGGAATTAAGGAGCATGATGCCGCAGTTCGCCAGAGATCCGGTCCGGGTTCCTGGCTCGCTCGACAAGTTTGGACTGGGATTTGGAATCAACAGCAAAGCCGTAGAAGGCGGCCGTTCCCAGAGCTCACTGGCGTGGGCTGGAATCTATAACACCTTCTTCTGGATTGACCCGCCACGCAAGACCTGCGCGGTACTCATGATGCAGATACTTCCATTTGGCGATGGCGCAGCATATTCCGTGGTCGAGCAGTTCGAGCGCGCCGTTTACGCGAATGGCTGGTGAGAAAGCCACTTCCGACAAACATAGCGATTGATCCCCGGGTTGCCAGCGACTTAACACTGAGGGCACAGAGGCTGGAGCACGCCGACCGGATCGGGGCAAGCGCCGGACGCAGAGAAGAAGGAGCTTACAGCCGACAGCGAACTAACAGTTTTGGATCTTGTTTGTGCTTTTTGAGTGTCCCCGTCGCCTGGGTTTGGGCGCAAACAAGCCAGGATTCATCGCGCCAAACCGCGCGATTCGCGCCGTTTTCTAAACCGGGTAAACACCTGATAGGGAAACCCCCATTCGTCTTGTACCGTTTCATGACAAGGTGAGGTGACTCGACCACCTAATGTTCTCGATTTAGGGAAACTCATGGCGGCCAAACCAAGGTGGCATTCCTTTCGTCCTTTGCGAGTATCCCTGGTTCTCCTCGGTGTGGTTCTGCTTCTTGCTCTCGGGATCGGCCTTGGCGCGACGGGAGCGCAGTCGCGCTCGCGGATTACGCAGCCGGTGGATGAGCGGGTCCGCGTGACGTTGAAGGGCAACACGCATCCGCTTGCCCAGCCGGAATATGACCGCGGCGCGGTGTCTGATTCCCTTCCCGCAGAACGGATGCTTCTGCTCCTGCAGCGTTCTCCCGAGAGAGAGGCCGCATTGCGGCAGTTTTTGCAGGAAGCGCACACACCCGGCAGCGCCAACTATCACAAATGGCCTAGGCCGGAGCAGTTCGGCGAACTTTACGGAGCGGAGGATTCAGAAATAGCCGCGGTCAGCGCCTGGTTGCAAAAGCACGGCTTTGCCATCGCGCGCGTGACCAAGGGCAGGATGGCGCTGGAATTCTCGGGCAACGCAGGGCAAATCCGCGAAGCCTTTGGCACGGAAATACACACGTATTTCGTGAACCACGAAGAACACCACGCCAACAATCGTGACCCGCAGATTCCGGCGGCGCTCGCACCCGTGATCGCGGGCATTACGCCGATGAATGACTTTCCCGCCAAGTCGTACACACAGGTTCTTGGCAAGGCTACTCTTCAAACCGAAACGCACGCAATTACGCCGCAGTGGACTATAGGCACACGGCCGTTGCTGGCTCTGGCTCCGGGCGATTTTGCGGTGCAGTACGACGTGAATCCTCTTTACAACGCAGGGATCAACGGAAAAGGCGTGACGATTGGCGTCATCAGCTTTTCGAACGTGGATCCGGCGATTGTTGCCGCATATCGTTCGCTCTTTGGATTGCCGGCGGGAACACTTAACGTCATTGTGGATGGAAGCGATCCGGGGCAGAACGGCGCGCTTGTAGAGGCCCACCTGGACGTGGAGATAGCCGGCTCGGTTGCTCCTGGGGCAACCATCAACCTCTACGTGGCCAGCAGCACAACGGTGCAGGATGGTCTGTTTCTGGCGGCGCAGCGCGCGGTGGATGATGATCAAGCCACAATCTTGAGCACCAGCTACGGCGCTTGTGAACAGAGCTTAGGCGCGAGCGGCAATCAGTTTTGGGCCGGCTTGTGGGAGCAGGCTGCCGCGCAGGGACAAACGTCCTTCGTGTCCAGCGGCGACAGCGGCCCGGCTGGGTGTGATGACTTCAATGCGCAGGACGCGGCGCAGCATGGCCTTGCGATGAGCGGTTTTGCTTCCACGCCGTGGAACGTGGCGGTCGGGGGCACGGACTTTTTCTACAGCAGCTACGCAGGCAGCGCGGCTTCACAGAACTCGGAACTTGCCACTTTCTGGAACTTGACGCCGGCGAAGCTTCCGTCAACCTCATTGCTCAAGCCTGTTCCCGAGCAGCCGTGGAACCGGGCCTTCGGCCTGAATCTTTCTACAAACGGCATTTACAATCCGCCTCCGCCCACGATCATCGCCGGCAGCGGAGGCGCCAGCAACTGCGCTACTGGCTCCGCCGCGCCCGATGGTTCGTTTGCCTCCTGCACAGCCGGCTATCCCAAACCTTCCTGGCAAAGCGGCAAAGGAGTCCCCGCGGACGGTGTGCGCGATCTTCCCGATGTTTCACTTTTCGCGGCGGCGGGCGAAAACAACAGTTCCTATCCTATTTGCGCGTTTCAGGGCGAATGCGTGGTTACGAACGGAGGAACGTCTTTGCTCCTTGCGGGCGGCACGTCCGCTTCGTCGCCGGCAATGGCGGGTATCATGGCGCTGGTGAATCAGAAATTCGGGGCCCAGGGGCAAGCGAATTTTGTTCTCTATCCTCTGGCGGCACAGCATCCATCGGTTTTCCACGACGTTACAATAGGGAGCAACGATGTGCCGTGTCAGCAGAATTCCCCTTCCTGCACGCTGAGCACGCTCAACGACAACACGCAGGGCTTTTTCACGTTCGGACACTTCTATTCCACTGCGGGATACGATCAGGCGACGGGCCTGGGAAGCGTGGACGCAAATTTGCTGGTCACCAACTGGAACGCGGTTGCGTTTACCTCAACAAATACGACGCTCAATCTCAGCCAGACGAGTTTCACTCACGGCACGCCTATCGGCGTGACCGTGGCGGTGAGTGGAAGCAACGGCACACCGTCGGGCGACATTGCTCTGGTTACCACCGCGATTGCTGCGATGAACAAGGGGCTGGGAGAGCTTACGCTTCAGACCGGCACGGCGTCGGCAACGCTCAATAACTTTCCAGGAGGTCAGTATCAAATAACTGCGAGATACGCCGGAGATGCCGCGTTCGCGCCGAGCGTCTCGAGTCCGGTGACTGTGAACGTTGCCCCGGAAGGCAGCACCGTTTCGATGTCGGGGAACTCTTTGGATCTCAGCAGCTTCACTTTCATACCTATTTCCAACGGAGCGAGCTTTACTTACGGTACGTTCATCGCCATTGACGCGCAGCCGCGAGGAGTGAACGCTCCCCAAGGTGGATTGGATGGCGTGCCTACTGGAACCGTGATCTTTGCGGATGCCGCGAGCAGCGGGAACGTAAGTTCCCCGAGCCTGAACCTCAACGTGGGAGGATTGGCCGAATGGATCCCTGCTGCCGGATTCCCGGCTGGGACGCATAGTGTAGGCGCAAATTATTCCGGTGACGCAAGCTTCAACGCGTCCTCGAGCACCACACCAATCGCATTTACGATTACTAAGGCGACGCCGACGATTGGCATAGACGCGAGTCCTAAGACCATCGGTCTTGGCACGCCGACCACGCTTACGGCGCAGGTAATAACTTCATTTGCCGTCCCGGCCCCCACGGGCACGTTAACCTTCAATTCGGGAAATACGGTTCTGGGTTCCGCGCAGCTCGCTCCGGCTTCATTTAATCCTCATGTGGGACTGGCGACGTTGAGCGTAACCAGTCTGCCGTTAGGCACGGACTCCGTAACGGCAACCTATAACGGAGATTCCAACAATCTGCCGACGACCTCTTCGGCAATCAATGTAGTGGTGCTGCAGCCATCCAACTTGAGTGCGGTCATCAATCCGCCCGCCATCAACATCGCGCAACGGGCGGTCATCACCGCAACGGTTCCGGGAGTGAGCGGCCAGCCGACACCGACAGGGAGCATTTTCATTTTTGCCACCGGGCCGGGCACCACTTGCTCTTGCGGGGGAGCCAACCTCGTGAACGGTTCGGCCAGCATCAACTTCGATGGCAGCCTCTACAACCCCGGCACTGTCTCGATTCAGGTGTCGTATTCGGGAGACTCGATCTACGCTCCCGCTACCGTGACGCTCAACGTGATGGATGCCTTTCCTTTCACCGTGGGAGCAACCTCACCGGTGGTCATTGCTGCTCCCGGCGCGACCACGGGGAACACGGCTACGGTCACGATTACGCCGGTGAATGGATTTACAGGACTCGTCTATCTTTCCTGTGCGCTCAGTACTTCCCCACCAGGGGCTGTGAATCCTCCGACCTGCATCATCCCGCCGTCGGTGAATATTACGGGCACGGCCGCGGTTACGGCGACGATGACCATCAATTCCAAGGCGGCGGGTTCTGCTTGGCTAGTTCGTCCATTCCCGCGCGGGCCGATGCCGAGGTATACATTGCCGGGCGGACCATGCTGGCTCGTTGGCTGCTTGGCTGCTGTGCTGATGTGGCTGTCGCTCTTTGGAATCCGCGGTCAACGCCGACGCCGCCGGGATTTGGCGAGTCTCGTGTTCCTTCTGGCGGTATTGGGGAGTGTAGCTGCCTGTGGCGGAGGCGGCGGTAGTTCTGGGCCGCCCCCGGTTTTGGGCACGACTCCGGGGAGTTACACGTTCACGACGGCGGGATCGTTTACGCAAAACGGCGCAACCGGCTCAACGCAAAGCGCGACGGTGACGGTGACGATTCAATAGAACCTGGAAAAGAATCGGAAGAAAGGATGCATCAGGGGCGGAACCCCTGCGCATCTCAACGCTACTTTTCTCCGATGAAGGTTGTTGTCGCGACGCCGCCGCTGTTCTGAACAATGTATCCAACGATCGCGTAGCCTTGGGTAAGGATTTGCTGCGATTGTTGGTCTCCCGCCGTACCCACAAGCGCGGGCCGCGGCGCTGTGTTGCCTTTCACTCGTGTCCCAACTAGCACAAATCCATCGGTGCTATTTCCGCCCAGCGCGGTGATGATGTAGCCCGCCTGGCCGAGACTGGTGGCGGCAGTACCCAGCGTCGAAGAGGTCGCTGTCATCACCTGTGCCTCATAGATGGTTGATGGATCGCTTTGCCACGCATAGGAAAAGTACGTCACGTTGCCAGCGTTGAACGAAACTGCGGTAATGACGTGGCTTAGCGCACCTTCTTGGGTCGCTACGGCCTGCAAGGCGCTCGGGGTCACGGTCCCGCGGGTTAATGTGAATCCCGTAGACTGCACCGCAGCCATGTAGGAGATAGCATACGTGTCGTTCTCGGGGTGAAGGTCGAGGGAGGTAATCACGGCGTGCCCGGAGTCGATATTGCCCACGTCCGAATCCAGGTTGGCAAAGCGGTTCGCGGAAACATAGCCAAGATTCAGCCCGGACACGTTGGCCGGCAGCCCGAATTGGTCAAAGACCCATCCACAATCAGATGGGTTGCCGTTGGGCGGACCGCACGCGTCTCCCAGGGACAGCGGCGTACCCACGGCGTTGTCAAAGAACCACGACAGCCCGCTGCTTATGTTCGTGTGCAGGCCTCCAAACACATACCCGTTAATTGTGGAAGGCGCGTCCACTTGCTGGAACCTCAAATCTCCCGCTTGGGGCGGAGGCGCAGGCAGGACTTTCAGGGTGGCCGGCATGGTAGTGGCGGAGTTAATGGCATTGGTGACGGTCATGGTAAAGGTCGCGCCGTCGTCCCCGATCGCGGCAGGCGGAGTGGTATAGGAAGGGCTGTTTGCACCTGAAATCGCCGCTCCGTTTTTGTTCCATTGATAATTCAGGGGCGGCGTCCCGTTTGCCGCAGCGGTAAAGGTCGCTGTCTGGCCCACGGCCACGATCGAACTCGTAGGCTGCATCGTGATGCTGGGCGGCTGGACAATCGGCTTTTGTCCTCCTGGCGCTCCGCCCCCACAACCGTACGTCAGGAGGGACGCGGTGAACAAGAGTTCGCAACATTGACCCAACGTATTTCTTAATCTGCGAGAATTCTGTGACCACTGGCAGGAGGACATAGCCCGGGGCCTCTCGTTGGCTGGGTCTATCTCTTGTGGGACGAAAGCAAAGTGAATTTGGTTTCGCTTTCGTTATGCACAAAAACGGTCCGACCGTTTTACTTCCAAAGGCTTAGATGTGGTTTGCTCCAGCTTGTTTGCTTCGTTTCCTTCCTTTGTCCGGGCCATTGCGGGCTCGGGATGCACCGTAGGGAGAATGGGGGCACCCCCAGCGCGACCGGAACCTCGGAACGGTTGCGAGACTCAACGCGGTCCATTTGCCCGAAATCCGGTCACTTGCCAAAGCGGTGGCGTGAACTTTAATTGTGGATAAGGCGGCGGAGCTGATTGATGCTGGGCTTTTTGAGCTTGCAACTGCAGTCGCTGGGCCCAAAGAAACTGGCGTTCCTGTGGTCCCATTTCAAGGCGGCCACGGTGGCGGAGATGAGAACGCCCTTGACCTTCTGCCGCTCGATGCTGGAAGGACCAACCGACCAGTCAAGGACTCCGAATTCGGCAGCGTCTTGGCAGTAACGCATCACTGCGCTGTCATTGGTTAGAATCCGACACTGTCACGGCAGTCCTGTTGCTCGGCGTTATCATTAATATATATCGCCCCACCAAGGCGTGCAGTTCTCCAACCAGAAGCCCCATTCAACTTGCCTGAAGTCATTTTTTCCCCTACCCTGAAGATGACGAACCCACGGAGCAGCAACACATGACGATTCATCTCACGCCGGAACAAGAACGCCGGCTTCGAGCTGTCCTCGACCGCGGTGCCTACAAATCCGTTGAGGAGGTTGTCGAGGCTGCTTTAACGGCCGTTGAACAACGCACCGTGCCAGGTTTCGCGGGAACAGCGGAAGAACTCGATACCCTGCTCGCTGAAGGGCTTGCCTCAAAGCAACTCACGGAAGATGAGTTTTGGAGTTCCGTAAGCAAGCGAACAGATGCGCTCCTGGCTGAGCATAAGACCGGCCCCCCTTCGTGAAGGTTCTGTATCGACAGACCGCCAACGACGACATCGTTCGTCAGTTCCGTTATTACCTCCTTACTGCAGAAGCACCCGAGATCGCCCTTCGCTTCCGGGAAGCTGTCAGGCCCACCATTCAGTCATTAGGCCAAAATCCGCATGTGGGTCCGCGATATTCTTCCAGCAATCCGCGAGTTCAAAATCTTCGATCATGGCCGGTTGCTGGATTTGAAGCCATTCGGATTTATTACGCTCTAGACGCGGATACCCTCCACATTATTCGTATCCTGCACGGCAAACGAGACGTGAGGCGAATCCTTCAAAGTGAATGAGTGGGCCTGCTTCCGATTGGAAGCGATGGACCGAACGCCGCCTTGCCGCACTTAAGACCACTTATGCAATGCCGTGGACAAGGTGGGATCCGAACCCGAGACCCTTTTCGAGCTTAAAGGTTTTCAAACCAAGGGTACTGTTTGGCTGGCTCTGGACGGTTTGGGCACGGAGTTCAGCGTATTGGAATAACGGTATACACCGCAGGCCGGTCCAAAACTGCGAACTACTCGTAACGCAAGGCCACTATGGGATCGACACGCGTCGCACGGCGCGCTGGGATGTAGCAGGCAAGAATCGACGTTGACACGAGGACGATTGTCACGACAGCGAACGTCACTGGGTCGGCTGGGCGCACGCCGTAAAGCAGATCCGTCATCATTCGCGTCAGAGCCAATGCTACTGCCGTTCCCGCGGCAATCCCGAGAAGCGCCAGCCGCGCGCCAGTGCCTACTACCAGCCGCAGCACGCTGCCTTGGTCGGCGCCCAACGCCAGGCGCAAACCGATTTCTCGCGTCCGCTGGGCAATGGAGTATGAAAGCACGCCGTAAATCCCCAAGGCCGAAAGGACGAGCGCCAGACAAGCGAATGACGTCAGGAGCGCCATCACCATGCGTTGCTGCTTGATTGGTTCTAGCGCAATCTCCTCCATCGTGGCGATGTCCGCCACGGGCTGGTTCTTGTCAACACGATGGATTTCCTGCGTGACCCGGTGCACTAGACTCTCTGGCCTCACGTTCGCCAACGTGCGCACGACCAAGTGTTTCGGGCCCTCGACCAACCACGGAAATTGTTGATACGGGATGTACATCTCTGGGTTAAAGCCGCCATCAGGTCCTTGACTCAGGACATCGCCAGCGACTCCTACGACTGTGCGCCAAGGGCCTTGGCCTCCGATCCGCAACTGCTTCCCTAATGGATTCTGGCCCGGCCAGTAAGATCGAACCAGCTCTTCATTCACGATCACGACTCTTTCGCCACTCTGCGTATCGTGATCGTTGAAACTGCGGCCTCGACGCAAGGGAATTTCCATAGCGCGAAAATAATGCGGGCCGATAACAACATAATTGGCCGCTGGCACTTGCCCAGCCGGAGGATTGGGATCGTCCAGGATGGTGAAAAATTGCCCATCCCACCCGTTGATTGGCAGACCACGGGAGACGCTTGCTGCTTCAACACCCGGCAATGACTCAACAGCGGAGACCACGCGTTCCCAGAATTGCGCTCGCGCTTGTGGCTCCTTGTACCGCTCACCCGACAGCGGTACACGCAACGTCAGGACATTCATCGGATTGAAGCCTAGGTTTACGCGGCTCAGCCCCGCGAGAGTCCGCACCATAAGTCCAGCCCCAATCAAGAGCACCATGGCGAGTGCAATTTCAGAGACCACCAGAGCACTGCGAAAGCGGCGGCTGCGGGGACTCTGCAGCGCGCTGCGACCGGCTTCTTTGAGGGTTTCTGTGACATTCGGGCGAGCGCTCTGAAGCGCGGGCGCCAAACCAAAGAACAAAGTGGTCGTTATCACTGCGACCAGGGCGAAAGCGAGAACCCGCACGTCCGTCGCCCCGGTAGCCAAGCCCGGGGCGGACTTCACCAGTAATGGCGGAGCTAGCGCCACCAAGGCTTTGCATCCCAAAGAAGCCAGCAAAACCCCCAGAACTCCACCGGCGATAGAAAGGACTAAGCTCTCGGTCAGCAGTTGTCGAATAATGCGACTCTTGTCCGCCCCCAACGCGTTTCTCACTGCGAACTCGTTCGCGCGGCCCGAGCCTCGTGCAAGCAATAGGTTGGCGATGTTGGCGCAAGCAATAAGCAGAACAAAGATCACCGCCCCCATTAGAACGAAAAGGGCCGCACGCGCATCCCCTGAAGCATTGGTGCGCAAGGTCATCAACTGGGCTCTCCACCCCTTCAGATCGTTATGCATCGGCTCGATACGCTCCGACACGGTGTTCATCTGCGCCTCAGCCTGCTGCAAGCTAATACCAGGCTTCAACCGGCCAATCCCGAAGTAGTCGTTCCATACGAGCGCGGGCGATAGCCCAATTCCGGACAACCACAGCTCAGGAAGCGCGCCGTAGGGTGATGCATACAAGTGTGAAAAATTGGAGGACATTACTCCAACGACTGTATAGCTATCTCCGTTGACATCAAAAGCACGCCCAATCACCTTTTCATCCGCGGCGAACCGTCGCTGCCACAACCCGTAGCTAAGGATCGCGACGCGCGGCCCTTGCGGCCTATCCTCTTCAGCAGAAAACGGCCGACCGCGACTCGGAGCGAAAGCCAGCAGTGGGAACAGATTGCTGGAAATGATTTCACAAGGGTCTTCCTCGGCCTCACCGGCTCCGGTCAGCACACAGGTCCGCTGTGTATATGCGGCGATGTCTTCAAAAGCTCCGCTTTGATCGCGCCAGGCGAGAATTTCTGCCGGCGAAATGGGATTCCGCGTCCAGCCGCGCGGAGGATTTTTCTTCTCGATAAAAACGAGCCGGTCTGAATCCTTAAATGGAAACGGCTTTAGCAAAACAGCGTAGACGGCGGAAAAAATCACTGTGTTGGCGCCGATACCGAGCGCCAAGGTAAGCACGGCGACTGCCGTAAAGCCAGGAGACTTGCGCAGGGTGCGCACGCCAAAGCGCAGATCTCGCCAGCACGCCTCCAAAACGGATTCCCAGCCGCCAGAGCGAATGATGTCCTTGCTAACTTCCAGGCTTCCCCGCTCCAACCGGACTGCGCGAAGGGCTTCTTTGCGGCTCATCCCGTCCTTCATCTTCTCTCCGGCGGCCATCTCCTGATATGCGCGAAGCTCCTCATCCAACTCCCGATCGACCTGTTGTTTTCGGAACAATGATCGGAGGCCACTTGTGATGTTCCGCAAAAAGGACATAAGTCTCCTACTCGTAACGCAAGGCCACTAGGGGATCGACAAGCGTCGCACGCCGAGCGGGAATGTAGCACGCCACGAACGCAACACCGCAAACCAAAAGGCTCACGGTTGCGAACGTCAAGGGGTCCGTGGGC
>Ga0209156_10001782_pt1 | contig 17299 bp, 12 predicted proteins | sample GraSoiAngelo_124_FD_185881 | JGI IMG/M metagenome (GOLD analysis project Ga0209156, IMG submission 185881) | Grasslands soil microbial communities from the Angelo Coastal Reserve, California, USA - 14_0927_05_20cm (SPAdes) (version 2) | ecosystem: Environmental > Terrestrial > Soil > Grasslands...
ACGACGGCAGCAACGATCAGCGACGCTCTGTTCTTGATACGCGCGAGGGTGGGGCCCCGCGCGAATTAAATAATGTACGCGTGTCTGTATCGACCATCTGCGCCTGACGCTGACGCCGCGGTGGCGGTCGACGCGATCGCGCGCGAATTTTCGCCGCGCTATGAACGGCACGACGACGATGTCGTCGCGATTGACGTCGCCGGGCTCGATCGGCTGCTCGGTCCGCCGAGCACCATCGCCGACGAGCTGCGGCGCGAAGCGGCCGATCGCGGCGTACGCGTACACGTCGCGATCGCCGGCACCTGCGCCGCCGCGCTCATCCTCGCGCACGCACGCCCGGGCGTCACCATCATCAAGCGCGGCGAAGAAGCCGACGCGCTCGCGCCGATTGCGATCGGGATTCTCGAACGTGTCGGTCATCTGCAACATTCTGTTCTGGTTCGCAACGGTCGGCGACCTTCTGTTCTAGATACGTCCGAGCCCGTTGGTACTGCTCTGACCACGTTCAAGGCGTGGGGACTGAAGACGCTCGGCGAGCTCGCCGCGCTTCCTCCGGCCGATCTCACCTCACGCCTGGGCCGCCACGCGCTGGTCTGGCAGGCGCTCGCGCGCGGCGACGACATCCGGCCGCTGATCCCGACGCTCGACGAAGAGCGCTTCGAATCGTCGATGGATCTCGACTGGCCGATCGGGGAGCTCGAGCCGCTGTCGTTCGTCCTCACGCGGCTGCTCGAACCGCTCTCGACGCGGCTCGAGCGGCGCGATCGCGGCGCCGCGGTGCTGCATATCCTGCTGCGCCTCGTCACGCGCGGCTCAGGAGCCGAGCTCTACGCGCGGCGTCTCGAGCTGCCGTCGCCGATGCGCGACGTGCGCACGCTGCGCACGCTTGCGCTGCTCGATCTCGAATCGCATCCGCCCCCTGCGGGGATCGATCGCGTCTCGATCGTCATCGATCCGACGCCCGGCCGCGTGCTGCAGCACACGCTCTTCACGCGCGCGCACCCGACGCCCGAGCAGCTCTCGACGCTCCTCGCGCGGCTCGCCGCCGTCATGGGACAGGACCGCATCGGCGTTCCCGCGACAGTCGACACCTACCGTCCCGGCGCGTTTGCCATGACGGCGTTCAAGACGGATCACGGTCCGGGGGCTGGAGACTCGGGGCTGGGCGCTGGTCTGCAATCCCAGCTCCCAGCCTCCAGCCCCCACTCCCTGCTGATGTCAGCCTTACGCCGCTGTCGTCCACCAGTTCCCGCCCGCGTCGCCATCGCCGATGGCCGGCCGATCCGCGTCACCACCGATCGCCACGGCTTCGCAGGCGGCGTCGTCGTCCACTGCGCCGGTCCGTGGCGGACGTCGGGCGACTGGTGGGCGGGCTCGGCAGGAGAGGTGGGAGGGACGACGCCCGAGCGCAGCGTCCGCGGCTCGAGCGAGTGCGAATGCGCGAGCGAGGTGAGCGGGGGTGGGGCCCCGCGAGCATTAAGAAATGATGCGAGGGCGTCAGCGCGTGACAGCCTTGAGCCGTTGCGAGGCGCGCATGCGCCGAGCAACAGCGGCGGGGGTGGGGTCCCCGCCGCGATAAATAAAAGTCGGGCCCCACGCGAAGTAAAAAATGGAGTGCCCCGCGCATTTAATCGAGACGAATGGGACATCTCGCTCAGCGATGGCGCGGTCTATCGCATCTTCCAGGATCGCGACACCGACGCCTGGTTCATTGACGCCATTGTCGATTGACGTGCTGTCGTGTCGTCGTCGTACATCGAGCTCCACACCGCGTCGGCGTTCAGTTTTCTCCAGGGCGCGTCGCTTCCCGAAGCGCTCGTCGATCGCGCCGCTGAGCTCGGCTATCCCGCCATCGCGCTGCTCGATCGCGACGGCGTCTACGGCGCCCCGCGTTTCCACAAAGCCGCCACCGCTGCCGGCATCCGCCCAATCATCGGCGCGGAGCTGACGATCGCAGGGACAGGGGAGGCGGGAAGGGCAGGAGAGCCCATCCCGCCCGTCCAGCCCTTCATGTTGCCCGTGCTGTGCGAATCAGCCGAGGGATACCAAAATCTTTCAAAGCTGATCACGCGCATGAAGATGCGCGCGCACGCCCCGGCGTCCCCACCGCGCGCGCCTGCGCGGTGGGGTGGCAAGGGCGAAGGCGCGCTGACGCTCGACGATCTCGACGGGCACACGCGCGGGCTCGTCGCCCTGGCCGGCCGCGCCGCGCTCGACGTCCGCCGGCACGGCGTGGGCGGACTGCTCGATCGCCTCGTCGGCGTGTTCGGCCGCGCCAACGTGTACGTCGAGCTGCAGCGTCATCTGCGCCGCGACGAGGAGCGCGACACGGAGGCGCTCGTCAGCCTCGCGTCGGCATTCGGCGTTCCGACGATCGCGACCAACGGCGTGCGGTTCGCGACGCGTGTCGAGCGGCCGCTGTTCGACGTCCTCACGTGCATTCACCATCACACGACCGTCGCCGAGGCCGGCCGCCAGCTGACGCCGAATGCCGAGCGGTATCTGAAGCCGCCCGGCGAGATGGCGGAGCTGTTTCGCGATCGCCGCGACGCGGTGGCGCGGACGCGCGAGCTCGCCGACCGCCTGCAGTACACGATGGCGGATCTCGGCTATCGCTTTCCCGATTATCCGGTGCCGCCCGGCGAGACGCAGGCGTCGTTCCTGCGGAAGATTACCGACGTCGGCGCGCGCGAACGCTACCGCCCGTATCACGATCGCGCCCGCGCGCAGATCGCGCGCGAGCTCGATCTCATCGAGAAGCTCGAGCTCGCCGGCTACTTCCTCATCGTCTGGGACGTCGTCAATTTCTGCCGCCGGCACGACATCCTCGTGCAGGGACGCGGCAGCGCCGCCAACAGCGCCGTCTGCTACAGCCTCGGGATTACCGCGGTCGATCCGGTCGGCATGGATCTGCTGTTCGAGCGGTTCCTGTCGGAAGAGCGCGGCGAGTGGCCGGACATCGATCTCGATCTGCCGAGCGGCGATCGGCGCGAGCAGGTCATCCAGCACGTGTACGAGAAGTACGGGCGGCTCGGCGCGGCGATGACCGCCAACGTGATCACGTATCGCGGCCGCAGCGCGGCGCGCGAAGTGGGGAAGGTGCTCGGCTTCGACGCGGCGCAGGTCGATCGGCTCGCGAAGATCATGAATCAGTTCGAGTTCGCCGACCCGGCCGACACGCTGCCGCGGCAGCTCGCCGCGGTCGGCCTCGATCTCAATTCCGATCGCGTCCGCACGTTCGCGCGCATCTGGAACCAGATGCTCGATCTGCCGCGGCATCTCGGCCAGCACTCCGGCGGGATGGTGATCTGCCAGGGTCAGCTCGACGCGGTCGTTCCGCTCGAAAACGCGAGCATGCCCGGACGCGTCGTCGTGCAATGGGACAAGGACGACTGCGCCGACATGGGGATCGTCAAAGTGGATCTCCTCGGTCTCGGCATGATGGCCGTCATCCAGGACTCGCTCGCGCTCGTGAACGGACCGGGATTCGGGATTCGGGATTCGGGATTCGAATCCCACGGACTCGAATCCCACGGACTCGAATCCCACGGACTCGAATCCCACGGACTCGAATCCCGCAGACTCGAATCCTGCAGACTCGAATCCCAAATCCCGAATCCCGAATCCCGAGTCGATCTGGCGCACCTTCCCGAAGATCCGGCGGTCTACAAGATGCTCTGCGACGCCGACACGGTCGGCGTCTTCCAGGTCGAATCGCGCGCGCAGATGGCGACGCTGCCGCGCCTCAAACCGGCCCGCTTCTACGACATCGTCGTGCAGGTGGCGATCATCCGTCCGGGACCGATCGTCGGACAGATGGTCCATCCGTACTTGAATCGCCGCGCGGGACGCGAGCCGGTGAAGTATCCGCATCCTTCGCTCGAACCGATCCTCGCGCGGACGCTCGGCGTGCCGCTCTTTCAGGAGCAGCTGCTGCGGATGGCGATGATCGCCGCCGGCTTCACCGGCGGGCAGGCCGAGGAGCTGCGCCGCGCGTTCGGCTTCAAGCGATCCGAGCGGCGGATGAAGCAGGTGGAGGTGCAGCTGCGCGAGGGGATGGCGCGCCAGGGGATTACGGGCGACGCGGCCGAGGAGATCATCCGATCGATCACGTCGTTCGCGCTCTACGGGTTTCCCGAATCGCACGCCGCGAGCTTCGCGCTGCTCGCATACGCGAGCGCGTACCTCAAGGTCCATTACCCGGCGGCGTTCTATACCGCGCTCCTGAACAATCAGCCGATGGGGTTCTATCACCCGGCCACGCTCGTCAAGGACGCGCAGCGCCGCGGCGTCCGCTTTCATCCAATCGACGTGCAGCTGTCGGACTGGGATTGCCGCGTCGAACCCGACGGCGCCATCAGGCTTGGGCTGAGATACGTGAGTGGCCTGCGACAGGAAGTCGGGAAAGCCATTGCGTGGGCGAGCGCACGTCTAAATTCCCAGCTTCGAATCCCCAGCCCCCGGCCCCCAGCCCCCAGCTCCCAGATCTGTCCCAAATGTGGATGTGACGATGCAAGCATGCTCGAGCAGGTCGATGCGCATCGCTGGTTCTGCAACACGTGCTCGCACGAATGGCGCGCCGGGTCGGTCTCGCAGCGCTTCCGCTCCCTCGACGATCTCATCGCGCGCACCGCTCTCCGCCGCGACGAGGTCGTGACGCTCGCCGATATCGGCGCGCTCAATTCGTTCGGCTACGACCGCCGATCCGCGCTGTGGCAGGCGGAGCGCGCCGTACGCCCGAGCGGTGAGATGTTTGACGAAGCAGCCACGGGATGGGCAGCGGGAGAGGCAGGATGGGCGGGAGCCGAAGACACGGAACATGATCTGCGACGTTCTGTTCTAGATACGCCCGAGCGCAGCGCCCGCGGCTCGAGCGAGTGCGAATGCGCGAGCGAGGTGAGCGGGGGTGGGGCCCCGCAAGCATTAAGAAATGCCGCGAGGGCGTCAGCGCGTGGGCATGAGGACGAGCTGCGACGTTCTGTTCTAGATATGCCCGAGCGCAGCGCCCGCGGCTCGAGCGAGTGCGAATGCGCGAGCGAGGTGAGCGGGGGTGGGGCCCCGCGAGCATTAAGAAATGCCGCGAGGGCGTCAGCGCGTGGGGGTGGGGCCCCACGCGAATTAAAAAATGATGACACTGACACCTGTCCATTGAAGCCAATGACCGAATCGGAACGGCTCGTCGCCGATTTCGCCGGCATGGGCCTGAGCATCGGTCGCCATCCGATGGCGCTGCGCCGCGAGGAACTGTCGATGCGCGGCATCCTGCGCGCGATCGATCTGCGGCACGAGCGGCAGGGACGCCGCGTGCGCGTCGCCGGGATGGTCATCACGCGCCAGCGTCCCGGTACCGCGAAGGGATTCGTCTTCCTCACCCTCGAGGACGAAACCGGCATCGCCAACATCATCGTCCGCCCGGACCTCTTCGCGCGCGATCGTCTCACGATCGTCGAAGAGCCGTTTCTGATCGTCGACGGCGTGCTGCAGAACCAGGACGGCGTCACGTCGGTGCGTGCCGAGGAAGTGCGCGGCTTGCGCGGCGTCGACGTCGACTTCGACGCACACGATTTTTATTGATTCGAAACCTGCCCCAACCCGAAAAACCTCGGTGACGGTCCCGATATGGCGAGGACATGCCATCAGCGAGAACGGGCGCGCCACACCCGGTACGCCGGAATGCCGAGCAGCGCGAAGCCGACGCCGATAGCCGACTGCGCCGGCTTCACGACGATGGTGTTGACGACGATGAGGAGCGCGGCGGCCACGAACACGATCGGCGTCAGCGGATAGCCGGGCGTGCGGAACGGACGGTGCGCGTTCGGCGCCCGCCGCCGCCGGACGAAAATCGCGGCTGCGGCCAGCGCGAACCAGAGCCACGACATGAACACGACGTACGTGAGGAGCTGCTCGAACGTCCCCGACAGCACGAGCACGGTGGACCAGAGCGCCGTCGAGACAATCGCCGCGACAGGCGTGCCCAGTCTGGGATGAACCACGGCCAGCCGGGAGAAGAACACGCCATCGCGCGCCATCGCGAAGAACAGCCTCGGCAGCGTCAGGATCGTGCCGTTCGCCGCGCTGAAGATCGAGACGAGGATCACCACCGCAACGAGCTTTCCCGCAGCCGGTCCGAGCGCCGCGGCTGCGGCGTCCGACGCGACGCGATTGCTCGATGCCACGCCGCCGACGCCGAGCGCGCTCAGATAGCCGACGTTCGCGAACACGTAGATGCCGACGAGCAGCGTCGTCCCGGCGATCAGTCCGCGCGCGAAGATGCGCTGCGGATCGATCGTCTCGCCGGCCGAAAACGTCCCGTACTGCCACCCCTCGTACGCCCAAAGCACCCCGATCATCGCGGTCACCGCATTCATGACCGTCGTCGGCGAGACCCGCGCGGGCCACCACTCGCCCGGTCGGCTTGCGCCGCCGCCGGACGCGGTGAGGATTGCTGCCATGAGCACGATGACGGCGACTTTCAATGCGGTGGTGACCGCCTGCACGTCGGCGCTTTGCCGCGTGCCGCGCACGTTGATCGCGGTGACGGCCGCGATCACGACTACCGAGCTTCCAGCCGACGTTGCCGGCGACAGCGCAACGAACGCCGCGACGTACCGTGGAAACGCCGCGGCGAGCGTCGCGAGCGATCCGCTGCCGATGACGAGGAACATCGTCCAGCCGTACAGAAACGCCGGCAGCGGTCCGAATGCTTCCTTCAAGTACGCATACAGCCCGCCCGAATCGGGGTTCGCCGCCCCGAGCTCCGCAAACGTGAGCGCGCCGAGCAGCGACAGCACGCCGCCGACGATCCATGCGGCGAGCGCCATGCCGCCCGAACCGGCGTCGCGGACCACCCCGCCCGGCGTGAGAAAGATCCCCGATCCGATGACCGTGCCGACGGTGATGAAGATCAGATCGCGCAGCGACAGGGTGCGGCGGAGCTCCACGCTCATCGTGTGATTCTACGGGAGTCGTTCCCGTTGAAGACCAGCAGGCGCTCGGTGAGGTCGAAACATCCGTTCTCTTCTAGATACGCGCGCGTCAGCCTTGAGCCGTTGCGAGGCGCGCATGCGTCGAGCAACCGCGGCGGGCGTCGGCTCCCCGCCGCGATAGAAGTGGGGCCCCACGCGAGTAAAGAATGCCGGGCTCCGCGGGAACTGAAAACGTTTGCGGTTTTTCGGAAATGTTTTCGACCCGGCCCGGCGGTGTGCGTTTGCGGTCGTCGGCCGGGTATCTCGACGTGTCTGATGAGGAGCGGCGGGAGCGATCTGTCGGCGAATGCGGGCGATTCCGTCCGGTGCCGACAAAAGTCTGCTCGCGGCGTGCCTTCGTCCGGATGGACGGCGAGGAGCGTCGGAATCGTTCGGGGGCAGCCTTGAGCCGCTGCGAGGCGCATATGCGCCGAGCAACAGCGGCGGGGGTGGGGCCCCGCCGCAAATAATGACGCCCTCGGCCCCGCTCCGGATTTGGCATGAAACCTGATACGCGGTGACGTGATGCTCAAGGCAGACCTGCACATTCACACCGCGGACGACCCCGTCGACCGCATTCCCCATACGACCACGGACGTCATCGATCGCGCAGCGGCGCTCGGGTATCAGGCTGGCCATCACCCTGCACGAACGCCAGCTGGATCTCGCCGCCCTCGACTCGTACGCGCGCGAGCGCGGCATCGTGCTGATCCCGGGCGTCGAGCGCACGATTGAACGAAAGCACGTGCTGCTGATCAACTTTCGCCACGGCGCCGAGGCCGTCCGCACGTTCGCCGACCTCGCGCGGCTGAAGGCGCGGGAGCGCGGCCTCGTCATCGCCCCGCATCCGTTCTTTCCGACCTCCAGCTGCCTGCGCGGCCAGCTCGATCGGCACGCCGACTTGTTCGACGCCGTCGAGTACAACGCGATGTTCACTTCGTCGCTGAACTTCAACGACCGCGCCGTTCAGTGGGCGAGGGCGCATGGAAGGCCGGTCGTCGGCAACGGCGACGTGCATCGTCTGCGGCAGCTCGGGACGACATACTCGCTGATCGATGCGCCGCCCGATGCGGATGCGATCTGCGCCGCCATCGCCGCCGGCCGCGTGCGCGTCGAGGCGATGCCGCTGGCGTGGGGCGACGCGGCAGCCATCATGACCGAGCTGCTCCTCTGGCATGCCGTCCGCGGTAGATTGACCACCGCATGGCGAACCGAACGTGGACGGCGGGTCCGTCCGATGCCGGCCTGAGGCTCGACAAGTTCCTCGCCGATCCTGCCCGGCTGGGATCGCGCGCCAGGGCGGCCGCGGCGCTTCAACGCGGCAAGATCTTCGTCAACGATCGCGAAACGACGACGGCCGACGCCGGCGCGCGGCTGGCGCGCGGCGATACGGTCCGGGTGTGGATGGATCGGCCGGGCAGCGCGAAGCGCCAGACGTCGCTCGGCGACGATCGCGATCTGCCGATCGTCTACGAAGACGAGGCGCTGATCGTGTTGAACAAGCCGGCGGGACTGCTCGCCGTGCCGCTCGAGCGGCGCGGCGACGCGCGATCGGTGTTCGAGGACTTGAAGGAGTACTTGCGCAAGCGCCGCCGACCGCGCCCGCTCGTCGTCCATCGGATCGATCGCGACACCTCGGGGCTCGTGCTCTTCGCGAAGAATGCGCTCGTCCACGCGCGGCTCAAGACGCAGTTCGCGCGTCACCTGCCCGAACGAATCTATCTCGCGGTCGTGTATGGCCAGCCGGAGCCCTCGTCGGGCACGTGGCGCGACCACCTGGTGTGGGATCAGAAGGCGCTGATCCAGAAGGAGACCCATCCGCGCGATCCGCGCGCGAAGCAGGCGATCAGCCGCTATCGCGTCGTCGAGACGCTGAAGGACGCGTCGCTCGTCGAAGTGACGCTCGTCACCGGTCGGCGCAATCAGATCCGCCTGCAGGCGCGGCTTCGCGGACACATGCTCGTCGGCGAACAGCGGTACGTCTATGGTCCCGACTCGCTGCAGACCATTGCGTTTCCGCGTCAGGCGCTGCACGCGGCGCGCCTCGCGCTCGATCATCCGATCACCGGTCGGCGCGTGAGCTTTGAGGCGCCGCTGCCCGACGATCTTGTGACGCTGATTGCAAAACTGCGGAGATCGTGATTGGGTGATTCGTTCCGGTACAGCGCGGGCGGGATTGCGCCCCGATCTGCTCCGAAATCAGCTGGCACTGCGATTGCCCCAAACGGGAGGCAGCCCCAAAACCGAAAGCGCCCGAAGGAGGCAGCCGTGGAGTCTAGCAGCCCGCAGGATGTCGTCGGCCCGATCGACGCGGTGGAACCGGTCGCCGCTGCGGATGCGCCGTCCGATCCGGCGCCGGTGCGCGCAGTGCAGGTGTTGTCCTCGGCCGTGCGCATCGAGGAGCTGAGCATCGAGCGGCAGGTGATCGTGAACTATCTGAAGACGATCGCGCCGGAGAAGCAGGAGATCGCGCTCATCCACGCCCTCGAAGTCGGCGTCACCGAGATGATCGCGCGCCGCGAGCGCTTCAAGCACTGAGCGGAGATACCTTCAGCGCGCGATCTTCGCCGATCTCGACGCGGAACAGCTCGTCGTAGCCCTCGGCGATCGTCGGCGGCTGCAGCCGCTTCGCGACCGTGAAGATCGCGACGTTCGGCACTTTCTCCCGGCCCGATCGTGCCGCGTTGCGCGCGACGGCCGCGCGCGTCGAGACGTCGAAGAAGTAGCCGATCACCCGCGCGTTTCGCGCGCGCGCCAGCTCCATGAGCGCCGCGCGGTCCGCGGCGCTCGGGTTCGTGTTATCCACCACGACCGACGCTCCGGCGGCGAGCGCCTCGTCTATCGCCCGCCGCTGACGCGCTTCACGTCCCGCCGCATTCGGCCACAGATCCTTGCTCACGTGCACGTGCGTCGCCGCGAAGCGCTCGCGATAGAACGTCGTCTTCCCCGCGCCCGGCAGCCCGATCAGGATGACGAGCTCAGGCATCTCGTACGTTGTAAGATGTCCTACATCACAAAGTTATTTGCGATCACGGTCACTTTGGGATGTGGGGGTGGACCCACGCGGAGTATTAGTGAGTGGTGTGCAGCGAGGCGGCCGACACGTGCTTGTACACCTTGCCGCCTCTCATCACGAACGCGACGCGCCGGACGGCGGTGATGTCCTGCAGCGGATCGCCGTCGAGCGCGACGAGGTCCGCTTCGTAGCCTGACGCGAGCGTGCCGATCGTTTTCTCGAGCCGCATCGACCTCGCTGCCATCGACGTCGCCGAGATGATCCCGTCCATCGGCTTCTGGCCGCCCTGCTTCACCCGCTCGACGATCTCGTCCGCGTTGCGCCCGTGCGCCCCCGCCACCGCGTCGGTGCCGAGCACCATTTTCAGATTCGGCGTCGCGACCGCCCTCTTGATCATCGCCTCGTTCAGCGCCAGCCCCTTCTGCATGTAGGCGAAGCCTTCCTCGTTGTAATTTCCGATGCCGAGGAACTTCGCCTTGTTCCGCAGGTAGTTCTGCAGGACGACGCCGACGTTCGGATCGAAGTAGACGCCCTTGTCGGCCATCAGCTTCAACACTTCGTCGGTTGCGAAGACGCCGTGCTCGATCTGATCGCAGCCGGCGTTGACCGACGCCTTGATCGATTCCGGGCTGTGCGCGTGGACCATCGTGCGCATCCCCTGCGCCTTCGCCTCGCCGCACACCGCCTCGATCTGCGCGTCCGTCATCGTCTGCTTGCCGCCGTCGCGGATGCTCGCCGACGCGAAGATCTTCACGACGTCCGCGCCGTCCCTTTTCAGCTGGCGCACCTTCTCGCGAATTTCATCCGGCGTGCCGCTGTCCTCGGTGATCTGCCGGATCGACGTGAGAATGCGCGGACCTGGAAAGATGCCGCGCGCGATCGCATCGCGCAGCTGGACGTCGTTCGCCTGACCCGGACTTTGAATCGTCGTGAAGCCCGCGAGCAGGGTCGTGTAAGCGTTCTCGGCGCTGTAAAGAATCTCTTCGGCCGGGTCGCCGCGCCGTGCGGCGTAGCGTCCGTCCTTGTCGAAGTGCCAGCCGACGTGCGCGTGCACGTCGATCATCCCGGGTATGACCGTCAGCGGCCCGAGATCGTAGGTGGCGGCGCCTGAGCCGCTCGTCTCGATCGCCGTAATTTTGGATCCCTGCACGACGATCGTCGCGTTCCGCAGCACCTTGCCCGTTCCGTCGAGCACCGTGGCGGCGCGAATTCGAATTGTCTGCGTTTGTGAGGAAACCGTCGCCGACGCGATCGCGAAGACGGCCCCGAGCACGGTGAGAACGACTGCAGATTTTGCACGCATGGCGCGCATTATAATCCTCCGGTTGGACGCGACGCCGATCGCTAGCTGAAACGCTACTGAAATGTCGAAAGAGTTCCTTGCGGCGCTCGCGGTCGCGGCGGCGATCGTCGAGTGGCCCTACTACGGCGGCGATCAGGGCGGCGGCAAGTATTCGACGCTTGCCGACGTCAACCGATCGAACGTGTCGCAGCTCGCGCCCGCGTGGGAATGGACGACCGGCGAAAGAGCCCTCGAGCAATACGGCACGCGCCCGGGATCGTTCGAGGTGACGCCGCTGATGCTCGACGGCGTACTGTATTTCAGCACGCCCTACAACCGCGTGGTCGCGCTCGACGCGGACAGCGGTCGAGAGATCTGGTCCTACGATCCGAAAGCGTACGTCGATGGCCAGCCGCCCAACGGCACCGGGTACGTGCATCGGGGCATCGCCGCATGGCGAGACGAGGGCAGGCTGCGTCTGTTTCTCAACAGCCGGTATCGTCTGATCTGCCTCGATGCGGCAACCGGCAAACCCGTCCAGGCGTTCGGCGACGGCGGCAGCATCGATCTAAGCCGAGGCCTCGTCTGGGAGATCAACAAGAAGCATTACACGAACACGTCGCCGCCGATCGTCTACAGGGATCTCGTGATCCTCGGCAACGGCGTCGGCGATCGCCTGGCCTATAAGAACGATCCGCCGGGCGACGTCCGCGCGTTCAGCGCGCGTACGGGGAAGCAGGTCTGGACCTTTCACACGGTCCCGCAGCCCGGCGAGTTCGGCAACGACACGTGGAAGAACGACTCATGGGCGTACACCGGCCACACCAACGTGTGGGCGCCGATGACGCTCGACGACAAGCGAGGCCTGCTGTATCTGCCGGTCAGCACGCCGAGCAACGATTTCTTCGGCGGCCGGCGTCCGGGCCAAAACCTCTTCGCCGAATCGATCGTTTGTCTCGACGCCGCGACCGGCCAGCGCAAGTGGCACTATCAGCTGATCCATCACGGGCTGTGGGATTACGACAATCCGTCGCCGCCCAGTCTCGCATCGATCAAAGTCGACGGTCGATCGATCGACGCCGTCGTGCAGCTCACCAAACAGGGCCTTGCCTTCGTTTTCGATCGTGTGACCGGCAAGCCGGTCTGGCCGATTGAAGAGCGTCCGGTACCGGCGAGCGACGTGCCGGGTGAGCAGGCCTGGCCGACGCAGCCGTTCCCGACCAAGCCGCCGCCCTTCACCGAGCAGGGGGTCACGCTCGAGGACGCGTTCGATCTCACGCCAGAGCTGAAGGCGGCGGCGCAGAAAGAACTGCAGAAGTACCGCATCGGCCCGCTGTTCACGCCGCCAAGTTTGCAAGGCACCGTGCAGCGTCCGGGCATCATCGGCGGCGCGAACTGGGGCGGCGCCGCGTTCGATCCACGGTCGGGGTTGCTGTTCGTGAAGACGACCAACCAGGCGAACATCGGCCGCGTCGGCAAGCCCGATCGATCGAGCGCGAACCCGCGCGCCGACGAAGTCGATGCCGATCTGGTGCGCGTCGGCGACACCAACGCCGAGTTCATGAACGGCATCCCGCTGCTGAAACCGCCGTACGGCCACATCGTCGCCATCGATCTCAATCGCGGCGCCATCGCGTGGCGCGTGCCATTCGGTGACACGCCGTCGCTGCGCCGCCATCCGGCGCTGAACGGCGTTGCCATGCCGGCGTCGCTCGGCGTCGCCGGCGCACCCGGCGTGCTGGCGACGGCCGGCGGACTCGTGTTCGCCGGCGGCGGCGACGCCGCACTGCATGCGCTCGACTCGTCGACCGGCGCCGAGCTGTGGCGCCAGGCCCTCGCCCGGCGCGCGAACGGCACGCCGATGACCTATCGGTCCGCCGCCGGGCGCCAGTTCGTCGTCATCGCGACCGGCGCCGGCGAAGATGCGGCGCTGATCGCGTTTTCATTGAATCCACGCGCCGCCACCGGGCGGAGCGGATAATCGGAGAAAAAGAGGACCACGGTGATTGCTGCACTGTTCTTCGTTCTTGCGGCGGCGACGCCTCTGACCGGCGTCGTCCGCGACTCAGTCGGCGGCGCCGTCGTCGGCGCCGCGGTCGTCATCAAGCCGGCGTCCGGCGCCGAGCGGCAGACCGTGACCGGTCCGGACGGCCGCTTCTCGGTCGATACGCCCGACGGCGAGGACGTGACGCTCGTCGTTCGCGCGGGCGGCTTCGCCGAAAAGACCGCGCGCGTGTCGACGAGCGACCGCGCCCGCGAGCTCGAGATCGTCGTATCGCCCGCTGCGATTCTCGAAACCGTGACGGTGACGCCCGCGCGCAGCGAGCAGCGGGCCGGCGACATCCCTGCGAGCGTCAGCGTGCTGACGAGCGACGACATCAAATCGTCGCCGGCGGTAGTGGCCGACGACGTCCTGCGGCAGATTCCCACGTTCAGCCTGTTCCGCCGGACGAGCAGCCTGTCGTCGCACCCGACGTCGCAGGGTGTGTCGCTGCGCGGCATCGGGCCGAGCGGCGTGAGCCGGACGCTCGTCCTCGTCGACGGGGCGCCGTTCAACGATCCGTTCGGCGGCTGGGTGTACTGGACGCGCGTGCCGCTGGAGAGCACCGATCGGATCGAGGTGGTGGACGGCAGCAGCTCGAGCCTGTACGGCAACTACGCGATGGGCGGCGTCATCAACATCGTCGGCGCGCGTCCTGCGCGGCGCACGTTCGAGCTCAAACCGCAGTACGGCAACCACAACAGCCCGAAGTTCGACTTCATCGGCAGCGACGTCTGGGACAGGCTCGGCGTCGGCGTCGACGGCAGCATGTTCGATACGGACGGATTCCCGATCGTCGCGCCGAGCGAAAAGGGGATCATCGACAACAACGCGACCGTCACGTACCGCAACTTCAACGTCAAGTTCGACTACAGCGCCACCGATCGCGTGAAGGCATTCTTCCGCACCGGCTACTTCAGCGAAGATCGCGGCAACGGCAAGATCAACGAGGTGAACGACACGCGCTGGAAGTCGGCGAGCGGCGGCGTCCGCGTCCGGATGCCCGATGAAAGCGATCTGCAGGCGAGCGTGTTCGGCGATTTCGAGAACTTTCACAGCACGTTTCTCGCGGTGACGGCGCCGTCGGCTACAGTGGCGGCGCGCAGCATCGTGCGCCTGACCGTCGACCAGCGCGTGCCGACCAACGCCGGCGGCGCGATGGTGCAGTGGGGCAAGGCGCTCGGCTCCTGGAACTACTTCACGGCCGGCACCGATTACCGGTGGGTCGACGGCGACAGCCAGGAGGATTCGTACAACGCCGCACCCGGTCCGGTCACGCCGCCGGTGCAGAACGCCGTCCTTGCGCTGCAGCGGGTGTCGGGCGGCACGCAGCGCAGCATCGGCGCGTACGCGCAGGACATCGTCACGCCGTTGCCGAAAATGACCTTGACGCTGGCCGCGCGCGTCGATCACTGGAAGAACTACGACCCGCACAACCTGGAGACGGCGGTGATCGCCGGGACCGCGGTCAACAACAAGCCCGCGTGCTTGGCGACCGGCGGCGCTCCGCCGACGTGCCTGCAGGATCGCGACGACACCGTTGTCAGCCCGCGCGCGGCCGTGCGTTATCAGCTCGCGCCGTGGATCAGCGCATGGGGAGACATCGGCGCCGGATTCCGCGCGCCGACGCTCAACGAGCTCTACCGTCAGTTCCGCGTCGGCACGGTGCTCACCCTCGCCAACGATCAGCTCGGTCCCGAGCGCCTGGTCGGCGGCGAAGCGGGCGTGAGCATCGCGCCGCTGCGCGACCTCACGATCCGCACGACGTGGTACGACAACCGCGTCATCAATCCGGTGTCGAACGTGACGATCGCGCAGGTCGGCGCCAACGTCACGCAGCAGCGGCAGAACCTCGGCGGCACGCGCATCTGGGGCGTGCAGAGCGATCTCGAATACCGCATCGGCACGTCGTGGAAGGTTTCGGGTGGCTATCTCTACAATCAGGCGACGGTCACCGATGGCGGTCTGACGAACGCGTCGCTCGTCGGCAAGTTCCTGCCGCAGGTTCCGAAGCATCGCGGCTCGGCGCACCTCACGTATTCCGACCCGAAAATCGCCAGCGTCGCGTTCGGCATCATGGTGCTCGGCATGCAGTTCGACGACGACCAGAACTCCCGGGTCATTCCGGCGCCTGCGCTGAGCGACGCGGGCTATGCGGCGTCGGCGGCGCCCGGACTCCCCGGCTACACCATCGTTGATTTCTCGGCGACGCGGACGATTGTGAGAAACGTCGAAGCGTTCTTTGGGGTGGAGAACGTTTTCGATCAGACGTACTTCGTCGGCACGCTGCCGACGACCATCGGCTCGCCGCGGCTCATCAATGGGGGGATCCGCGTCCGGTTTTCCGGGCGATAAGGCGCCGCTCGGCTAAAGCCTCGCGCTACGAGGTCGTAGCCCGAGCGTGCAGGCGCGGCGGACTGTAGCGCGACCTTTTCAGGCGGGCGGCGTTCGCAAGCGTGGCTGATGGCGAGGAACTTGCTGTTCCTGAGCTGCGATGAAGCTCATCGTTCAGCCGGAAGCCGGCATCGCTCCCATCGTCAGCGCCATCACGGGTGCGCGCAAAAGCATCGACATCCTGATCTTCCGGCTGGATCGCATGGAGATCGCGCGCGCGCTGGAAAACGCCGTGAAGCGCGGCGTCCATGTCCGCGCGCTGACAGCGCATCAGAATCGCGGCGGAACGAAGAGCCTTCGCAAGCTCGAAATGCACCTGCTCGAGGGTGGCGTGACCGTGTCGCGTACCGCCGACGACCTCGTGCGGTATCACGGCAAGATGACGATCATCGACGGCCGCGTCCTGCACCTGTACGGCTTCAACTTCACCGGCCTCGACATCGCGAAGAGCCGCAGCTTCGGCCTCATCACGAAGAACGAGAAGCTGGTGGCCGAAGCGGAGAAGCTGTTCGAGGCCGACTTCGAGCGCCAGCAGTATCTGCCCGCCAACGGTCGATTCGTGGTGAGCCCCGAAAATGCGCGCGAGCGGCTCGCGCGCTTCATCAAGGGGGCGCGCCGACAGTTGCTGATCTACGACCCGAAGCTGAGCGACGATTCGATGCTCCGCCTCATCACGGCGCGGCAGAAGGCGGGCGTCGAGCTGAAGATCATCGGCAAGGTCGAGGACAAGTGGAATCTGAAATACGAGAAGTTTCCGGGCAAGCACCTCCACATCCGCGCCATCATCCGCGACGGACGCCGCGCCTTCATCGGCAGTCAGAGCCTCCGCAAGCTGGAGCTGGAGAAGCGGCGCGAGGTGGGCATCATCGTCACCGACCGAGCCATGGTGCGCGAGATGAAAGAAGTGTTCGAGCGCGACTGGGCGCAGACCGACAGCGGAAAGAAGGAGCAGAAGAAAGGGAAGAAACAGGCGGCGTGACTTCAAACTTTCTGACTTCTGACTTCTGACTTCAAACTTCCAACTTCCTGCGGGCTTCTCCAAAAGTCCATCGTCGACACGCGATGCACGCAGCCGACCGTGCAGTACGGCGCGCACGGTTTTGGCGTCGCGAACTCGCGGCGGATGTCGTCGATCGTGTAGGTCTCGAGCGGGACGGCGGGGTAGCCGCGTTGCTGCGAGCAGTAATGCACCAGGCCGTCTTCGCACACGTACAGGTAACGCGCGCCCGCGCGGCAGCGCCAGTCGTTCGGCTTGCCGTCCGCGAGGTTGTCCTGGAAGCTGCGGATTCCTGAATAGAGATTTTTCAGCACCTGGCTGGCGCCGTTGATTGCGGCCGACACGTCGTCGTACACCTTGCGCTCGACGGCGCGGAGCGGCTTCAGTCGTCCCGATCCGTCGTGAATGATGCCGATTGAGGTCGAGAAGCCGAGCTGACGCGCGCGCGTGTTGATCGTCCGCGCATCTTCCGGATTTCTGATCCCGCCGCCGAGCACCGAGTTGATGTTGACGTCAAAGGCGGCATAGTCCTTCAAGTGCTGCAGCTTCTTGTCCAGCACACGCAGGCTCTTCTTAGACACCTCGTCGGGCTCCACGTTGTCGA
>Ga0209156_10001784_pt1 | contig 17290 bp, 13 predicted proteins | sample GraSoiAngelo_124_FD_185881 | JGI IMG/M metagenome (GOLD analysis project Ga0209156, IMG submission 185881) | Grasslands soil microbial communities from the Angelo Coastal Reserve, California, USA - 14_0927_05_20cm (SPAdes) (version 2) | ecosystem: Environmental > Terrestrial > Soil > Grasslands...
CTGCGTCGAGGGAACAAGTCGGCCCCCGAGTCTGAGTGGCGACCCGGGGGCCTGAGGACATTTGATTCCGACTGTTTCGCTTCCGCCGGGTCGTTCCGACCGGGCGACGTTCGTCCCTAATGACTGCCTGCCACTGGTTTCGGTGTCCTTCGACCGGAACAGTGCCGGTGGACGTGCGGCCAGTGGCTCGGAACCGAACCGATACGTCGGCGGCGCCCCTTGCCTCCTCGCGCCGGCCCCTCCTCAGGGGCTGTCCCGCACCGGTCACCCTCGTTGAGTGACCGCGAGAAGCATAGCGAGAGCCGCATGAGGACAGGATGAATCGCCCATGAGACTTTAACGCCGCCTGAGGTCGCCGTGGCGGGTCAGGGCGCGGCGGCGAGCGCTGGCTTGTCGACTGATCCGGAGACCGCGAGCCGGATCCACATCCCCGCGGCGCCGTGCCCGGGTACGGCGCAGAAGATCAGGAAGGTGCCGCTCTTTCCCGCCACGAATCGGACCTCGGCACCCTGCCCCGACGTGAAGCCCTGCTCCAGCCGCCCGGTCGTAGCGTGCTCGAACGCGGGTGGGACGGGGCCGGTTGGAACGGCCGGCGCTTCGGCGATGATTTCTACCGAGTGGGGCAGGTTCGGATCCTCGTTCTTGAAGTGCAGCACCACGTTCCACCCCTGCGGTACCGTCAGTACGAGACCGCCCTGGCTGAATCCGTTGAAGTTCATCCCACCATTGGCATCGGTGAGGCCCGCCACGAGCTTGAAGTCCGCGGTCTTGCTCGCCGCATCGGCGCGTAGCCAGGCCGGATCGATCTTGCCACCCTTCGTGGTCTGCGCTCGAGCGCCCACCGCGCACACGAGGAGCACGCCGGTCATCAAGCTCGTTGGCAGTCGCATGTAGGACCCTCTCCCTCTCTCAAATGATGACGCCGGCCGCCGCTAGTACAGCAGCCACGTCAGGATGTACAGCGTGTTGTTATCGCTCGCCCGGCGCCCGAAGCCATCGTAATTGCTCGAGCTGCCGTTGAACTTGTCGTATGCCACGTACTGGAATTGCAGCCGCAGGTTCTGCCAAGGCATGACGTCGACCTCGGCAATCAGGCCGTCGTTGTTGGGACTGCCGGTGCGACTTCCCGACACGGGCCCCGCCGCGTAGAGCAGGCTGTCGCTGGTGCCCCTCGTGACGAACGGCGCGAGCGTGAACGCGTACCGCGTGCCGATGTGGTACATGGCGTCCATCCGGAACGTGCGCAGCGTGTTCGTGGCGTTCGCCGCGCCACCGGCGGTCCAGGTCTGCTTCTCGTGGATCCACGTACCGTCGAGCGTGAAACTGTTCGGCCCGAACGAGTGCATGTACGCGAGGTCCACGGCTATATCGGTGAATCGATTGGTCGGGCCCGCCACGCCGGCAGGGAAGACGCTCGCCGCGATGCCGTAGGTCCCGACCGACAAATAGTTCTGGCCCCACACGTTCGGGAACGCAACGCGCCAGTACGGCGCCGCGCCTTTGATCACACCCGTAGCGGTCGAATCGAGCGGGCGCTGGATCCCCAGGGGCGCTGAGCGGTAGGCACCGAATTCCCCGTAGACGCGATCGTTCCACATCGTATATCCTGTCAGCCCCGCCACTTGCTGGCCGAGCGTACCGTCCACCAGCGTGGCCGCGCCCGGCGTGGGAGCGACGGCCGAGCTGCCGTACGGGAAACCCCAGGCCGGTGTGCTGTTCCAGACGTCTTGTACCGTGGGGTTGTTGTTCAGGCTGAGCCCGAGCGTGGCGCGCTTGGACAGGAGATTCGCATGGGTCGCGAAGCGGAAGTCCGCGTTGTCGACCCCCAGCTGGCCGCTCTGCGGATCGAACGTAACCTGGAGGAAACCACCCACGTGCGGCGTGATCTCCCCACCGGTGAAGAGGCTCAGCTGATCGGGAAAGAGCACCGTGCCATTCTGCGTGCCGGGCAGCGCCTTCTTCATGCTGGTGTACGAGGTTTGGAACATCAACGACACGGGCGCCACCAGGTTGAGCAGCAGGCTCTGCTGGCCCTCGGGGCTCTTACCCTCGAGCGACTCACTCCTCCGAAACACGTAGCCGTTGAGCTTGAAGGCCCGCCCCGTCGGCGTGAGCTCCGGGAAATGGGTATGGCATGCGCTGCACGCGAGGCCGGTCTGGCGCGCGTAGGTCGGCGTGAGGCGCGCACCCGCCAGCACGTAGCGCGCGGCATAGACCCGCAGGGCGTTCGCCGCTTTTTCTTTTGCGCGATCCCCGGCGCCGCGGTCGGCGACGGCAGGGCGTACGGCGCCCGTCAGCAGGGCGCCAACGATGACCACGATCCCAGCTCGACCGGACATGAGCGCTCCAAGTACGAAGGTTGAAGGAGTTTGCGGGTGGCGAGGCATCGCGGACATGAGGATGCCATGAAGAGGCCTTCAGAAAACTTCAATCCCCCAGCTCTTGAGCCTCGGATCAGTACTTCGCCTGCATGTACTCCACACCCCTTCGCACCGTCCGGCGCCACGCATCCTCGACGGCCGGCGTAAAGTCCGGGTCGCAGCGGCGCACCGTATCGATCAGCGCGTCGATGAATGGGTGATAGAGCGATGGATCCACGCCGAGCTCCCGCCGACTGTGTCGCTCGGCGACCCGGGCCAGGATCGTTGGTTCCCCCGCCGGCTGCTTCGGGAAGATGAGCAGCAGGCCGAACGCGTGCCGCAAGAGCTTACGCTGGCGCTCGAAATCCGTTCGCTCGAACATCGGCTTCGCCGGCGGGCAGCGGGCAAAGAAGGTGTTGTAGAAGTCCTCGAAGAAGCGCGGGACGGTGCAGCAGCGGTCGTAGCTCGCCTTCGCCACCGCCATGGTCTCTCGGTCCACGGCTTCGCCGCCCTTGCTCACGCCGCGTGCCTCGCCTGACTGAGACCGACCAACATACACTCCAGCCGCACGCCCCCGCTCGGGACATTGACCGCCCGGATTGAGCCGTCATGCAGGCTCGTCACCGCGGCGGCGACCGCGAGCCCGAGCCCGGTCCCCGTCCCCCGGGTGCGGGCCTGGTCCGCGCGGTAAAACGGCTCGAACAGATGAGCCACTTCATCGTCGGCCAGCGGCGGGCCGGAGTTCTCGACCGCGAGACGCATGTCTCCCCCTGCGGCGGTGGTGGCGACCACCACCAGGCCGCCGGGAGGCGTGAACTTGACCGCGTTATCGAGCAGCTCCTCGATGAGACGCCTCGTGAGCCCGGGATCGAGCGCCACACTCCCGAGCCCGGGATCGAGCTCGGTGCGCAGCACGAGCGCCTTTTCCTCGATCCGGTCACGCATCTCCTCGAGCTCACGGCGGATCAGCGCGTTTACGTCGGTGAGCTCGCCACGCGCGCCGAGCAAGCCAGCGGCCGCGCGCGTGATGAGCAACAAGTCCTCGCTCATCGCCGTGAGGCGATCGATCTCCTCGAGACTGCTGCGCAACACGCGCTGGTAGTCACCGGGGCTCCGCTCCGCGCGCAGCGCCACCTCGATCTCGCCGCGCAGCGCCGTGAGCGGCGAGCGCAGCTCGTGGCTGACGTCCGCCGTCAGCCGCCGCTGGTTCTTGAAGGCCGCGTCGATGCGCTCGAGCATGCGGTTCAAGACCGCGACCAATCCCCGGTACTCGCCCGTCTCGGCGTGCGCCACGATCCGTTGGCCGAGCGTGCCCGCTTCAATGCGGGTCGCCTGCTCCGTGATCTCGTACACCGGCCGCACCGCCGATCCCCCGAGCCACCACGCCCCAACCAGGGTGGCGCCGGTCCCCACCACCACGACGCCCGCCAGCACCAGTAGCAGCTCGCGGTGCATTCCCGCGGCGGGGCCGAGCGCCACGGCGTACGCCGCCGCTGCCGCGACGACCAAGCCGGCGCCCATGGTCGCGGCGAACCGGATCGCGAGCGTCCGCCGCAGCGACCGGCTCACTCCTCTTCCCGATCCGGGGACTGGAGCCGGAACCCGACGCCCCGCACGGTGTGGAGCAGCTCGAGCTCGGCGGCCTCCTTGAGCTTGCGCCGCAGATTGCCCACATGGACGTCCACCACGTTACTCTCGGGGTCGAAGTGCAGGTCCCACACCTTCTCGAGCAGCTCGGTGCGCCGGATGACCTCTTCCGGCCGGAGCAGGAAATGCTCGAGCAGCTGGAATTCCTTGGGCGTGAGCTCGAGCTTCTTGCCCTTCACCCTGACCTTGTGCTTCAAGCGGTCGAGCTCGACCGGCCCATAGCTCAAGAGCTCGGTACGGCTCGCGCCGCCACGACGGATCAGCGCACGCACGCGGGCCAACAGCTCGTCGAACTTGAAGGGCTTGGCGAGATAGTCGTCGGCGCCGGCATCGAGCCCGCGGACCAGGTCTTCGGTTGTATCGCGCGCGGTGAGCATCAGGATCGGCGTCTTCCGACCTTCGCGGCGCAGCTCGGACGCGACCTGGAGGCCGTTCTTCTTGGGCAGCATCACGTCCAGCACCACGAGGTCGTACTCGTAGACGTGGGCCAACGTCGTCCCCTCTTCGCCATCGGGTGCGACGTCGACCGCGTAGCCCTCCTCGCGCAGCCCCTGCTCGATGAAGCCAGCAACTTTGCGATCGTCTTCCACCACAAGGATTTTCATGGGTCGGATAATAGATGGCAGGTGTGGAACGATTCTAAAGAATCGGTGAAGGAATCTTCACGTAACGTTGGCTGGCCGCCGCGGGAGGACCAGGGTGAAGGTCGCGCCCGGCTCCACCGTGGGTTCGACGGCCAGCCGTCCCCCCATCACCTCGGCCAAGCGGCGCGACACCGGCAACCCGAGACCCGTGCCGAGCCCCGAGTGCGGATCGAAGCGCTCGAACGGCTCGAAGATGCCCGCCCGCAGTTCCGGTGGGACGCCGGGCCCGTGGTCGACCACCCGGAACCACACCTCTGAGCTGCCCTGCTCCACCCGCACGGCAACGGTCTCCCCGTCGGGGCTGTGTCTCACCGCGTTGGAGAGCAAGTTGACGAGGATCTGCTCCAGCCGCACGGGGTCGGTCCGCAGCGTCGCGGCGCCGTTGGAATACTCGGTCAGGAGGCGGACCTGCTTGGCGTCGGCCGCGGGCTCGATCCCCGCGATGGCGCGCTGCACCGTTGTGGCGATTTCGACATCGCGCCAGACCGGCCGGACCTTCCCCGCGTCGAGGCGCGTCAAGTCGAGGAAGTTGTTCAGCAGCGTGATGGTCAGTTGGGCGCCCTCATACACCTCACGCGCCGCCCGCGCGTGCTGCTCGGGCGAATGCCCTCGCACCAGGCGCTCGGCCCAGCCATACACCCCCGTGAGGGCGTTCCGCAACTCGTGGTTCATCATGGCAGAAAACAGATCCCGCTGCCGCTGCATCGCCTTTACCTGACCGACCAGCCGCTGGCCTTCGTCGTGCAGCCGCGCGTTCTCGACCGCGACCGCCGCGTGCGCCGCGAGCAGCACGGTGATGGCCTCGTCCTCCGCGTCGAACTCCTGCGCGCCGATCTTCTCCGTGAGATAGAGGTTGCCGAACACCTCGCCACGGCTGCGGATCGGGACTCCGAGGAACGACCGCATCGGGGGGTGATGCGGCGGAAACCCGTAGCGCTGGGGGTGCAGGTTGATGTCGGCGGAGCGGATCGGCTGCGGCTCGCGGATCACGAGACCCAGCAGGCCACGGCCCCGGGGCAGGTCGCCGATCCGTTCGCGCTCGGTCTGGGAGAGGCCGGAGGTGACGAACTGGCTCAAGGTCTTCCGGTCTGGCCCGAGCACCCCGAGCGCCGCGTAGCGCGCCTCCACGACCTCGCGCGCCGAGTCGACGATCTGCTGCAGCACCCGTTCCAGTGAATGCTCCGAGAAGATCGCCACTCCGGCCGACAGGAGGCTCTCGAAGCGGCGCCGCACTCGCGCGCCTTCACCGGCGCCCTCCCTGGGTCGTCTGGACTTGGAGGCCGGTTTTCTCCGCACGCGGTATCTCCCAACGCCGGGGGTTCAGTCTCTCTGCGACACCGAACGGTTACGCTCGAACCATGCGAATCCGCAAGATCCTCGTGACGAGTGTTCCGAGCTGAGTGCAACCAACTGGGCCGTCCGGACGTCTTACGCATCAAGCAGCGCCCGCTGCTCGTATCTTCCTCGACCACCCGAACACCTGGAGCTCCCTATGAGTCCACGAACCAGGACCCTGTACGCGGCGGTCGCCGCCTTGGTCACAGCCTGCGGAGCGGCTCGCCAGCCACCCGTGCCTCTGGCCGGGACCCCGCGCGACGTGGCCGCACTCGCAGGTCAATGGGAAGGGTCGTACACGAGCGCCGCCACCGGCCGGAGCGGCAGCATCTCCTTCACATTGTCGACCGGCACCGACAGCGCCTTCGGCGACGTGATCATGATTCCCCGCGGTTGGGGTCGTCCGCTCCAGGCATGGAACGGGCAAGCACCCGCGGGCTCCGAGGCGCAGCCCCGCGCCGCGGTGTTGACGATCAACTTCGTGCGAGTGGCGGGCGGCCGCGTGACGGGCAGGTTGGCGCCCTACGCCGACCCCGAGAGCGGCGCGCCGCTGGCCACCACATTCGAAGGGCAACTATCCCGGGATGCTATCGAGGGCACCTACACCACGCTCGGGGCAGGCTCGGGCGTGGCGCAGACCGGCCAATGGAAGGTGACCCGGCGCAAGGGATGACACGAAGCGGCGCCCGAGGAAACCTCGGGCGCCGCCCTGGTTAAGCGACTGCTAGTGCGCCATCGCCGCCACCTGCGGCGCCCCGACCCGGATCAGGCCGACGGCGCCCTTGGCCGCGTCGGCGAACGCATGCGTCACGAACGCGTACACGCCCTCACCGCTCGCGTCCTTGTCGAACACCGTCTCGAACACCGCTCCGCCACCTGCCGGGACTCCGTAGGTCTGCACGCCCGACAGCGCATGAGCCGGGTTGCCGTCCGGGTACACCTTGTCGAACACGGCGCCCACGATGTGGAAGTCGCTCGTGAAGCTCGGCCCCGCGCTCACCACGAACAGCCGGACGCGGTCACCGACATCAACCTGGAGCGGGTGCTCCTGGTACTGGAATGCCCGCCCGTTGAACACGACATAGCTTGCCTCGCGCTCGAGCGCCTGCTTCCAGTCGGCCTGCCCCGGGAGCGCGCTGTCGCCGCCCTGTACGTAGAACTCGCTCTGCACGATCACGAATTCCTTGTCGACCTTGCCCGGCCAGCCGCCCTTCGGGTCCACGATGATCGGGAGATACATCCCCTGCATCAGGTGCAGCAGCACGGGCGGCGTGCCACAGTGCACCAGGTAAGCGCCGGGATCGCGCGCGATGAACTCAAACGACAGCGAGTCCTTCGGCAGGATCGTCCGGAACGCTTTGTTCATCGGGATTCGGGCGGCGTGGAAGTCGATCGAGTGCGGCATCGAGGCCTCGTTGACGAGGCGAATCCGCACCAGGTCGCCCTCGCGCACCCGGACCACCGGGCCGGGCACGGTCCCGCCGAACGTCCAGCTCTTGTACGTCACGCCCTTCGCGATCTCGACCGTCGCGTCGCGGATAGGAATGCGGAACTCCTTCACGGCCGCCGTCGAGGCGGGGTTGAGACGCGCGTCGTACACCGGTTGCGTCGCGCGCGGCGTCGACCCGAAGTCCGTCACCTCGACCCGCGGTGGGCCGGAAAAACCGGCGACGGCAAGCGACGCCAACACGGCGCCGACCGCGCTGCTGGTGAGAATCCTGCTGTTCATTGATCTGCTCCGTGGTTGAGGTCGTTGCCGCCCCTCGTTACGGAGCAAGTTTGCGAAAGACTGGATGAATCGGACGGTGAGAATACATGAAGAGGTCTTCACGCAGACGGGTGAGGAGTCCCTCTCGCGCATCTCAATATCCCTTCACGAAGGCACAGTCATCTTGACCATGGCAGCAGCGGACTACGGCCTACCCAGGAGGCGGTCTATGTCGTGGCAACCCATCGTGGTGGGTGTGGACGCCTCGCCCGAGGCAGCGGGGGCGGCGGGGTTCGCGTGTCGGATGGCGCGGGTGGCGGGCACGAGCTGTCACTTGGTCCACGGGGCGCCTGACGTGTGGGCTTCCATAGGGGTGGATGAAGGGGTGGGCGAGTTGAGGGGCGTTTCCCTCGACGCGGTGCGCGCACACCTCACGGCCACATTCGAGGATGTCGTCCCGCGCGACCTGGTGGATACGATGACCGTCCGGCTCGGGCCGGCGGCTGTGGTGCTGAAACAAGCCGCCACCGACCTCGGCGCCGAGCTCGTCGTGCTGGGTGGCAAGCATCACTCGGCGTGGGGCCGCTGGCTCGCGGGCAGCACGAGCTTGAACGTCGCGCGGACCACGGACGTGCCCGTCCTGGTTACCGCCGGCGCGCCGCCGGCGATTCGCCGCGTGCTCGTGGCGGTGGACCTGTCGCAGGCAGCCGGCCCGACGCTCCGCACAGCCGAGCGCTATGCGCGAACGCTCGGCGCCCAGCTGCGCGCGCTCAGCGTGCTCGAGACCCTGCCGGTCATCCCCGGGGTGTCGCAGTCCTACGAGACGGGCGAATACTACGCCATGTCGGAGGAACTGCTGAACCGCGAGGTGTGGTCGCTGATCCGCACGCCCGGCGTCGAGCGAGTCGTCCGTTACGGGATGCCGGTCGAGACGATCCTGCGCGAAGCGACGGCGTGGGGCGCAGACCTGTTGGTCGTCGGGTCGCATGGGAAGGGCTGGGCGAAGCGGATGCTGGTTGGCAGCGTGACGGAGCGGCTCCTCAACCATCTGCCGACTTCGCTGATCGTGGTGCCGACGGCGGCCGCGGCGGCCCTCGAGCCGGCGGCCGTGCAACTGGCGGGCGCGACGGCGTAACGGAATTCGCTCAATGCCGGGGCAGCACCGGGACGAGCGATAAAATGATCGACACGGCGATCAGCACGATGATGATCCACTCGAGGATCTCCATCCGCCGGCTCGCCGTCCGGTCGGCCATCTTGGCGTAGATACTGTCGATCGTCTGCAGTTTGCGGGTGATGCTCGCGTCCCATTCGCCGAGGTGGAAGCGCCGGGACGCGAGCGAGTACACCCGCGCCAGGTACTGATCGCCGACGAGCTTGAGTGCGTTGGTCACCTGCTCGAACAGGATCGCGCCGTCCAGTTGCAGGCGGGCCAGCCGCCGCAGGTCCGGGCCGTCGCGGCCGGGGGCGCCGATCCGCGGGGGGGGCGGCTGCAGCAGCTCGTACGCCCGCTCCAGCACGTCGTCGAGCTGCTGGTCCAGGAAACGCATCTCGAGCAGTTGGATGTTGGCGAACTCGAGCACGGCGCGCACGTCGTCGCCCTCGGCGTCGAACAGCAATGTCGCGTCGGTGTCGATGAACGTGGCATCGTCGGCACCGAACGACAGCCGGGAGGTTGTCGCGTCCGCGACCTCCTGCTGCGACAGCGTGCGCGGCTCCGCCCGCAGCACCTGCGCGACGGTGTGCGCGTGCTCGGTCCACAAGGCGGACGCCGGACAGGGCGCGGCGAACGCCTCGATCTGGAAGATCGAGTAGTCCTCCACGACGTCCGCGATGCGCGGCCGCACGGCCGCGTCCCCCACCGTCGCCATGAGCTCCTCCACGTGGCGGCGGGCGTCGGCCACGAGCCGCTCGTTCCCCCACAGTTCGTACGCCAGCGCCGGCAGTCCCATCAGCGGTCCCTCGATCGACACGGCATAGCTCGCCGAGATCGCGCCGAAGTCGTACAGCACCAGCTCGAGCGTCGGCACCGTGCGATAGGCGCCCAGCACGTGCGGCTCACCCTGGCGCGTGACGCGCAGCGGCGCCGGCCGGTACTCGAAGTTCGCGGGCGCGCGCCGCCGCTGTTTGACGGTCTGGCGCTCGGTGCCGGCGAGGATGCGGCGCTCGGCCGCGTCCAGGTCGATGGCGCGCGCCACGTCGAACGCGAAGGCGGGAAAACACGTCCCTTTCGCGATCACCGCGTCCATGGGATCTCGATCTGCGCTGCGCCCAGGGGCGCCGGCCAGCGCGGCGTGAGCGAGCGCCCCTGCACCGTCTCGTCCAGCCCGCGCTCCGACTTCGACACCGTGGCGATGGGGAACGACCACACGTCGGTCTCGGGCGTACACGTGAGCTCGAGCGGGTGCGCGAGCGAGATCTCCGGAGCGAACCACGCGGCCGCAGGCAGGCCAGCCGCCTCCCAACGGTAGGTCACGGTGAGCCCGCCGCCCGAAGCGAAACGGAGCCGCTTTTCGAGCCCGCGCGCCCGGCAGGTGACTTCGACCGCCTCGCCCGTCGCGCGCAGCTCCGCCGCGACAGGCTCGGCCGCCCAGGAGGCCACCGACTCGTACGCGCCGCTCGCATACACGTCCAGGGTCAGGTCACCGGGCAGCACGCGATCCACGAACAGCGCGCGCCCGTCGCGATCGACGGGCGGCAACCGGTCGAGCCGCACCCGCTTCTCGATATCGTGAATGCTCGGCGCGCCCGTTTCGCCCCCCTCGCCACCTTCGCCGTCCGGCACTGGCGCGGCGGCGTGCGCCGCCTCCTCGCGCGCCAGCGCGTGATACGCCTCGAACCGCCGTGTCACCACGGCGGCATAGTTGACCCCGGCGCCGAAGCGCGTGTACTCCTCGATCACCCCGCCCCGGCGCGGGCTCACGACGGCCGAGAACCCAGCCGCATGGATCCAGAGCTCCTCGAACCCGTCGCCATCCAGGTCCAGGCGCTCGACGGCGAGCGGGGCGCCGCGCCGCAGCTCGCTTTCGGCCAGCGCGAGCTCATGCCAGATGGCGTGTCGCAGATGGGGCAGGTACAGGCCCCCGAACACGCCGTGCCAGTAGGCGTCGTTGCACTGGGCCCGGCCGATCGCCCGGCGCGCCGCCGCCGGATCGCCCGAGCGCCGGCACAACGCGGACAACGCCTGCATCTTCTTGTGCATCCGGTTCGACTCGGGATAGCGCACGAAGAAATTCCGCCAGTGCGCTCCCCGCACCAACGCGCCGTCGGGACCGGCGAGCCGCTCCTCGCCGAGATCACGCTCGAGCCGCGCCAGCCGGAGCGCGGCGTCGGGCGGCAGGGCCCAGCCTTCCATCTCGCGGTACGACGCGGTCGGCAGGTAGGCCAGGCCCCCGCTCGGCACTTCGGCCAGGGCCGTGGCCGGCGTCGTGAGACGAATCTCGCCACTCGTGACCAGCGCGCCCATCGCGTCGAGGAATTGGGCCAGCCAGCCGCGATCGTACACCCATTCCTTCGTGCCCGGCCAGCCGCCAAACTTCTCGCCGTCGTCCACGAACACGGCGAGCGGCGCGCCGCCCTCCCGCAGCTGCCGCAGGTACGCGGCGATGTCCGCCGGTGGCTGGAACGGGATCAGGTAGCGCAGCCGCTCGTCGATCGGAAACAACGCGACCCGCTTGCCATCGCTTTCGGTCCAGAACGGCGCGTGCAGGCGATCGCCGGCGAAACCTGTCACGAGGAAATGGCGGTCGTCCACCAGCGCATAGCGCACGCCCGCCTGCGCCAGATCGGCGGCCAGCTCGGGCTCCCACACCCGCTCGGTCAGCCACAGTCCGTTTCCGTGCGCCTTCCCGCCGAAGCGCCGCTCGACCGCCTCGCGCATCCAGCGGATTTGCTCGACGCGATCCTCCCGCGGCAGCGCAGCCAGCACGGGCTCGTACAAGCCCGACAGCAGCAGCTCGAGCCGGCCGTCGCTCGCCAACCCGCCGATCCGGTCGAGTAGCGCGCTCTCGTGCGCCTCGAGCCATTCGAGCAGCGGGCCCGAGATGTGGAGCGCGATCGGGAAAAACTCCCGCTCGGCCAGCCGCTCGAGCAGCGGGCGGTACACGTCGCGCACGTGCTGCTCGAACACGTGGTCGAAGTTCCCCACCGGCTGGTGGAAATGCACGCCGAACACGAACCGCAGCGGGTCCACCTAGTGGCCTCCCCCTTTCCCCGTCCCCACCTCGCCGTCGGCGAAGCCGAGCCGCCAGGCAACGGCAGCAAGCTCGGCCGCTCGCTCGGGCGGGGCCGCCGAACGGATCCGGTAGAACGCCGTCTGGGCATCGAACGGGACGTGGCCGCCGGCGCGCTGCGCGCGGTCGGCCAGCTCGGTGACGGCCGCGATCGCGCGGGCGGAGTGGTCGTGCTCGAGCGCCAGGACGGCACGGAGCAGCGCTCGCGCCGCCTCGCCACCGGGCTCATCGACCTGCACGACCGACTGGACGGGGACACGCCGCTTCACGTGGTTCAAGTAGACGTCGCGCCCGGTTCCCTCGGCGGGCGCGTTGCTCTGCGCGCGCGCCAGCCGCTCGAGCACGCCAGCCTCCAGCCGCGCTGCGTCCGCGCCGGCCAGCTCGATGGCGCGCGCCGCGTAGCGGAGAATCTGAATGGTCTCGATCCCGGCGATGTCGTCGAAGAACCAGCCGCACGACGTGAACATCCGCAGCGCGTTGCGCTCGAACTCGAGCAGCTCCGGCGCGCGGCGCTCGCCCGAGCGATCGGCGCCGGGACGCAGCCGCTGCGCCACGAACTGCACGATGCCGGCGGCCGCGCCGCCGACGACCGTGCCGTAGGCGTCGCGCGCGGCCCAGGGGTCCTGGAACAGCGCCCCCCCCTCCCGCTCGAAGCGCGCGTGCAGCTCACCCGCCAACCAGTCGAGCGCTTCGCGCAGCGGCGTGCGCCAGCGCTGCTGCGTCGGCCGCTCCGGCGCCATGCGGCAACCGCAGTCGGCGCGCCACCGCTCCACCCCGTGGGCGCAGCTCCACGACGTGGGCGCCACGAGCTTCACGTCCTGCTCTGCCCGGTGCCGCGCCAGGAACGCCGCGAAATTCTCGACCCGTACATCGCGCCGCCGCTCCAGCTCCCGCAGCACCCAGGCGAGCGCCACCTCGCCGAACTTGTGGTGGTGGCCGTACGTCTCACCGTCCGTCGCCACCGCGACGAGCCGCCGTTCGGTCCCCGACTTACCCGCGGAAAGCAACCGCTTGGCCCAGGCCACGGCGTCCTTGAGCAACGGTCCGAACGCGACATCGTGGGAGATCGCGCCGTCGTACACGAACAGCGCGATCGATCGGCCACCGGGGGTCCGGTAGCGCCCCGCCGATCCGTCGGGCGGCGCGTGCTCGACCTGATGCGGCGCCAGGATCGTGAAGGCGATCCCCTCGGCCGCAAGCACGTCGAGCGTCTCGGGATCGACCGCCGTCTCGGGGAGCCACATCCCCTCGGGATCTCGTCCGAAGCGGCGGCGAAAGTCCGCGATCCCCCAGCGCACCTCGGTGACCTTGTCGCGCCGGGACCCGAGCGGCAGGATGACGTGGTGGTACGGCATGGCGATGGCGTTGCCGTGCCCAGCGTGCCGAGCGCGGCTCGCCCGGTCGGCCTCGAGTACCGCCGCGTACGTCTCCGGTGCCTCCCGCTCCAGCCACTCGAGCAGCGTTGCGCCGAAGTTGAAGCTGATCGAGACCAAGGTGTTGACGATCTGCGCGATGCGCCCGTCGGGAGCGTACACGCGCGCCGCGACCACAGCACGGTAAGACTCCCGCTCGATGCGTTGGTTCCAGTCGTGATACGGCGCCGCGGACGGCTCGGCCGCGATCTGATTCAGCCACGGGTCTTCGCGCGGCGGCTGGTAGAAGTGCCCGTGGATCACGACCGACCGGACGCTCAAGCGCCCAGCACCTCCGCGACCGCCTCGAGGACGTTCGGGAACAGCCCGTCCCGCCGCTCCAGCTCTGCCGCCAGCCGCACGCCGTCCGACGATCCCGCCGTCAGGGCGCCCACGAGTCGCTCGGCGTCGTCGCAATGCAGCTTGAACCGGCGCTCGGCGTAATCCGGGACCGCGCCCGTGGAAATCATGAACTGCCAGTCGGAGGCCTGGGCGAGGAGCAGCTCGCGCGCCGCCTGCGCCAGCGCCGGCCGGGCGCCGGGAGCGGCGAGCGCGGCGGGCGCCGCCTTCCAGAAGGCGCTCTCCAAGGCGTGCAGGCGCGGCCACGTCCATGCCGTGCGGTCGTTGAGCCACATCGTGTGATCCCCGTTCACGCCCCAGGAGCCCTCCGCCAGGCGGATCGCGACACTCGCGGGATGGCTCGCGAGGTGTTGCCCCGCGGTCACCGGGCGCACGCCAGCGTGGTGGCGCAGCTCGCGGTAGGTTGCCGCCAGGAAGTCCACGCCCTCGAACCACCAGTGACCGAACAGCTCGGTATCGAACGGCGCGACGATGACCTCTTTTGTGCCCCGGCCCCCCTTCGCCTGCTCGGTCGCGATACCGGCGAGCAAGTGCGCGAAATGACGGCCATGCTCACCGACCCGGCCGAGCGCCGCGGGGGGTTCGTACGCCCGCTTCGCCCCCAGATCCACGTCGGGACCGGTCACGCGCCAAAACTTGAGCCCGCCGGGCCAGCGGATCTTGTGGAACTCGAGATACCACTCGTCGCCCGGGTAGCCGTGATGGCGGCTCCAGACCTGCATCGATGATCGCGGGTCGCGCACCAGCGCCGCCACGCTCTGCTTGGCGCGGGGCGGCGTCACCCGATACGCCTCGTACGGAGACCGAACGGTCCGCTTCGCGGGCTCGGCTTTCCCCTCGGGTCGCTCGGCGTCGAAGCGTTCGGCGCCCAGCGGTACTTCGCCGTAACTCCCCAGCGGATCGCCGGCCTGGGCGAGATGCGCATCGGTGAAAAAATACCGGAAGCCGGCGGCCGCGAGCTGCTCTTCGATGCCGGGCCGCCGCCCCTGGCGCGGCCGATAGGCGCATTCCGGGAGCCAGCAGCCCACAGGATCGCGGCCGAACAGGCGACGATGCTCGTTCCGGCCCACCACGAGCTGCAGCCGGATACTCTCGTCGCAGGCGAGCAACGGGAGGTATCCGTGCGTTGCCGCCGAACCGATGATCTCGAGCCGGCCCGCGTCCTGGAAGCGACGGAACGCCGTCACCAGGTCGTGATCGAGGGAGTGGAACAGATCGCGCAGGCGGCGAAACCGCACCTGCCAGAAGCTCACGAGGGGCAACAGGGCCGTGTCGCCCGTCGCAGCCAGCGAGGCGGGCGCCTCCTGGCACGCGGCCTCGCGCTGATCGAAGAACGCCTCGAGCTCCTGGGCGAACGCTGCGCTGGCCAGCTGATTCGCGAGGACTGGCGTGAAACCGATCGTCACGGGCGACGGGACGTCCTGTTCCGCCAGCTGCTGCAGCTGCTCGACCAGCGGGAGATAGGTGTCGAGCGCGGCCTCGCACAGCCAGTCGCTGCCATGGGGCCACCGGCCGTGATGCAGCACGTACGGCAGATGACTGTGCAGCGCGAGCACGAAATCCATCCGCGCGGTCAGCCCGCCGTGGCGCGGAGCGCGAGAGCGCGCCGGTAGACGTCCAGATAGCGGGCCGCGGAGCCGTCCCACCCGAACTGCTGGGCCATCGCGCGCCGCATAATCGTCCGCCACGCGGCGCGGTCGTGAAAGCCGGCCAGCGCGCCTTGCACCGCCTGCTCCAGCGCGGCCGGCTCGTAGGCGTTGAACAGAAAACCGGTCTCCCCATCCGCGATGCTGTCGTGCAGCCCGCCCACCCGCCGAGCCACGGGGATGGTGCCGTACCGCTGCGCCCGCATCTGCGTGAGCCCGCACGGCTCGTACAGCGACGGCATGAGCAGCAAGTCCGCCCCGGCGAGCAGCCCGTGCTCCAGGTGATCGGTGAAGGCGAACTCGACCGCGACGCGCTCCGGGTTGGCCGCGGCGAGCTCGGTGAGCGCCGCGTGATAGCGGTGCTCTCCCGAGCCGAGGAAGATGAACTGGGCGTCCGAAGTGCCGAGCAGGTTCGCGCCGAGCACGATGTCCAGCCCCTTCTGAGAAACCAGGCGCGCGCTCATCCCAAAGAGCGGCGTATTGGCGCCTGGCGACAGACCGTACGCCTGCTGCAGCGCGGCCTTGCAGCGCCGCTTGCCGGCGAGATCTTCGATCGAATAGTTCGCCGTGATGTGCGGATCGGTCTCGGGGTTCCAGGCCGCCGCATCGATCCCGTTCAGGATCCCTACAACCCGGTCGCCCAGCTCGATGAACTTCTCCTGGAGACCGAACCCGCCTTCCGGCGTCAGCAGCTCGCGGGCGTGCGTGGGACTGACGGTGACGGCCAAATCGGCGAACGTCAGTCCGCCCTTGAGGATGTTCATCCGGCCGTACCACTCGAACACCCGTGGGTTGTACAGGTCACCCGGCAGACCCAGTGCGGCCAGGGTCTCCGAAGGGAAGTGCCCCTGAAACCCGGCGTTGTGCACCGAGAGCACCGTGGCCAGGCCACGGTGCAGCGGCTCGCCGTCGAATAACGTGCGCAGATAGACCGGGGCCAGACCGGTGTGCCAGTCGTGCGCGTGGAGCACTCGCGCCTCGGGCGCGATCTGGGGCAGGACGGTCAGCGCGGCCGCGCAGAAGAACGCGAACCGGAGGGCGTTGTCCGGGTAGTCGCCGCTGTCGTCGCCGTAGATCCCCGCCCGGTCGAAGAAGTCGGGATGCTCGATGAAGAAGACCTGCGGGCCTTGCGCGGCGCCGTCCTGCACGCGGTACAGCCACGCGGTCTCGGTCCGATCGCCGAACGTGACGGTGAACGGCGGGCCCGCGCGCTCCAGGGACGGCGCCGTCGACCGGACCTGACGGTACAGCGGCAGCACGACGGTCGTGGGCATACCGGCGGCCGCCTGGAAGGTCGCCAAGCCGCTCACGGCCTCACCGAGCCCGCCGGTGCGCGCGAACGGCCAATACTCCGCCGTCAGGTGGACGACGCCGATGCGCTCCGCTGCAGGGGTGGGCGCGGGCGGGGTCGTGACGGGGCCGGCCTTGGGGCGGGCCTGGCTCACGCAGTCGGCGGATCGTCGCCCGGGAGCTGACCCTTGATCGCGGGGACGTAGTACTCGGTCACGTATTGCCGCACCATACGCTGGGCGGTGAAGTGCCGGCCCGCCACCCGCAGCGCATGCTTCATCTTGTCCACCCACCCGAGCGGCACGTCGCGCGCGTCGCGGTCGTAAAACAGCGGCACCACTTCCTGTTCGAGCAGGCGGTACAGCTGTTCGGCGTCGGCGGCGTCGGCGTCCGCGCCATCCGGGGCGGCGGGAATGGCCCACCCGTTCCGGCCATCGTACCCTTCCGCCCACCATCCGTCCAGGGTGCCGAGCTGGGGGACCCCGTTCAGCGCCGCCTTTATGCCGCTCGTCCCCGACGCCTCGAGTGGGGGGCGCGGCACGTTGAGCCACAGATCGACGCCCTGCACCAGGTTGTGCGCGAGGTGCATCTCGTAATCTTCCAGGAAGGCGATCCGGCCCTCGAACCGGGCCTCGCGCGTCAGCGCATAGACGCTC